>Ga0137385_10000162_pt1 | contig 52757 bp, 38 predicted proteins | sample SagtaG_FD_104921 | JGI IMG/M metagenome (GOLD analysis project Ga0137385, IMG submission 104921) | Vadose zone soil microbial communities from Sagehorn Ranch, Mendocino, California, USA - Sage2_R_80_16 metaG | ecosystem: Environmental > Terrestrial > Soil > Vadose zone | place: USA: California... | reverse complement strand
TCCATCAATCTGACGGATTTCGAGCAGACACCCATGCATCGCGTGTACGAAATCGTGAAGCGCGAAGCGGAGCGCTATGGCGCAATGCCCGCGGGCAGCGAGATCGTGGGACTGGTGCCGAAAAAGGCGCTGGAAATGGCGGCGGACTTTTTTCTCCAGCTTGAGAATTTTTCGCCCGCGCAAGTGTTTGAGAACAGGCTTGCCGACGCGCTCGGAGGCGCCCCGCCCGCAACGGCCAAGGACGGAAAGCTTGCGGGATTGGCACGGCCGTTCCTGGAAGCAGTGGCAACGCCGGCGGCAACGCCGGGCGGCGGAAGCGCTTCGGCGTTCACTGGGGCACTGGCGGCTTCGCTTGGGCAGATGGTCACCGGGCTTTCGCGGAGAAAGAAATCGCAAGCGGCGCACGTCGAGCCACTTTCCCGAGCGCTCGACGACCTGCGGAAAACGGCGGACGAGCTTGCCAAGGCGATTGACCGCGACGCCGAATCGTACGACGCGGTGATGGCAGCCTTGAAACTTCCTCAAGGGAACGAGAAGGCAACGCGGGAGCGTACCGAGGCTGTCGAGAAGGCGACCAAGGGGGCTGCCGAAGTTCCCCTGCAGGTGGCCGAGCGGACGGTTGCCCTTTTCGAACGCTTGGGACAACTGGAGGGTATCGTCGCGGCATCCATGCGTTCAGACTTGCAGGTGGCAGGTTTGCTAGCCGAGGCGGCCGCCCGCGGAGCCCTCGCCAACGTGGAAATCAACCTGGATGGTTTGAAGGATGCCGCTTACGTAGCGGCGACGCGGGCGAAAACGGCGGCGCTCAAGGAGCGGTTGGGCAATGCGCCTCGAGCAAGAAGCGCGTAGAATAGAGGTTCCCTCGGCCCATTCCGAAAGGAGCATTTCATGAGAGTGATCAGGGCGATCGGCAAGGCCGGCGCCACGGCAATTGTGACGGCTATCCTGCTGGCGGCGCCCAAGCCGGCGCGGGCAGGCCGCCTCGGTACAGACACTATTGCGCTGTTCCCCAAGAATATAGGCGAATTTGCGTATTGCGACCTAAAGAAGGCGCGGTCCGAAAAATGGTTCCCGCAATTGCGGGAGCAGCTGATTCCGGAGCGGTTCCGGCAATTCGAGAAGTTCCTGGCGTCGGCGGGCGTGGATCCGAATTCGCAGGTCGACGAACTGGCCTGGGGGCTGGTGGCCGAAGGGCTGAACACCAAGACCGAGGGCTCGGGCTCGTCAGCGGTTCCCAGCGGTGAACAGATCGTGGGAGTTGCGCTCGGCACCTACAATCCGAATTCGACCGAGGCGTATTTCAAGCAACAGAAGCTGCCGACGTTCAAGACGCGGGGTTACACGCTGTACTCGTTCGGCACAGGTTCCGGGGCGAGCGACCTGTTTTTCTTCTTCATCGATTCGAATACCGCGGCGTTCGGGAATCGCGCGATCCTCGAGAAAATGGTTGGCGTACGCTTCGGCGAGGAGGAGGGCCTGCTTAAAAACGACAGGCTTTTCCCGCTGATCAATGAAGCGAACGGAAGCGGCGTGGTGTGGGCGGTTCTGAATCCAGCGTACACGCGGCTGGCGATGCAGCAACTTGCGCCAGAAGTGGAGCAGTTTCCCGAGGCCGCCAAGCTCGTGGCGCGGATGCAAAACCTGATTATCAATGTGGAAGCAGACCGCGGCATCAATGGAAAGTTCCAGGCCATTTGCGCATCCACGGAAGACGCGAACACGCTCGGCCAACTGCTGCAGGCGGGATTCCTGTATAAACGCTACCAGGCGCAAAAAGAGAATCCGGAGCTGGCCGATCTGCTGGATCAGGCGCGCATCACGCCGGCCGGAGACCGGGTCGCGCTCAGCATGTCGCTGAGCGACGAACAGATGACGGCGCTGATCCGGAGAAATACATTCGCTTTGAAGATGTAAGGGTGCAGGAAGTTACGGAAAGAAGAACGGGCCGGGCAAAAACTTTGCCCGGCCTGTTCTCTTTTTCAAGGCCGTCAGACGCTGGGCGCTACTTGGCGGAGGTACTTGGTGAGGCGGGTCACAACTTCCCTGCCGTGGGTTTCGCGTTGCACACGGTCTACGCCCGCTAGAGTTTCCGAGCTCCCTGCGCTGGCTGTTTTCTTTGCGGCAAACCTTGTAATCGTTTGCAGGTCAAAAGCGCTAGGTTCCTCCTCATGGCAGAGAGAAACTTCGATGCGGTCGGAAAAACGCGCGAAGGTGACTTCCAAGTGGGGGTGTTTGGCGGAGAGGTGCTTGAAAGCTTCGTTGCAGGCGTCGAGGACCGCGGACTGCAAGCGAACGACGGCATCGGTTTCAAGGCCAGCGGCATCCGCGAAGAAGCGGGCTACACCGCCCGCCGCCGCGGCCAGGCGGGCGTCGCCGTCAAGGCACATGTGCAAGCTTTTCAGTTCAGCGGCCACGGCTACTAGCCAGCCCCACATCGCAGGCTTCCCGGCAATCGGGGCAATAATAGAGGCCGTCCGAACAGAGCCGGATGTTGTGCTGCCCTTTGCAAATGGTGCAGTACTTCTCGCAACTGCAGCGTTCCTCCGGCATGTCGCATTGCACACAAACGGTTGGACCTTCCATAAGCGCCCTCAAGAAAACTGTACCTGAGCGAAGCCGCGCGCGGCAAGGCCAAGGTGGCTCGTGGATGGCGAGTGGTGCATCGGTTCGCGGTACGGTCGGTCGCGCCGCTTCTTTGACCGCCTTGGAGGCGCATGTTAGTATCGGTCTCTGCCCGAGCGATGGGAATGGATTCCGCAACAACTTCCGAGACAAGTTCGCTTCGCAAAACGGCGCTGAACGCATTGCACCGCCGCCTTGGCGCGAAAATGGTTAATTTCGGCGGCTGGGACATGCCTGTGGAATACCCGTCAAGCGGCGGCTTGATCGCCGAACACAAAGCGGTGCGGGGAAATGTCGGCGTTTTTGATGTCAGCCACATGGGGGACATTCGCATTCGCAGCGGGAAGAAGCCCGGGGGAGCGCTCGAGGCGGTACAGCACATCACCATGAATGATGCGTCACGGCTGGCGATTGGGCAGGCGCAATACTCGGCGATGCTTTATCCGGAAGGGACGTTTGTCGACGACGTGATCGTGCATCGGCTGGGCGAAGACGATTATCTGCTGGTGATTAACGCGGGCACGCGGGAGAAAGACATCAACTGGGTGCGTGAAAATACCCGGGGCATCGATTGCGTGGTCGAAGATCTGAGCGACGCGTACTCCCAATTGGCGATTCAGGGGCCGCGAGCCGCGGAGGTGGTGCAAAAGCTGACGGACGCGGAATTGAGCGGCCTTAAGGTTTATTGGTTCACCCACGCCACGGTCTGCGGCCTGAAGAATAGGTTGCTTGCGCGCACCGGATATACGGGCGAAGACGGATTTGAGATTTACGTGCCGTCCGACCCAGCGACAAGCGAAAGAGTCTGGAACCAGGTGATCGAGGCCGGGCGTGAGTTCGCAATCGTTCCCTGCGGCCTGGGCGCGCGCAACACACTGCGGCTGGAATCGAAGATGGCGCTGTACGGGCACGAGATCAGCGACAAGATCAATGTATGGGAAGCGGGGCTCGAGCGCTACTGCAAAATGGAGAAGGGCGATTTTATCGGCCGAGCGGCGCTAGAGCGCTCCAAGGCCGCGGGATTGAAGCGCACGCTGGTGGGCCTCGAGATGATCGATCGCGGAATCGCACGCGACGAGTATTGCTGCTCGAACGTAGCCGGAGAACACATCGGCGTAGTGACGAGCGGTTCGCCTTCCCCGACTTTGGGCAAAAACATTGCCCTGGCCTACGTGCCTCCAACATATTCGGCGGCGGGTACGATTTTGTATGTGGAAATTCGCGGGCAAAACTACAAAGCCCAGGTGGTTCGAACTCCGTTCTACAAGCGGCAGAAAAAAGCAGCCGCGCCGCAGGCAAGCGGAAGATAGTCTAACTTGGACCAGTCCCATTGAGACGAATGCAGGTATTGCGAGTGCAAGGAGTGGTTTGATGGCGTATCCGAAGTCGTACCGCTACACCAAAGAGCATGAGTGGATTGAGATGAAAGGAGACCTCGCCACGATCGGCATCACCGACCACGCGCAGCACGAACTGGGCGACGTGGTTTTTGTCGAACTGCCCAAGCCAGGCGCCAAGATTGAAGCGGGAAAATCGTTTGGCACGGTGGAGTCGGTGAAGGCCGTCAGCGAGATTTACGCCCCCGCCTCGGGGGAAGTCATCGAGGCCAACGGCGAGCTGCAAAATAAACCTGAGACGATCAACAACGCCCCGCACGGAGCCGGGTGGCTGATCAAGGTGCGACTGACAAACGCCAAAGGGATCAGCGACTTGATGGACGCGGCCGCCTACGAAGCCTATATCGCGGAGAAGGGCAAGGAAACCTCCGCCTAATGCGCTACCTCCCGAAGAGCCCCGTCGAGCGGCAAGAAATGTTGGCCGCCATCGGGGCAAAATCGATCGATGAGCTGTTTTCGACCATTCCGGAAAAGTACCGGCTGCGCGAGGCCCTGAAGATTCCTGGGCCTTACTCGGAAGCCGAAGTCATCCAGTATTTCAAGCAGCGCGCGGCGGAAAACGCAGCAGGCTATGCGAGTTTTCTCGGCGCGGGCGTTTACAACCACCTGCGTTCGGTGGTGACCGACACGATCATCCAGCGCGGTGAATTCCTTACCTCGTACACGCCGTATCAGGCGGAAATTTCGCAAGGCACCCTGCAGGCGATCTTCGAGTTTCAGACGTTGATGTGCCAGCTGACCGGGCAGGACGTGGCGAACGCGTCGATGTATGACGGCTCGACGGCAGCGACGGAAGCGGTGTTGATGGCAGAGAGGCTGACCGGGCGGCAGCGCGTGCTCGTGGCGCGTTCGGTGCATCCGGAATACCGCGACGTGCTGAAAACCTACGCGAAGAATTCCGGATTGCGCATCGAGGAGATTCCTTTCGCCACGAGCGGAACAGTCGATGTGAAAGCGCTTCAGGGCGCGTTGAAAGACGACGTGGCCGCGGTGGTTGCGCAATCGCCGAACTTTTTTGGCGCGATCGAATCGTACGCGCCATTGGCCGAAGCGGCGCACGCGGTTGGCGCGATGTTGGTCGTGACGATTGCCGAGGGCGTTTCGCTAGGGCTGCTCCGGCCGCCGGTAGAGGCGGACATCGTGGCGCTTGAAGCGCAAAGCTTTGGCTTGCCGCCGAGTTATGGCGGACCGTTTGCCGGCGTGATTGCCGCGGGTGAAAGATACGTTCGTCAGATGCCGGGAAGGCTGGCGGGGCAAACCACGGACTTTGCGGGACATCGCGGATTTGTGCTGACGCTTGCGACACGCGAGCAGCACATTCGCCGCGAGAAAGCCACTTCCAATATTTGCACAAACCAGGCGCTTTGCGCGCTGGCAGCAACGGTGCACTTGACGCTGCTTGGTAAGGAAGGCTTGCGCGAAATGGCGGAACAGAATCTTTCGAAAGCGCAGTTCGCGCTCGCGGAATTGCTCAAGATTCCCGGCGTACGGCGCACGTTTGACGCTCCGTTCTTCAATGAATTCACCGTCGCGCTGCCGCGCTCGGTGAAAATTGTGAATTCGCACCTGTTGCGCGAAAAAATTGTCGGGCCACTGGCTCTCGGCACGCCGTATCCGGAGCTTACCAAGCATGCGCTCGTGTGCGTCACGGAAACCATGCCGCGCGGGGAAATTGAACGGTTTGCGGGCGCGGTGAAGCGGGCGCTGGAACAGCCGGTCTAGACGCAAGACAAAAACTGCGCGGCTGGCGTCCGTGCCACGCAGGCACGTGGGAGACATGAACGAGAAAATCAAAAAGGCATCACGGCACACGAATCAGAACGAGGGCCTGATCTTCGAGAAATCGTCGCCCGGCAAGCGCGCGTTCGAATTGCCGCCACTGGACGTACCTAAAGCGGAACCAGCGAAAGTGCTGGGCGCCCCCCATCTGCGCGAAGACATCGAGGGTTTTCCGGAAGTCAGCGAGATCGAGGTGCTCCGCCACTTCACACGTCTTTCCACCTGGAATCACGCGATTGACCTGGGAATGTACCCGCTGGGTTCCTGCACCATGAAGTACAATCCGCGCGTCAATGAATTTGTGGCGCGGCTCGAAGGAATCGCAACGGAGCACCCCTATCAGCCGCAAGAACTTTCGCAAGGATGCCTGAGGATTCTGCGGCTGCTCGAGCAATGCCTCCTGGAAATTACCGGCATGGATGCCATCACCTTGCAGCCAGCCGCCGGGGCCCAGGGAGAGCTCACCGGATTGCTGCTGATCCGCGCGTATCTGCAAAAACAGGGGAATCCGCGTAAGAGAGTGCTGATTCCCGATTCCGCGCACGGCACGAACCCTGCGACGGCGGTGATCGCGGGCTATGAGGTCGCAAACATCAAATCGGGAGCGCAGGGACAGGTCGACATCGAAGGCCTGCGCAAGATGGTGAACGAAGACGTTGCGGCATTGATGATCACCAACCCTTCGACACTGGGGATTTACGAGCAAAACCTGCCGGAAATTGCGCAGATTTTGCACGCGAAGGGCGTGTTGCTGTACATGGACGGCGCGAACATGAATGCGCTTGCGGGCATAACCCGCCCGGGCGATCTCGGCGTGGACGTCATGCATTTGAACCTGCACAAGACATTCTCGACGCCGCACGGTGGCGGGGGTCCGGGAGCCGGTCCGGTCGCAATGAAGAAGATTCTCGAGCCGTTCCGCCCGGTGCCGATCCTCGCGGAAAAAGAGGGCGGCCGGCTGGCGCTCGAGCCGGTGCGGCCGGACTCGATTGGCAAAGTGAAGGCGTTCAGCAGCAATTTCGGAGTGCTGGTTCGCGCGCTGGCGTACATTCTGGCGTACGGTCCCGGCGTGCGCCAGGCCACGGAAGATGCGGTGCTGAATGCGAATTACATTCGAAAGCAGCTTGAGGGCTTTTATGACCTGCCGTATTCCCTGCCTTCGATGCATGAGGTGGTTTTCAGCGACGCGATCCAAAAGAAGAACGGCGTAAACACCATGGACATCGCCAAGCGGCTGATCGACTACGGTTTCCATCCCTACACCACCGCCTTTCCATTGATCGTTCCCGGTGCTTTAATGATCGAGCCGACCGAATCCGAGTCGCGGGAAGAATGCGACCTGTTCATCGACGCCATGAAGTCGATCGCAGAAGAGGCCGCGACACAACCGGAAATCGTGAAAACCGCGCCGCATACGACGCGCGTGCGGCGGCTTGATGAAGTTGCAGCAGCGCGCAAGCCGGTGCTGCGCTGGAAACCCGCCGCGCCGCGAAGCACAGCCGCAGATTAAAGCAAGTGCCTTGCCTCGCAAAGCATTCGCCGGCCTCGTTTTTCCGGCTATTTGCGACCAGGCACACCAAACCGCGTCCGACAGATTGCGTCTGCTCCGCTTCTGCTAGACTTGGATGACTCCTTTGCCTCGAAGATTGCAGCAAGCATGAAATTCGATATCGAAGACTGGCTGCCCAAATCCGCAATCCTTCTGCGTCATTACGACCGGCACAAATTTGCCTCGGATTTGATTGCCGGAGTCACCGTTGGGCTGGTGGCGCTGCCGCTGGCGATGGCCTTCGCGATCGCCTCGGGTGTGCCGCCGCAAGCGGGACTTTATTGCGCGATTGTAACCGGCTTTTTGATTTCGGCCCTGGGCGGGTCAAAAACGCAGATCGGTGGCCCCACCGGAGCCTTCGTGGTGGTCGTCGCGGGCATCATCGCGAAGCACGGCATTGACGGCCTTTTCATGTGCACGATGATGGCGGGCGTCCTGCTGGTGCTCCTTGGCATCACCGGCATGGGCGCGATGGTGAAATACTTTCCGCGGCCCGTGGTGGTCGGCTTCACCAACGGAATCGCGATTCTCATCGCCAGCACGCAGATCCGCGACTTCTTCGGCTTGAAGATGGATCACGTCCCGGGCGACTTCTTTCATCGCATGAAGGCGTTTGCCCAGGCGGGGAACACGTTCTCCATGCCAGCCACCGCCGTTTCCATCTTTTCGATCGCGGTGATGATTTTCTGCCTGAAGTACGCCAAGAAAATACCGGGCGCGATCCTGGTCACTTTCGGCGCGACCGCCGCGGTGATTCTCTTCCACATGAACCTGGAAACCATCGGAACGCGTTTTGGTGGCATCCCGAAAGGCCTCCCAACGATTGCCGTTCCGAAATTTCATTACGATATTTTCCGCCAGTTGCTCTCTTCCGCCTTCACGGTAGCAATGCTGGGAGCGATCGAGTCGCTTATGTCCGCCGTGGTTTCCGACCGCATGAGCAACGACAAGCACAATCCGAACGTGGAATTGATTGGGCAGGGCGTGGCAAACATCCTCTCACCGCTCTTCGGCGGCTTGCCTGCCACTGGCGCCATCGCGCGCACGGCTACCAACGTACGTTCCGGAGCGAAGACTCCGGTCGCCGGAATGATTCATGCGCTTACCTTGCTCGGGATCATCCTTTTTGCAGCGCCGCTGGTAAAAAGCGTTCCGCTCGCGGCGCTGGCATCCATTTTGATGATCGTCGCGTACAACATGGGCGATTGGGAGGAAATCCCGGAAATTCTCAAGCTGAGCGCGGCAGACATTGCCGTTTGGCTGCTGACAATGGTGCTGACCGTGGTCACCGACCTTACCTTCGCCGTCGAAGTCGGAATGGTGCTCGCGGCGCTCATGTTCATCCGCAAAGTCTCCCGGACAACCACGGTTAGCCCGGTCACGAAGGATTATGTGGAAGACAGCCGCGTGCACGTGCTGCAAGGCAAGGACATCCCGGACTACGCGATTGTGTACCGCATTCACGGGCCCTTTCTGTTCGGCGCAACGGACAAGTTTGCGGATATTTTGCACTCGCTCGACAAGCTGCCGCCCATCCTCATTCTGCGCCTGCGAAACATGACCGCCATTGACGCCACCGGGCTCGGCGCGATTCGCGACCTCGCCGATACGGTCCACGAATCGGGCCGATCGCTGCTGCTTTGCGGCGCCAGAGAGCAACCTTCCCAGCTGATGAAGCAGGCAGAATTCGAACGCCACGTCGGCGCGGAGAATATTTGCGAAAGCATCGCTGAAGCTCTCGAACGCGCGGCCGAAGTTTATCGTTCGCAATATGCTGGAAAAGCGGCGGAAGAACCCATCCCGGCCCGTTCTTAAGCGGATTCACGGGCATTTTTCACTCGGCACTGGGAGAACCAGTACTCGACGTCTCCACTCCTCCTGATTTACGGAGCCGACACGCTCCGTTCTATCTCCTGTAACACAACGCCCCTAGTGTCTTGCGCGGGATCGGTTGTGTTCATTTGTCTTCCCAATTAAAAGGAGATCGCCTTTGAAAGAAAGAATTCTTGCAATCGCATTGTCTCTGGGGCTCGTTGGCACAACTGTCCCCGCGCCAGTCCACGCCAACAACCTCGGCCAAGCAAGCCCTATCCAGCACGTGCTGCTCATCAGCATCGATGGCATGCATGCGGTTGATTATGAAAACTGCGTGGCATCGAAGACTTGTCCAAATCTGGCCGCTCTCGGCAGGACCGGAGTGCACTACACACGCACGACCACATCGAGGCCGTCCGACTCGTTTCCCGGCCTGATGGCGATCGTCAGCGGCGGGAGTCCTCGAACGGTAGGCGCGTTCTACGACGTGGCTTACGATCGTGTTCTGGCACCGCCGAAGATTGCTACGGGCAACGGGCTACCGGGCGGAACCTGCAATTTGAACGTCATTAACGGAACCCAGACCGAATATGAGGAAGGCAACGAATTCGACCAGTCGAAGCTCAATGGTGGCTTTCCCGGGTACTCCACTATCGACGGTGGCGTTCAGTCAATCAATCCCGACAGGCTGGTGCGCGATCCGTTTAACAACTGCAAACCCGTTTACTCCTGGAACTTCGTTCGCACGAACACCATTTTTGGCGTGATCCACGCCGCGGGCGGCTACACAGCCTGGTCCGACAAGCACGCTGCCTACGCCTCAGTTTCCGGCCCCACGGGAACCGATCAACCCAGCAACGTGGATGATTACTATTCCCCTGAGGTCAACTCTCTTCAGATTGTGCTGCCCGGAATTAAGACCGCAGCCCCCAGCCCGGAAGCGAGTTTTGATTGCGGAGCGCTTGTTCCCAATGGCGATGACTGGACCACCGATTTCGATGCCATCAAATGCTACGACCAGCTGAAGGTCAATGGCGTACTCAACCAAATCCACGGCAGGACCCACCTCGGTACAAGCAATGCTCCGGTCCCAACGATCTTTGGGATGAACTTCCAGGCCGTCAGCGTTGGACAGAAGCTGATTGAACCCAAATCCGCTATCAGAACCGACGCAAACACTGGCGGTTATGAGGATGCCCAGGGTAGCCCCAGACCCAAAATGCTGGCCGAAATCCAGTTCGTGGATGCGGCGATCGGGCAGATGGTCGCTGCCCTCAAGCACGAGGGTCTTCTGGATTCGACCACCGTCATTGTTACCGCGAAACACGGCCAGTCGCCGATCGACCCGAACCGCTTCTTCCCCATTCCGGGGAATTCCGGCAACAACGGCACGCCGCCGTCTGGGATCGTCGGAAATCTTCTCCCGGCAGTTTACAATGACCCCAATAATGGCCTCGGACTGGCCGAGGACGACATTTCCCAGATCTGGCTGGCAGATTCAAACCGCACCGGGGACGCAGTAACGGCTCTGGAGAATGCCGCGACAGCGATTGGACCGGGCCAGATCTACCATGGCGCCTCACTGAACACGCTCTTTAACCCACCCGGCGTGCCTGAGCACCCCGGCCTCTGCTGCAAGCTTCGGGAAGGGGGCGACCCGCGTACTCCCGACATCGTAGTCATTCCAAACATCGGCGTGGTCTATACCGGAAACCTAAAGAAGCAATCCGAACATGGCGGCTACGCATGGGATGATACCAACGTGATGCTGTTGGTATCCAATCCTCACATTGAGGCCCGCACCATCCACAGCTTTGTGGAAACCGCTCAGGTGGCTCCCACGATCCTGAAAATCCTGGGCCTGGATCCGGACGCCCTCGATGCCGTTAGGCAGGAAGGCACGCCAGTTCTGCCGTTCCTTTTCTTCGAGTAGCTTCGATCCCAACGGAATAGACCAAAAAGGGCGTTCCGAAGCTCGGGACGCCCTTTGCTTTCCATACGGAAATTCGGTTCGGCTCGCTTTGCTGATTCTTGCCTATTTCGTGAACCGCACGCTGTCGAGGATGCCCTTAAAGGTCTTGTCGTATTTTTCATAGGCGGATTGTGGAGCCACACAGACGAACGAGACCAGCCCTTCCGGGCGCAATGTAGTAATCATCCAATCTGTTTCCTGGCCGCCTAGCGGAGAATCGTTGCTGAGATACGTCGCGAGGCCGGGCTGGCCATTCAAGCGGATGTGCTCCGGCTGGCGCGTAATCTTCATGTTCGGGTTCGACTTTTGCAGGTCGTGAATGGCCTGCTCGGTGGCGTTGTTCAGGGCGTCCCAATCGTTGGGGTCGCCGGTGGCCTGGGACACGGTTACGATGAGCCCGTAGGCGAGCGCAGCATGACCAGTGCTGTCGTCCACCACGCCGCCTTCCGGCGCGAACGAAGCGTTGTTGCCGTTATTGTCGGCATACTTCTTCCAGTTGTCCGGATATTTCAGCGCGTACGCATTGGCCTTATAAGCAGCGAAATTTCCCGAAGGAGGCGCAGGAGCTTTTGCCGCCCCCGCAGCCGCCGGCGCCAGCCTCTTCACCACCGCCAGAGCCAGCACTTCGCGCTTGATCGCTTCAAATTCCGCGGAATCCCGCTTGGCATTCGGCGGGACGCCGCGCAGTTTGTCGATTTCCTCTTCCACACGTTCGACTCGGTGCTCGGGATTCGGATGGTCGGAAAGAAACTCAGGCGGATTCTTCCCCTTGCTCTCGGCTTCGAGCTTCTCGAAAAACTGCCCCATGGCGCGCGGGTCGTAGCCGCTGTCATAGAGCACCTGCGTGCCCATCACATCCGCTTGCGATTCGGCGCCTCGCGAGTAACGCAGCAGCACGCCTCCAGCGGCAAACGCGCCCAACTCGCTCAATAGTGCCCCGCCGGTCGAGCCGCCGAGAATGCCGCTGGCAATCCCAAGAACACCTTCCGCCGCCTGAGCTTTCGTCGCTTGATTCGTCCCGTGCCGCAACGCCACGTGCGAAAGCTCGTGCGCCATCACAGCGGCAAGCTGCGCTTCATTGTCAGCCACCTCGATCGCTCCGCGATTGATAAAAACGTATCCGCCGGGCAAGGCAAAGGCATTGATGGCCTTGTCATTCACACAATGAAATTCGAAGGGGTATTGCACGCCGCCAGTAGGGAGCTTTTCGACCAGCCGCATTCCCAGTTGCGTCAGATAGGCATCGACTCTGGGCGCATGGCAAAGAGGCAATTGTTTTTCTGCATCCGCGGCAGCTTGCTTGCCCAGCTCGATGTCCTGCTGCGGCGTGAACATGTTCCATCCCGGCCTAAGCACGGTGCGCTGCGCGGAGGCCGTCGGCGCGAGTAGAACGAACAGGCACAAAGGGCCAATAGACGGGAGGCCGGCGCGCGCACCAAGTCGCCGGCGCGCCTGGCTCTCGCCCCTTAGGCACAAATTCCCTAGGCCACCGCACGCACTCACTGTAACCTCCGCTATGACTCCTACGATCGGGATTCTCGCTCCAGAGTTACTTTAGCATTTGGGGGACACAAAGAGAAAAAGCCCGGGTGGCTGGCACCCGGGCTGGGGGGTGAGGGCTTGCTGGAAGGAACTTGATTACCGAGCTAGGCGCGGCGAAGGCTCGGGAGAAGGCGCAGCGTTCGGAGCATCGGCAGACTTGCCATTTCGGGCACTAACGACTTTGGCTGCCGGAGCCGGTTCCGGTTTGCGCGCCGGCAAGGCGAGGTTTTCGCCTTCGCGAACAAAGGTCAAGCGCTCCTGCTCCTTGTTCCAGTCGATGCAAATGAGGTCTCCGAGATGCACTTGCTCGGTGGCGAGCAAGTTAGCCATGGGATAGACCACATGGCGCTCGATGGCTCTTTTCAAGTGGCGCGCCCCATACCGCTGATCCGTGCCTTCTTGCAGAAGAAAATCGCGGCCCGGCTCGGTCACGCGGAAGAGAAACTGCCCTTTGGCCGTTTCCAGAACGCGCTCCTGCACTTGGGCCAGTTCAATATCGAGAACTTGCTCCAACTGTTTGCGGCGCAGGGGATGAAAAACCACCACTTTGTCGAGCCGGTTCATAAACTCGGGCGAAAACTTACGGCGCGCCGCCTCGACCGCGGTGCGCTCCACTTTTTGATCGAAACCGGCCGCCGGCTTGTCCGCCGGCTGAATGAAGCCCATGCCGCCCTGTATCATTTCGGTAATCTCACCGCCGCCGAGGTTCGAGGTCAGGAAAATGACCGTCTGGGAAAGGTCGACGCGGCGGTTGTCGCCCAGGGTAAGCGTCGCCTTGTCCAGCATGCCCAGCAGCAACTGCCAGAGCGCGTCGCTGGCCTTCTCAATTTCATCGAAAAGCAAAAAACTGAGCTTCAGCTTGTCGGTGTGGCAGGCCGCCAGGGCTTCCTGGGTAATCAGGGGGTGGGTTTCGCGGTGGCCGAGGTAGCCCGGAGGGGAGCCAATGAGCTTGGCAATCTCGTGGGAGTGCTGAAATTCCGCGCAATCTACCTTGATAACCGCGCGGGCATCCCCAAACAGGATCTCCGCCGCCGCTTCGACGATGCGGGTCTTTCCCGAGCCCGTCGGCCCGAGAAAGAGGAGGTTTCCTACGGGGCGGCCAGGCGAGTTCAATCCGGCACAGAAGACCTGGTACATGTCGACCAGGGACTGTATACCTTCCTCCTGGCCAACAATCTTGGCGCGCAAGGAAGCATGAAAATCCCGCGTATCGTTGCTGCGTATGGTTGGGTCCAGTTGGTGGCGGACAGCAGCTCTCATCGTTTGCCCCTTCTCCGCGTCTGATCCCCCAAACGCGACGCGCGTCTCAGGCTCTGCGCGAAAAATCAGATAGAGCATGGCGGATGCCAATCTTTTTCACCTTGTTGCTGGCAAGGAAACGCACTAATTTCAGTCAGATACAGGATTTCAAATTTTGTAGGCGTCTCACAAACTGAGATTGCTTTCCATTTTAGTCAAAAATGAGAGACCAAGACCCGGGAGCAGAACACTTTGTGTCACGCCACAAACGACAAAAAGGGGCGCCGTTTTGGTGCGCCCCCGCAGAGGAGTTAAAGTTTTGCTTTAAGAGACCTTTGGCCTTAGGAGGGCCTTAAGAGTTAGAGCGATCTTGCTTTTTCCGGCTTTGTGGCGCTGCGGCAGGCGCCGCTCCAGGCTGAGCCGCACGAGTCTTCTTTTCCTCCGTCACCGTCTCCTCGGGCGCGCTTGCGAACTTGCCGTCGGTCGCCTCGGCCCCGGCTGCCGCGGCTCCCGCACGCTTTGCTGCCGCTTCCACCAAGGCTCCCTCGCCTTCGCGCACAAAAGTGAGCCGGTTGTGCGTCTTATCCCAGTCAATGCACACCAAATCTCCCAAGTTGACCTGATCGGTGGCGAGCAGGTTCGCCAGCGGATAGACAACGTGCCTCTCGATGGCCCGCTTCAGGTGGCGTGCTCCGTAGCGCTGGTCGGTGCCTTCCTGCAGCAGAAAATCGCGGCCAGCAGGTGTCACGCGGAAAAGAAACTGGCCCTTGGCCGTGTCCAGCACGCGCTGCTGGACCTGGCCCAATTCGATGTCCAGGACTTCCTGCAACTGCTCCTTGCGCAAGGGATGAAAGACCACGACTTTATCCAGGCGGTTCATGAATTCGGGGGAGAACTTGCGCCGGGCCGCCTCGACGGCGGTGCGCTGTACCTTTTCGTCCAGGCCGGCTGCCGGTTTGTCTCCCGGCTGGATGAAGCCCATGCCGCCTTCCATCAGTTCGCTGATCTCTCCGCCGCCCAGGTTGGAGGTGAGAAAAATAACCGTTTTAGACAGATCCACTTTCCGATTGTCACCAAGGGTCAAAGTGGCCTTATCCAGGATGCCCAGCAGCAACTGCCACAGGGCGTCGCTGGCCTTCTCAATTTCATCCAAGAGCAAGAAGCTTAGTTTCAGCTTTTCGGTGTGGCAGGCCGCCAGCGTCTCCTGCGTGATCAGCGGATGCGTTTCCCGGTGTCCCAAATAGCCTGGAGGCGAACCAATCAATTTAGCAATCTCGTGGGAGTGTTGGAACTCCGCGCAATCGACCTTGATGACCGCGCGGGCATCCCCAAACAGGATCTCCGCCGCCGCTTCGACGATGCGGGTTTTTCCGGATCCAGTGGGCCCCAGAAACAGCAGGTTCCCTACCGGGCGCCCCGGAGAATTCAAGCCGGCGCGAAACACCTGGTACAAGTCAACCAGCGCCTGTACGGCCTCTTCTTGACCCACAATCTTCGATCGCAGCGCCGACTGAAAATCAATCGTGTCCGTGCTGCGCTTGCTTGGATCGAGAGAAAGAGTGTAGTCGTCCATGACCGCCTCCTAGCGAACCCGCCCGTGCGGGTTGCCGTACCGCTCGCGTCCCCGATCAAACTGTTCCAATTTGACCTGGATGGTCGACTGCAGGAGCCGCAATTGTACCAGCAACTCCCTTGCCACCACGGGCGATTCTGAAATTCGGACGAGCGGCGGAAGGACATCCGCCAATTCAAGATTGAGGGTACGAAGAGAAGATACCAGTTTTTGGACCGCCGGAGAATTGGGATCCCCCAGGTCCGCGGAGTGATTGCACTGCTCTCGCAGAGCCCTCCAATTCAGCTCCACGAACGGATGCTTCTTCGATACTTCCTTAACGACTTCATCGGTAATACGCGCGCGCTGTCCGAGCCGCGCTAAATGAAGTTGCAGTACTTTTTCGCCGCGGCGCACATTGTGCACCAGGTAGAACGAATTCCCTTTGCGGCGAACAAAAGCCATCGCTTACCTCGTCTCGTGCTCTATTGCAGCTGCCGTAGTGTAACGAGCTTCCACTACGCTCTGCAATATTAGACACGGAATTTCGTCAAAAGTTGCACCGTATCAGTAACGGCTTCACCCTAAAGACGCCAGCGGTTATCACCTCATCAGTTTTGTTGCTGCGCTCCCATTGGTTTTCTGCTCCCTTATTATCATCAACCATAACCATTGGTTTTATATTTCCGCGCTCCATGGTCTGGCTCCATTCCCGTTTCCTGCTGCCATCGGCAGACTCTAGCCATTTTATTAAACCCCGTCGCGGCATTTTTCTCTTGTTGTTCGGTGTGCTCGCACCTACGATACGCAATTCGCTCTTGCGAGCCCTCGGATCTCCGGAGTTCCGCATATGTCCTGGGATAACGTATACCGTCTCGTGCAACGTATTCCTCGAGGAAAGGTTCTAACCTATGGAGGGCTCGCCAGAGCCCTGCGTTTGCCCGGAGGCGCGCGCACCGCCGGACGCGCCATGGCTGGCACTCCTTCGGGAAAAGGCATTCCGTGGCACCGCGTGATCGGCGACCGCGGAAAAATCCTCATTCGTGGCCCACACGCTTTGCTCCAAAAAAAGCTTCTCGAAACCGAAGGTGTCTCCGTCGTTGAATTTCGCGTGGACTTGAAACGGCACCTCTGGCAGCCGTCGAAAATTCGCAGCTTGAAAGGCGAGGCGCCGCGAACAAAGCGCCGAAAGTAAGCTCACGCAGAATTTGCAACCGGATTATTTTCCCACCTGAGGCCGCGGGCAAACTTGCGGGAGAGCAAACCGCCTCGAGCCATCGAAGGGAAGAGTGCTCTCTTCCCGATTACTCCTCGTGCAGAACCTGCATGGGTTCGACATGGGCGGCACGAATGGCCGGCACGAGAGATGCGGCCCCGGCAACGGCCAGCACCAGGAAAATGACCGCGGACAGTGTTGCGGCGTCGGTCGGAGAAACGCCGAACAGCATGCCGGACAGGACCCGGGCAAAGGCCGAGGCGAGGCCCCAGCCCGCGAGACAGCCGAGCAAGGTAACGCGAAGCCCTTGAAGAAGAAACTGTTTCACGATTTGTTCTCGCAAGGCTCCGAGAGCGAGACGCAAACCCACCTCGCGCCGGCGCACCATCACTGAATAATTCAGTGTCCCGTACAGGCCAACGCAGGCAAGGGATAGGGCCGTGGCCGCAAAAAAGCTCAGCAAGTAAGTGCGCAGGCGGTTCTCTCCGAACGCTTCATCCAGGTGCTCCTCGAGCGGTTTGACGGCGAATAGCGACCTCCCCGGCTCAATTTCGTGAACCTTCCGGCGCAGGATTTCTGCCATCGCCATAGGCTTTGCCTGGGTCCGCACCAAGTAAACCGGGTCGGGATCAAAACCGTTGCCGCACCAGTACACCGTGGGGCTTGGCTCGCGATCGAAACCCTCCTCGCGCGCGTCGCCCACGATGCCTCGGATTTCCCCTGGGCCTATGAACAGGCTGCCAATCACCGCTTGAACGTGCCGCCCGATGCCCGGAGATCCGCCGAAATACGTGTTCGCGAAACTGCGGTTGACCAAAGCGCCCCCTTCCTGGGTCCGAAAGCCCCTCCGGCAGTCTTCACCCTCGAGAAGCGGAATCTTCATTGCCGCGAAATATCCTTCCGAAATAAAACGATTCTCCGCCAGGATTTTACGTTCCGGATTCACTTCTCCTTCCGAAAACTTGAGCTCGGTCTCATACTCGCGAGCCAAACCCGGCAGTTCGGAGGAGGTTGCGGCGGCTTCCACGCCAGGAAGGTGACGCACTGTGTCAACCGTCCCGTCGATTCTTTGCGCCAGTTTTTCGGGGCTGGCCGTCTCGGCATAGGATCCCGTGATGTGAAAGGTGAGTACGTGGCTCGGGTCAAAGCCAGGCGACACCCGACCCAACGCCTGAAAGCTCCGCAACAGTAATCCCGCTCCGGAAAGGAGTGTCACGGCCAGCGTCACCTGCACGCCCACCAGCAGCCACTGAAGCGGATGGCGGCCGGAAACCTGGCTGCGGCTGGTTTGTGCCAACGCGCTCGATAAGTTCCTGCGCGTCCCGCGAATCGCCGGAAACAAACCGCAGAGGATGGTCACAACAACAGAACACAGCAGCGAGTACCAAACGACTCGAGCATCAAGCCGAATCTCTCCGACTCGCGGGAGGTCTCGGGCGAGCGTGCGAAACACGCGCGCCGCCGCGCCAGCCACAATCAGTCCGAGCCCTGCGCCACCCAGTGCCAAGACGAACGTTTCGGTCAGTAATTGCACAACGATCGCCGCGCGGGGGCCACCAAGCGAAAACCGCACGGAGATCTCATGTTCACGCTGTGTCGCGCGGGCCAAAAGCAGCGTTACGATGTTCGTGCAGGCGATCAGCAGAAGCAGCGACACGGAGCCAAACAGCATCCACAGCGACTTACGCGCCCCGCCAACGGTTGTTTCCTTCAGCGGTTCCATTGACACACCGAGGTCCCCGTCTGTATTCGGATAGGCTTTCCCGAGTTGCTCCTGAACCGTCGCCAAGTTAGCTCGTGCCTGCCCTAGGGTAACGCCGCGCTTCAGCCGGCCGATCGTCAAATACCAGGTGAGGTATCGGTTCTCCGAGAAAGGCCCGCCGAGCATTACCGGAACCCACAGATCTACGTCCCGGTCCGGAAACAAAAAAGACGAAGGCATGACGCCCACAATCGTGAGAGACAGTTCCCCGAGTCTGAGCTTCTGTCCGAGGGCGCTCGGATCACCGCCAGAGCGACGCCGCCAGAACTGGTCGCTAATGAGAACGGCGCTTGGGCCTCCCCAATGCTCCTCCTCTGGCCTGAAATCACGGCCCAGCTCGGGCGCGACTCCCCAAACCTGGAGAAAGCGAGGCGCCACAAACGCCGCCGTCACCTTTTCCGGCAGCATTCCGGAAGACTCCGAGGCATCTTCGGTGTAATATCCGGTGATCGCCTGGAACGTGGAGTTCATGCGATTCCAATCCTCGAGCCGCACCGGCGCCAAGCGCCCCATGGGGTTCTTGACCTTGCGACGAAACTGTTCGAGCCGCATCAGTTGATCGCCCTCGGGGAACGGGAGTGGCCGCAGCAGAATCGCATCGATGGCGGAGAACACCGCGCTGTTTGCGCCAATTCCGAGCGCCAGGGTCAGGATTATCGTGGCTGAAAACGAAGGCGATTTGCGTAGGAAGCGCATCGCGGATTTTACATTGGCGACGGCGCTGTCCATGATCCGGACGCGATACACATCGCGCACTTCTTCCTTCACCTGCTCCTGGCCGCCGAATTCGAGCATGGCCCGGCGACGCGCTTCCTCCGGAGGCATCCTTCGGGCGATGTTGGCTTCGATGAGCTCGTCAATATGAAAGCGCAGTTCGGAATCGAGTTGCGCGCCTGACGCACGCTTGGGAAGGAAAAACTTCCACCAGGACATAGCACGCTCCTAACTCGCGGTTTCGAGGATCTGCGACACCGCGCCGGCCAAACGATTCCAATTCGATTCCTCACTCGCCAACTGCCTGCGGCCCTTCGCCGATAACCTGTAGAACTTTGCCTCTCGGCCGTTGCTCGATTGGCCCCACTCTGCTTCGAGCCAGCCGCGCTTCTCCAAACGGTGCAGCGCGGGATACAGTGAGCCCTGCTGCACCTGCAAAACTTCCTTCGAAATCTGCCGGATTCGCTGCGAGATCCCGTACCCATGAACCGGACCGAGGGCAACAATCTTCAGGATCAGCAGATCCAGGGTGCCCTGCAGGAGATCAGATTTTTCGATGGGCATACTCTCTCCTAGACATTCGACAGATATACACCTCCATATGTAGAATGTCAAGGAGAGGCAGCAAGGTGGCCAACGCGGCAAAGCCCTTCGGCAAGCCGTGGCCCGGCGGAAGCCGCACAAACCGCGCATCTGCGGTATCCTATAAATCTCTCTGCTCCGATCAGAAGCAGCGGATATGGGCAACGCCATCCTTCAAGTGGAAAACCTCGTCAAGCGCTACGGCGACGTGGAAGCCGTGCGCGGGGTCAGTTTCTCGGTGGAGGAAGGCGAAGTTTTCGGGCTGCTCGGTCCCAACGGCGCGGGGAAAACCAGCACGGTCGAAGTTCTCGAAGGCCTGCGCGCCCGCGACAGCGGCCGCGTGTCGGTCTGCGGGCTGGATCCGCAGCGCGATTCACAAGCCCTTAAGCACGAGATCGGCGCGGCGCTGCAGTCCACGGCGCTTCCGGACAAGCTCCGCGTCATGGAGGCACTGCGTTTGTTTGCCAGCTTCTACAGAAGGCGCCGCAACCCGGAGGAATTGCTCGAGCGCTTCGGCCTCAAAGAAAAACGCCACGCTTTCTATAACCAGCTCTCCGGCGGCCAAAAGCAGCGGCTGGCCCTGGCCATGGCCCTCGTCAACGACCCGAAGCTTCTCTTTTTCGACGAACCGACCGCCGGGCTTGATCCCCAAGTCCGAAGAGAAATCTACGACATCATCGAGGAATTAAAGCGCGACCAAAAAACGATCCTCATGACCACGCATTACATCGAGGAGGCCGAACGGCTCTGCGACCGCGTGGCCATCATCGATCATGGAAACCTGATCGCCCTCGGCACCCCTCGCGAATTGAAAACCCGCTCCGGAGGCACAACGCGCATCGAAGTACGGCTTTCCAAACCCGAGCCCAACGGGACGCTGAGAAATCTCGAAGGCGTCGTGGATGCTCGGGAACTCGATGGCACGTACGTTTTGCATTCAGCGCGTCCGCCCCAAACCATCGTCTCGCTGGTCAAACATCTTGAAGCAGAAGGCAACGAACTGGTCAGCCTCGAAATCGCCACTCCTTCTCTCGAAGACGTTTTCATCGAAATGACCGGAAGGAGGCTACGCGATTGAGCAACTTTGCCAGCCTGACCCACATGCGCATCCGTCTCGCTTTGCGCAACAAAATGTTTTTCTTCTTCAGCATCGTCATGCCGTTTATCTTCTTTTTTGGCTACCTGGGCTTTTTCGGCAAAAGCGTGCCGGCCGGTGCCGCCTATTTTCTCGGTCCGGTTCTGGCGCTCAACGTGATGGGCAGTTTCTGGGGACTGAGCGCCACGATTGTGATGTTTCGCGAACAGGGCATCCTTCGGCGCTTTCACGTTTCTCCGGTCACCGCCAGCGACTTGCTCGCCTCGAGCGTGGTGGCTAACATTGCCCTCACTCTCCCCACGGTGACGCTCGAGCTTCTTCTTGCTCGCCTGATTTTCCATGTCCATACCCTCGACAATCTCTTCGGCATTCTTGTGCTTGTCGCCATAGGCACCATGTCCTTCGCCTGTCTTGGATTGGTTATTGCCAGCGTCACCAACACCATGCAGGAGACGCAGGTCCTCAACCAGCTCATTTGGCTGCCGCTGATTTTCCTCTCCGGGGCCACTTTCCCGCTCGGGTATCTTCCCCGCGTCGTGCAGCGCGTGGGACTCTTCCTGCCCGCCACCTACCTGGTAAACGCCTTTCAGCAGGTCATCGTCAATTCCGCCAGCGTGCTGAGCCGTTATACGGAAATTGCCTCTCTCGTGTTCTGGGCGATCCTTACTTTTTTCCTCTCCATGCAACTGTTCCGCTGGGAGCCGGAAACCAAGATCCCCCGCCGCGCCAAACTTCTCGTACTCGCCACGGCCATTCCTTTCGTGCTCCTGGGTATCTGGGAAAACCGCACGGACCGCATTCTCCGGGAATCCCAGACGGCCTTTGCCGCTTTTGAGAGCGCGCTGGACTCCCTGCGTCCGGCCGTGAGAATGACCATTCAACCTGGTAATGCCGTCAATCCTGCCAGCAAGTCCCCCCCATAGCGGCGTTCGCCACGCCAATTTGGATGTCGCGCTTCCGCTTCGCCAGGTTTAAAGCGCATTGACGCTCGCACTCCTGTACCGTATTCTGAATTTTTGAGCCGCACTGCAGTGCGCGGCATTATCCAAGGGGAACGCACATGGCCATTCAACCGACGGAGAAAATCTGGCACAACGGAAAATGGATCAATTGGGACGACGCCACGTTGCACGTTCTTTCTCATGTGGTGAGCTACGGCTCTGCGGTTTTCGAAGGCATTCGTTGCTATCAAACTAAGCAGGGCCCGGCCATTTTCCGCCTCCGCGAACACATGCAGCGGCTGATCAATTCCGCCCGCATCTATCGCATGGAGCTTCCGCACTCGGTCGACGAATTCTCGAACATCGCGTGCGAACTCGTGCGCATCAACAAGATGAACTCCTGCTATGTGAAGCCGATTGTCCTGCGCGGCTATGGCGACGTCGGTGTGAATCCGCTGAATTCTCCGATCGATCTCTACATGGCCTGCTGGAGCTGGGGCGCCTATCTTGGCCCCGACGCGCTGTCGAAAGGCGTCGATGTCGGCGTTAGCTCCTGGACGCGCATCGCGCCGAACACCCTTCCCGCCATGTCCAAAGCCGCCGCGAACTACATGAATTCCCAGCTCATCCGTATGGAAGCGTCCTTCAACGGCTTCGCGGAAGGCATCGCTCTCGATTCCAACGGGCACGTCAGCGAGGGCTCGGGCATGAACATTTTCCTGGCGCACGACGGCACGCTGTACACGCCGCCGTTGGCCACGAGCATTCTTCCCGGGATCACCCGCGACGGGGTCATGAAGATTGCTGAAGATCTCCGCATTCCCTGCAAAGAAACCGTTATCCCGCGCGAGATGCTCTACATTGCCGACGAAGTTTTCTTCGTAGGCACGGCCGTGGAAGTCACGCCCATCCGCTCGGTCGATCACATTCAAGTCGGCAAAGGCGTGGCGGGGCCGATCACACGCAAACTGCAAGAAGAATTCTTCGCCATCACCAGCGGTACCAAGCCCGACCGCCACAACTGGCTCACGCCGGTCGGCGCGCCTGTCGGCGTCGCCTCACGCTAGACGAACCCCTCCGCACCAATTTGGCTCTGGGCTCTCTTGCTCGCCTATGTTCTGATACGAGCAGCGAGTTTCCTCCTGGGTCCACTGCCGAGATGGAAGAGGTCCATCATGCCCAATGCCGTTCGCATCGGCGTCATCGGAGACTTCGAGCCGGCTTATCATTCGCACTTCGCAACCAATGCCGCGCTCTACGATGCGGCCGCAAAGCTGAATGTGCCGCTCCTGGTGCGCTGGATCCCGACACTTGCGCTCGCGTGCCCCGGCGCTCGGAAAATCCTCGGCCGCTGGGACGGGCTGATCGCCTCGCCTGGGAGCCCCTACCAAAGCTTCAGGGGAATGCTCCGCGGCATCGAATTTGCCCGCACCCAGGACTGGCCCTTCACGGGAAGTTGAGGGGGCTTCCAATATACTCTGTTAGAGTATGCGCGAAATGTGTTGAAGATTGCCGACGCGGACAGCGCAGAAAACGATTCCGGTTCGCCCCATTGCGTGGTCACGCCGCTTTCCTGCAGCTTGCCCGATCGCCGCGAGGGAGGTCCCAAAGCCTCGGGTGAGGAACGCTTGAAAATCCTGCCAGGGACCCGCCTGCATGCTATTTGCGGAAGCGAAGATGACTCCGAGCAGTACTACTGCAACTACGGCGTGAACGAAGAATATGAAAAGCAATTCCAGGCGGCCGGACTCCGCGTAAGCGCGCGGGGCATCCAGGGCGAGACTCGCGCCGTCGAACTGCCTGGCCATCGCTTCTTTATCGCCACTTTGTTTCAGCCGCAGCTCTCCTCGCGGCCGGAAGCACCGCACCGCTTTTGGCTGGCCTTCTTGCGCGCCGCGATGAAATTCCAGAAGGCCCGATCGAAGCCGAGCACCACGCGCCCTGATCACCCTAAGCTGCGCGCCAAAGCCACCAAGGTATAAGGGCCCTTTCGGTTCATCGTCTTTAAATTTAAAAGGACATCCAGTCGCACCCCTAGGGATTAGCGGCCCGACTCCTCCGAGTCATGCCGACCGGCATGGCGCAGTAACTTCCTCTCGTGAATCCCTCCGCCTCGATTCCGAAGGCCTGGTCAAATCGGGCGCGATAGGTTTTCCCATGCCAGCGCAGCCGTCAACTCTACCAGTTGCGAGTCCGTGAACTGGGCCCGCAGCTTCCTAAACAGCGCGACGCTTACTTGTTTGAACTGTCAACCCTCGACTTCCTCGAGGGACTGGCGTTCCGCGCACCTTTGCGGCTAGAATGCAGCGGTTCGAATCCGGTGCATCTTCCTTTTCACCTCCGGAGGATTTTCCATGTACAGCCTCACGCAAAAGCTTGTCGCGGAATTTCTCGGCACGTTTGCCTTGATTTTCTTTGGCGCCGGCTCCATCTGCGCGGATCAATACCTGCGCAGCTCTGGCGGTCTTGGCCTTCTCGGCATCGCGCTCGCGCATGGTCTGGCCATTGGCATCATGGTCTCCGCGCTTGGCCACGTTTCCGGCGGCCACTACAATCCGGCAATTACCATCGGCATCTGGGTCACCAAGCGCATCAACACGATTGAAGCCCTTCTGTATTGGGCTGCGCAGCTCCTGGGCGGCGTCGTGGCCGCGTTTATCCTGAAAGCCCTGATTCCCGATGACACCTGGCGCGCCGTCGCTCTCGGGACGCCGGAGCTGGCGCGTGACTTTCCCGTCTGGGCAGGAATGTCCCTCGAAGCCCTAACCACTTTCTTTCTCGTGCTCGTCGTTTTTGCCACGGCCATCGATGAAAAGGGCGCCTTCAAAGCCATCGCCGGCTTCGGCATCGGCCTCACCATTACGATCGGCATTCTGGTAGCCGGCCCGCTCACCGGCGCCGCGCTGAATCCCGCCCGCGCGTTTGGGCCGGCGCTGGCTGCGAATCACTGGGCTCACCACGGCGTTTACTGGATTGGTCCGCTTGCCGGAGGCTTCATCGCCGGCCTGCTTTACGATGGCCTGTACCTGAAAAAAGCGTGATCGCTCGGGAGTTCGGGAGAGACTCCAGGAGCGCGAGTGATGCGGCGAGGGAAACGACGTTAGCGGAGATTGTCACCAACCAGCCAGACATGCCCGAAGGGGCTTGGCGGTACTCTCTCATCCATTTTGGGCCGGTTCACCCGGGAAGAACGCAGCTTCTTCCATTTCCATCCCGGTGACGGGGCCAAAGCACCACAGTTCCGCCCGCTTATACCCATCGACCGCCGTCGGCCTAACGGCCTAAGGAATACGGATATTGCCGTCACGTCTCCCTTTCTCATTCCTCCTCTTTCTACCTCTAGAGCCTAGCGGAGAAAACGAACGGTGCTCTTCCGGACAGGTAACTAGCGCGCAACCGGCCTGTCCGGCCGTCCTTGCCCGTCCTTCCCGCGGATGCTACCGTCGCTCGATAGCTGCACACTAGCTGCACTTTTGCGGGGTTTACACACTATGCCAACTAGCGTTGACGATCTGCTCCGCCGAGCCGTCGAAAACAAGTCCTCCGACTTGCACCTAAAAGTCGGAAACCACCCGTATTTGCGCGTCGATGGCCTGCTCACCCCGCTCACCGACGTACCCCGCGTTACGCCGGAAGAAATGCTTTCGATGGCTTTCAGCATGATGACCAACCGCCAGAAGCAAAAGTTCAAGGAAACGGCGGAATTGGATATGGCTTACGGCGTGGCGGGCCTCGGACGTTTCCGCGTGAACGTTTTCCAGCAACGCGGGAACGTCGGCATGGTCCTGCGCGTCATTCCCACAAAAATCCGCACCTCCGAAGAGCTGAATCTTCCGCCGGTGATCAACAAAATCTGCGAAGAGCAACGCGGCTTGGTGCTCGTCACCGGAACCACCGGTTCCGGTAAGTCCACCACCCTCGCAGCCATCATTGACCGCGTCAACGCCACCCGCGCCGACCACATTATCACCATCGAAGACCCCATCGAGTTCCTGCACCGCGACAAAAAAAGCTTCATCAACCAGCGCGAAGTCGAAGTGGACACCGCGAACTTTTCCACCGCGCTGCGCGCCGCCCTTCGTCAGGACCCCGACGCGATTTTGGTCGGTGAAATGCGCGACCTCGAAACCATTTCGACCGCTTTGCTCGCCGCCGAAACCGGCCACCTCGTGCTTTCCACTTTGCACACTCTCGACGCCACGGAAACAATTCAGCGTATTATCGCGGTCTTCCCGCCGCCCGAGCAGAAGCAGATTCGTTTGCAGCTTGCCGCCACGCTGAAAGCGGTCGTCTCTCAGCGCCTGGTCCGCCGAGCCGACGACAAAGGCCGCGTCCCGGCCGTGGAAATCATGATTGCCACCGCGTACATTCGCGATTGCATCATCAATCCCGACAAGACCCGCTTGATTCATGACGCCATCGCCGCCGGCACCAGCCAGTACGGCATGCAGACCTTCGACCAATCGCTCTTCGATCTGTACTCCAAGCAGCTGATCACCATCGACGAGGCTCTGGCGCGCGCTTCCAACGCCGACGAATTCAAACTGCGCATCCAGGGCATCCGCTCCGCCTCCGACGCCGCCCGCGAGGAAATGGAGCGCCAGATGGCTGACTTCGAGCGTTTCGCCCGCAGATAGCCCACAGTCAACTGGATGAGGGATGAGAACGGTTTCCTCAAGAGTCAGCGATTGCCGTTCCGCTGGATGCCACCGCGCGCATTAGCGAAAGCGAACCTTCATCGCGAACAGAGCCCACGTGAGCGCGCCGACATCAAGCTGAAGCAGCAGTCGTTCGTCTCTACTCTGTGAGCTCGCTGGCTCTGGCCTCTCCTACCCCCTCCTGCTAAATTCTTTTCTTCTGTCTCTCCGCTCGCGGCAATGGACAACAGGAGTCGCCATGAATGACCGCTCCTTGCTCGAACAGGCCCTCGAAGCTTGGCGCGTCAACAACGCCATCAACCTCAATCTCGTGAACGCCATCCCCAAGAAGGGCTTCGATGCCGTGCCGCTCGCTTCGCGCGGACGCACCGTCGCGAAACAGCTTGCCCACATGCAGAAGGTTCACTCCGGCTGGCTCAAATACAATGGCGCACGCCTCTCCCGCGACGCTCGGCCACTCCACCGTAATGCAAAGCTCGACCGCAAGCGCCTGGCCGCCGCTTTCCGCGCCTCGGGCGCGGCCGTCGACACCTTCCTCCGCGAAAGGATGCAGTCGGGAGAGCGCATCAAGTTTTTTCAGGGCAAACCAATTCGCTGGATGTGCTATCTCATTGCGCATGATTCTCATCACCGCGGCCAGATCGCCCTGGCCCTCAAACAAAACGGCATGCGCCTGCCGGACAAAGTGGCACTTGGCCGGATCTGGTATCCCTGGTACGGCGGCGACTTCTGAGGCTCGATGGGTGCGATCATCCCCGCGTTGCCCGCCGGGGCAGGCGGCGCGCACGATTCATCGCCGGAGGCTCGACGCCATTCCCTCGCGCTTTTTTTCCTGAACACCGGAAACGTTCTTTCCTCCCCCTTGCGCACTCCGCGTCTTTTGTGTCGCGTCTTATCTTTCCCTTTCTTTCGACTGCTGAACCTCTTCCCTCGCCACTAGCCACTCGCCACTTCTTGCTCTATTCTTCTCTGGTGTTCTCCGAGCCCCGCCAGATTGACTCCGAATCCGCGCTGTACGACGCCGCCATCAAGATCCTCATGCGCCGCGCGCATTCCGTCCATGAAATGAAACAAGCGCTCGAGCGCCGCTGCGAAAACCAGTCGCTTGTAAGGAAGGTCATGACGCGGCTCAAGAGTGCTGGGTTGATTGACGACGCACGCTACGCAAGCCTGTTTGTCCGGCACCGCACGGAGTCCCGCAAGCAGGGCAAATTCCGCATCGCACGCGATCTACGTGCGCGTGGTGTCCCGGACCGCCACATCGAAGCCGCGCTCTGGGAAACCGCGCAGCAAATCGATGAAGCTGAGCTCGTCCGCCAGCGCATCAAGCGCAAGCTGCGCGCCTTTCGCGGCGAAATCGCTGATAAGAAGCTCGCCTCGCTCTATCGCAGTCTTCTTCGCGCCGGCTTCCCCGCCGACCTGGTCCGCCGCGAACTGAAATCCATCACCCGGGAGGACATTCCCGAACCAGGCGCCGACCCCGGATGAACAGGCTTGATTTTTCATGCTGTTCTTTCAACTTGCTTGCTGCCTGCTTCCTTACCGCTGGCCTTGCCCCACGATCGCTCAGGCGAGCGCTTTCTTCAGGAAGCTGAGGGTGCGGTCCCAAGCCAGTTTCGCGAATGCCGGATCGTAGACCTCCGGGCGCGCTTCATTCATGAAGGCGTGCTTTGCATCGTAGCGATACATCTCGAATTTTGATTTCGCCTGCTTGAGCATGTTCTCAAGCTCATTCACCTTGGCGGGAGTGCACCAGTCGTCCTGGTTCGCGAAGTGGCAGATGAGGGGAATCTTGATCTTCTTGAACTCCGCGGGATCGACCGGCGGAAGACCGTAGAAACACGCGCCGGCATCCATCTCCGGCACCCGCAGGGCGGCCAAAAGCGTCAGCGCTCCGCCCATGCAGAAGCCGCCCACGGCAACCTTTTTTTTCGAACGTTGCTTCAGGTGCTGCAACGCGCCGCGGATGTCCTGTTCCGCGGCATCAGGGAAATTCAGGTTCGACATCATGTGCGCGGCCTCGTCGGCAGCTTTGGCGACCTTGCCGCGGTACAAGTCCGGGACAAGTGCTCGATACCCCGCTTCGGCGAAACGGTCGGCGGTCTTCTTGATCTGGTCGTTGAGCCCCCAATATTCCTGAATGCAGACAAAGCCAGGCGCGTTTGCCGTTTTGGGGTCTACGAGATAAGCAGGACAGGTCTTCCCGTCCGGCCGCCTGACCTGAATCATTTCACCCATGCGGTTCCTCCCGTCGAGCTGGGTACGATTCCTATCTTTGCGCGACGACGCCATGCCCGCAAGCCTGCTGGCCGCGTTTTGGCCTTCTTCCGCTGCGGTCCGGAACACGAGGTCAAAAAACGACTTGGCGGTAATGCCTAGCTCCCGAGGCCCGATCATCCGCCCTTTCCAATCCATTGTTGCGCGGCGAGCAAATGAGGCGAGCGCGTGTTGCGAGTCAGGCCAGGGCTTTCCCATGCGAGCCGGGTCTATGACGGAGAATCCGAAGAAAAGGAAGGGGGATCGGGAGAGAACCCCAACGCCAGCCTCGTTGAAAACCGACGAGGGCCGCCGGGTTGCGCCCCTAGAATTGCTGAGCGTTAGATGGTCTGCCATAATTCATGAGTCTGTTCGCACCAAAGAACGAGGAACAAGTGAGGGGAAGAGAGAAAGCGCGGGCGCCGGCGGTAGGCGGGGAGGAAAACAAAGTCTTGAGCGGGAATGAGATCCGCGAAATGTTCCTGCGCTTCTTTGAGGGCAAGGGGCACAAGCGCTTGCGGAGCTCGTCGCTCGTGCCGCATGGCGATCCGACGCTGCTCTTCACCAATGCCGGGATGAACCAGTTCAAGGATGTGTTCCTCGGCCTCGAAAAGCGCTCCTATTCGCGCGCCACCACCGCGCAGAAATGCGTGCGTGCCGGCGGCAAGCATAACGACCTTGAAAACGTCGGCTTTACCAAGCGCCACCACACGTTCTTCGAGATGCTTGGCAATTTCTCCTTCGGCGATTATTTCAAGAAGGAAACCATCGCCTATGCCTGGGAATTGGTGACGTCACCGGAATGGTTTGGCATCGACAAAAACAAGCTGTATGTCACCGTCTTCGGAGGCGCGCAAGTCTCGGGCAACCATCTCGGTGTCGATGAAGAAGCCAAGGGTTTCTGGCTCGAGCAGAGGGTTCCAGCAGACCGAATCGTCGCCATCCCCGGCCTGAAAGAAAATTTCTGGGCCATGGGCGATACCGGTCCTTGCGGCCCATGCAGCGAAATTCATTACGACATGGGCCCCGCCGCGTCGGATCTCGGCCACGGCCTTACCGCACCGGAATGCAAATTCCCTTGCGACTGCGGCCGCTTCGTCGAAATCTGGAACCTCGTCTTCATGCAATACAACCGCGATGAGAGCGGCAAACTGGCGCCCTTGCCCAAGCCCTGCGTTGACACCGGCATGGGCCTTGAACGCACCGCCGCGGTCCTTCAAGGAGTCATCTCCAACTACGATACCGATTTGTTTGTGCCGCTGATGGAGCGCGCCGCTGAACTCTGCGGCGTCGACTTCCAGCAAGAAGAAAAGCTCGAAGAAGGCAAGGGCGGCGCGGCCTCTCTACGCGTTATCGCCGACCACGCCCGCGCCACGACCTTCCTAATGACGGACGGAGTGCTCCCCTCAAACGAGGGCCGGGGCTATGTGCTCCGGAAAATCATCCGCCGCGCCATTCGTCACGGTCGTCTCCTGGGCGTATCCGAACCGTTCCTGTTCAAGATGGCGAGCGACGTTCGAGGGCTCATGGGTGATGCATATCCGGAACTTCGCGAAGCGGCCTTCGAACACATTCTCGTGTTGCTGGCGGCTGAAGAGACCCGCTTTGGACGCACCCTTGACGCTGGTCTCAAAATGCTCGATCCCCTGCTTCGCCATCCTCGGCTTGACGGAGACGTCGTGTTTCGAATTTACGACACCTACGGCTTGCCTCGAGATTTCATCGAAGATGCTGCCCGTGATGCTCAAGTGGCGGTCGATTGGGAGGGCTTCGACCGCGCCATGCACGAGCAGCGCGCACGGGCAAGAGCGTCCTGGAAAGGCGGCGCAAAAGAGGCAGCGAATCCTGCGTATGCGAAGCTGGCAGAAACGCTCAGGACCGAACCGGGCTTTTATTCCGGAACGGCGGCAAAGGATTGCCGGATCGAGGCCATCATCTCGAAAAGTGGCCCCGTCAAGGAACTGAAGGCGGGCGAGAGCGGCGAAGTAGTGCTCGACCGCACCGTCATTTACGCCGAATCGGGCGGCCAAGTCGCGGACACCGGGGCCTTCTGCGACAATTCCGGCGCACAAGAACTCGCGGCTGTTACTGGTGCGTTCTACCCCGTTGCGGGACTGATCGCGCACCGGGTAGTGGCGACGGAAACGCTGCGGGTGGGCGACCGCGTTGCGGTCGTCGCCGACGCCGAGCGGCGCGCGCGCATCATCCGCAATCACACGGGCACGCATCTCGTGCACGCCGCCTTGCGAAACATCTTAGGCATCCACGTGAAACAGTCGGGCTCGCTGAACGCGCCCGACCGCCTGCGCTTCGACTTTTCGCACTTCGCACACGTAGGTGCCGAAGAGCTGGGCGACATCGAGCAGCAAGTGAACGACGAAATCCGCCTGAATACGCAAGTCGAAACCAGCGTGACCTCGCTCGAGGAGGCGCTGAACTCCGGCGCGCTGGCCTTCTTTGGCGACAAATATCCCGAATCGAACGTCCGCGTGGTGACCATTCCCGATCCCCGCTCGCGCCGCGGCTTCTACTCGAAGGAACTGTGCGGCGGTACGCACGTCGAGCGCGTGGGCGATATCGGCGTGCTGAAAATCGTAGGCGAGGAGTCCGTGGCCGCCGGAGTGCGCAGGATCGAAGCCGTCACCGGCATCGGCGCCCTCGAACACTACCAGCGGCGAGCGCAAACTCTTCGACAACTGGCCAGCCAGCTCAACGTCGGCGAAGACGCCGTCCTCGCCCAAGTCGAAAAGCTCTCTGAGACCGTGAAGCAGCTCGAAAAGGACCTGGAAGCACAGAAGCGCAAAGGAGCTCTGGGACAGCTTGACGAACTGGCCGCCCGCGTGCAACTCATTAAAGGCATTAAGGTTATTGCCGAAGAAGTGCAAAATGTTGACCGCGACGGACTTAGGCAGCTCGTCGACAGCCTTCGCCAAAAGCTCGGCTCAGGCGTTGTCGCTCTCGGCACGCCCGAGAATGGCAAAGTGGCTCTCATCGCAGGAGTTACCAAGGACCTGACCGTTAAAATCCATGCTGGCAAGCTGATAGGGGCCTTGGCGGAGAAACTAGGAGGCAAGGGCGGCGGAAGGCCCGATCTGGCTGAGGCTGGCGGTAAAGATACTGCTGGGCTGAAAAGGGCCTTGCAGACAGTTCCCTCCCTGATCGAAACGTGGTTATAATGCCCAGTAGCACGGTGATTTTGCTCCCTCGGCGTGTCAGCGGCTCGCTTGAATGAAACAGGCATTTTGTGCCGAAGCAAACCGTTGGGCAGCGGCGCATAGTACTCGGGGTTTATTGACGCCTGAACCTTCGTAGCGATATGAAGGAGGGCATGGGACTGGGGTTAAGTCCCAATAGGACAGGGGTTAAATCCAAGAAGGACATGAGCTTTCCCCAAGCATGAAGATCGAACGCGCGACAGCGGTGGCATGCCTGATTCTAGGTTCGCTGGCGTTGTCGGCTCGGCCGGCCGACGCTCAGATCGCTAAGATCGTGGACAATAGCGGCCGTAGCTTTTTTGTCAACTCGAACCCGGCTTCGGTCAAGCTCGCCCCCGCGTCGAAAGCGCACACCAACATTTATCTGCCGGGAGAGATTTCGTTTACAGGACTCGCGCACCCGGCTGTGGATATGGACCGGGATGGCGTCGAGAAGCTGGTCCGCGAAGCGGCGGGCCGTCACCGCCTGGATCCCGCGCTGGTCCGCGCGGTGATCGAAACGGAATCCAATTGGAACCCTAAGGCCTATTCTCATAAGGGCGCCGGGGGATTAATGCAATTGATCCCCACCACCGCCCAGCGCTATGGCGCGTATGACGTTTTTGACCCGCAACAGAACATCGACGCCGGGGTTAGATATCTGCGGACACTGCTGGAACGCTATCATGGCAACCTCGATCTGGCGCTGGCGGCGTATAACGCCGGAGAAGGCGCGGTGGACCGCGCCCACGGAGTTCCTTCATTCCGCGAAACACGCGATTACGTGCAGAAGGTTCAGAACGCCTATTTCCGGCCGGGGTCCGGCCGCCTGCCTGACGCGTTTGTCAACACGCACGCGATCCACCGGGACGTCACACCCGAAGGACGCATCATATTTAGGAACGACTGAAAACAGTAACCGGTTCTGGAGTCATCGGTTTTCAAGTTTCGGACTCCGGAGGGTGCGGGGTCCCAAAGCGCGTCGCCGCTCCGCTTCTGGATCGCGAGCCCTGGTTACAGTACCGTATGTTTAATATTAGGACTAAGTCTCTGCAAAATGACCGAGTAACAGAGAGACGAAATGCATTACTATTCCCAGAAACGGCAGCGAGAGCCGTAAAAGCGGCTAGAATGTTTAAGGAGATACAGCGATCGGTTTGCGGGAGCAGCCGGATGTCTCCGGAGAAAAATCGTTTGTTTCGGATCTTCGCCCCCTTTTCGCTGGGCTTTTTCCTGACAACCGGAGTTGTCGCCGCGCCGCCATGGAACGCCGCCGAACCCACCTCTTCGGTAAAACGCCAGTCCGCCTCCGCACAATTTGCGCGAGCGGAAGAGCAGCGCGCCGCGCTCAACGCGAAACCCAGCGATAAGCGATCGCTCGCCGATTACAAACAAGTGGTGATGAGTTACCGGCGCGTGAAAATGATCACGCCGCGCGCGCCGGAAGTGCCGGATTCCCTGCTGGCGGTTGCGGAACTTTACACCGAAATGGGCGATCGCTTCGGGCGCGCCTATTACCAACTGGCTGCCGATGCCTACGAATTCCTGGTGCGCGAATATCCCGCGCACAAACATTGCCAGGAGGCACTGCTGCGGATTGCGAAGCTCGAGCGCGATCATCTTGCGCAAGCCGCGCAGGCACAGAAAACCTACGAGGAATTTTTGAAACGCTATCCGCGCTCGCCGTGGAGGCGAGATGTGGAAGAGGCGCTGGCGGAATTGGCGCTGCTGCAAAACAGCGAGGACGCCTTGGCGCAGTCCAACTCGCGTGAAAATCGAGAAAGCTCCGCGCTCGGAAGGACCCTGGCCGTGGATGAACCGCGGCCCGGCCCACCCGTGCATTCCGGCGGAAAGGCGGTTACGAATTCCGGAGAGACTCCGCGCGTGCGGCGCGTTCGCACTTCATTGAACGGGGACGCTACGCGCGTAACGATAGATCTCGACAACACCGTGCAATTCTCCTCCGCACGGATTTCTAATCCGGACCGGATCTTTTTTGATTTGCACGCGGCGCGGCTGACGCCGGAGGTCGCGCGAAGTAGCATCCACGTCGAGGGCGATCTGCTGACAGCGGTGCGCGTGGCGCAAAACCATGCGGGAGTCGTGCGCGTGGCCCTCGATGTAAACGGCGTCAAAGAGTACACCGCCCTGCTGACAAAAGATCCGACGCAACTGGTGATCGATCTCTACGGTAATTCCTTTGCCGCGGAATCGGTGCGGACGGCCAGCGCCAAGCGCGCAGAGAAGGCAGGGGCGGAGGATTCTCGCCCAACCGAAGCAGCCGCAGCTAGCCCGACGCGAGACACGCAAACGGTTGCGGCAAAGCCCCCCGGTGGAGAAACAGGTCCGGCCTCCGAACAATGGCCGGGCGCTAATTCGAAAAGCGTCAGCATCGGCACCTTAGGCCGGCCCAACGCAGCCGCCAACTCGACGCCGAGCCCGCGGGACACGCTGCCGAGCGCGAAGAGCCGGAAGTCGACATCCTTTAAGACGTCAGCGCCGGACGCCAAGCCGGATTTGATCCGCCCGGCGAGCGCGCCGCAACCTCTGCGCGACGGACAGTCCACCTTGACGCGCACGCTCGGGCTAAAGATCGGCCGTATCGTCATTGATCCGGGCCACGGCGGCCACGACACGGGAACGATCGGGCCGACGGGCTTGATGGAAAAGGATCTGTGCCTCGATGTAGCGCTGCGGCTGGGAAAAATCATCGAACAGCGGCTGCCTGGCGCAGACGTGGTTTACACGCGCTCGGACGACACCTTCGTTCCGCTGGAAGAGCGAACGAGTATCGCCAACCAGGCGAAGGCGGATTTGTTCATTTCCATTCACGCAAATTCGAGCCGCGATACGGATGCACGCGGAATCGAAACGTATTACCTGAACCTGAAAGGCACGTCGGAGGCCATGGAAGTGGCTGCGCGCGAAAACGCCACAGCGCAGGAAGGCGTGCACGAGCTGGAAAGCCTGGTGAAGAGAATCGCGCAGACGGAAAAGATCGACGAGTCCAAGGAATTCGCCGAAGACATCCAGGAATCGCTCTCCGATCGAATTCAAAAAACCAGCAAAAGCGTGAGAAACCGGGGCGTGCGCAAGGCGCCATTTGTAGTGTTGATCGGCGCGGATATGCCTTCCATCCTCACGGAGATTTCATTCCTCAGCAATCCTGCCGACGAAAAGCTCTTAAAGCAGCCCGAGCAGCGGCAAAGAGTAGCAGAGGGACTTTATCAGGGTATCTCCAGCTACTTGCAGAACATGAACAGCGTGACCGTGAACCTTTCGGGAAGAAAGGGCTCCGAGCGCAGCCGCTCCACCGCGACGGTTGAACAATCGCGCAACCAAAGGTAGCCTGTTGGTGTCCAATAAGTGGTAGGGATGCGACGCCACACTCTTTTTTTCTTTGTCTTAGCGCTTGCACTTGCGAGTGCTCCGTATTGCCGCGCGCAAAACACCCCTCAAAGCATATTGCCCGATCGCTTTGCGGACTGGATCTCCACCGCTCCTCCAGACAAGGTGAAACCGGCAGAGCAGGACGCGGCACTTCTAACCGAGGCAGGATTGGAAGAATGGCTTATTAGGCGGTACTCCAACGGGTCTCAGATCTTGAAGGTAAGCCTGGAGCGATTCCACGACCCCTCAGGGGCGTATGAGGCTTACACGGCGCTCCTGGATACAGACCTAGAGCCTTCCACGGTTGGGCAGTTAACGGCGGTCGGTCACGGCCGGCTCATCATGCTCATTGGAAATTTGCTGGTGATGGTGGAGCAGCCGCAGCTTGCTTCCAAGGCCGCCCTGCGGGAGCTTGCGGGCATTCTACGAAAGTCTGCCGATACTACGCCGCTGCCGCCGATTCGTGCGTATTTGCCCCAGGGGTTTGCGAACGGGACGCAACGGTACGCTCTGGGACCGGCCGCTTTCCGGGCGGCCCTCAGCGGGCTGGGCGAGGCCGCACTCGCGCCGCTCACCAAGGAAGTTGGGTTTGATTTTGGCGCAGAAGTAATGTTTGCGAGCTACCAAAAGGCAAAAGAAAGCGGAGTGCTCCTGCTGATTGACTACCCCACGCCGCAGTTGGCCGAGCAGCACTTGCGGCATTTGGAGGCAGCGCTTTCCCCTGCGGCAAAGCAGGCCGGAACGACGGTTGAACGGAAAGGTTCGCTGCTTTCGCTGGTATTACGACCGTCTTCCGCCGCCTTCGGTGAGGTGCTGCGAAACGGAGTCCACTATCAGACGGAAGTTACCTGGAATGAGCCAACCCACCAGCTCTCCGACCCGCCCTGGGTGGTGATCCTCGGCAGGATCGTCAGCACGACGCTTCTGTTCATGGGGCTGGCGGTCGCCGTGGGAGCGGCGTTTGGGGGCGTGCGGGTCTTATTGAAGATCGTCTTTCCCGGAAAAGTTTTCGACCGGCCGGGTCAGATGGAGGTCCTCCAACTCGGACTCTCCGGCAAGCGCATCGACTCCCGCGATTTCTACTGAGCGGCGAAATCCGCAAGCCTGTTAAGCAAACGTCGGGCGTGGCATCCTAGTTTAGCGCCGGACCCTGCAGGACTATATCCCGGCGCACGAGTGTCGTAGAATCCCAAGTAACGTGAACTGGTATGAATCTGCATGCCGAATCTCGTAGCCGGAGGAGTGCTTTGGGCACCGAGCAGCGAATAGCAATCTGCACGCTTGTTCTCGCACTGAGCTCGTTTTTGGCTGGCTGCGGGAAGAGCTCTGCGAATGCGCCAGGTGCTGGTCCGGGCGCCATGCCGGTTCAAGTGCGCATTGCGACGGCAGCAAAAATTCCGGAAACCACGGAGTACTTGTCCATCCTGAAGTCGCGCCATTCGGCGGCCATTAATCCTCAGGTGGAAGGGCAAATCACCAAGATTCTTGTGAAGTCGGGCGACCACGTAACGGCGGGGACGCCGCTGTTGCAAATCGATCCGCTCAAACAGGAAGCCACGGTCAGCAGCCAGGAAGCTTCGCGGATGGCGCAGGAAGCCAATGTGCGCTACACCAGGATTTCCCTTGAGCGCTCACAAAAATTGCACGATGCCGGAGTCATCAGCAAGCAAGAGCTGGACAACGCGCAGACGGCCTACGATGCAGCCGTCGCGCAGCTCAAGGCGCTTGACGAGCAGGTAAACCAGCAAAAAGTGGAGCTGCACTACTACAGCGTCAGTGCTCCGATGGACGGCAGTGTCGGCGACATTCCCGTTCATGTAGGGGATCGCGTGACAGTCGGGACATTGTTGACCACGGTGGACGAACCGGGTGCGCTCGAAGCTTATATTTACGTCCCCGCCGAAAAAGCGCGCAATCTCAAAATCGGATTGCGCGTGCGTTTGTTCGACGGTGCGGGAAGTAGGGTGAGCGATACGGAAGTCACTTTCGTCTCGCCCCAGGTGGACACCGACACGCAGACGGTGCTGGCCAAGGCGGCGGTCCAGAATCCGAAGTCGAAAGTGCGGATCGCCGAGCAGCTGCGCGCGCAGATTACCTGGGGAATCCACGAAGGACCGGTCGTTCCCGTGCTTGCCGTCCAGCGCATCAACGGCGAGTTCTTCGCGTTTGTCGCGGTCAACGAAGGTAAAGGAGCGGTCGCCCGCCAGCGGGTGGTAAAACTCGGTGACACGGTGGGAAACGATTTCGCCGTGCTGGACGGTTTGAAGCCCGGGGACCACATCATCGTTTCCGGCACGCAATTCCTGCAAGACGGGATGCCCGTGAGCGAGCAGATGCAGAACGACGACAAGAGTTCCACGGGCAAATAATCTCTTCCGACAAGATGAGCGGCAACACTCCAACTCCAGCGAGGACGGAACCCGGCCTTGTTCGTTGATTTCTTCATCCAGCGCCCGGTATTCGCCACGGTCTGTTCCCTTTTCATCATTTTGGGCGGGGCCATTTCCATTCCGTTGTTGCCGGTCGCGTACTTTCCCGACCTCGCTCCGCCGCAAGTCATTGTCAGCAGCGTCTATATCGGTGCGAACGCGCAAACGGTGGAATCCGCGGTCACCATTCCGCTGGAACAGGCGATCAACGGCGTCCAAGGCATGAAGTACATCACTTCGACGAGCGGAAACGACGGGACCAGCCAGATCACCGTAGTTTTTGACGTGACCCGCAATGTCGACCTGGCCGCGGTGGACGTACAGAACCGCGTGAGCCAGTCGCTCGGCCGTCTCCCCAACGAAGTCAAAAATACCGGGGTCATCATCACCAAGCAGATTGGCGGGTTTGTCTTCGGGGCGGGCGTCTATGCCGGCGAAGGGCAGTACGACAGCCTGTTCCTGAGCAACTACCTGGACGTTTACGTAAAAGATTCGGTGAAGCGCGTCAAAGGCGTGGGTGATGCCATTGTGTTTGGCGAGCGCAAATACGCCATGCGATTGTGGCTCGACCCGTCAAAAATGGCCGAGCACGGCCTGACGGCGACAAATGTTTTGAACGCATTGCAGGAACAAAACGTGCAAGTGGCCGCGGGACAGATTGGCCTTCCTCCCACGCAGCAGGAACACTCCTTTCAGATCAGCGTAAGGGCCGTGGGGCGGCTCAGCGAGCCAGCGCAATTCGACAACATCATTTTGAAAACGGGTACGGACGGGACGCTGGTTCGCTTGAAGGACGTGGGCTACGCGGAACTGGGCGCGGAGAATTACGGGACGCTGTTGGGTTTCAACGGCCACGACGCGGTCGGCCTGGCGGTTACGCAGCTTCCCGGCGCGAATGCGCTCGACGTTGACCAAGCCGCAAAAACGGAGTTGGTCCGCCTATCCAAGAATTTTCCCCCAGGACTGAAAGCTGCTGTGGCCTTCGACACCACCACCGTCATTGGCGAATCCATCCGCGATGTGCTCATTACGCTCCTCGAAGCGATCGGGCTGGTGATTCTGGTGATCTACATTTTCTTGCAGGATTGGCGGAGCACTTTCATCCCGGCGATCGCCATTCCCGTCTCTTTGATTGGCACCTTCATCTTCGTCAAGTTGCTTGGCTTCTCCATCAACACCCTCACCTTGTTCGGCATCACGCTAGCCACGGGCCTGGTGGTCGACGACGCCATCGTGGTCATCGAAAACGTCGAGCGGCACATCACCGAAGGCATCAGCGAGCCGCACAATGCCGCGTCCGCCGCCATGAAAGAAGTGGCGGGAGCCGTGATTGCGACTTCGCTCGTTCTTGTTTCGGTATTTGTGCCGGTGGCGCTCTTTCCCGGGACCACCGGAATTCTCTTCCGCCAGTTCGCGCTGACCATCGCGTTCTCCGTGGCCATTTCCGCGTTCAACGCGCTGACGCTGACGCCATCCCTGTCGGCGATTTTTCTTGGCCATCACCGCGAACGCGCGCAGTTCCGCTTCTTCCGCTGGTTCAACGAAATGGTCGCTCGAAGCACCGGCCTTTATCGCAGAGGAGTGCGCCTCCTGCTGAGCCTGCGCGTCGTCGCGCTTGTGGTTTTCCTCGCGCTCCTCGGTGCCACCTATTTTGTGTATCAACGCGTGCCCCGCGCATTCCTCCCTGAAGACGACCAGGGTTACGTGATTTTCGTCGTGCAGGCGCCGCAAGGCGCTTCGCTGAGCTATACGCGCGACATCTGCGCTCGAGCAGACCAAATCATCGAGCGCGACCCGGAGGTGGAGGGAGTCTTCACGATCGTTGGAGAAGGCACGGCCGGTAGTGCGCCAAACCAGGCCCTCATGTATGCGAGCCTCAAGCCGTTCGAAGAACGCAAGGGCGACATTCACTCGGCGGCCACGGTGATCAGGCGCCTGCGCAGTAGCCTGTCGGCCATCTCCGGCGCGGTGGTAGTCCCGTTCAATCCGCCGGCCGTCTTCGGACTGGGCCAGTTCGGAGGATTCACGTTTGAACTCGAGGATCTGGGGCGCAATTCGCTCGAGACCATCGCCGAAACCGCCAACAAATTGGCGGCCCAAGGAAACGCGGGCAAAGATTTGCTAGGGCTCTTCAGCAGCTTCACCGCTAACGATCCGCAATACATCGTTCAGATCAACCGCGAAAAAGCCAAGAGCTTGCTGGTGCCCTTCAGCCAGATTACCGACGCGCTTCAGGTCTACATGGGCTCGGTTTACGTAAACGACTTCGACTTCAACAACCGCTCCTACCGCGTCTACGTCCAGGCGGACAGCAAGTTCCGATCGCAGCCCAAGGACATCCGCGAATATTACTTGCGTTCCGACACCGGCAAAATGATTTCGCTCGACAATCTGGTGACCGTGGAGCAAACCGCGAGTCCCCAGGTGATTCGCCACTACAATCTGTTTCGCTCGGCGGAAATCAACGGCTCGGCAGCGCCCGGCCGCAGTTCCGGCGAAGGCATCGCCTCGATGGAAGCGCTGGCAAAGAAAGTCCTCCCCAACGGCATGACCTTCGAATGGAGCGGTCTCTCTCTGGAAGAAATCGAGTCCGGCGGAAAGGCGCTGATTCTTTTCGCGCTGGGCCTTGTCGTCGTTTACCTGACGCTCGCCGCGCAATATGAGAGCTACGTGCTGCCGTTTATCGTGCTGCTGGCCGTGCCGGTAGCGTTGCTCGGAGCTCTGGGCGCGCAAGCATTACGGGGATTGCAAAACGATGTCTACTGCCAGATCGGGCTGGTGATGCTCATCGGCCTCGCCAGCAAAAACGCCATTTTGATCGTCGAATTTGCCGAGCAATTGCGCGCCCAGGGGCTGACGCTTGTCGAAGCTGCCGTGGAAGCCGCGCGCATCCGCCTCCGCCCCATCCTGATGACCTCGTTCGCGTTCATCCTCGGCGTCATTCCCCTGGTGCTCGCCCAGGGCGCCGGGCGCGCCGGGCGCATTTCCGTGGGCACGACTGTTTTCGGCGGAATGATTGCCGCGACCACGCTGAATCTGCTCTTCATTCCTGTTTTGTACGTGATGGTGCGCAGCGTCGTTCCGGGGCGGGAGGCCCCGCCTGCGGCTCGCCGAGGCGAGTGAAATTTCCTTTCTCCCGCAAAGTAGTTGCTTAAAAGTAGGTTCTCGGCCTAGGATGCACATCGGCAGGATTCACCCATGACCTCACACACCATCTCGCGCCGAACTTTTCTCGCCTTCTCCGCAACGCTGCCTTTCGCATGGAGGGCTCGCGCGGCTTCCTCCATCCCGGTTGGGCTGGAGCTTTACTCCGTCCGCAAAGAGTTGCAGCGCGACCCGCAAGCTACGGTGCGTGCTGTCGCCAAAATGGGCTACCAGTGTGTGGAATTCTACGCGCCGTATTTCCAATGGTCCGAGGACGAAACCAAGCAGATGCGCAAACTGCTCGACGACCTCGGCATCCGCTGCTTTTCCACCCACAACGACAGCTCTTCCATGAACGCGGAAAACATCGCGCGCGCCCGCGACAAAAACCTCATCCTCGGCTGCAAATACGTGGTCATGGCGTCGTCCAAGCCCGGCCCCGGTCTCGACGGCTGGAAAACCGTCGCTGACGCCCTGAACTTCGCCGACGAGCAGTTGGAAAAATCAGGATTGCACGCGGGCTACCACAATCACGAGCCCGAGTTCACCCAGGCTGATGGCGGGCGGCCTATCGAAGTTCTCGCGAAAAACACCAAGCCCTCCATCATGCTTCAACTCGACGTCGGCACGTGTCTCAAAGCCGGCTCGGACCCCGTGGCTTGGATTCGTGGGAACCCCGGCCGGATTCGCTCGCTGCATTGCAAGGATTGGTCGCCTGACCCCGCGAAGGGCTATTCGGTTTTATTCGGTGAAGGCAAAGCCGACTGGAAAGCCATTTTAGTCGCCGCCGAAACCGTTGGCGGCGCCGAATACTACCTCATCGAGCAGGAAGGCAGCCGCTTCTCTGAACTCGAAACCGCCGAGCGCTGCCTCGAAGCTTTTCGCTCCATCCATCCTCGCTGAGGCCTGGGTTAACAGCCTGTCATTCCCAGAGCCAGCCTGCGGCAGGTAGGCCTTGAGCCGTCGATTCCTTACTTCCCCCGTCTCGCCACTTCTTTCTCAGGCCTCCGCGCATGACTTCGTTCACTTCTGACCCCTAGCGCTAGCATCGAATAGCTAAGACCTTGACAGCAAAAATTTCGCTGATTATACTCCCTCGCAAATAGATACTTAACCGATTTACTTAAGGGTGCGGGGCCATTTCGAGAATTCTTATTTTGGTTGAGAATTCTTTTGGGTTCGAGAATTTCTTTTCTTAGGGGTGGAGGAAGTATCTCATGAGACTTCTTAAAAACTTTGTTCGAGCCATTGCGTTTTCCGTCTGCATCCTGTCGATGGGCGTCGCGGCCCACGCGCAATACCGCGCCTCAATTCAAGGTGTGGTGACGGATCCACAAGGAGCAGTCGTCTCCGGAGCGACCCTAACGCTGAAGAATTTGCAAACGAACCAGACTCTGACTGCGACAACGGACGAAAACGGAATTTACAACTTCAACGCTCTTCCTCCAAACCAATACTCGTTAGCTGTGGAGAAAGCGGGTTTCAAGAAGAGAGTCCTCGATAACGTCAGCGTCATCGCCGAGCAAGCAAACGCCTTGAACATCCAGTTGGAAGTAGGCGATGTCACGCAGAGCATCACGGTGAGCGGCGACTCGACCCCGTTAATTGACACGGAGACCGCATCCCTCAGCGGTACCATTTCCAACAACCAAATTCAGAATATGCCCTCGTTCGGGCGCGATGTCTTCCAATTGATCCAATTGGCGCCGGGCGTCTTCGGCGATCGTGCCCAAGGAAATGGCGGTGGCGCCGCAAACCTCCCCGGAACACAGGGGCCAGGCGCGACCGGCGGCAACGCGGGCATTTTCCAAACGGAAAACGGTCCGCAGGCGCTGGCCGCCGGCCAGCAGTACGAGAATAACAGCATTACGATCGACGGTATCAGCACCACCAGCGCCGTCTGGGGTGGAACTACCATCATTACACCGTCGGAAGACTCGGTGGAAAGCGTAAAAGTCCTCTCCAATGGCTATGACGCCGAGAATGGACGCTTTAGCGGCGCCCAGATTCAAGTCATTTCCAAGAGCGGTACCAACCAGTATCATGGCAGCGGCTTCTTTACGGCCCACCGTCCGGGACTGGACGCTTACCAACGATTCAACGGCCAAGGCAATACAGTCCTGAGGGATAACAGCTTTTTCTCTCAGTTCGGCGCCAGCGGCGGCGGCCCGATCTGGGAAAACAAGGTATTTGCGTTCTTCGCTTGGGAAACCGTTCGGAGCCCCAAAGCGCAGACCAACATTTCGAACGGCTGGTACGAGACCCCGGCGTTTGCCGCCTTAGCGCCTTCGGGAAGCATCGCCGCGAAATATTTGAGCTTCCCTGGTTCAGGCGTGGTCAGCATTGGCACGAATAACGTCACCTGCGCCAACGCTGGTTTGACGGAAGGCGTGAACTGCCGAACCATTCCAGGCCAGGGGCTGAATCTCGGCACTCCTTTGACGGCAGGCTTGGGTACGCAGGATACCGGCTGGACGACTTCCACGAACCCGGGTACTGGTGGGGACGGAAACGGCGGAAGCAATAACCTAGGGACCGTGGCCGACATTGCGAACTACGTAACCTCCAGCACGACGAACTTTTCGAAAAACCAGTACAATGGCCGGCTCGATGCCAACGTCACCGATAGGGACCGCATCGCCTTTGCGATCTATTGGGTCCCACAGTCAACCACCTTCCTTAACGGCCCGGCCCGCGCCTACAATCTCTTCCATCACTCGCAAATTAACCAAGCATTCTCGGTGATCTGGGATCACACGATCTCGCCGACCTTCCTAAACGAATTTCGGACGAATGCGGCGGGTTGGCGCTGGAATGAGATCAATTCCAACCCGCAGTCGCCCGTTGGGCTTCCTTCCGACCACATTGACCAAATCGGGAGCATTACTCTGAATTCTTTTGGACCCAATGTGGGCAGTATCCTCAATCAATGGACTTACAGCTATAAAGATGTGGCCACAAAGATTCTCGGACGCCACACGATTAAGTTTGGCGGCGAGCTCACGCGCCTGTTTTACCTGCAAAACTGTACCGGTTGCGGCGTGCCAAACTACAACTTCTTCAATTTGTGGGACTTCCTCAACGATGCTCCGCATAACGAAGGGGGTGGGTTCGATCCAACTACTGGTTTCCCGACGACCATTCGCCAGGACGACCGCGCAGCTCTTTGGGGCTTCTTTGCTCAAGACGACTTCAAGCTTCGCCGGAATCTGACCCTCAACCTGGGACTGCGCTGGTCCTACTTTGGCCCACTCTCGGCCAAACAGGGCAACATGCTTGTGGCCATTCCTGGTGCAGGGGCAAATTACGTGACTGGGTTGGTCGTTCGGAAGGGACATTCCTGGAACGCCGAAAAAGATGACTTCGGTCCGCAGATCGGACTCGCCTGGAGTCCGAATCGATTTAAGGACAAACTCGCCGTCCGCGGTGGTTACGGCCTGAACTACAACCAGGAAGAAATCGCTATTTCGGCAAACATCAGTAATAACCCGGGGTTGGTGGTGTTTCCTAGCTTGAGCATGTCCACACCTACCTCTCCGAATCCGGGTATTATCTACGCGACTTCAGCGGACGTGCACTCGCTCTTCCGGTATCCGGCCAACCCCAATACGATTTCGAGTTTTGGCCCGAATGGTCTGCCAACCACCGGCTCGGTCAATGTTCAAGTCTTCCCCACGAACCTGCCTACTATGCGTGTCCATCACTACTCTCTGGACGCGCAATACGACCTGGGCCACGACTTCGTGGCCACTTTGGGATATCAAGGCAGCTTGTCTCGCGACATCTTCTTCCATGAGAACCCCAACGCGGTCCCTGCGGCATCGGGCTTTGCCCTGAACCCGCAGATCGGTGGCAGTGACTACTGGGGGGTTTCAGGGCGCGGCAATTACAACGCTATGCTTGCCGAATTGAATCATCGATTCTCGCACCAGTTTATGGCCGATGCCCAATTCACCTGGGCCAAGAGTATGGACACCAGTTCTGGACCGTACTTCGAACAGCCTTACCCGTACAACCTGAGTCTGAATTACGGCCGCTCTGACTACAACGTGGGCAAGTCCTTCAAGCTCTATGGTATGTGGCAGCCGGTCATCTTCCACGGCAGCAACAGTTGGATGGAAAAGATCGTCGGCGGTTGGTCCCTCAGCGGCATCTTCACTCTGCACTCCGGATTTCCATGGTCTCCGGTGGTGAGCGTTCAGGGCGGAAGCCTGTACTGCGGAACCTGCGGGTACGGAGCGTTGTTCCCCGCTGCGTACCTGGGCGGCGCCGGCACCAGTACCAGCAACGACGCCTTCAAGATCGGTTCCAACTATCCGAAGGGTGGGGCAGCGTATTTCTCAACGCCAACGTATACGGCCTACAGCGGGAGCAACTTCGGAAGCTCGCTACCTCAGTCACCCGGTGTCCACCGCAACTCGCTCAACGGCCCGGGATACCGAGACGTGGACCTGACCTTGGCGAAGGCTTTTGGCCTGCCCAAGGCGCCCGTACTCGGCGAAAACGCCAGGGTTGAATTCCGGATGGATGCCTACAACTTGTTCAATAATCTGAACTTGAAACCAGACAGCATCTCGAACAACATTGCGAACGCGAATTTTGGCCAGGCTACCTCTGCTCTCGGCGCCCGTGTCATCACTCTGGGTGCTCACTTCAGCTTCTAGTCAGGAATCGCTGCAAAACAGAGGGGTGCACTGACACGTGCTCCCCTCTTCCTTTTTTCAAAAAAACCTAGCCCCGCGGAGCGTCGCTCCGTTATTCACGGCGGCTTGCCTCGCCCAGCTCGACCAGATCCTCACTCCAGGCCCTTTACAATCCGCAGTTACAAAAAGCTACAGGGAGTGCTTCTCGAACACACGGGCAGCCCGCCAGCCGCAGCCTGGCGTTACCACGAAGGAGCGACAGACCTTAGTCCGCGCGGAATCCAGCAAGTCGCATGGCTTTTTGCGCTTCGGGATTCTTCATGAATTGCTCCCACACAAAACCAGTGCGATGATTTTCGGCCATCAACATCGTTATGCCGAGATCGATGCCGAGGACGTCGCCGTCGTACCAATTCGTCAGCGGATTGAAAGCGTCGCGGAAGCTGTACTTCGTCCAAACCTTTTCGCGGTAAGGCCCGCGGAGATTGCGCAGCACGCGGATCGAATCGTCGAAGAGAAACCCGAGCGAGCCGCCTGTCGCGCACGGAACGATGCTGCCATCCACCGGCCCAATCGGGCCACCCTGCGCGTTCGGGCCGCCCCACGCCGTGTAGCCTTTCACATAATCCGATGCGCTGATGCCCCAAAGATTTTCACTGTAATCGGGAAAGCGGTCGCGCAGCGAGAGACAGAAAAGTTTGTGCGCCTTCGTGGCTTTCACGGAATTATCAAAGTAACTCGCGTAGGCGTCACGCTTGTTGCGGAAATCAAACCACGCGTGAGAATACTGATGCGTGAAGATGGGATCGTTTCCCGAAATATATTCGATTCCCTGATACGTGATTTTTGGGCGGGTCCAGGCATCCCAGGAGCTGGCGTCTACAGGATGAGTGGGCGAACCGAGGGCCAGCAGGTAGATCATCATCAATTCGCAGTAATGCTCCCAGCGGGCATTTAGAAAACCTGATTCGGGATGCCAGCCCATGGAAAAGGTCTTGCCACCATTCAGCATCCATGGCCAGTCCACACGATGATAGATTTTTGTCGCGAGGTCCTGGATTTCTTGGTCGGCAAAATATTGCCTTGCAGTGAGAACGCCGCACAAAAGAATCGAGGAGTCGATAGAGGAGAGTTCGCATTTGGCCCAGCGATCGCCGGTTTCCATGTGGATGAAATGAAAGAAGAAGCCGTGCTCGTTGTGTAAGTCGTTGGCCAGGAATCGCAGCGTGTTGCGAACGCGCTCGGCAATTTCTGCGGATTTCCGGTAACCGCGATGGTCGCCAATGCAAAGGCTGGTCAGGCCAAATCCCGTGGCGGCGATGCTTGACATCGTCCGCGAATCGTTGCCGTTCGCGAGGGCACGATCTTTGACCTGTCCTGTTTTGGAGCTGGCTTCATTCCAAAAAAAATCAAAAATGGCGCGCTGGATTTCGTCCAACAGTTGCTCATCGGTCCCTTCGAACGGCGCTCCGTTAGGCGGTACGAAGGACGGAGAAGCGTGCTTTTGACAACTGGCGAGAGTGATGAGTGGCGGAGCCAGCAAGCCCATTCCGCCGATGCGCAGCACTTCCCTTCTGGTGAGAAGATGCGTATTGCTACGAAGGTCGACGCGCGTCATGGCTTTTCTTTGCTTATCGCTGGCGGCTCAGCTTACTTCGTGATTTCGAGCGTAGCTGGCACACCTTGGCTCGAGTCAGGCGCAATCCACAAAGTGACTTTTGCCGGCTCGACGGCGAACTTTTGCTGGTCATTCCAGATGGCAAATGCATTCGGCCCCAGCAGAAAAGTTACTTTCCTTGTTTCACCTGGAGCAAGGGTGATGCGTTGAAACTTAGTCAGGGCGCGAACCGGTTGAGCGACGCTCGTCCCCTGGAAGCGGAGATAGCACTCGACGGTCTCCACGCCCGCGAGCGTCCCGGTGTTGGTGACCTCTGCGCTGGCGCTCAGTGCCGCGCTTTGTTTAGGCTCGCGAGCTTCGAGGTCTTCGTTCAAGCTCTTCGCGCTAATTTGTGTCTTGTCGGCGTGTAGGTTTCCGTAGCGAAAGGTTGTGTAGGACAGTCCAAACCCAAAGGGAAATTGCGGGCTATTCTGTTCGTCGATGTAGCGGGAAACATATTTCTCAGGGCCATTACGAGGTGGGCGTGTAAGGTCAATTTTTCCAGCGGGGCGCCCGGTATTCAGTGCGTCGTAATACAAAGGTTCCTGACCGACGCTGCGAGGCCAGCTGACAACAAGTCTTCCACTCGGGTTTGCGTCGCCAAACAGCGTCCGCACAAGCGCCGGCCCGGCCTGGATGCCGGGAAACCAGGCAGCCATTACCGCGGGCACGTGTTGGAACGCCCAAGGCAGCGTGAGCGGCCGGCCGCTGAAGATGAGGAGGACAACCGGCTTTCCGGTAGCGACGACTTTCTCGAGGAGCTCTTCCTGGCGCCCCGGCAAACCCAGAAAAGCCCGAGAAGCGGCTTCGCCGGTCATCTCCGGGGCATTTTCGCCGAGCGCCAAGATGGCGATGTCGGACTGTTCTGCCGCCTTGACCGCCTCTTCCAATTGGTCGTCGGTACCGCCGATGAACTCTGCTCCCTTGGCATAGCGAAGATTTTTCGCGCCAATTCTTTCACTGAGGGCTGCGCGCAAAGTGATTACGTCCTGGGCACGTCCCTGCCCAGCCCATGAGCCCAGCATGTTTCCCCTGTCGTTGGCCAAGGGGCCAATTAACGCGAAAGTCTTCGCATTGCCGGGCAGCGGCAGAAGAGGGCCAGCCCCAACGCTCGAATTCTTAAGCAGCACAAAAGATTCTTCCGCCGCGCTTCGCGCGAGCGCCACGCTATCGGTGTGAAGCATGGCGCCGGCTTCCTTCGTTTCATCGGTGTAGGGATTCTCAAAAAGCCCCAACGCAACTTTCACACGTAAGACGCGGCGGACGGCTTCATCCACTGTGGCCTCCGGAACGTCTCCGGAGCGCACCAATTTGGCCAAGTGGTCGTGGTAGAGGCTGCTGACCATGTCCATATCGACGCCCGAGAGAAAAGCTTTGCGAGCCGCGGTCGCACCGTCGTTGGCGATGCCGTGCGGGATGAGCTCCGCAAGCGCCGTATAGTCGCTGTCGACGATGCCTTGAAATCCCCATTCTTTTCTGAGGATTTCTGTCAAGGTAAATGGATTGGTCGAGGAAGGCACTCCATCGAGAGCATTGAAGGCGCTCATCAGCGTGGCCGCGCCTTCCTCGATAGCCGCATGAAACGGAGGCAGATAGTATTGCCGCAAAGTGTGCTCGGAAACTTCCGTGGTGTTATAGTCGCGGCCACCTTCGGCTGCGCTGTAACCCGCGAAGTGTTTTGGGCAAGCGGCGACACTGTCGGGCGCATCGAGACGGGTTCCCTGGTAACCGCGCACATAGGCGCGGGCCATTACCTCGCCAAGATAGGGATCCTCGCCGGCGCCTTCCGCCATTCTGCCCCAGCGCGCGTCGCGCGCGATATCGACCATCGGAGAAAAAGTCCAGCGGATGCCGCTAGAGGAAGCCTCACGCGCGGCAACACGAGCGGTTTGTTCGACTAAGTCGGGATCCCAGGTGGAAGCCAGCCCCAAAGGAATGGGAAATTCCGTTCTGAAGCCATGAATCACGTCCAGACCAAAGAGAAGAGGAATGTGCAAGCGCGACTGTTCCACGGCAATATGCTGAAAGACGTTGACCTGATGAGCCGTGGTGATATTAAACAGTGCGCCGACTTCCCCCTTGCGGATCATGTCGTCGTAGTCGGTGCGGCCGGTGCCGGGGCCGGTGGGCTGGCCAGCGGAGTATTGGACCAACTGGCCGACTTTCTCCTCGAGCGTCATCTTTCTCACGAGTTCGTCGATTTTCTTTTCGGTTGCGGTATCGGAAAGACTTGCGCGAGCCGCGGTGGCCCCAGAAGTCTTTTCCGCAGACGAGGTTGATAAGGGCGTGAACGGAAAAACCAACAGAAGGAAGGCTGCGGCCGCCGAGCGATAGACGAGAGATGTCACGTTTCAGACGCTCCTTGTCATGAAAAAGAGGCCCAGAAACTTTTGCGTGCTATCTTTTGGATTCGACCCCGGTCAGAATCGACTTGTACACTTCTAGCGCGAGGCCGGTTCGTAACAGCTTTCTTTTGATCCTTCAAAATCCCCATGAATGGCACGACCGGGACGGTCTGGAATGGCTGCACCGAGCCCCCATTCCCGGTAAAGCAGTAGGATACTAAACCGATTTATTGGCTGTTACAAGCGATGTGGCGCGAAAGGCAGGATAAGTTACGCTTGCGCGGCAGGAGCACGATTTGAACTTGTGGCTAGTTCGGTAAATGTGGGAAACTTTACACGATATCTCGATGCCCCGGCCCAAATCAGGCACAATTTTGCGCGCTCGAACACCTTCCGGGCAAAGCGTGAGTCTCAAATCTCTCGCCGAACACCTGGGACTCTCACAGGCAGCTGTTTCGCTGGTCATCAACCGCGCGCCCGGCGCAAAATCGATTCCGCAGCGCACGCAAGAGCTGATCCGGAAAGCGGCGCGGGAACTGAACTACCGGCCCAATCACCTGGCGCGGTCTCTCAGGCAACAACGAAGCTACACGATCGGCGTAGTGGTGCCGGAAATCAGCGAAGGGTACGCCGCGCTGGTGATGTCCGGGATTGAAGATCATCTGCTGCAAGAGGGCTACTTCTATTTCGTAGTGAGCCACCGGCATCGCGATGAGCTGATCGAAGAGTATCCGCTGCTCCTGCAGCAGCGCGCGGTAGAGGGACTAATTGCCGTCGACACGGCAATCACAGGCGCAGCGGAGGTGCCGCTGGTTGCCGTCTCGGGCCATCGCGAGGTGCCCGGAGTCACCAACATTGTGCTGGATCACGCGCGCGCAGCCGCATTGGCGATGGAACATTTGACAAAGCTCGGGCACCGCGAGATTTCGTTCATCAAAGGACAAGCGTTCAGCTCGGACACGGCGATTCGCTGGGAGTCGGTGCGCACGGCGGCCGAAGCCTTGGGCGTGACCATTAAGGACGGTTTGGTGGGCCAACTGGAAGGCGAGTCGTCGTCACCGGAACTCGGCTACCATGTGACAAAGAAGCTGATCGCCTCAGGGGAACCTTTCACAGCTCTTTTTGCGTTCAACGATATCTCCGCGATCGGCGCGATTCAGGCATTGCGCGAAGCGGGCCGTCAGATCCCGCAGGATGTTTCCGTAGTGGGTTTCGACGACATTCAAAGCGCAGCGTTTCAAAACCCGGCGCTCACGACCGTGAGGCAGCCGCTGCGAGAGATGGGCATGCTCGCCGCCGAGACGCTGTTGCGGCGCATTGCCGCGCCTCCGGAAGCCCCCTACGCCAAGGAAATTGTGGTGCAACCCGAGTTGATCTGCCGCGCCAGCACGACCGCTGCTCGCAATCCAACCTAGTTCGGGCGACGTTTCGTGAAGCACAAACGCTGCCGTGAAGGCAACCGAATTCGAATTTCGCCACCGTTCGATTCTCAATCTTATTCATTTCTGGATTGCATTCCAGCTCCATTCCGTCGACCACATGAACGTTGTGTGGGCCTTCGTTCACTGGAACAATCCCCGCGGCGATTTCACCGCGCGAGTCGCTTTTGGCTCCGCCGCGCTGCTGCTCGGCTTGGCAGCCACGGTCCGAACTTGGGCGGCGGCCTACCCTCGCTCGGAGGTAGTCCACGACACGGCGTTGCACACAGAAACACTCGTGGCCGATGGGCCGTACCGCCATGTCCGCAACCCTCTCTATCTGGGTACTTTTCTCATGTCTGTGGGATTAGGCTTTCTGGCTAGCCGCTCCGGTTTGGTGGTACTCGCCGTAGGAGCGGCGATCCGCATTCTCCGACTGATCGGGCGCGAAGAGGCGGAACTCGAAAAACAACAGGGAGAACGTTTCCGCGAATTCTGCCGGCGGGTGCCAAGGATATTTCTCTCGTTTCGCCCGCGCATACCAGCGGCTGGGCTGAAGCCACAGTGGGGTCAGGCGTTTCGCGGCGAAGCTTTCATGTGGGGTTTCTTCCTAACGATGGTGGGCTTCACGATCACGCTTCAGGATCGCGTCGCCGAGATGCTCGCCGGTGCCACGCTTGTTCTTTGGTTTTTCGACCGGGCTGTCGAGCGGAGCGGCGGCGTATGAGTTCGCACCGCGTTACAGCCGCTTCGAGAGATCATCCAGAAGTTCTGATCAACAGCGGAAGAAGCTTCACCGATCTTCCGCCCTGCGCTGATTCCCTTGAACGCCACTAGATTGGCAGCACCAGCCTAGCCTCGCACCCTCGCGCATCCGAGCGGTTCTTCAGGGTCAATTCCCCGCCATGAGCTTCGGCGATCTGGCGGCTCAGAACGAGGCCAATGCCGGATCCCCCGGGCTTTGTAGTGAAGAAAGGCACAAACAGATTTGCCGTGTTTGGCAGTCCCGGACCGTCGTCGACAACCCACAACTCCACCTGACCGCGCTTTCGCATCCAGCCAACCTGAACGCCTCCCTTCGTTTCCAAGGCAGCATCCGCGGCATTGCGAATCAAATTGATCAATAACTGTTCCAATTGATCGCGATCCGCGGAGATCACCGCCTCCGGCCCCTTTCCCAGGCTCACTTTCACGCGGGTTTCGAGTTTCACCGTGCTGCCGACCCATTCCGAGACCCTTACCGGCAACAACTTGGGCTGCGGCAACCGCGCCAGTTGCGAGTAGGCAGTCATGAAACGGCCGAGGGCCTCGGTGCGAGAACGAATGATGCCCAGTCCTTGCCGCAAGTCATCCAGAATCGCGCCGAGCGAATCCCCTTGCACACCGGAAGATTTTGTAGCGGCAAGAAGGCCGCTCTCGAGACTTTGCGCGACCGATTGAATGGGGGCAAGCGAGTTATTCAGTTCGTGCCCGAGAACGCGGATGAGCCGTTGCCACGCTTTGCGCTCCTCGTCGCGAAGCGTGCGGCTCAGGTCGCTCAAGACAACCAGGTGATGGGGCCAGCCTCCCTCGCGAAACGAGCCGCGGCGAAGTCCCCAGCGCCCGGAACTGCCAAGGAAGGCTAACTCCATCATGCGAACGGGTTCGCCCTCGAGGCATGCGCCAAGCCCCAGCTCTTCGGCGGTGAATCCGAGTAACCGCTCGAGCGGGCGGCCCAGCAGGCGAACGCCCGCGCGATTAACGAGGCGGAGTTTCTTATCCTGATCGAAAGTGAAAATGGCGAGGTCGATTTCCTCCATCACTGTCCGCAGGAGCGCAGTGGCTTCCAGCGCGCCCAAACGCTGC
>Ga0137385_10000161_pt1 | contig 52910 bp, 59 predicted proteins | sample SagtaG_FD_104921 | JGI IMG/M metagenome (GOLD analysis project Ga0137385, IMG submission 104921) | Vadose zone soil microbial communities from Sagehorn Ranch, Mendocino, California, USA - Sage2_R_80_16 metaG | ecosystem: Environmental > Terrestrial > Soil > Vadose zone | place: USA: California... | reverse complement strand
CCTCAGTCTCGCTGCTGTAGTCGTCATTTTTGTTTTGATCGGGGTATGTCCAACCGTTTCAGCAGTACCTGTCGAGTTTGACGAGAGCCGTGCAGAGAAATGTGCTACGTTATAGAAGGGCTCTCCCAAATGGTGACTGGAAGTTACTGCAGGTGCCTGCTGACATTTACATGGTCCGCTCATTATTTGCACAGCCCCGCGTGATCTCATTTAATCGTGTGACAGCTTTCCCTTTTTGTGTACGATATTCTGCAAGCCATGGGTGGTATCCTCGATGTTCGGTGGGCCCACGACGGGATTGTCACGGAGGGCCCTTATTGCACAGCACAAGGCGTTATTCAACAAATCGGTCAACTTGGGGTCGCACTGATTACTCTCGTATGCTTCCCTTGCCGTGTTTTGAATTCCCACACATTGACATATGACTGACCAGATAATCGCCGTCCACACATTCGTAGTGGCTCTGTGGGACGTGGGGATTCGAGCACGTCGCTTTGCTTTTGGCATAGTTGCTCTTGCCTCTCTTTTCGTCGCACTCTGGGTTGGTATTGGTAATGGCATTCACAAGAACTTTGTGACACCCACGCCCGTACATATTTCCGATCTTCTCACCGCCACGTCTTACCACTGACACTGTCTGGCTAGTATTGGTGCTGGATTAGTCCCGAATACAAATTGGAACGCTTAGCCGGGGAATATGTTTGGATGTGGATCGCATTATTGGCTTCGGTGATAATGTACATCCCACTCTCGGGCTATTTCTGGACGAAGGGCCGCTTGTCGATCGATTCTAAGAAGTGGTACAAGTTTTGCCTCAGCGAGTCCGATAGTGAGTACCCACAAAGGCGAGCCGCGTTGGGAATGCTTTTGTAAGTCGTAGCCTTTCTATTGCAAACGCCGCTCATAAGTTGCTTAGCTACCCACTTGCGTACTCCCTCATGGTCCTTCCACTCACGATTACTCGTTGGTTGCTGTTCAATCACAAGAAGGTGTCCTCGGCGGCTACCTTTTTTGGCGTCTCTATGTTCAACCTCTCAGGCGCGATCAACGTCCTTCTCTTCCTGATCGTCCGACCCCAACTTCTCCTCTTCTCCCGGATCTCCCCCCCTGAGGAGTTTAGTGAACCTGAGGTAGAACTTGAAGGCCCTGGAAACAGCGTAGCACTATCTCGCGTCGACTCTAGGCCAAGTTTGGACGACATCTGAGGACGGAGTCTTGTACATGGAGGGGTCTTGTATCTTCCTACTTAGTAGGCACATCATCCGTCTATACGCTTATCACCCCGTCGCTCTGTAGTACTGCTGTAGATGCTGTGACCAACTCCCCACAGGGGCTTACGATTGACCACCATCCGGATCATGATTAGGTGGACCCCCGTTCTGGCTCATGGCGGTAGCCTCACCATACGTTGTGGCTTGATTACCCCCGACATCCCCGACATTTACCCACGCTCTGTTACCAAGAACGAGAACGTTCCCACTACTACACCTGCCTCAGGTTCAAACAGACTACCAGCGGCAGATAAGGCTGAAGAATCGCTGCACCGCACAAATGAATTCGTAATGATGTCCATGGGCCTGGCCGAATTTCTGGCAGTCGAAAACTCTGGACAATGAGGATGTTCCGTTGGCAGGATAGCCTTCGTATAGGTGAGATGTGATCGTGTACCGGCTGCCCAGGCAGGGCAGCCATGGATTGGGGTGGGATTGTTTTCCGTCTTGTCGACGATGTAAACTTATTCATGGTGCCTAGAAATAGTTGCAATTGAACCGACGTGTCAGTTAAAAGGTCGTTATACAGGACATAATGGGTAGAAATCAGCGTACCTGTTGCGCGCTAACGAGGCTAGATCCCACGACCTCAAGTTGGTGGTCGCACCAGAGGCGCCTTCCAATTCTAAGTAACCTGGATGGTTGGACGGGGAAACATCCGTCTGTGCAGGAATGGCACCGAAGGCCGCTAAAGCTGCGCTGAGAATATTCTGATAGTAATGCCTCGTCGTTCAGGAAGTATCCAAGCCAAGCCAAACCTGAAACCTCCTCTGGTCGCAACCAACACACACAGCTCCCAGCTTGGATGGTCGATTTATAAGTTGGGTGTATGCGCGTCTTCTTCCTTACAAATGCTCCCACGTCAACGTCAACGTCCAAATGATTCTGCCACCCTTCGACCACTCTTAAAAATGTGCGGAACACGTCCCCTTTCCATGTCCTTCACTCTGACATCCCAGCCCCTCCTAATCAGACCGAAGCTCGAAGGGTCCGACAGTCTAATCCCAACGACAGGTGATTCCTTTGTGCCCGCACCCATCTACAAGCATGTCGGCACTCAACGGTGTCAATGGGACTGTTTGTAATGCGCAGCAGTATCGACTGTATCAACAATCCCTATTGAACAACTCCCACCCCACCATCACTTGCTTGACACATGGTCAGAGTATCGGCTTGGCTGTGAGCATCCTCTTATCTGTTGTAAGGTTTGGCGGGTTAGACTAAAGCTACTCGCAGCTGACGGCGAGGCATCGTTCCCCAGTCTCGCAGCCGTAATCGTCGTCCTTGTTTTGATCGGGGTGTGTCAATCTCGTCTTAGCAGTGCCTGTCCACCTTAACAAGAGCCGTGTAGAGAAATGTTCTACGTTATAGAAGGGCCCTTCCAAACGGTGGCTGGAAGTTACTGCAGATGCCTGCTGACATTTACATGGTCAGCTCAATATTTTCATAGCCCCACGTGGTTTCAGTGTGATTTGCGTGATTCGAGCTCCGACGGCGCGCGCCAGATCACGGCCACCGCCCAGCGCTCGGAGTTTGCCCGGGCAAAGTCGCGGTCAACAATACGCCAAATCACTGTTTTTGGCCGGTGGGAACGGGCAATGTACGCTCGAATCACACTTTTCGCCCCGCGAGATCACACTCTGGAGGCGTCGAATCACAAAAAATCACGCCTTTTTCGCGGGCGGGAGGCCCACTTTGCCTGGCGCCCGCCCGACTTCTCCTGCGGCCTCCTCGCCCCAAACGGTCACTCTCACGCCCTCTTCGAGCGTGCGGACGTTCGTGTGAGATTCGCAACCATTCCTCTTCTCATCGCTTGTGCCACGGCCACGCTCAGTGAGTCCCTCTTATCGGATCGATCGGGGGCTCACCCAGACTCGGTCGTAGCTCATTGCTCTCCCTCCTCCCTCCCTCCGAACCGCTCTCTTGGAACAGAGCAGCAGAGCATGCGGACGTTCATACGAGATTTGCCATTCCTCTTCTCATCGCTGGCACTGGTCTCGCTGCCTGATGAGTCCTTCCTCTCAGATCGATCGGGGGGCATCTCGGAGACTCAGACCTGGTCGTCCTCCGTCTTTTGTACCCTCGCAGCCGCCGCGAGCCCGCTCCATGTGCTGCCAGAGATGTCTCCCCCATATGCCTGGGGCACGCCGCGTGGTGAACATGGGACCGGCCGCCGCCAGCGATCTCTCCCGGTGGTGAGCCGAAGCTCAAGATGCGCCATCTCTGCAAGAACGTGCAGAGGGCCGTGCAGCGTGCAGCCTCACCAGCCGCCGCTGCAAAAGGCAAGCCCAGGGCTTCCCCTCCCTCCACGCCCTCCCTCCCTCTTCCTTCCTCCTCACAGCTGTCTCCCTCCCAGACTGTGCCTCCTCCGGCCATCGCCCTGCTCTTCGCTCGTGCAGACCAGGCCACCCTCCACCCCTTATGCCTCATTCGCTGTACGACTCATGCACCCCACGTCTGTGGGGCACTCGATGAACCTCCGGAGTGCCCACCGAGCGTGCACACGCACACGTACACGCACTCGTGCGCGCGCGCAACCCATCTGAGGCACCAATCTATTGCGCCACCCACCCCTCAACCCGCTTCTTTTGCTCCCCAGCCGGAGCCTCAGCCCACCCCAGTACTCACGAAGGGGGAGCCGCGGCCCATACCCGTCACAGTCCCGTTTCTGAAAGGGATGCACCTCAAGCTAGCTTGTGCGAAAACCCCCACAACGCAGAGGGATGGAACAAGCTCGTACGACTTGTTGAAGACTCTGGAGACCCCGAAGAGATAAAAGAAGCGTACGAAAGCCTTCTTAAGATGTATCCGAATACCTGGTCTGCTCAAATAGCCTATCTCGACCACTTTATCGTGCCAGGCCGTTTTAGATTCGCGGAAGATCACCTGTACACACAGTTCCTAAGGACATCTCCAGCTCTACCTACATTCGGAGGGTCGACGTCCCCCTACAGCCCCATTCGCCAACCGACCCGTGCTCCCCATGGCTGGGGGCAGTCGATGAACCTCTGTGGCACCCACCAAGCGCGCACGCGCACACGCACGCACGCGCAACCAATCTGACGTGCCGACGCCATCGCAAACCGGCGCGTCAACTCCGGCATTCTCGCCAGCGCGCACATCGTGTTGCGCCCACTTTTTCGCCGCACGCACTCAGTGCCCTCCATCGCCGGGCTCGCGCACCGAATGTTCCTGCATTCTCTCGACGGCGGTGATCAAAGCGTGTAGGATTACATTGATGTACAATTCATTAACAGATGGTAGCCTACTTTAACGAGAACCATGTGAAAGCATTGTAATACGAGTGCTGTAAGGGCACTAGCTACTATGAGGAGGGGAGAGGTAAGTTAGTGTGTTTTGGAAAGCAAGAGAGAGGGAGAAAGGAGTATCAATCCTCCGTTGCGACGTCATCCCCAGGAAGGAAGGACGCCACTGTCGATTGGTCGTCGTCAGTGCTTCCTGCAGTCGCAATGGTGTTCGTTTTTGTTGGAGGGCTTCGCTTCTTCCTCCGTCCTTTCGGTTGGAGCTCACGACGGAGCTGGGGAAGGGTTCGGGAGCCACGCAGGTCATCCAGCTCGTGGATGGCTTGCAGTGCCGTCCTGCTGTTCGTCACACTCTCCTCGATGCGCCTGTTGAAGGACTGGTACTGGGACCACTTTTGTCGTGCCTGGTGTGAAAGCCATGAATCGTGCCGTCGGTCTCGTGATATCAATGGGAACAACGTACATTGTCGTCGCTCCGGGGTCGCCACACTTGGACAACGAACCGTCAGGTCCCAGATCCAGCAAACAAGACGCGGGCGGGTTCACCTTCCAGGGAGAGCGCGCGCTCTTCTCAGTCTGGCGCCCACTCTTTCGCCGGGCATGTGGGATATACTCGTCAATCTGCGTGTGGAAGACCGGTCAATATACGGTGCCGTCACAGACTTTCCTGGGCACGCTACACTCACCCAGGCTTTGGAGGACGAGGCTGTGCGATAAAGACAGGGAGTGTCAGAGACACGGGGCTGTAGGGGTGTAGTAGTCGAGGTGGACGAACCCGGCGTTTTGTCGTCCATCGCAGCAGGAACGCCGCCTCCATCGTCGTCACCTTCGCCGTTTTTGTCCCTGTCTTTGTCTTCATCACTGCTGTCGTTGCCGTTGCCGTTATCGCTGCCGTTGTCTTCCTTGTCGTCACCTCCATCTTCACCACACGCCGCACTTTCGAACGACTCTTGCAGCTCGCGTGCACCCTTTTCGGCAAGCCCGGGGCTGAGTGCGCGCTCGTGGTTGTTTTGAGCGGCAGGACTTTTAGTTCACATGAGCACGGGGCGACAGGGAGTGGAAGAAGATACCTACCTTGCACCCGAGACGGCGTCGTGCTCTTCGAGGCAAGCGATCAATGCTCCCTTGTTTCCTCTGACTTTGAGGCCCCTCTTCTGGCAAGCGTCCTTCAACAGTGCAACCGAGTGCTTCGAGCTGAGGAAAATCAGGTCAGAAAACGGGGAGGTCCTGTAACACAGCCAGCCTCGACTCACTATGCAGATCGTCTTCCATCTGTCGAAGGTGTGTCGGCAAGGGAAGCGCGACGAGACGGCGCAAGTCTCAACCGCTCACCACCTGAAATGTGGGACCTCCTCTGAGTTCGGGCAGGGCCAGAGGCAGGCTCCCTGGCCGCAACTTCCTCACAAGCTTGTCCTGAGGACGGAACAAAGTCCCAACCAGCTGTCGTGCACGGTGCAGGTGGGAGAAAGCGCACTTAGAGGTGCCATGTTGCCGCGACACCTTTCACTGGCCGATTGGATGACAGTCGGAAAAGGGCGGGATTGATGACAGTGGTGCCGTACCAAGGTGCCATACCTGAAGGACATGGCCGGCTGCCCTTGGATGTGATGTCGACAACACAATGCGAGCCTGAGGATGCTCGCTGCTGCCCACAACCAGAAGTCTGACAAAGAAAAATTTCCCCGCGCTCGAGCGCGGAATACCATATTTGGCAGTCGTCGCGGGATACCATTTATGGTGATCGTCGACTTTTCCGCTTTTTTTCGGGGCACAGACGAAGTCACTGTGATTCGCCCGCCAGATCACCTGCCCAAAACTGTGATTTCCCCTTTGGGACTTTGCCTGATCTTTCTGTGACAGCTTTCCATTTTTGCGTATGATATTCTGCAGGCATTGGGCGGTATCCTTGATGTTCGATGGGCCCACGACGGGATCGTCACGGTGGGCCCTTATTGCACAGCACAAGGCATTATTCAGCAGAGCGGTGAACTCGGAGTCGCACTGATCACTCTGGTATGTACCTTTCCTTATTGCGGTTGGCTTCTCAAAACACTGATGCTACAACTGACCAGATAATCACCATCCATACATTCGTAGTGGCTCTGTGGAAAGTAGGAATTCGAGCACGTCGCTTTGCTTTTGGCATAGTTGCCCTCGCATCTCTTTTCGTTGCGCTCTGGGTTGGTATAGCTAATGGCGTTCATAAGAACTTCGAGACTCCTACACATATTCTTACCGCCACCATTAGTAGGCACATCGTCCATTCATAAGCTTATCACCATAGGGGCTTACGATTCACCATCATCCGGATCATGATTAGGTGGACCCCCATTCTGGCTCATGGCGGTAGTCCCACCATAAGTTGTGGCTTGATTACCCCCGACATTTACCCACGCTCCGTTACCCAGAACGTTCCCACCCTGCCTCAGGTTCAAACAGACTACCAACAGAAGGCTGAACCTCGCGCCGCACAAAATGTATTCGTGATGATGTCCATGGACCTGGCCGAATTTCTGGAGATTGAAAACTCTGGACAATGACGATGTTCCATCGGGATAGCCTTCGCATAGGTGAGACCCGGATGTGATTGCGTACCAGCTGCCTAGGCAGGGTGGCCATGGATCGGGGCGGGATTGCTTTCCGTCTTGTCGATGATGTAAACTTATTCGTGGTGCCTAGAAATAGCTGCAATTGAACCGACGTGTCAGTTTATAAAGGACACAATAGGTAGAAATTAGCGTACCTGTTGCGCGCTAACGAGGCTAGATTGATCCCACGACTTCAAAATTGGCGGTCGCACCAGTCGCACCAGTAAACTGGATGGTTGGACGGGGACGAACCCGCCTGTGCAGGAACGGCACCGAAGGCCGCTAAAGCTGCATGGAGAAGATTTTAATAGAAATGCCCTATCGTTCAGGAACTATCTGAGCCAAGCCAAACCTGAAACCTCCACTGAGGCCGCCACCAACAAACACAGCTCGCAGCTTGGATGGACGATTTAGGTTGTATGCATGTCTTCTTCAAATGCTCCCACATCAACGTCGACATCTAAATGATTCTGCGCGCCCTTCGACCACCCTTTAAAATGTGCGGAACACGTCCCCTTCCCATGTCCTTCACTCTGACATCCCAGCCCCTCCTGATCAGACGGAAGCTCGAAGGGTCCGATAGTCTAATCCCAACAACAGGTGGTTCCTTTGCGCCTGAACCCATCTACAAGGATGTCAGCACTCGACGGTGTCCATGGGACTGTCTGTAATGCACAGCAGTATCAACAATCCCTAGTAACCGACAACCCCACTATCACTTGCTTGACACATGGTCAGAGCATCGGCTTGGCTGTGAGCGTCCTCTTATCTGTTGCAAGGTTTAACGGGTTAGATTAAAGTCACACACAGCTGACGGCAGAGGCATCGTTCCTCAGTCTCGCAGCTGTAATCGTCGTCCTTGTTTTGATTGGGGTATATCCAAGCTTGTCTTTCTAGTGTCCACCTTGATGTGAACCGTGCAGAGAAATGTGCTACGTTATCGAAGGGCCCTTCCAAATGGTGACTGGAAGTTACTGCGAGTGCCTCCTGACGTTTACATGGTCCGCTCAATATTTTCACAGCCCCTCGTGATCTCATTTTAGTTGTGACAGCTTTCCCTTTTTGCGTATGATATTCTGCAAGCCTTGGGCGGTATCCTCGATGTTCGATGGGCCCACAACGGGATCGTCACGGGGGGCCCTTATTGCACCGCACAAGGCGTTATTCAGCAAATCGGTGAGCTTGGGGTTGCACTGTTCACTCTCGTAGGTACCTTCTTTTGCCGTGGTTGGCTTCTCAGAGCACTGATATACAACGGACCAGATAATCACCGTCCACACATTCGTAGTGGCTCTGTGGAAAATAGGAATTGAAGCACGTTGCTTTGCTTTTGGCATAGTTGCCCTCGCATCTCTTTTCGTTGCGCTCTGGGTTGGTATAGGTAATGGCGTTCACAAGAACTTTGAGACTCCTTCGCCTGTACATATTTCCGATTTTCTCACCGTCACGTCGTACCACTGACGCTGTATGGCTAGTATTGGTGCTGGATTAGTCCCAAATACAACGTGGAACGCTTAGGCGGGGAATATGTCTGGATTTGGATCGCATTATTTACCTCGGTGATAATGTACATCCCACTCTATTTCTGGACGAAGGGCCGCTTGTCGATCGACCCTAAGAAGTGGTACAAGTTTCGCCTCAGCGAGTCCGATGACGGGTACCCACAGAGGCGAGCTGCGTTGGGAATGCTTTTGTAAGTCGTAGCCCCTCTGTCGCAAACGCCGCTCATAAGTTTCCCAGCTACCCACTTGGGTACTCCCTCGTGGTCCTACCGCTCTCGGCTGTCCGTTGGTCGCTATCCAGTCACAAGAAAGTGCCCTCGGCGGCTGCCTTTTTTGCTGTCATGATGTTCAACTTCTCAGGCGCGATCAATGTCATTATATTCCTGATTGTCCGACCTCAACTTCTCCTCTTCTCCCCCCCTGAGGAGTTTAGTGAACTCGAGGTAGTAGACCTCGGCCATCCAACTACCGGATCAGCGATATTCCCCGATACGGCACAATATAGCCACAGTCCGCAACTGACTGGAACGAGGCTCGCGGATGATGCGGAACACGGAGCCTGGAATCCAACTCTTGATGGTAATAATATAGCGCTATCTCCCATCGACTCTAGGCCGAGGTCGGATGACATTTGACAACGGAGTCTTGCATACAGAGAAGTCTTGTATCTTCCTTGCCTTAGAAGTAGTAGGTACATCATCTATCTGCTGTAAGGCCACCACATTTCCGACCTCCCTCAGCCATCTTGGACCAGCACGGCTTTGGGCCTCTACCCCACTTGCCCTCCCTTGCAACCCCTTTGTGCACCCCGCTCCGCTCTTGCCTTTGTCTGGCTTCCTCTATGCTTACACGTTCGGTTCCCATTATTGTTTTTTCGCCTTCATTGCGTTGCCACCCACTCTACTCTTACTCCCCTCCACTTTTCCCCCTGCTTACAATCTCTCTCCTGTAGCACTGGTCTCTCCTGTACATTACTCCCTACTCTCTTGCTGAATAGAATCAGTGCCGAGTTGCCATTCCCCTTCATCTTTAGTGTGGTAATTACCTCGGGTCAGGTCCTACCATGGACACTCGAAGGTCAGCAAGCAAGAAGTGAAGCAAGTAGTCTAGTCGCTATCGTCCTAGTCTCATTTTCGCTGCCCCAGATAGGTTGTCTCCCGTTCTTCTCCTCCTTCCCCTTCTTGCGGAATCGACTCCGCCTTCGAACTTGCCAAGGACCCAAGTCCTTACACTGCCTCGTTAACTTAACCTATCACCCTGTCGCTCTGTAGTATTGCTGTGGTCCTTGTGCCACATAAAGGACATGGTCTACGAGTGTGTATAGTAGATTCGGTCAGTACGAGGGGAAGAGGGGAAGATGTGACGTCGAGGGCTGAGAACAAATAGACAACGTTTGTTTTACAATTGACAATTGGCGGGCATCTTGGTGCGGGGTCAGCCGGTTCGCATTCCAGTCATGCCTCCCTCGCCTCTGGGAACTGGAGCTCCTGGCCGCTCAACCAGCCCTGTGCGCTCATGAAAACCTGAAACCAGGGCAGGGACATCATGCTCAAGTTTACGTTAACTTCAATCAGTGAGCTTATCAGACGCCGGTGCTAAGACGAGCGTAAGTTAGTACGACATGCCAGTGCAGCACTACACCGGCAGCGGCATTGATCCCTTTTTCTTTTCCATTCACGTCTGTTCAATCTACATGCCTCAATGTCAAAGGCTTTAGCTCTTGATATTGACGACTTGCGTTGTCATATTAACACGTTACAATTTTGTGGGCTTAGCGTGCACATAGTGAGGACTACAAGCTCCACGCCGGAAGAGCCCCGAGCTTTGTATTTTCACTGGGGTGCGATAAGCTTTTATTTATCTCCCTCAGTACCAGAGCACCGTGAAGTCTTGACACGCGAACCTATGCGCGACAGAGCAGGGATCATGTCATACACACTCGTACGGTTTCTAATCTAACTTAGTATACAACATATTGATAGATCATTCCCCACCAAGAAGAGGTTACCTTCGATCGAACCACTCTGACAAACACTGTAAAAGGCATTGTATTAGTACAGCTTCGCCTTCGTTCCGTGGGTCTACGGATCATGGCTATTTCTAGAGGAAGCATGGCAAGTTTACGATAATTTCCCCACCACGATCACGTGGTTGCCTCCTCAGAGTTTTCAGTCAAATAAAACCCGGAGAAAACTCTGCGGAGTGTTAACTCTTATCGAAGTTTATTTTTCTGAAAAACCTCAAAAAAAAAAGAGTTTGAGTTGTCATAAAATGAGCACAAGTTGTCAAAAAAAAGTTTGAATATTTTCCGAGCAAAAAAGATCATGTGAGATTTTCCCAGCTCTTTTGGCGGGCACTACAATAATAAGTTATCATGTTACTCGAAAAAACATTCAAACTCATTTTTTTGACGACTCAAACTCTTCTTTCTAAGGGTTTTCAGAAAAATAATCCTATGATAAGTGGTTCACACTCCACAGAGTTTTCTTCAAGTTTTATTTGACGGAAAACACTGCCTTGCAGTGCCGGTCCGGGAATTGTTCTTTTACAAGCAAGATGACTGAGGCTATATTTTGAATCTTTCACAGAGGACAGTGGCAGGGGACAATGTAGACTTGTCTTACCCACCGGATATTTTTTACAGTTCTAACATGAAAAGTCAATTCCCGGGTCCAGTTGACACATGTTCCTGTGGGAAAATGGTGTAGTGGCCAGCGTAGAAATAGCTTGTTCGTGCCTCAAATTATCAAGATATAGCATATCACGTTAACGAGGATCCACCCCCATGCGCACCAGTGTACAACACGCACGCCTCTGCCCTACATGAGTTACGATAAACGGCATCGCGACTGACGTGATCGCCAGCTGCCGAAAGCACGCGGCGAGGATTCGGTGGATGGCATGAGTCCTAGCGAAGCTTCCGGTATCCCGCAGCAGCACACGGTTCGCCAAGCGCCTGCGGACAAATGAGAGCTACTTCGGGGACACATTCTCGCAAGCCATTGCGCGATACCAGAATGGAACCGGATCCCTTCTTGCGGCGGCTCCGTTGCTCTTTTCTATGATAGCAATCCCTCGGGTCAAGCGCTTTCTATCAACAAAGCCCTCCTGGACACTCCATAGATTGGGTGAGCTGTTGTCACGGGTAACAGTTTGACAGACCTGCCCAATACCACATCGATCGCCGCCGCTTTGGACGTCAAGCGAGTAGGGACGAGGAAAAGAGTAGACTTCACCAGATAAGAGTGCACTGGATGGGTTTTCAATGTGACCAAGACACAGAGACTGTTGCAAGAAAAAACTTTTAACGCTTACCGATAGTCCGCCAACTCAGGAAGATGATATCCACCTCCCGCGTTTCCGCGCCCAAAGCGGAACCGATGGAGTACGAGGAAGTGTATGAGTGATGGCACCCACAAATGTTTGCCGCAATGGCCGTGGTTGTAACTGCTATTTTATGGTTATCTATCAGCGTTTACTCCACAAATATTTTTTATCCCATTGGCGCTTCAAAGCCGAGGATAGCCTAGAGACATGGTGGGAGCTGATAAATCCCGGACCTGCTGCCGTGGCAAAATGATAGGTATGAGGGCCGTGTCTCGTCGATGTCAGGGGCGCTGTCATAAGGCGAAGACGGGTCGTTGAGAACATCTGAGCATCACATTCTGATCACGGACCTGCCTCTACTTACCGTGTGCTCTTCAGGAATAATGCATGACCGCCAAACCCATTAATAGCTAGAGTTGTGCAATAAGCACCAAGTGGGCCAGCGCTCACAACTCACAACGCTGTTGATAGCGTTAATTCAGACCCACAGTAGCCCGAATTCACCTCAGATCAATGCGCATACAGAGCCTTTGTTTGTAATCCTTGGAGTCGTCCCAGGAGGTTCGATCGGCAGTTCAGAGCTAAGGCACATGTTGCACAAATTTGCGAATCTGGTATCCCCACTTTTGCTTTGAATGGAGCGGTGGACAGCATGCAGGCGCGGGCGCTGTTTCTCCGATTTGGCATAAGTGACGAATCAATCCACCAAAAGGAATTCACCATTAATTAAATCAGTTATATTTTTAAAACCTTTTACTGGGTGGGTATCAAGGGGTGGAGAAAGGGTGCACTGGCACTTGGATCGGATCGTTGGCTTGGTGAAGGTGCCAAAGATAAGTGGGGAAATAGGGTCCCATGGATTCGTTTTGGTGCGGAGTTTAGACGACCAAGGATCACCAGGACAGATTGCCACAGTTGAGGTGGTATTGGAGTCAGTAAATTGGGACGGGTAGTCCCATACTGGGATGACGTCACGACACGGATAACGGACCAAGAAAAGAGCGATATGGGCGAGCAACCCGACCCCACGCATCCCGCGGCTGCGGCGCACTACTCCACCTCTCATTTTCTTCTCTGCTCCTCTACGCTCCTCTCGCATCCCTTTCTCTCTTGGTCACCCACCGTCTAACATTCGTGACCTATGTCCTCTCTGCCCAATCATACGATTGACAGGCACTCGACCCCACCGCTGTCTCCCTCCACTTCATTGAACTCCTCAGCCACAAGCTCTGCCTCTTCTTCCTGCACATCTTCTCAGAGGGGTAGTCTCAGTCATCTAAGTGTGACCCGACCCGTCCCCCAACATCTGGAACATCACGATCCTGCTGAAAAACTGGGGCTTATGATCAACAGGCTCGAAGAGGACGTCGTGATGCTAGATGACTGGGAGCCCGAAGGGGAGGACGAGAACGAGGACGAGAAGCAACTGAGTGGGGTACATGGTGAGCGAATCCTAAAACATAGTTTTCAAAGTTGCTATGCCATTCCCGCCACACATCTGATTGGAGTCTGTTTGATGTGAGTGGAGGATACGAGCGGGAGGGCAACTATGAGAGCATCATCGGAGTCTCATGGGTGTGCGCCGAGCCGTAAAGGTACACCCGCGGGGATACTACGTAATCTGGGATCTCCCGATCGGTTGGGTTTATTTATAATTTTTTATTTTCAAATATTCATGACATGCGATGATCCTTTTATTCAGAATTATTTTTTACTTTTGACTACGTTTTTCCGTCATTCCTCTTATTGACGCATCCTTCTCCCCTCCACCCACAGGCTCTTCCCAGTCTACCGATCACTCCAAGACGCCAACTTCTCCCGACACGCCGCAACAACCAGTTTCCATCCCGTTCTCGCTGGAATCGACACCCTCGCCACGAAGCATAGCTCACTCTCATCACTCAACCCCACAACAACCAACTCAATTAGCTCAACGATTTAAGTCTCAGCCGTCGACAGACGTGGTCGATGTCGCAAAACTGGCGCGACAGGACCAGCCGCCGCCAGCTTATGAAAACGTGGATGAACACCTTCCGAACAATGCATCTCGTCCTTCGTCTCTAACCCGTGCATCCCGCCCTTTACCCATGCCACCTCTCGATCGCCATAGCAGCGGCGCTGGCACCCATTCAACTAATCCAGTAACAGAGGTCTCTCCTGCGGAGTCTTATGAGACCAGTAATCCTGCGGCTCAGTCCTGCAACACACCTCCCTCCTCAGCACGGAGTTATTCCAATACTATTCTACCTACACATCGACCGTTTTCCTCCCTGGGCGACACTTCACAGCCACCTGTCGGACCCCTTGGAAAATTGCAACCTCACGATCCTTCCTCTCTAGATTGGATTGACAGGAACTGTACCGGTGTCTTCCCCCTGCCCACACGAATGCCCTCCAACACTCCCTCCCGTATGGGTCCTTCAGGGTCAGATCAGGATTCGATACCATCGGACTCCATTGATCATGATTCCTCGTGGACTCAGAATCAGCCGCCCATGAACACGCAGCAAGCGGAACCAACGACTGCAGTTACATCACGACCAGTTTCATCGTCCGGATCTGTTCAGACTTGGTCTTCTCTGCCTCCCCCATATTCCCCTTCCGAAGCCTTGTCTAGCAGAAATTCTCGGCGTCCATTTTCCGAGCCTGTTCCCAACTCGGGAGTCACTCGCATCCCCTCGCCAGCCTCCCCGGCTCTTGCAACTCGCGGCCTGCCTCCTCCGGCCCCCCCAACGATATTAGATCCGCCACCTGTCCGTTCTAGCATAGCCCGCAACTCTCGTGCTCCCCATGAACCTTTCTTAAGCGATGCGCCACCACCTCCGGATAGCTGGATCGCTGTGGAGACCTCACCGGGAGAGTACAGGCTAATCGCTCGTTTGCCGGGTTTCAGGCGTGATGCAATGTCTGTTATCGGTTTTGTGACGTCAGCTTGCTCGCTAATTCAATCGATATTGCTTCCTTTCTTCAGAACCTTAGCTGCGAGGAGAAGGCGCGTGTTGCACGTTGTTGCTGATTCATGGGAGCCGGATGGTGGTAAGCTACCATTACCCGTACATGATCGTCGAGGATTTTGAACAGAACGTTGACACAGGTCACTTCGAAAGACGTATCTCATTTGGGTATGATGCCGACCTCGGCCAGGTTCGCGCAGAGTTTGACGGCGAGATACTACGTGTGATTGTCCCACGCCGCACTCCGGCACTCACCTGGTATGGTGAGGCATGTGAATAGCTCAAGGACCAGGCGTATTTCGCTCCACCACAGATGCTTTCCTCACATCATCAATTTCCTTCATTAGTTCCTTTACATCACGCGCACCCCTGTAAGTGTCATATTTTACACCAAGAATGGAAACTACAACACACCGAACGCCACATCGCGGGCTACCCCGGTGGAGGAATACCCTTTCGTCCAATGCCCATGACTCATGGACCACCATCTGCCTGCGTGGACAGCCACCGAATGTCGAACGATGACGGACTCTTTACCACAGCATATATTTTATAAACACCACTCCACTCAGCAATGTGACAGTGCATGGCCCATCGCAGCATCTTCTCCGCCCCGTTCACATCTACATCCATTCAATCTCTGTCATCGGTTGTTCGCCTCGTTCCCTTCACCTCTCTTTCACCGCCTTCCTACACATAACTTTCCTCCCTTTAACACCTCTTCTCGTCAGTCCTTCACCCGCTGTCCTACATCTTGTACATACCATGCAGATTTCAACTGGATACTGTACACTCGGGTATGGCAGCTACTCGCGTCATATATCTATCATAGCTCTTCCCACTTACGAGCGCTATTGTATAATATCACCATCCCCTCCTTCCGTCTTACTTCTGGCGGGTGTAGGAGGATATTCGAAGTATCCCCGAGCGGCCTTCCCAAAGCAAAAGTTCCGCAGCGCTGGTTGGAGCAGAGTTTGGAGCAGTACAATACGGCAGATGCCACATCTATCATGAAATCCATTGATCGGGCGCTGCTTCAGTTGCGTTATCATTAATCTTCTCTCCGGATTCCGGGACCACGTATTGTCTGTGTCCCGTGGGTGACGGAGTTTTCTGTTTCTGGAATGTGGAATTTGATGCATTTGATGTGCCAACTACAAATACAAATACAGTCCGTCCCTGTCTTGGGATGGGATGAGTCACTTCCTTTGTGGCCCACTGCCAAGCGAACTGTTCCCATGATTGATCACAGTCTGCGCCCCCCGTCCGCGGACCAAGCTCATGACTCCGGACGACGACGATGACTTGTTGCTCTATCTATCCAACCTTATTTGTACACTAGTAGCGATGTGCCAGAACCAGATTGCTGGTGTATTCCGTTTGACGCTCCCCGCAACTTTCCGCTACTGTAGTGACGCCCATTCGGCGCTCTGCTCAACGGGACGGAGTGTGTTCGTGCCTGCTGAACGGTGGGAAAAAAGTACCATGCATGACCCAACGACAGAGACTCGGAAATGCCCATGATAACGGGAAAGAAGAAAAAAAAACGCCGATATTGGCGCCTGGGTAGGGCGTGTGTGCGGAGTCTCCACGCGAAAAGAAGGGAAGGGGGGGAACGCGAAGTATTATCGAACGCACGTTCGCAACGAGAGACAAGGGCGGTACTACCCGCACAACTTCGAAAAAATAAAATAGATAGATGCCGTGAAATCGGGGCGTCTCGTCTTCGCGTGAATGAGTTCTCTGCACCACATCTCTATAAGGGGTGGGAGGGGGGTTGTGTGGGAAGACGGGTTCGTGACATCATCATTCGAGGAAACAAAGGCCGCCCGCGGAGAGCTGTCCATGTGGTGCGGTCGCGAAGCATCTCCCAGTTCCTGTTTCTCGTGCCGCAACGTGTCGGACGCTATGCGAGATGGACCCGGGATGTTAACTCACCGCGCACGGGTACTGCCCGGTATTGCCCGACGGGCTCGTTGCGTATACGCCAGCATGGGGCCTCGCGACGTTCGTTGCGGCGAAAGTAGCCCCCAACTCTCCCCATGGTCATTAGTCACCCATTGGTTGCCTGTTACGCATCGTTTGGGTCACCTCAAAAGGGAATCGTGGTGGCGAAGCGCGACCATTATGACAGGCGATGAGTAGAGGTCGGGTCGGCCTCTGTGTGGAGAGGCATTTTGTGCAGAGTCGAGCCGCTCACGCTCACGGAAAGAGGGTGAGCCCAAGTGCACCGACAAACTCTAGCCGACCAGATCTACAAGAGCACTTGGAGAGGAATATTGAATTTATTTTTTGTTTGTCTGGGACGTGTGCAATGGGTCTTTCGGCGATCTTATTGAGACCCCCCACTGGTGCCTTTTCTGGTGGTGGGGTCTCGTGTATCTGGCACTTCGGGAAGGCGACATCCGGGACAGGTAGACAACAATTTCCCCGCCTCTCCAACTCACGAGGATTGGGACGTGGACATGTGGCTCGTCTGGCAAGCCAATACAAGCTCGGGCTTGAGCTCAAGCGGTATATCTCAGTTATCAAAATATCCGCATGTCAGTTGGGTTGGTGCTCACTTTAAACCAAGGGCAATCACACGTCAGGAAAACAGCAAGGTCATTTCCGTCTGCCGCGAAATGCGAACAAGCAGTGCTGACCGTTCTGAGTAATGTCGAGCCCAAGTTTTGTAAACGGAGGTGACACGCGCATGTCAATGTAGGAGTAACCAGAGGCTGTGCAGGGGGATTGTTGCCATCAGCTTGCACTGCCAAAATAAACTCGTCGTGAATCGTATAGTACAGCCAGGGCGAGGCGGTACACCGGTCAACTTGTGTGATCCATTGTCAAGGTAGCGCCGGGCATTCTCGGGGTATTGCAGCGGGCGGGGCGCTCCGCAATCGATACTCCCGAGAAGAGGGGCATCCACCAGGAACGCCTGCACAACATAATGAAGGAACAGAGAGTGGGCTATAACGTCGCGCGGTTTCCTACACGTCTGGCCGGCAGCCCGCAATTTAGCGCGGAGGCGAAAGGGCCCAAAACTCAACCAAAATTTCTGGCGAAAGAACGAGAAGTGGGGGTTCCGTAATGGTGGATGTTCTTGCATCACCCACTTGTTCTAGTACGGGCCGTTGAATGGAGAGCCAACAGCGACAGATACGTGTACAGCTCAATAGCTAGTGTAAGTCTTCTCCCGCGGCCTCGTTGATTCAATAATCGGGTTCACCACGTGTTGGCGGGGGAGATTATTCGTTCTCACGGGCCATCCCGAACTGAAACGCACGGGCGAACCTTAACACCTTATTTTTGTGCGAGGATCAGGATATAGCAGGTGGCGGAGTAGCTGCGGCTTAAGTTTAGAACACGACGCGGATCATCTAGCAGAAATTATGGACGCAGTTGCCAGTATAGTTCCTTCTGGGTGGTAGTTAACGGAGTGAAGCCCACAGGTTCACCACCCATCCGCGAATAGCAGCCAGTCAAGGGAAGTGATCCTGTTTCAAATCTGTGTGGCCGTGATACAGAACACCCTTGACATTACCAGAGCACTGAACTGCGGAGTCGAAGATGCAAAAATAACTCTAGGCTGAGGCAGTAGAGCGCCGAGATGCTGACACAGCAGACGAGCGTGAAGAAGATTCGCAAAGAGCCGCCCCACAGAAATGGTCATAGGATCGCGCTCCATTGCCGAATTGGAGTGATAACGTGAATAACATTGACGGCGGTACCCTTGAAACCTAACTTACTCTGGACATACTTTCCGGCGGTCATGTTCCTGATTACAGTAGCGTCAGCGGTTACGTCTTTGAAAGTACTTTGTACTGTATGTCTTTGAACGGAAGCGTCATTATGTCAGCACGAAGGCGGTCAACCCGGAATTCATGGCATCATGTACTCATGCCCCTATTCAGAAGGGCACTCAAAGGAGTGACGCTTTCCTCGTTGTCAAATGCCGTTCAGAAGAATCTGGCTGACCGCCCCACTCCCCTGAAGGAGAGTGTTGAGGGCACCCGCAATCTGGCCAGTTCGGAAAACCGGCATTTACGTGGGAGGACCTAAAGAGCTGATCCATGTACCGCAAGGAAAACCGATATCACGACATGCGCTTATTTGGCCCTGCTGAGCCCCTGGCGTATCGAGAGTTGTTTCAGCCAATTAAAAAGGTCAGGCACGGCAAACTAAATGTAAGACGCGAATAACGTGTAGAAAGAGAAGGTGGCCCAGTACGTATAGTCATGTTGACAAGTTATTCGGCGAAGATCGACTTACCGTTCCATTGCTTGCTGTAACCAGTCCGACCTTTTGCATTAGGTTAATCAAATAACAATGCTTCATTCACGGAATGTGGGCCCGTGAATGTCGATAACACAGTTATGAAATATTGGCGCTTAAGAGGCTCGTTGGAGAACCATAGGGTGATTCTGTATGCTGTTGTCACAGGCATACGACCATATTTTTCTCTATACCGCAACACAAAGACACACGGTATTAGTACCTCAGGCAACTTTCATAACAACAGAAAGGAGACGTACGAGGCGGAAACAATCCTGAATGCTTCCGATATCCGATGTGACAGGTCATAATCGGCGAGATTGAGGACCTTGATTGCCGGTTTGCATTCTCATAAGCCTGCTAACGCGGTCGAGATGAGTGACTGTGAATCTAGACACAGCGAATCATAGAGTAGAAGGAAACATAACGGGACCCGAAAATTGGCAAGCGAGAAAAGAGGAATGATGGGAATGAAGAGCCTGTTGCCTCAAGACTGTCAGAGACTGCTGATATATTGGCGTAAGACAGTGGTGAGATTCCCCGCGACACATCTTGTGATGGCCTCCAGAGCATTTACGTATCTGAAAGAGGGAGCGAGGCGTGTTCCAATGCCGTTCCGTCGCCCGGTACATAATGAGAATCTTGATATTGTACAAAAGGCCATCCCACTGGCGCGGCGTAGGTCGCAAAGACGTAAGGGCTTTATGTAGGTGACCCAGCGCATAATGAGGTGGGTACCACTACCCGTAATCTGCAGGAGGGTAGAGTCCTAGGGCGCAAGGAGTATTGTTAAATCCGTCTCTTGCTTACCAGAAACTACGGCGAGACCCGGATTTGGCTTAAGACCATGTATAGCTCTCCGGTGGAAAGGCGTACGAAGTGTAGACTAGATCCAAGCTTTCACTAGAGTCATTTGCAATGGGATCATGCGGCACGAGGAAGCGGTCCACCACATGGCATATCACTGAGAGGCACGAGGTAGTATCCCAGACTCGCCGAAATGCTCCGGAATCTGTTGCGAATATTACGACCTTCAGGGGTGGGGGTAAGCTGTACTTCGAGTTGTGTCCATACGGACTTGATATTTCGAGGGGGAGAACATTGTATAGCTCAACACATTCGAGACCGAGCATAGGGTTAACAGTTTGGAAGTTCTTCAGAGTTCTCAGCGTTCAGCCAAATAGGAGAGTTGTCATTAAAAGGATGGGGTGGTCCCAAGACAGTAAGCTAGCAGGCGGCTTGTGGGAACCAACTTGTGTCTGAGTACTGCACCCAAGAGTTTCTGTGTCTTTCATATGTGGTTATGTTTACTACCATGAAGACGTGGTACACCAACTCGTACCACGTAGATGATATAGGGTGCCTGGGAACGTTATGAGCAGGGTGTACGCGCGGTGGTTGTGAGAAAGCTACTGGTACACAATCACGTGACAAGGACAGTTGTGCCCGGCGCTTTGAATTATGTAGGCGCAAACGCAAACCTTGTCGTCTCCGTTTTCTTCACTTATGGACAAAACAAAGTCTAGGTTGGCCGCCGCTTTCTTTGACAACGATGAAGACGAATCTTCGTTTCCAGTGCGACGGATAGAACTTCTCCTTCCGTTCCTTCGTGCTCACTATTCCTTCCTGCAATAGCAAAAGACCGTGGATGACCAAAAGCTCTCGCAATACGCTCAAGGTACCGTCAGAAAGTCAAAACGGGAAAAGGAGAAAGAGGCCGCGGAGGCCAAGCGAAAAGAAGAAGAGGAGCACGCGGCCAAAGCATATGCCGAATTCCTGGATGCTTTCGATGCCGAAGACAGCAGCAATGCAAGGCGAGGCGGGAAGTCTAGCAGCTTCGTGCGCTCATCAAGAGATTCTGGTGCTGCATACACACCATCAGGACCATCTCGATCACACGCGCAACCCCGTTCCATGCGCGCATTTGAACAGTCCAAAGTACGCTAACCCGTATTTATTTATATGGGCAGCCACGCTTATATGACTATAGTCTCCGTCTCCTCCTATGGTACCCAGGCCGAAAGGAAAACGTGCCATGGATGCATTCTTGGAGGAGATCAAGAGGTCAGCTCAAACCGCATTTCGCACATGTATTCACCCCACTCATTACGGTGTCACAAAGGGATCAAGCGGACCGCGAGGCTCGGTTTGCTAGAAGTTGTAAGCTCGCGCCTAGTTTTGCACCGTCAATACTAACTTTGCTTCCCGAAGCTCATGCCCGATCCGCGACTGCTATGGCCGGTTTGTTTTGTTCTTGCATGTTATGGGAAAATATAAGTTCATCAGTTTTCTAGCCTATGAAGGGCAAAGTGGAAGTAAGGACAGAGGTGACCCAGAGGTAATTGGGTGATTACGTCCTTATCTTCTCTTGACTGAAGATGCACAGACTTCCAATGTTTTTGTTGCCAATCTTCCGCCCCACGTTACTGAGCAAAGCCTGGGAAATTTCTTCGCTCGCATGGGCCCAGTCGGCTCGGTAAGTGTCTATGTCTCTCTCGATGCTCTTCCGCTCATTGCCCATAAGGTTAAAATTATGTGGCCACGCGGCGACGGCGTCATCGGGCCTGGGGCAGATATGACGGCTGCTCGCCGCAACAGAAACTCTGGCCTTAGCGGATTTGTCTCTTTTATGAGACGGAAAGACGCTGAGGCTGCTTTAAAAGAATTTGACGGTTTCGATTGGGGAGGGTCTGTACTCCGAGTTGGATGGAGCAAGGCTGTTCCAATCGCTGCGAAGCCGATGTATGGTCAGTACTACCTCTCTATCCAGGCGCCAATATGTTGATCCGCATAATACACTAGTGTCTCAGAGATCTCGCTCTCCCAGTCCAGTACCAGAAAGGCGTCGTTCTCGCTCCCGCTCGTACGATCGCGATCGCGACCGCAGGCGTGATAGACGTTCGCGCAGCCGTTCCTATTCTCCTCGCCGTGGCTCTCGATATTCCCGCTCTCCGAGGCGAGCATATGGCCGTTATAGCAAGCGTAGCACTTCGCCTCGCGATCCCCGTTCACCCCGTGGCCATGCGACCGACGATGATGAAGTCACGGAAATTTTTATCAGGACCGTCGTGGCCGAAGTGAAGGGCCATGGCCAAAAATACGAAGAAAGCTTGAAGGAGATGGAGAAGGAGAACCCAAGGTATTCCTTCCTGACAAATCCAAAAGTGAGTGTAGCGCACATCCCCAACAGTACATTACCTGACTGCCCGGAGCTGGCAGCACAGGAAGCACAGATTTTATCAGTCGTTAGTGGATAAGGAAGGCTTTGTAGAGCCAGAATTTGAGGACGAGGTGAGAACATGTTCGTTTCTCGTCTGTATGAAGTGGATTGACATTGTGTCAAGGGCTACAATAGCGTGTTTTCTACAGACTCTGCTGAAGAGTCTGAGAAGGAACGTACACGCAAGACAAAGCTTGGGAAATTGGCTCGAAAACGTTTCGAGGCTATGCTTCGGTCGTTGAGTGGCTCCCGTGGCGAACTCGCCCGGTGCATGGCCTTCAGTTTGGAACACGCAGAAGCTGCGAATGAGGTACCGACGGGATCAACACGCTCTGTACATTTCCTAACGCAATCCTCAGGTTGCCGATATCATCGTTGCCTCCCTGGTCGTTGACGGGACGCCTGTACCTCGGAAGCTTTCCCGCTTACATCTCATCTGTGACATCTTACACAACTCGGCTGCACCGTTACCCATGGCGTGGAAGTTCCGACAGGAATTTCAAAGCAGACTGGGTCTCGTCTTCGACCACTTCTCCACGATTTATCATTCATTTCCGGGTCGTATTACCGCCGAGACGTTCAAGAGCCAAATCACTACCGTGCTCGATATTTGGGAGGACTGGATCGTGTTTCCGCCAGAGTTTACCTTGCACCTGAGACAGAGGATCGAAGGGCAGGTACAGGAAGAAGCGCCGAAGGTCGAGGAAACCCCAGTCGTGGTCGAAGAATATGCCCCAGCACCCGTCTCCCGTTTCAAAACCTCTTCGTTCAAGCCCGCAGAGGAACCGGTGGAGAACTCCAAGGCGCCAACCGGCCAGGACGATGGCGGTGAAGCGCCAATGGACGAGGAGAGTGACATCGATGGGGTGCCCTTGGGTGATGTCGACAGGGAGCCTCTTGATGACGTCGATGGCGAGCCTATGGATGACATCGATGGCGCGCCTATGGACGATGATATAGATGGCGCGCCTCTGGAGGACGACATCGACGGTGCGCCCTTAGATGACGATATTGATGGAGCCCCGATGGAGGATGCTGGTGAGGAACCGATGATTTAGACTCATGACCCTGTTCTTTTACTTATGGTCTTAATTCATCTTTCGTGAGAATGACATGGCTTCTTCAATGCTAAATGACAATGAAGATGTACTTTAAATGACCACCGGGTTTCCCTCCAATCATCTGGACCCAATCTGTTCCCGTAAGATACCTCCTGATAGATAGGTAGTGTCGTCATATGTAGGATGATCAATAACCCCGCCTCTGGCGAGGAGGGCCGTGGATCGTTTTCAGGATGGCTTCCTTTGCGGCCTCCAGCGAGGACGCAGAGCCTGCAAAAATTTCGGTTCTTCCATATGAGAAATGGATAAATGGGTAAAACGTACCAGTTATGGTGATGGTGCTATGGTCACGCCCAACGAGGATGTGAGCGCCCGTCATGTCATGTAAACGCGCGATGTTGGAGCCCTTGGCACCAACGATGCGTGGGAAGCTCGAGCGATCCGGAAGTGTAAGGAAACCGACGTGGGTCGCCGCTTGCGCCTTTTCAATCGCTTGCGTGATCGTGGTCTTGGCCTTATCGACGCCCCCCTGGTCGCGTCCCTTCAGGGTCCACGACGACTCGCCCTCCTCAGCGTCCGTGTAGTTATCGACGACCTCCCACTGTGCCTCAGTGACGTTCTCTTCGACATCGTCGACGCGCGCCGCTGGCGTCGCAGAGTTCGGCGGACGAGAAGGCGTTGCAGACCGGGAAGGCTGTGTAGAAGGCTCGGCTTCCACGCCGTAGGTACGAAGAGTGCGGAAAATCGAGCCTTGTCGCGTCACGGCATCGTGGTACTTTAGTGGAACAGAGATGGTATCGGTGATGCTCTCCTGTGGAGTGGCATTGTTGGCCTGCGCCTGCTGCGGTGTGAGCACATTCCCTGACTTCGTGGTGAACTACGAACCTTGAGTTGCTCAATAGCCTGTTCGACCGCAGCCTTGGGTCCCATCACCTTAACCAACTCTTCGGGTGCGACATCACCGAGCTCCTCAGCGTTCTCTGCTTCTCCAGTGGACCTGTAAGAATTTGACCCGGGGAACTGCACCTGGACATTGTACTCATTCTGGAAGTTGATCAAGTTGCGACCACCGCGGCCAATGAGGGCACTATGGGCTGCTGCAGGAACTTGAATGCCAAATACAATGCGGTCACGCAGATCTGCCGTAGCTTTCTCAAGCTCAGCTTTCAATTTCTTGATGAGCGAGGGTTCGCCGCGCAGGCGGACCTCGTCCTTCGGCTCCTCTCCGGGTCGTGGGCTATATCCGTTGTTAATATCCACAAAGTAATGAGAAAGGGGGAAAGTGCGCACAATCGAACAAGTCCGGCCTGAACCTTCGGGTCTGCAGGCCCACCGCAGCGAACGATGAGGCTCCTCAGCCCTTGGCCACCACCACCAATAAGCGCTCTGTGGAACTTGTTTTCAATCGTAAAAACTTCTGTAGCTTCCTCGCCGATCTGGTCTACGATTAACTGAATGGCTGCCTTGGCTGCATTGATGGCCTTCTTGCTCCCGCGGCAGGTGACAGTTGCCTCACTCCTGTCCTCAGCCTTATCCAGGTCAATGGCAGCTTCGGTATCATCCTTGATCTGGTTGATTATGGAACCACCTTTACCAAGAATGCGCGGGATAGCACGAGCAGGGACGGTGAATTGGACGACGTTGTTGGACTCCTTTTCGAATTCTGCTGCATCGAGAAGCTCAGATTTCGCGCCAGCGACACCCTTTTTCCCACCCTTGACGAACACCTCATCTGGCTTGAGATTTTCGCGCGTCCGACCCTCTGAGCTCTCGGGTGCCGAACGCGGGAACGTGATCTTGACATTGTATTTCTCCTCGAGCCGGATAACATACTTGCCGCTATGGCCAATTAACCCAGAATGGTATTGAGCAGGTATTTTCAGGATTTCCGAGGTTTCGTCCGCCTGTAGGGGTGCGCAATTAACTTGAACTCTGTTAAGTGAAGGATTGTGCGTACCAGGCGCTCCACTTGGGACAGAACGCGGCGCTTGGCCTCCTCAACGTTCTCTTTGCGGCCAGTAATCTAGCCCGATAACTTAGTCATCAACCTGCGCGGGTTGTGAGGTCTTGCGCACCGTAACCTTTGACTTGAGACCCGTCCCCTTTCTCTTCTTGTTCGCATCCTTAGTCTCGTCACCATCATCTGAAAAGTCGATCTTTATGCCAAGCGACTCGCGAAGCTTGTTGACACCTGATCCCTGCGAGCCGACGATGCGTCCCACGTACTCGCGGTCGACTTCAAACCCGACCGACTTCAAACGACATCGTGTGAGCCTATGGGTGCTGACGGATGACAAAATGGACATACGTAGCTGGAAAGGATCAAATCGTCTTTGGCGTCCTCGACGATTTTCAGGATTTCTTTAACGGCACGGTCGACCTCAGCGCTTGCACCTCGGACAACGATAATGTCTTCCGTTGACTGATCGCCTGCTTCAGTACCAACCTTGATGCTCAATGCCTTCTCCTCGCCGATAATCCTACGCACGCTGTATGAACACCCATCACCTTGACAGCACAAGGAAAACTCACGCATTGAGTGTGGTCCCACCTTTACCGATGACAGCGCTGTGCCACTTCTTTTCAATAGAAATGGTCTGGCTCTTGACATCCGCTGCATCTTTGGCCCACTTAAGCAATTCTTTCTCGACCTCCTCAACATTTTTGGTTTTCTCGACAGGAGACGGGGAGGCGGATGGTGAGGTTGGGTCGTACACCAGCAGGACTGAGGAGTGCTCCTCGGATTCCGGAGGGAAGAAAAACAAGACGTTATGCGACTCGTGGTATTGCTTAATCCTGCAGCACAGAAAAAATCAGGTTGCGACGAAGTGGGATAGAATGGCGATTACTTCTTGGCATGCTTCCCTTGAATAACCCTATGCACGAGCCAGTCGATTTGAACATCCTTGGTAGCGCCAATAAGTTTGCCCATTAGCTCCGAAACTTGACGCACGGCAGCATCCACAAGAGCCTTTTCACCGACGAGATCCACATTCAATACAGTCGCCTGGGACTTTGCGGCAGACTCTGGCGTGAAAACTGAGACACCAGGGTGTGTGGCTGCGAGTGTACGTGCGTAGCCGATGAGGTTGATGTACGTCAAAAGTTGGCGTGAAAGGGCAATAGGACCGGGCAGCGGAAACTCGTGAATGTACTGAGAGTTGGCCCTGGACATAACCGCGGCAACACCATTGCCCAAGTCTTCTGCCTTACCCCAGACAACGATGTCCTCGCTCATATCCTCAGGCGGAGGAGCCGAGACCACACATTTGCTGGAGGCTAGAATCTCGTTGACTGCATTTCCAACAAGAAGCCTGTGTTGGCGCTTTGGAAGCTGGATCTTGAGGGAAGTAAGAGAAGCCGAGACGCCTGCAATAGTACCCTTGATAGCCTCGATCACCCGATGGACAGCCTCTCGGTCGCCAGAAACAGTTACTTCGCGCTCAGCGCTTCTGAGGGAGAGTTCGACATCACCACCCTCGGCAGCCTCAACGAACACAGAACGGCGTGCCTTGACGAATGGCACGATGTGCGACGGTATGTCACGCACATGCTGAGTCGTGCGGGCCCGCTTCGACGCAATGATCTGTTTGATAAGATCCTGGGCTTCATATGCGAGTGGTTGAGGGCCGTTAATCGTAATTGGGACCGTTGGTTCATCGTCGTCATCAGCAGGAGCGGGAGACGCAGACCCGGAAGCATGGGGTGAGCCACCATCCACATTACCATTGCCGTTGACGGTAAGAGTGTCACGGCGCGGGATGTCGATTTTTACGTTCGTCTGGTCGCGGATCTGCTTGAGCGTCACACCTATATGCACATGGTCAGAGTACCATCACTAGGGAACGCGTCTCTTATCCTTGCCTTTGGGGCCAATGATAGCGGCAATCGTGGAGGCAGGTGCATCGACGACGACCGAGATCTGTGTCCGAATAGTCACATGAGATGGGACAAGAAACAAGTACACAATCCATACCACCGGGCTAAGAGCCGCTAGCAGGTTACGCTTTCCCTTCTCGAGCTCCTTCTTAGAATCCGCCTTGAGATGAAACGTGGTCTGGCGGGTCTTCTGGTTGGTGGAAGCCTCGATCCTGATCTTGTGATTTGCCATAACCTGCTTCATGATCTCACCGAGGGTAGCGGGCTTGCCATCTTTACCTGCGGTAGAAAGGTCGATCGCAGACAAAGTGAAAGATTCTGTCGCCTGAGAAGCATGCGCCGCGAGACGAGGGCCCGTGGAAGCGCTCCAAGCAGATGCAATCGGTTTGGCAGCAGCACCCGGAGAAGGCGCAAGGGATGGAAATGCCTCTTGAGAGCCTGTGTCGAGAGGAGCAAGATTCTGAAGCTTAGAGACTGGGGCAGAGACAGACCCAGACGGGAAAGGGTCTGGTGCACCTTCGAGCTGGTGCAGTCTCTGCGACGTGCAAGATTGATTGAGTATTGAATGAGCTGGGGAAGAGCCATAGACAAGTTACCGTGAGCAAAGCAGCGTCCATGACGGATTGTACGGGTGTCCGAAGATGAAAAACCTTTGACGGGGGAAGAAAAACCGGGAGGACTAGAGACTGCACGCAGACTCTGTCCGAGAGAAATTATTTTGTAGTAAGAGGGAAGAAGAGAAGAGTCTTGTTCGTTCGGTTCGCTTAATATTCGATGTCGTGGCCAGACCTCATGAGCCACCCAATCGTGTGAATATACTTCCTAATTTGTGTGTTCCCTCTAACTACGCTGTCGCCTTAGCACAAGTCCTCCGGATTCCGTACTCCGGATTCCGTGGTTACTCTCACCTAAGCGAAATCACGTGCCACGGACTTTGCTTCACGTCACGGGTTGCCGAACGTGTTCCAGATGTCAAGTCGTAGCATCATGTAATACAGTCTATTCACTTCACGTTCACATTTTCCTCTTCGACACCGAGTTTCACTAGCTTGATTACTCTGATGCGTCGTCTGCTCTTCCCTCTCCTGGTAATACACCAGGCGAGCGCCTCTCTACGCGCATCAGACGCGGCATTTCTGTCCGACACTTTGGTCCGGAAGGATCAACTCCAACATGTGCTAGGGCACGAACCCGCACAGCAAGCGTCTTGCGAGCAAACGGTGCGCGCCAGTTGCTCCTGTATCTGTGGAGGCGGCATTCTGAACATTACCCGATAGCTTACAGGCCCTATAGAGACTACGTTATGTGACTTCGAGACCATTGAGAGCGTTAATGATGTGCTTTATAATCAACTCCATGACCTGGTACAAACACCTTTCTTTAAATTCTTCCGAGTACGTCAGCATACTTCCCCCAGCGAGCCTGCGGGTTGACCAAGGCAACCACGAAGGTGGATTTATACAGGGAATGCCCATTCTGGGAGGAAAATGTCTTTTGTATGAATAAAGACTGTTCGATTGTCACCGTCGATGAGGTGCGCGCGTTCTTGAATGCCGGCGCATTTGTCCGACGTGCTAGTAGAGTGAGATACCCGAGCAGTGGAGAGCTGGCACGCTCAGCAAGTTAGAAAGCTCTGAAGACAACGTGAGTCGAGATGCCTTCGCAGTCTATATCTATATCTACGTTTAACATTTAACAGAGAGTAGAACTCCCTGGTTGTTACTACCGTGACTCGGATTTCTGTTTCCTGGATGATATGACCGGTGCGTCTACCCCTCTCCCTCTCGAGCCATGGGCTCATTGGTATTCCAGAGGGGGATTATGTCGATCTCTCATTGAACCCCGAACGCTTCACTGGCTACGTAGGCATTTCCGCCCGTCGAGTGTGGAGGGCAATATACGAAGAGAATTGTTTCGACGAATCTGAAAGTTCGTTGAGTAAGATGTCAAAGCAGGGGATGGTCCTCCCTGATACCATGGCCGAGGTCTTGTACATGGACGGCGAGATACCCCATGAACAGTGTTTGGAAAAGAGGGTTTACTACAAAGTCATTTCTGGTGAGCTTGGGTTGCGATGTCCAGCTTAATCATTCTTATGAGCCCTTTTTACTAGGACTCCATGCATCAATCTCGACACATATCTGTCATGAGCACCTCGACCGGACAACCGGAACATGGGTATTTATTCCTGCAACGCACAGTCATTCAGTGCTAAGTGTACTATAGGGCCCTGATCTACAATGCTTCGTGACCAGGATAGCGTCACATCCCGAGCGCCTTCAATATATCTACTTCAACACGGTACTCCTTTTACGGGCTGTGGCGCGTTTGGGCCCATACCTGTCAGCCTACGACTATTGCGCCTCGGGTACCCACGAAGAGCACCTAGTCACGTACAGTCGATTAGAAAAGGTCCTTGAAATTGCCAAGTTCGCGGGCAAGTTCGATGAGACGGCTCTTTTCAAGGGTGAGAACGCCAACGTAAGTATACACGCAGACGCCCCCCTCGTCCCACTAAGAGGATCGCGCGCAGGTCCTAAAAGAGGAATTCAAGCAGCACTTCAGAAATGTCAGTCGAATTATGGACTGTGTTGGCTGCGACAAGTGCAGACTGTGGGGCAAGATCCAGACAACCGGCCTTGGTACCGCCCTGAAGGTTCTTTTTGAGCTCAACGAGAAAAATCTGGAGTATGAATCTCTCTGCCCGTGTTCGCACCTTACATGCACTCATCCTTGTATAGCCCTCGATTGAATGCTAATCTTCTGCAACGCTCGGAGGTGGTTGCCCTGATCAACACTCTGCATAGGTTTTCAGAGAGTTTGCACGCCGTGGAAGTCTTCCGGAGGCTATGGCGCGAATCGAACGCCGAAGAATCGGAGAAACTCATTCGAGAGGCCGAAAATGCAGTCAATACACCTGTGAGTCCCTGTAGAGCCGCGCTGTCTTATTCTGATGTCGTTCTAGCTATCCCGACCATCCCAGACGGCTAGTGCGGATCCTCTGCCAATCGCCAACTTTGTGGAAGGGCTCCAGCGACGAGCGAGGCTTTGGGTTCGTGCCTGTAAGGAGGGTACAATTGAGTGTGCAAGCGTGGTGAAAGAAGCTCTGCAACGCTTATTTGGCACATCTGGGAAAGAGCAAGGGCCGCGGACAGAACTATAATACATCGGGCTAGGGGGTCACTAGCACGCGCAATAGACCAGGTGGCTCATTGTCAACTAAATGTGCTACGCGAGCAACCGGGGACGACAAAGAGCATAAGTTGTATGGTCGCCCTGGTCATAAATACATGACAAATGTCTAGGCGTCTGAAATTTTTTGATGAATGACGGCCCCGTGGGGCCGTCATGAATATTGCTGGGTGATCTCCTCGGCGTCGATCTCGACCAATTCGGGCCATGCGGCCTTACGGACATACGGAAATGGAATAGTAGCCGTGTCATCGGCTGCGCATCGTTACCATTAGCGTGCACCGCCTTTGTACTGCTGTGTCTCACAACTCTGACTCCATCGCCCCCAACTGCAGTTAGTCGACTATGATCCTCCTCGAGGAAGAGACTTTACAACGACCAAAGTTACCGACGGACCCTTCTACTTGGGCACCTCAGGCCAATACATCTGAACGTCCTCCCAGCTCTAATACTACTTTACCCGACTACGAAGCATTGCAGGTGCAGCACCCATCACCCCATAAGCGGAGGTTCTACCAGAGACTCTGGCACACTAGGGTGGGGAAGGTGATCTTATCCGCCCTCGCTATCTACTCCGCCATCCTCGTCGTAATCGGCGTGCCCGCTTTCGTGCTGGTAGGTCCCTTCAAACGTTTTCTATCTTGCGTAAACTGAGAATACCTCAGAGATGGAAATCATCACACAAGGTCAGATGGCACGGCGATGACTCCTTCTTAGACTATGGCCCACTTCCCCAACCGCCTCCCCCCCAACTGAGCGGGCAGATTGACCTGTCTTTCCAAAATGTTTCTTTTTCATGTAATACTTGGATAGAGCCGGGGGCTCTTCACGGGAAACCTAACACAACGTCTGCTATGGCTAGGTATGGCTTCCACACCATCTTATCGATTTCTAAGTTGCAAATGATCACTGCATCTTTCAGTATGCACCTAGCTTTCCCCCTGGGTGAAGGGATCATTCTGCGGACGAATTCAAGCTCGGACAACTTAAAGGGCTATGTCTCGGGTAGTCTTATAGTTAACATGAATCCTGACAAAAACGTTTCCGGCATCGTCCTAGTGGCCAGTACACGGTGTTCCAGCTTTCAGCTCTTAAAGGCGAGCTCTGTATGCCTCACAAGCTTTGGAAACACCACGGAGTTGATGATACACGTATGTTCTACCTAGTCATGACGCACGTTATGGCGTTTGATATCTCTGTCACTAGATACCTGATAGGGAGGAAAGCCATCTAGATACCATAGACATGAACCTACAATTGCTCCTGCCTTGGACACCGGCACCTATCAATTTCAAAATGTTTGCAACTCATTTGCCCATGTTTAACCAATCCTTTGGCGATCTTGGACCCCACGTCGCATTCAGAAGGTTTGAACTTACAGGCTCCAACTCTGCGGTTACAGTTGGCGTACGTACGCTTAGTCCGCCACAGTTAGCTGGGCCTCACACATATCTTCATAGTCTGTTAGAGCGTCATCAATCGTGGTTCAGACGTCTGGCGCCGAAATTTCTGGGAATTTCAGTGCCTCCGAAAATATTCTCCTAGATAACGTCAACGGGTATGTACGACACTGTCTCTGATTCGGCTTCCGAAAGACTCAAATTGTGTAGTGCCATATACACAAATGTCTTACTATTCAACAATCGGAAGTGGAGGAAGCCTACTAAGCTTAAAGTAGAGACAGGAAACGGGTACTGCAGCAGTCACCGCTGAGGTGATCACCTGAATGCTTACCACTTCGGTAGACCAATTGTCGCGCAAGTCAACCTTCAGGTCGACGGGCACCGTTACTTTAGTAACCCCCCAAAGCGTCCGAACTTTATGACAGCGTTCAAGACTTTCAACGCACCAATGAACGTCTCCGTCGCACATGCCGCAGGGTCAGATCCTGCGCGCTTAGGGGTCATCGCAGAAAACACTCAAGGCCCAATGGCAATAACGCTCGACTCGGTCTATAAGGGATTATTCGAACTTCGGACTAAAGCAGCGACGACGTTGGTTCAGGAGATACTCGCCGCTCCTGGTGCCACGGACTCTGCCCTGGGCGAGGAACACGAGCTATACTATGAACATGTTTCTTCCGAGTGGACCCGCGGCTGGATAGGAGACGCTCGGAGACCAGAGAGATTCCATCACCACCATGAAGTAAATCGCGTCAAGCTCCTCAATTCGCTGGGTCCCATCGAACTACGGTTGGCTCGATTGAGACCCTCGACTGCCATTCGGCGGTGAAAATGAGGTACTGACGGATGGACTTGTGTACGATATACGGGGCAGTTTGTTAAGGGTTGGATCTCGCTTTGCTTATGTGCTTGTGTATTCGTTCGATTTACGCTCTTTTTTTGTTTGTCCGCTCTTTGCTGGTATGTTAGCTGTTGTGTAGACTGCGTCGCGCGATATGATACTAAGCTGCTAATATCTGTTGGTACAATCGTTTTGCAACTTTGACTTGATCTGTTGCGGCGCGTCCATCGATGGAGAGTGTTGCAGGATCCCCCACCTACATATAATGGGGTTGGCCAGACATACCAGTTAGGAAAATCCGCAGCTTTGCCTCCGGCGCCAAATATCATATATCATACATCATGCATATCATGATGGCGGAGCACAAAATGCATCGCTTCGGTTTGAATCGAGGCAGAAGGTCCTATGTTACACCAACTGGACGACGACGACATCGAAGCATTAGCGGAGTTTCAACAAAAATGGCGTATCTCTGAGTCTAATCTCTGAGTCTATCCCAGGGTTCTGGGATACTTCTGAGGTACTGTAACATTCGAATTGAGATCATTTGGGACACCCAAAAAAGACGAGATTTTTTTTTTTTGCGTTGTATCATGAGGAAAGCCAGAGCATTTATGTGAGGAGTGAGGCCTAGTGAGGATTGGTATCAATCGGTGCACAGGTCAAGGATTAGATGGGGACATACCTCCAAAACGACTCTTTCCGACAACTTGGGCCCCTCGTTCCGGGACGTGTAGGGGCCGGTCTTCCGGGTAGTGGTATGTCTAGCTGAACCTAAGTGCCGCCGCAGGTACCAATGGTGCGAGGCGCATGGCCGACGCCCGACGGGTTAGAAGGTTATCGTGGCTCAAAAATGGTCGAACTTTGCATCTATAACGCACAACGATGATATAGCAACCAAGGAGTCATCAATCTTCATGTTCGGCTTGTTTGTCGACCAAAAGAGCCAGGAATAACTCCGAGTTTATGAGCAAAAGGACTACCGAGTTCTTGAACGCATCATATACAGCGATATGACCCCAAAAGGGAAGGCGTTTTTCTGTACCTCGCGAGGTTTGTAAGTCATGCATAGTCATACAGTCACGGTGCAAGTTCGAAACTTCGGAATTCGCTAAGGAATCAGGACTTTCGTCAGGTATAGCTTGGTTGAAGCAGTAGCTTTCATTCTAGACAGGGTATCGCAGCTGAGCTTGTTGGGATTCAGCCCGGAAAGGACAAAGTCCGACAAACCAAGGCTAAACCCAGTAGTTAGATAATCCGCATGTTTCCGTAGGTAACACTGCGGGCATTTCACAATGTAATCCCATTCAGTTCCAAAAATCTGACCAATCAGATTTCGTGAAATAGCCGACTGAATTGGATTACATTGTAAAATGCCCACAGTGTAAATAGTTATCTAACAATAATACTGAGAGGAGATAGGACGGCACGCTCCTACTCCGGAAGTACTCCGGACCACCACCGCTCACGCGTTCCTTAATATAAGACTGACCGCTGCGCCATATCGCTACAGAGCTATTGTTGATGGACATATACTTCAGCTCCCTTGTCAGCTCCCAACCATGTATCGGTTAGTAAATAGCAGTTGCCAGTGACACGTGACAGCCCGAGATCGTACTCGTGTGTGGGGTGGGAACTCTGCAGTGTCGCGCCGCGATCGCGATAACGCGCACTCGGCTTCTGTCCTTATCATAATCAGATCGACAGCCCCGTCCTGACCACGCAGTTAGGCCTAGTCAGGTCGTGGTCATTCGATTTGAGAATATTACGCCCGTCTCAGTGCATCAAGAAAGACTCTGAGGAAGCAAAGCACTAGCGTGGACGACTGCATCAGAGGAAGAGAGTTGCCCGAAAATCGATATAGTGCCGCCCATGTTCACATAACGTTGCCAATCGCACGAGTCGTGACTATCTTGACCTCCAGAGACTGATATGTAATTTTCCCGGCCTCCGAATCGGACCGGATGATACAAGATGATGCAATGAACGCAAATTTCACCAGAATCGCTTCCTTGGACGGACACCATCGCTATCATATCATGGCAAACACCCCCCATGGTGGTATCCTCAAGGTGAGACTTCGTCCGATCAATCCATCTGCGCGGAGTTACACTATCACTCTTCTATCGAAGGATCTCTTGGCCCGGGACGAAGCGATACATCATGCCCTAACGGAGGAGTCGCTTACTCTCGCTGACATCATTTTGTCTGAAGTAACCACTCCACATTCGTTGTTTCGGGTTCAGCAGCTTATCGTCTTCAGCGACAACTTTGTGACCTTGAGTTGATAATTAATGGAGGATTCAGCCCCTTGGAGGGATTCATGATTCAGAAGGACTATGACAGGTCGGTTATCGCATCGAAGAGATCCCTGTTCTAACTTCGATTGGCTATCGATGCAGTGTGGTCGATACCCTCCGACTGGCGGACGGAACGCTGTTCCCGATTCCTGTGACGCTGGATGTTTCCCTAGATGACATTGGTCGGCTCTCCTTGGCCAAGGGAAAGCGAATCACACTTCGGGATCCCCGCGATGATCAAGCGCTTGCCATCATCACAAGTAAGGGGATGAGCGCCTCTTTAGTTCGGCCCTCTCATCTGATTTTCCTCTAGTCGATGACATTTACAAGCCCGACCGGGTAAAGGAGGCCATCAAAGTGCTAGGCGCAGACGATCCTGCGCATCCATCAGTCGCGTATTTGCGCACAAATGTAAAAGAGTTCTACATTGGAGGAAGAATCTCTGCCATTCAAACACCTTCACATTTTGATCACATCCCGCTTCGGTGTAAGCCGCATCGTTGTCATTCCCCAGTTGATGTATTCAGGTAGTTTCTAGATACCCCAGTGGAGCTCCGTGCGCATTTCAGAAAACTCACATGGAAGAAGGTCGTTGCGTTCCAGACGCGCAATCCAATGCATCGGGCGCACCGCGAGTTGACTATCCGTGCCGCGCGCCAGCACCAGGCGAATATCCTCATACACCCCGTTTGTGGTCTCACCAAACCCGGTGACGTTGACCATTATACTCGCGTTCGCGTCTACAAGGCGATCATGGACAAGTATCCTAACGGTATGGCTCACCTCGCACTCCTCCCCATTGCCATGCGTATGGCGGGGCCTCGTGAGGCAGTATGGCACGCTATCATCCGCAAAAATTATGGTGCAACCCACTTTATTATCGGCCGCGACCATGCCGGCCCAGGAAAGAACTCGGGGGGAGAGGACTTTTATGGTCCTTATGACGCCCAGGAGCTCGTTTCTAAGTATCGCGACGAGTTGCAGATCACTATGGTTCCGTTCCAGCAAATGACCTACGTTCCTTCAACAGACGAGTACATGCCCGCGGATGAAGTCCCGACTGGGGTGCAAACGTTGGATATTTCTGGGACGGAACTCCGAAGACGGCTGAAGACGGGTGCTCCCATTCCAGACTGGTTTAGTTATGAGTAAGCTTACGGCTTTGTCCACGGATACTTGGTCTGATGGTGTTTCAGTGTGGTTGTGAAAACCCTCAGAGAAAGCTATCCTCCTCGTCTGAAGCAAGGGTTAGTAATATTCCTGACTGGCCTGTACAATTCTGGCGTGGACACCATCGCCCGTGCTCTCCAGACCGTCTTCAACGAACAAGGTGGACGGAGTGTCTCTCTGTTACTCGGTGAATCGATCGACCGAGACCTCAAACCAGGTAAACGAGTTCCACTGCCTTAGATTGTCCTGGTTGTGATGTTCTGCAGATTATCTTCTTTCTCGGGAGGAGCACCACAACCACTTGCAACGAATTGCTTTCGTCGCGTCTGAACTAGCGCGAGCTGGTGCGGCGGTCATTGTATCAACAGTGGCGCCTCGTGAAGCAGGGCGCCAGGCCGTACGCAAGACGATCACGCGCCAAGCTGGCCCTGGTGGTAACTTTTTCCTGATCCACGTTGCGACCCCGATTGAGTATTGTGAAAAAACCGACCGTCGCGGTGTGTACGCTGGAGCGCGAAAGGGGATCATCAAAAGTTTTACTGGTGTGGATGAGGAGTTCGACCCCCCAAAAGATGCAAATTTGGTCGTCGATTTTACCCGGCAAAGCATTCCAGAAATTGTGCATAGTACGTGGTCCCAAGCCTCTTCAACAAAAACTCATTTTTTACCATTTATAGGCATCGTATTATTGCTAGAGACGACCGGCCTGTTGTAGCCGGTTTGCCATTGAGATAGAAGAGTGATAGAGGCATTCAGAGAAAAACGCCTTTGTATTGTGTATAAGCATCAAATAGCAGTGGATGATGTCCTGCTAACATGATAACTAGGACTTCGCTCCTAAGCTGTGGTTGTGGCTCTGTTGTCAGTCCGGACGTTAGAATAACCTATGCTTTTGATATACCACACAACTTCGGCTTGTCCTCCGATCTAACCGCTGGTTTCAGAACGAACACCTCTGGTCAAACCGATGGCCGGACGACGGTGCAATGACGTGCGCTACCACCCAAACTCATGCTTTGGGAGGGGAATGACCATGACAGTGTTTGCGCCTTGGCCTTTGGGCATGCCCATGCCCCTCCAGCATGGTGCACACAGCAAGCAAGGACTCTCACCAAGGCGGATATCTCCAACAACCGAGTATACTGCGGGAACCTTGGTACATGCGCGACAATTACCGAGTAGTGGAGGTGTGATTTGCGTAGTTAAAGGGTACCCAGAGCGGGGGTCGTGAGGATGCAGAAGACTAGATGAGGAGTTAATGAGACGTTTGGATTACGAGAGCCAGAAACATGCCGAATCTGATCAACGACCAGGAAATGCTCGCAATTTCCCTGATGCACGAGCCAATACGGATGATTGAGGCGGAGCGAAAGTGAGGAAAACGATGTGTCGCGCATTTTTGGACCTTTGCTGAGCGACATTGAGACATGAGCGACGAGCTTGCTACAAAGGCGCGGGTGACCATTAGGGTTTGTACTGACGGACAGTTGCACCTACCTGGCATAATCGGTTTCAGTGGACCCATCTCCGTAAGCCGTCCCCTCGATTACCACAACACGTCCACTCGGACGGGTTGAAGAACCGGCCTCATACCCCACAAAAGTCCCCTCTATCATGCATTCATCAGGGATCTCGTTCGAGGGACAGGGTATGACATTGTAGAGTTCTTCGAGAGTGTTGGAGGACAGCACGACGTGTTGTGAGCTGCGATATACGAAATTATACGACCAAGCCAGACGATTGTATACGCTGACAACTAAGACGGTAGATTGCAGTGCGGGGTTAGATCCGTTACTTGAGTATTTCTTGAGAGGAGGTTAGATGGAAGGTAGAGAGGCGGTTGTAGGAAGCTCACAATCTCTGCCAACGTGTTGACGTCCGAGTTCTTGGGACCTCTCATGAAGACGGCCGCTTCCGGTGGTAGCCTAAGCACGTCAACCACACATCATAACAACGTCGGTAATGACATACGGCCAGCTTTTTAACTTGATATCAGCTAAACCTTTCTTCAGAGCAGTAAGGTCGGGGGTGTCCTCTAGCTCGGAGACAACCTCCCGTTTTCTCTTCCGTTTCTTTGACGTATTTTTTTCCGCCTGGTCGTAGATGGCATTTACAGATGTATCATGCACGCGTCTGGCATGAACGTAGAGACGTGGGTCGTTGTATATATCAATGAGCTTTGAACGCACATCATCTACACTTGAGCAGGATTATGGGATGATCATGTAGCTAATGTGAGTGACCCACCTGCACTCGGACATAATGGCGCCTTGTTGCGCCAGGTCTACGTCGTCAGCAGCTTGTTGAAGGAGGGCCGACGGCGTGAATACGGGAGCTGAGTTATCGCGGGCTCCTCTTAAGAAATCATCAATGTTGACAAGCTCCGACGGCGGGCCAATAAGTGATTCGTGAGCCAGTGCAGACCATGTCACCGGCTTCATATGGAGGGATGAGGATCTTGGGCTGACGATGAGGAGCTAGCCAGAGGTCACGCTGATGCTGAAACGGGGCACATGACCCGGATGCGTGATTGTTTGGCACGGCTTGACACCGTCACCCCCAAACCCCCAACCGCCATCTTCCCACCCAGCGATAATAATGAAGACTTACACAGACAGAGGCGTGCAGGCTGGCGTTTCTCAGCTCCAATCCAGCGCACTATCTCTGGATGTCGAGTTGCTCGCCCCGTCTCCAAAAGACCCTTCTTCCTTTGCAATTGGCGATTCCCAACTCCTCTCTCCCTTGGCACCCTCTTTACAAGTTTCTCCCGCATATAGCCACTCACCAGCTAGAGGCTCTTCTCTTTCGAAGACAGAGCTTTCCGGCTCCACAAAACCTCGCCAGTTGCCCCTCTTGAGACCCTCGGCGCACAGGCACTCATCCATCAGAGTATTTTCCTTACCCGAAGATTCCCCTGCTATTACTGGGAGAGAAGGGTTTGATCTCGTCCCACGTGTAGTATCAATGCCAGAGCAGAGACCTACTGGTGGTCAGCTTGCCGATAGTAGCCTGTCCACGGAAGGATACGACGGCTCAATGCTCAGCGGAGGTTCCTTTCTTTCTGGAACCGACACCACATCTGGTATATGTTTCTCCAGCCGTACACGAGGTACCATCCCTCATACGCCTTCTCCTCCGCCTTCTCCAGATTCGGTCCTCATCATCGAAAACAACTGCGGATTATCTGAAGCGTTTTTGAGTAATCAACATCCAACTAAACCCCCTGGATCAGAGATGAAGATGGCACCCACTGACGAAGGTGAGGGTCTCAGTTTTGGGGTTCAACACAAAATAATTATGTTCGACTAGGGTGGATCACCTGGGCGAAATCGCCACCTCGACCGATTCCTGCGCTGCATGGTCCACTGTCTTTGCCTTACGCACGATGCCCCTCGTGAGTTGTAGACCTAGTTTTCTATAAATTAACTCAAGGACACTCCTGCAGTGGTGCCGAAGGCACTATAATTGAAGAGCCGGACAATTTGCCTCGAGTGATATGGGGCCTAGATTCTGGGGAACACCATTCCGACGACCTCGGCCCGGATTCCAAAATGAAGAAACAGGAAGTCAGTGCTCAACCATCGCAGCCTTTTCGCCGTTCTCCTCGCCAGTATAAACCCTCCGACGACAACCCGGCTGAATTTTCCACGAGAATCCACTCTTCCGTTGGTTCCGTGTCTTCGACGAGAGCGGGGTCGAACAGCGCTAGCCTTAGCACACTAAAGCCTCGGGTCACATCTGCGGGTTATACTGATGTCGTCTACTCGCACAATCCCTACAGCGAAACTATCGTTCTGGAGAACCTCGTTGAAAGAAGAAATGCTAGAGCCGTGAATCACGACCACGACTACGATTCGACTGTAGATCTGACAAGAACGCTAGAGCACAACTTGCACTTCCGGGAATCTGAGACTGAACTTCAGAACAGTGGCGAACTAGACCGTAATCTGCTATCTAGGACTTATGGATCTCGAAACTCTTTGTCCTCGTCTAGACCCTCTGGCACCGGCCTCCCTGCTATGAGGGTTTCTTCTCGCCCGGCTGTTGGTTCTGCTTTGCCTCAAATTCTCATTGAGCCTCGTTCCCCTGAAATTCCTCAAGCCCCAACTCGTCGTATGACCGCAATGGAACTGGCTCATCAGTATCAGCAACAGCGGCTGCTGAAAATGCAGCAGCAAAGCTTACTGCCTACGCCTCCCAATTCTTCGTCCCCTCTTTGGTCTCCTGAGTTCTCTCCTTACAACTACCAATCGGTTTCTCCCGTATCTCTTAGGCGTCAAGTAGTCCAGGAACAGCTGCGGGACTCGGAGACATCAAATCAGCTACGCCATTTGGTGCGAGAACGCTTGGGTCGTAACATCATGCACGATCATGAAATCCCCCCTCTAGCTCCTGCCCTGCAAATCAACCCAATTCCTCGGCTGGACTATCCTGGTTATGAGCTCGACCCTGCCACATCGCAGGCTCTGACGAGTCTTCTCGCTACTCAGGAATATCAACATCTTCCTCCCCTGTCTTCCGATGTCTTACTGCCTGTCCCTCGCACCGCGCAGACGTTACCGGGGTATCTCGGCCATGACGTCCGCCGGTACGCCGCGTCGCACCCCGATGCGCTCTTGTCTCCCAGCCACGAGGAATATCGTTATGCACGTGGGCACTCTCAGCACCAAATACCACGGTCAATCCCACTCGCTCGGCTTATGCAGCGCCGTTTGTCCTCTGTTCCGGAAGAGGACTCTAGCCCAACCATTAACGGACGTTCGCCATCACCATCGCAGCTTATGAGGCACGGTGCAGACCGTCCCTATCTCCACCCCCCTACTGAGCACGGATACCAATACGCAGATATACTTGGGTCCTCGGGCAATTATCCCGTTGCCTATTTGGATTCGGCATCTCATAACTCGCAGAGTAAAGTTCGTGGCTCCGCCTATAGTAGCAAGAGCTCTACTGCTGGCGCAACTGCTCTAGAGATTCAAGGGCGCTATAGGGCAAGATATGAGGGCAGCTCATCAGAGAAAGATACTACTACAGGACCTAAAAGAGCTAGTGGCGGTCTGAGGAAGACTCGCGGGCGGCCTCCAAGGATCCATCCCAATTGAGTTTCGTTCGGATCAAACAGCCCGTAAGATCCTCTGGCTTTTCTGGAATGGTTCTGCGCTTGAAATGCCTTTCTTTATGCTCTCGTTCTGACTCTTGTCCCGTTCTCCCGCTTCGCCCTTACCCTTCTATTGTCTGTTTCTATAGCGCCCTCTACCTGGCTTGTGTGACCATCATGTTCGTTTCTATTGTGTGACACCCGAACACTTGTCCTATTCGAGGAAGTATACACTCGTAACGTTCTCTTATGTTTCGTGAATGGTGCCACTCGATCAACATTAAGAATTCTACCACAATGGGTGTAATTTACACCATATCGGGGTCCCTCGCAGCCCAACTCAAGGCTTGACGAAAAGGTCAGTGAGCTTATCGGCGGGGAGTTCCCACAACGATTTCGCATCCGAGAGTGTGTCCAGAATCCTGGACGTAAAGTTCAGTAAGAAAGGAATCAGAGTCAGGAGGATACTCACTTCTTCTGATGCGCCTGGTCGAAGTGATGTCCGATGTGCCGGCGGAACTTGGCGAGTAAGAGAGGAGTACCTTCCTCACGACGACGCTTGTGCCCAACTGGGTATTCAACCTCGACCTCGTCAAGTACTGTGCCATCATTCAGCTCGACGAGTAGCGCATTTCCAATCGAGCGTTTGTCAGCGTCGTGATACTCGACGCTGAACCGTTTGTCCTCGACGCAGTAAATCTTAGCACGGAGTGCGTCTATACGTGGGTCAGCAGCAGATTTGTCCGTGCTGCAAAGACGAGCCAAACTGTGAGCGGAGGGACAGCGAGATGAAAGAAAGTCAACAAACTAGCTCTCCGAATTGAGGTGTCCGTGGATAAGCGGATAGGCAACCATGTAGTTGATTGCGTGGCTACATGGCGATCGGAGCGTGAGCTTCGTCGAGGTAGTACATGCTCATGAGTACTGTACTCACTCGCGATCGGCGAAGTTGGCGAGCGGGCCCTGTTTGTCTATGATGCGGACCGCCGCCTCTTGGGTGCGGATGCGCACGCTCTTGATGTCATCCGACGTCTTTCCGAGCGCTTTGAGCCGCTCATGAACGATGTGAGCGGCCTCGACGGCGGTCTGCGCGTGGAACTCGGCTGGGTAGGAGATCTTGAAGAGCACGTTCTCCATCACGTACGAGCCGAACGGGCGCTGGAACTCGAACGGTTTGCCCTTGAAGAGCACGTCGTAGAAGCCCCACGTCTTTGCGGTGAGCACCGACGGGAGGCCCGGCTCGCCCTTCTTGACGAGGTAGGCAAGGTTGACGGCACGCGAGCACGCGTCGCCGGCTGCCCAGGACTTGCGTGAGCCCGTGTTGGGCGCGTGGCGGTAGGTGCGGAGAGATTGGCCGTCCACCCACGCCTGCGAGATGGCGTCGACGGTTTGCTCGCGTGAGAGGCCGCTGGGAGGAAAGCGCCGCATCGTTCGTTCAGCGTCGCGTCAGTCCTGAAGGGCGATGATGCTACGTACAGAAGCTTGGAGACGACGGCGGTAGACGCGACCTTGACGAGGACGACGTGGTCGAGGCCGACGCGATTGAACGAGTTGAGCAGCGCGAGGCCGCCCTGGATCTCGTGCGCTTTGATCATGCCCTCGAGGACGTCCTTAACGGTGACGTGCTGGCCCTGGCGCGCGAGATGGTCCGCGACGGCAAGGATGGCGCCGAGGTTGTCGGACGGGTGGCCCCCTAGAATAAAAGATTAGTCGGGGGGAAACTTCAGGAATGGTGGCCATGGGCCGAACGCACATTCTGCGGCGAGGAAGCAGTCGTTAAAGTCGAGCCAACGAATGATGGTGCCGATGTTGAAGGCTCCGCGGATCGGATCGAGCTGGTAGTTCGTTCCAGGCACCTTGGTTCCTGACGCGGGGGATGAGTGGGTCAGGATGAGATGCGGGGTCCAGTTGAGCTCGACAGAGCAAAAGGGGACCGAGAGCTCTCACCATTGGGGACGACAGTGCCCTCGACGACCGGGCCGAGTAGGTTCTGGCACTCAGGGAAACGAAGGCCTTCGAGACCGCAGCCAATGGTGTCAATAAGGCAGAGGCGTGCGGTCTCCAATGCGAGATCCGAGTCGATCTTATAATTGTGCACATAGTCTGCGATGTCTTGGACGACCTTGTCCGGCTCTGGACGGATGGCGGACTCTCCAAAGTGAGTCGACATGGAACGTACGGGGAAGGCGGAGGAAGACGAAAGTGGGGTGGAGATCAAGTTCTGACGCCGCGGTGTGGGTATCCGCCCCGCTGATGAAGAGATAAAGGCAGCCTGGACTCTATGAGCCACAGCGAGGGAACTACGTTGTTCCAACGCGTGGAACGAAGCTCGGGCCTGTGCGCGCAACATTTTACGGTTGAACAAGTTGTGTTCGTTCGATGCGGTTGTTCACCTGCTGGCACCTCAGCTAAAGCCGAGGGCGTTAAAACCCGACCAATAAGGCACGCTTTACGTTGTGTCGGCCTTGTCATCTTGCATGCGCAACTTGAACTAATAACAACAGTCACTGTCCTCTGTTTCTCACCGCTGCACGGTACAATACATCGTCTAATAATCAGGAAAACAGTCAAACCAAGTGCCCCAATCCCGACCTATTTTTTCTGGAAATATGTTGATACTTTTGCCATCTTGGATATGTCAACCTTCTTCAGTATCTCCACGCCCCGTGACGCTTTTGATTTTGCCTTGCGTTTCTTGCTGTCACCGTCTTCTTCGACAGCGGCTCGCGACTTGGCCGTCGGCGCACCTGCAAGTGCAACGGCCATATCTTTGGCTTTCACCGCCTTGATGTGCGTCTCGAGCGAGGTGAAGCTAGGGGAACGTGCGAGTCGCAGTACGTAAGTGAAGGGATGCCACGAATGACGCCACGATCTGCACGCACTCGTATTTCGCGAGCAATGCAGAGTACAAGCTAGGCGCTATGTATTGTGAGACGAGATCGCACGCCGACCTAGTGCGGCCAACTACCAAGCGAACAAGGTCAGTTCAGGACGTCAGCACCAGTTCAATCGGTCACCCACGCTCGAGATGGTCCTCCTTGCCGTCGTCCATCAACCCGTCTTTGGCGAAGTTGCGAATTAAAGTGCGCGACTTCTCGACCACTTCATGCCTCGATAACCGCGTTACTTTTGCCTGCAGGTATTCGATCACCTTGTCTTCAGAGTAGCGGTACACTTTGAGCTCCGGCGTAATGTCTACGTTTCGTGTAAAGGTGGTTCCACAGAATTGTAGAGAGTCGTAGGCTGCGTACCTTGAAAATCGCATACCCTCTTCAAAGCATCTGTGATACAGTCATATCTCGTCAGGGACATTACATCTTCCTGCGGTATTGTGATGGATTCCTGGACGATTTTCGAAGCAGCCTCATCGAATATATCATCCATAGGCTGGAAGATACCAGCGGAACCATCTTTCTATGGCCAAGTGTGAGCGTAGTCCCGAAGGGTCATGCAACAGGCTCTCTACATACTGGTTTGATCGCCTGAAGTATGGGTATGACAAGGAAGGCAGGGTCGATCGGCGTCATGACGAGCAGTTTGCCGTCTGGCCGACTATCAAGTCGTATCAATACCACAGCGGAGAAGCAGTAGATTTACCTGAAATGACTTCACCCTCTGTGAAGAACCATGACCGTGGGTTCGGTGGGGACACAGTCTGCACCTCCAGAATCCCCCACCCACCACCCTCGCCGCTGGCCGGTTCGGCGCGACGGTAGGGCAAGAACAGCGATGGAACCGCTAAGTACAGGCCTCAGAGTGTGAGTTTTGGCTGTGAGCAAGGAAGGGACCTGTTCTAGGATGCGGCAATCGCAGAAGGGGCATTGACGCGAGACCGTCCGGGCTCAGGCTGGAACCACCTTCGTGCTCGTTTACTTTGCTCGTGATTGTATCTAGAAAATCTGTGGGCGCGTCAAGTGCGAGTTGATATCATCACGAACTCTACTAGCGAGAGTAGTGAGATGTACCATCTGGGAGGACGCCTATGTGAGTCGTCATTTGGTTTGGGTTGTTGCGGAGACGTTGATGAGACGACAAGTAAAACGAGGAGTGTGACAAACGCGGTGTGACGAGACGTGACCTGACGCGTCGCGCAAACAACCACTCATACTATAACGCGGGACTTGACCGGATTGCCCGGACTCGGATATGTGATTTCTTGATCATGAAACCTAGAGTCGCGCAGCTCGAGTTGAATTACAATGCTGGCCTACAGTGGTAGTGCATGTGCACGACTGAAGGAGGATCAGTTGGGTAGGCACGATGCACCGTATTTCCTCAATCGATGGCCCCATTTAAGGGGGGTCGCGAGTCATGCGGACCCCGCGTGGTTACCTAGGCGCCCGAGCGGCACACTCACTTTAACCCCCATCGCCCCAACCCCAAGCACTCTTCTATCCAGTATGGCCGCTGCACAAGATGTGGAGCACCGGAAAATGTCCCCGAATTCGTGCGTAGATGGTCTTTGACCAATGAATAACTTGATAGTGACCCACCACTCCAGCCCGGGTCCCTCAGCATCGCAAAACCCCGGAAGAGGGTGCGTCGATCCCTTCTTTTTGTGTAGCGATGCTCGCTCAAGAACCGTCCTTTGACAGTGCTCAAATCACCGAATTTCAGGGAAGCCTATCCCAGCTTGTTGAGGTGACCGGTATGTACTTAAATCCCAACTCGTTGATGCCTTGATAACTGTTTATTTCATTGTTAGTCCTCCGAGCGCATAATGTTACACGTATCAAGAAACAGTTTGGCCTGAAGAGGCGGTTCTTTGTCACTGTAACTAATCATGCGACAATGAAGAAGACGGAAAGCGTCCAGATTGATGGACAGATGGTATACTGGAACCAGAGGCTTGGTGCCTTGTAGGACTTTCCTTTTTCAATCTTATATTTTGGCTAAAAGTTCAGTTCAGTTCTACACAACGGTCTTCACATCTTACACTGTGACTTTATGAGAAGCGGTACTTGCACCCTGATGTCGTTATCGGAACACATGAGATACCGGTACCTGTCACGTCCCAAAGTGGTCCGCTCGCCCTACACCACACGCCCTTCTGCGTCTCCTTCGCATTCTATTCCGAGGGGAAGGGGCTAGCATCGGGGAAGGACGGGGAGCAGCCGAAGGTCCGGATGCTGCTGGACCCAGCGGGCTTGGAGCTGCGGCTCGCGCATGGGGTGCTCGTCCTCGCGTTCACGGCTTGCGCGAACTCGCCGTCATGCACAATGCGGGCGGGCTCCCGCTCGCGCCGGAGGTGCTCATTGGCCTCGTGGAGATCGCGGCGCCGCCCGGGAGCTCGAGACGTGGTTGGACGTACGCGTGCACGAGGACTGGGCGCGCAAAAACGTCGAGGCGCGGTGAACGAGCAAACATATTTTAAAGAAAACACAAAGGCGGCGGGGTCTATTATGAGCAGTACAGTAGTACAGTAGTCCTCTAGACCGAAAAAAAGACGGCTCTACCGTCCATCATCATCGTTGTACAAGCCACGACTAGGCCCACCGCGCCTAGTACCACGGTGCTGAGGCCCACTCGCACACCCAGCGGCGCCGCGTTCGCACCGGGGCTGCCAGCCGCGGACCAATCTCGCCACGCGGATTGGAGCATCAGCGTGAAGGCTTGGCCCTCGGGACTCTGCGCGCCTTCGACGACATAATTAAGGGGGTCGACGACGGGCGCGAGCCAGCCGTCGACCGTGAAGTGTGGCGTGTTCGCGAACGCATTCGACGCCGTGGACGCTGACCCTGGCGCGGACCCGGTCGAGGAGGGTGTCGTGCTCGAGGACCCGGTCGAAGAGGGTGTCGTGCTCGAGGACCTGGTCGAAGAGGGTGTCGTGCTCGAGGACCTGGTCGAAGAGGGTGCCGTGCTCGAGGACCGCGGTGTCGAGAGTGTCGACGAGGACGTGACCACGGGGACGCCTGATGGGGTGGCAGACGTGCCGTTCGCGGCAAAGAGCGCCGCACGCGTACGCTCCGCTTCCCGGACAAACCCCTTGTTGCCGGTGAGAAGCGCGAGGCGGTAGACGGTCGCGGCGAGCAGGGCGCTGCTTGATGCGTCGTCAAAATTATTAGCGTAGTTCTGGTCTGCGTAGTTCTTGAACAGACCGTTGGCTTGCTGTGGGCGGGCGTGCACGCGCATGAGACGTGACGCGTTAGGATGCAGGTGATGGAGACGTACGAGGTGTGGGTACATCGCGCTATGAATCTCCGCAACCCAGTTGCCAAGATCCTTGATCTGACCGTTAAAGTTCCGAGAAAAGGGGGAGCTTTTGAGCGTCCCAAGCACACGCAACATCCCTGCTGCCGCCCATGCGTTGCCTGCACTTACCCACATTGATCACCTTGTGTGCGAGTGTGATATGCCGCTACGCACCGGTCGACCAGTGTCCTGAGTCTGTGCCATTCGTACCCAGGACGATGTGCTGCCATAGTCCGCCGGCCGACTTGTCGCGGAGGTAGCTGCGGTACAATTTTACCTATTCGCTTACCGTTGGGACCACTGCTCGCCAAAGGCAAGGTCGGGGAATACAAGCGCACCTGGTTGTACGCTTCCTGCAGCATCGACTGGTTTCCCGTGGTTATACCATAATACGCGAGGAAGGGGGGTACCATGTACACCGAGTCGCTCCTGTCGCAAAGGGCAGCATGTTAGGCAACCGAAACGCACAGCAACGGGCAAAAAAAAAGGTAGTGGACAGCGTACCAGAGCTGCACCTGCGAAAGGTGATGCGAGATGGCACCGTCGTGGGTCTTCGGTACTGCTGGGCCAAACAGATATTGGACCTGGGCGCTAGCCGCAGCGGCGTAGTACTCGTCACCAAGATTAGTCCAGTTGGCCATTAGGACGGCTGTCCCTATGCTAGCGGGGTCGCCCGCGCTGCCGTCCCCCGGCACGAGGGACTGGCCGGTGCCATTACTTGGTGGAGGGGGCAGTGCCGCGACGGCGTTTCGCGCGATTGTGAAGACATCGGCGAGAGTATCGTTCAGGGAAGAATCCAGGGACGGTGGAGGGGGGAGGGTCACCGAGGGGGTTAGTACAGAGAAGGAGGGAGCGGAGAGCTCGAGGAGAGCCTGTGCGCGAGTGCCGAGCTCCCAACTGATGGGGCGTGTGATGAGATGAATATAGGCCAGACAGAGAGGCGGGGGAATAGCTGACCTATGGGTCGCACCCTCTGCAAGGCGTTGTTGCACAGTGTCAATTTGATGGCTCGTGAGACCCTGCGCCGACACGCAGACCAAAAACAGAGCCGAGAGGGCACTGGCAATCCAAGAGATACACATGTTGAGGGTTGGTTGATGATCAAGACACAGAACCTGAGCACGAAGCCGAGCACGAAGCCCAGTGGGGCGCATCCATGTCTTGGCTACTTTACTTGGTTCACAGACGATCTAAATTTAGCAGGTCGAGCGCTCAGATGCGATTTTCGCGGGGCACCGCGAATAAGTTAACTCGGCCCCATATTGCCATTTTCACACAGCCTTCAGTCATGGAAGCCGAACACTGTGCGACTCGTGATAAGCTAGCCCCTCGATGTGGTCGTGGCTGGCGGTTGTCAAGACTAGAAACGAGTAGGAAAGAATCCAAGTTGAGCCGGCGGGGCCAAGGGCAGGGCCTGCCCGCGCTACTTCGCGCCACACTATCCTTGGTCAGCCGGTCCGCCAAGACCCTTCGACCTCCGAGTCCAATGGTTCGTCTTATCACACACAACAAAGGCTGTACGACGAACAACTTTCCTCTCAAGTTGAGCAATGCCGAAGTCAATCTGCGCGATGCCGACTTCAACCCCGACTTTATTCGCGGCCTCCTTCCCAGAATTGAGTGGGATGCGCTTGTTCAGGCTTCTCGTGAGGTAAAAAAAAAATCATCGAATCAATTGGCTCGTCCACACCTATATTAAAATCAACCCAAGGCCAAATTAAACTCGTTCGTCTCATGAATTTCTCTTTATTTTAAGATCGGAGATATGTCGCTACCGCTCAAGCAGCCAGAGATGCTCGACAAAGACCTCTTGAAGTTGATACACCGCATGCTCCTCGTGCAAGTTCTCGTCGTTGCATCCCGCACCGAGTCTCTCTGACTATGCATGCACAGGTTCACGTCGACGAAGGTTCCATGACGTGCCCCAACTGCGGGCACGTCTACCCCGTCTCGAACGGAATTCCAAATATGGTACGCATTATTTACGGGCGCCACTCTGTTCACCAAAGGTATCATCTATCTGATGCCCCCCTGCTTAGTTATTAGCAGAGCATGAGATAGGGTAGCATTTCTCCTATCTATCTGTCCAACTGTCTGTTACTACTATAGACGATAGCCGCGAGACAAGGAGGAGAGTGTCGGAAGATGCAGACAGATCAGATAGAAGCAGAGTAGACACTAAGAACATGACACGCGGCCGATAGTTTATCGATAATGCAGACAAACGAAGTTCTAGACGCTTACTGTAAGAGAGAGAGCACACGAGAGAAAGAGAGAGAGCAATAACGCGGGAACAGTGAGGCTAATGCATTTATTGGGCGATGCTCGAGGTCTTATATACACGAACAGTAGACGTATTAGGAATAATTGTAGGCATTCTAAGGTGCACCGAGGTGCGCCAGTCATTAGCATTGATGGGGCCTATGAGGCCTATATTTGAGTAACGACAATCCACAGACTTGGTTAAAAAATTACTACAGGATTATTTGCATGAACAGGCTACCTCGCGCAATTTAGATGCGCGCTCAATCAATCATCTCTCCATGTAGCCTTCCAAATGTCATACACGGCACCACACCCTCGGCCACACCTGTGTCGCGCTCAATAGTTGACGAACATGACCGTGACACCCATTCCGCAAACCGGGGAACAGCAAGGAAATCCGATCGCTTCTCACTACTCAAACGGATTAAAGCTAAGTTATACGCACACCCGTTCGTCCTCAATGACTATCCGAGCTCGCTTCCGCAACGCCTCCAGCGCCTCGTCGTCCACCTCGCACCCGATCAGCACCACCTCCAGCCCAGACCGCCCGCTCACAGCTTGCACCAGCTCCGCGCCCACATTCACCTCGCGGCTAGCTACAGCAGAGCCTGCGCCAGCAGCGTCAACGCTGTCCGGGCGCGCGGCGGCGGCGCAATGGACTGTGAAATGGAGGACGAAGACCCTCTGAAGGTGCGGGAGGAGGGGGTCCGCAAACGCGGAGAGCGCGCGGAGGACCGACACGCATGCGGGGTTGCCGCCGTGCAGGCGCAGGGTCTTTACAGATGGCAACGCGGTAAGCAGCGCCTTCCATTGCTCCGCATTCGCCTCGTGCCAACTGTCGAAGGCGCTATTGATTGCGGTCTCTGGCGCCATGGTGAGGTCCTCGATACGTGCGGTGCGGAGGTGCCCGCACAAGCGCGCAAGAAAGAAGAATGAGAACGTGCTGGGGCGGGCGGACGGGTCATTTAGCCGCGGGTCAATGAAGCTGTAAGACCAGCCGACGTTAAACAGAAACAGCGCGTCCTCGCGCGATGAGGCGCTGGCACTATTAGAGCCCGTCCGGGACCACACGTCGAATGAGCCGCGCTCGAGCCCACCCGTCACGTGTGCGACCCGCAGGCCGCCGTCGTCGATGCCTGGTGCAGAGTCGGGTGGGACGAGGGCCGGCACGGCCGTGAACATGTTCGCCAAGCGGTTCCAGCTCCGGATGGCGCACCTGGACCAGAAGAGTTGTTTACGCAGCGCGGGGGGCGCATCGATGCGCGAGGAGAGTATCACGAGACGGCGCGGGGTGGTGTCGTGGAAGGAGAGCAGCGAGAGGCGCGGCAGCGACACCCGCTCAGGCGGGTCTGTGTCATCCCATACGTGGCAAATGTGCTCTATGCGCAGCACCTCGAGCCGCGGCATCGCCCGCAGTGCACGGAGCAGCTCGTATAGCCCGGTGCTTGCGCTGGTCGTGAAGTGCGTGATGCCAGCGAGGAGCCTGCGCGGTGCGCGGATGCATGCGAAGGAGTTTTCGAATCTAAGGTAGCGGAAGTGCGGAGCCTTTCTGCCAAACAATGCCTTTGGGAGGTTGACGTCGACGGGCTGTTCACTGTGGACGATCACCCAGAGGCTGAGTGACTCGAGTGGGGACGGACTGCGGAGGCAGTAGAGGACGGTGAGGATGCCGACGGGGTAGCCGGAAAGGCGGAGGGTGCGTATCCTAGATGTTGTGATTCGGAGGAGCAGTTCCGCGGCAGTGAGGTATTCGAGCCCGTCCTTCATGTCGGCGCCGATGCTCATGTCAATTCGCATGGGAAGCGGGGCAGAGCGCTCCATCATGGCCCGCGACCAAGAGACGGAGAGTTCCGGGGTGATGGACGACCAGAGCTCGAGCAGGCCGAGCGCAGCTGAGCGCCAGTAGCGACAGACATACGTTATCGCTATCCATTGTGGTCGGCTAGAGCAATTAAGGTATCTTGTTGAAAGGCAAAGATCCGCCAGGAAAAGAAAGGTCTTTTGAAGGAGCTCTGGGGGGAGCTGGAGTGCTACGTGCCTGCATGCAGCATGTTACAAATGTCAAAAACAGAATGTAAAGACTCGATGATGACACTCAACATACCGACGCGGCGGAGCATTCCTCCATAGAGAGGTGGCCAAGGCAACCTTCGGGCTACTAGTCCCAGCCGTGTCTCCTCGAGCTAACATCGCCATGATAATAGGGGGGAGGGGGAACAGAATAAATTGTTGGAGGAGATCCTGCAAGGATCAAGCAAAGGATGCACGCATGCACGCTTTCTGAGGGTGTTTGTTAATTTAGGTACTCTACACGTAACAGAAACTCACCTTAGTCAAGACAGAGGCCACATTGTCTACGTCTTCCCTCGGGACGTCTCTAACCTCGCTGTGTTAACTACGGCAGGGACACCCTAGTGATCGTCAAATATACAAGTGGCGTACGTTGCTCTTGGAGGGTGCGGCGCCACACCCCGGGCCGGCAAACGGAACATGCTGACTTTCCCCGCCAAAATGGAAGAAACTAAATTCAGCAACGCATCGATGTGGCAACAAGTATCCTACGTTATGTACCCTGCGTTAGATCTAGTGTGAGAGGTTCCTCTATTGATGAACGTTCGATGAATGCTTCTCATTGATATAAACTCGTCAATTCCCAGACACTCCCAACATCAGGCTCTCGTCAGGAGTTGCTTGTACCGCGTACCCAGTAGATAAAGCGCCGTGTACTTCCCATCGTCCTCGTACAATATACCGCCCAGGTGTCCACAACCGGAAAAAATACACGTCGTATTTCGGCATGAAAGAAAGTACCGCCGTGTTTCGCCAGCCGGCGGAACGTGATGCCACGATGATGCGTGAATCTCGGGTTATGCCCTCTTGGACTGCCGCGAGGGTGTCCTGCGCATGGACCAACAGATAAGCAACAGTGACTCCCAAAAGTCAGAGTTGGGATACTCACTCGTGCACCTCGATGCGAACACTGGTTCGACTAAGCACCGACGCGGCCCGGCCCGGCGATGGTCTCGGTCATGGTGATGCGTGCCCGTGTGTATACAGAGCCCGCCTTCATAGGATTTCCATCCTTGTCGGTGGTCGCCGAAATGTGCCGCACGCGACGCTCGGG
>Ga0137385_10000157_pt1 | contig 53254 bp, 48 predicted proteins | sample SagtaG_FD_104921 | JGI IMG/M metagenome (GOLD analysis project Ga0137385, IMG submission 104921) | Vadose zone soil microbial communities from Sagehorn Ranch, Mendocino, California, USA - Sage2_R_80_16 metaG | ecosystem: Environmental > Terrestrial > Soil > Vadose zone | place: USA: California... | reverse complement strand
TCTCGATCGAGGACCTGATCGCCGAAGAGGACATGGTGATCACCGTGTCGCACGCGGGCTACATCAAGCGGCTACCGGTCTCGGCGTACCGGCGGCAGCGCCGCGGCGGCAAGGGCGTGATCTCGGCGATGGCCAGGGAAGACGACTGGGTCGAGCACCTGTTCATCGCGTCGACCCACGACTACGTGATGTTCTTCACCCAGCAGGGGCAGTGCTATTGGCTGAAGGTGCACGAGGTCCCGCAGGCGGCCCGGGCCGCGCGCGGCAAGCCGATGGTGAGCTGCATCGCGATCAAGCCCGACGAGCGGATCGCCGCGCTCGTGCCGGTGCGGGAGTTCTCCGACGACCAATACCTGCTGTTCGCGACCAAGAACGGCGTCGTCAAGAAGACGGTGCTGTCGGAGTTCGGCAACCCGCGCTCGGTAGGCATCCGCGCGATCAACATCGAGAAGGGCGACGAGCTGATGGACGTGCAGGTCACGGACGGAAAGAACGACATCGTGCTCGCCACCCGCCACGGCATGAGCATCCGGTTCCACGAAAAGGACGTGCGCGACATGGGCCGCACCGCCACCGGGGTGAAGGGGATCGACCTCGAGAAGCGCGACCGCGTGATCGACATGGTGGTGGTGCGCCGCAAGTCCACGCTCCTGACCGTGACCGAGAAGGGGATGGGCAAGCGCTCGGAGCTCGACGAGTACCGGGTGCAGCACCGCGGCGGCCGCGGCATCATCACGCTCAAGCGCGCCGAGAAGACCGGAGACGTGGTCGCCCTGAAGGAGGTGCTCCCGGACGACGAGTTGATGATGATCACGAAGAAGGGGATCATGATCCGCGTCCCGGTCGAGGGCATCCGCATCTCCGGCCGCAACACGCAGGGCGTGAAGGTCATGAACCTGATCGCGGGCGACCTGGTGGTGGACGTGGCGCGCGTCGTCAAGGAGGAGGAGGGCGAGGAAGGGGAGGAGGAGGAGGAGGAGAACGGCAAAGCGGCGCCGCGCGCGGGCGCCAAGGCCAAGCCTGCCCGGAAGCCGAAGCCGGCCCCGAAGAAGAAGTAGCGTGGTGACCGCCGGCGACGTGCGGGAGGCGGCTGCCGCGCTCCAGGGGGTCGTGGTGCGCACCCCGCTGCGCTATGTCGCGGCCCTCGACGCCTACCTCAAGCTCGAGAACCTCCAGGCCATCGGGGCGTTCAAGCTGCGGGGCGCCTACAACGCCATCCGCAAGCTGCCCGAGGCGGCGCGCCGGCGCGGCGTCATCACGTACTCGAGCGGCAACCACGGGCAAGCGGTGGCCTATGCGGCGCAGCGCGTGGGGGTGCGGGCCGTGATCGTGATGCCGGAGACGGCGCCCGCGATCAAGGTCGCCGGCGTGAGGAAGTGGGGTGGCGAGGTGGTGTTGGCGGGGCGCACCTCCGAGGACCGGCATCGTGCCGCGCAAGCGATCGCCGCGCGGGAGGGGCTCGCCGTGGTGCCCCCCTTCGATCACCCGGACGTCGTGGCGGGCCAGGCGACGGTCGGGCTCGAGATCGCGGAGGAGCTGCCGGACGTGCAGACGGTGGTGGTGCCGGTCGGCGGGGGCGGGCTCATCTCCGGCGTGGTCGTGGGGCTGGCGGCGGCTGGAAGCCGCGCCGCGGTGTGGGGCGTCGAGCCCGAGGGCGCGCCCAAGCTGCAGCGCTCGCTCGCGGCCGGCCGGCCGACGCGGCTCGAGCACACCGAGAGCATCGCGGACGGCTTGATCACGCTCACCGTGGGCGACGTCCCCTTCGCGCACCTGGTGGAGCATCGCGCGCGGGTCGGGGGCGTCGCGCTGGTGGACGACGAGAGCCTTCGCGAGGCGGTACATTTTCTGTGGCGGGAGTGCCGCCTCGCGGTCGAGCCCTCCGGCGCGGCGACGACGGCGGCGCTGCGGTCCCGCGCGCTGCAGCCGCGTGCCCCCACGGTGCTCGTGGTGAGTGGCGGTAACGTCGATCCCTCGTTGCTCGAGGCGTGACTCCGGTGGCGGAAGGCGCGGGCAAAATCCTCGTCGCCGACGACGACCAGTCGCTCGTGCGCACCCTCTCCTGGATCCTTAAGGAGAACGGGTACGAGGTCGTGGTTGCCCCGGGCGGGGAGAACCTGCTCGGGAGGCTCGAGGAGGAGCGGCCGCAGCTCTTGCTCCTCGACATCATGATGCCCAAGGTCGACGGCCTGCAGCTGCTCCAGAAGATGAAAGCCGACGACCGGTTCCGGGACCTCCCGGTGCTGATGATCTCGTCCATGCCGCCCGAGGAGGCGACCGTGAAGTCGCTCGGCCTCGGCGCGGCGGACTTCATCCCCAAGCCGTTCCGCGTGCGCGAGCTGCTGGCGCGCGTCAAGGCGCACATCCGCGCCGCCCAGGAGCTCGCGCGGGCGCGCGAAGAGGCGCAGACGCGGGCCGCCATCGTGGACATCCTCCACGAGGTCACCGACTCCCTCAAGCCGGACGAGATCTACCACATCCTGGTGCGCCGCGTGGCGCGGGTGCTGCACATCTCCAAGTGCTCGATGGTGCTCGCCAAGGCCGGCGACCAGATGGGCGTCGTGGTGGCGGCCTACGAGAACCCGATGCTGCGGAACCTCCAGATCGAGCTGGCCCGCTACCCGGAGATCCAGCGCGGCCTCACCACGGGACGCCCCGTGCTCGTCGAGGACGTCAGCACGGACCCGCTGTACGCCGACGAGCGCGTGCGGTGGCAGCGCGACGGGATCAACGTACCGACCCGCTCCGCCGTGGCGCTGCCGTTCTCCATGAAGGAGCAGCCCGTGGGCGTGTTCTTCCTGCGCACCACGGGCGAGGACCCGCCGCTCACCCGCGCCGACGCGCAGTTCGCCGAGACGGTGATCCGCACGGCGGTGGCGGCGATCGAGAAGGCGTACGTCTTCGAGACCGCGGTGTCGGATAAGAAGCGCCTCGAGAAGCTCGCCGCCACGGACGCCCTCACCGGCTGCCTCAACCGGCGCGCGCTCTCCGAGGAGCTCGAGGCGGAGATCGACCGCGCGCGGCGTTACAATCTGGCGCTCACGATCATCCTCGCGGACATCGACCGCTTCAAGCTCGTCAACGACACGCGCGGGCACATTGCGGGGGACTCGGTGCTGCGCCAAGTTGGAGAGTTGCTGCGTCGGGAGGCCCGCTCGGTAGACCTCGTGGCGCGCTACGGCGGTGAGGAGTTCGTGGTGGTGATGCCCGAGACGGCGCTGCACGGCGCGGCGATCTTCGCCGAGCGGTTGCGGCGCCGCGTCATGCACCACGACTTCGCCGATCCGGGGGAGAACCCGCTCAACCTGACGATCTCGATCGGGCTCGCCTCCTTCCCCGAGGACCGCATTTCGGGAGCCGACAGCTTCGTGGCGCTGGCCGACCAGGCCCTCTATCGCGCGAAGAACGAAGGGCGCAACTTGGTGCGTCAATGAGCGAACGCCGCTGTCCCAAGTGCGGGACCGTTTACCCCGGCAACCCGCGGTTCTGCCCTCGCGACGGCAGCATGCTCGTCGAGGTGCAGGCGAGGCCCAGGCCCGCCGGCGCCGCGAACGCGGGAACCGGCGTGCGCACGCCAGCCACTTCTCCCAAAGGGCCGGGCCTCGACCGCGCCTCCTCGCTCTCGAACCAGATCCTCGATGCCCGCTATCAGGTGCTGCGGAAGCTCGGCGAGGGCGGGATGTCCTACGTCTACCTCGCCAAGGAGGTCTCCTCCGGCGAGGAAGTCGCGGTCAAGGTGCTCTCGCCGCGCCTCGCGACCGACCGCAGCTCCGTGGAACGGCTGCGTCGCGAGGCCGGGCTCGCCATGCGGCTCGACCACCAGAACGTCTGCCGCATCATGCGGCTTGGGGAGTCGGAAGACGGACTGATCTATCTCGTGATGCCGTTCCTGAACGGGGAGCTGCTGTCGGACCGCGAGGTGAAAGGCGGGCCGATGGAGGTGACGAAGGGCGTGGATATCCTGTGCCAGGTCTGCGCGGGGCTGCACCACGCGCACGAGCTGCAGATCGTGCACCGAGACCTGAAGCCGGAGAACATCATGCTCGTGCCCGAGGACGGCGGCCGGGAGCGGGCCGTGGTGATGGACTTCGGCCTCGCCAAGGAGCGGCGCGTCGACCCCGCCATCGCGAAGCTCACGGCGACCGGGATCATCCTCGGCACCCCCGAGTTCATGAGCCCCGAGCAGATCCGGGGGAAGACGCTGGACGCGCGCAGCGACGTCTACGCCCTGGGGATCGTGGCGTTCGAGCTGTTCACCGGGAAGCTGCCGTTCAAGGGCCGGAACGCCCAGGAGATGATGATCGCCCGCCTGCGAGGCTCGCCGATGCCGCTGCGCCAGGTGCGGTCCGACGTCCCGGCCAGCCTCGAGAAGGCGCTTGCCAAGGCGATGGAGACGAACCCCGATAACCGCTACCCGACCGCGCTCGACTTCGCCGAGGCGCTCGCCGCCACGGCCGAGGTCGGCCCGGCGGGCGGCGGCCTGCTCGGAAGGATCAAAGAGAAGCTGAAGTGAGATGCAGCGGTTCCCGCCGTTCGACCCGCCGGAATACGTCAACTGGAAGCCCGATGCGGCGCTGGTGAAGGCGTACCGGGCGACGATCGAGGCCGACCCCGAGCGCGCGGCCGTCGTCTCCGCGCTCTCCCCCGACGCCAAGCTGGCCCTCTACGCCGGGTTGCTGCGCGCCCGGCTGCACGACATCCAGTTGCAGCGCTGGGTCCGGACCGGCGTGATCTCCAAGGCGTGGCTCGGGACGGGCGAGGAGGGGACCACCGTCGGCCCGGTACACGCGCTGGAGCGCGGCTCGGACGTCGTGGCGCCGATGATCCGCAACGCCGCCGCCTGCTGCGAGTTGGGGATGCCCATCGCCGACATGCTGCGCGCCTACCTCGCGACCGACGACTCCCCCTCCCGGGGCCGCGACCTGCACGTGGGAGCCTGGACCCACGGCGTGCTCCAGCCCATCTCGCACGTGGGGGACATGGTGCCCGTGGTCACGGGCGTCGCGCTCACCTTCAAGATGCGGGGCGAGCGCCGCGTCGCCCTCACGTGGGTGGGGGACGGCTCCACCAAGACGGCCGCCGCGCACGAAGCCACGAACTTCGCCGCTGTCCAGCGGGTGCCCGCGATCTTCATCCTTCAGAACAACCAGGTGGCGCTCGGCACGCGGCTCGACCAGCATCACCTCCCCGGCGATTTCCGCGAATGGCCCGCGCAGTACGGAGTGTGGGGCGCCCAGTTCGACGGCAACAACGTGCTCGACGCCTACGCCGCCGCCCGGCTCGCGGCCGCCCGCTGCCGCGACGGCCAGGGGCCCGCCATGCTCGTTGCCGAGACGTTCCGCATGGGCGGGCATGCGACGCACGACGAGCACGAGGCGCGGGAGACGCTTCCCGCCGAGATGTTCCAGGCCTGGGGCAAGCGCGACCCCGTCGGCCTGTACGAGGAATACCTGAAGCAGGAAGGACATACGGAGCGGCAGCTGAGCGACGTGGAGGCCGCGGTGACCGCCCAGGTGGAGCGGGCGGCGGAGGAAGCACTGGCGAGCCGGGCGAGGATGCCGCCGGGAGAGAGCGCGATCGTGGGGGTGTACGCGAAGCGTGGGCCGTAGCGGGGCGAACGTCCGGCGCGGCGCGGGGTAGCGATTGCCGAGGAGGTGAGCGTATGGCACCCCGGCACATGCTGATCGCGCTCGCGCTGCTCGCCTGCGGTGCGGAACCGGGCGCACAGAGCTCGTCGCCGCCCGCGGGCCAGGACACGGTCCTGATCGCGGGCCGCGCGCTGTACGTCCAGAGCGGCTTCAACGTCAACCTCTTCGCGGAGGGGCTGGGCGGGGTGCGCTCGCTCGCACTCGGTCCCGGCGGGGCCGTGTTCGCCGCGCTCACGGGTGCCGGCACGATCGTCCGGCTCGTGGACGCGAACGGCGACGGCGTCGCCGACGCGCCAGCCCAGACCGTGCTGAGCGGTCTCAACGGCCCGTTCGGCCTCGCGTTCCGCCGCGACACGATGTACTTCGCCGAGCAGACGACCGTGAAGCGGCTCGACCCGGGGGCGGCGGCGCCCGTCACGCTCGTGTCGGGTCTGCCGAGCGGCGGACACAGCACGCGCACCATCGCGTTCGGCCCGGACAATCTGCTGTACGTCGCCGTCGGCTCGTCCTGCAACGTCTGCAATGATGCGCCGCCGCGGGCGGCCGTGACGCGCTATAACCTCGACGGCTCGAGCCCACGCACGTTCGCTACGGGCCTGCGCAACTCGGTCGGGCTCGCGTTCCATCCCACGACGGGGGAGCTCTGGGCCAACAACAACGACCGCGACTATCTGGGGGACAACCTGCCGCCCGAGCACCTGAACATCCTGAAGGACGGCAAGTGGTACGGGTGGCCGCAGTGCTATCTCCCGGGCAAGCCGAACCCGGAATATCCGGGCTTCGACTGCTCCGGGGTCGAGCCGCCGGCGATCACGGACACGGCCCACTCGGCGCCGCTCGGGCTCGCGTTCTACACGGGCACGATGTTCCCGGCGGCGTACCAGGGCGATGCGTTCATGACGTATCACGGCTCCTGGAACCGCTCCGTCCCTACCGGCGCGAAGGTGGTGCGGGTGCGGGTGCAGAGCGGCCGGCCCACGGCGATCGAGGACTTCGTGACCGGCTGGCAGCTCGCCGGCGGCTCGCGCTGGGGCCGCCCGGTGGGGCTGCTCGTGATGCCGGACGGAGCGCTGCTCGTGAGCGACGACGGCGGGGGACGGATCTGGAGGGTCACCTATGGGCGGTAAGGCGATTAGGCGGTTAGGCGGTTGGGCGGTTCGATGGTCCTGGGTCGCGGCAGGCATTGGAGGCGTGTTCTCACTATCCGCCTATCCGGCTCACCGCCTATCCACTGACATCCACGCCGAATACGTGAAGTACTCCTCCGCGGGCGGCGCCACGGTCACGGCGTATCTCGCGTATCCCGAACGCAAGGATCGCGCGCCGGGCGTCGTCGTGATCCACGAGATCTTCGGCCTGTCGGACTGGATCCGCCAGACGACCGAGCAGCTCGCGAAGGACGGGTTCGTCGCGCTGGCGCCGGACCTCCTGTCGCGCCGCGGCGGCACGCCGGCTTCCAGCGACGAGGCGCGCAAGCTCATCGCGGGTCTCGATCCCGATACGGTCACCCTCGATCTCGACGCGACCGTCGCCTACCTGAAGACGCTCAAGGCCGTGCGCGGGGACCGCATCGGGGCGATCGGCTTCTGCTGGGGCGGAGGCCAGAGCTTCCGGTACGCGACGCACAGCCCGACGCTGCGGGCGTTCGTGGTGTGCTACGGTCCGGCGCCGAGCCTTGCCGACGTCGCGCGCATCCGGGCGAAGGGGCTGGGGGTGTACGCCGAGAACGACGCGCGCATTGATGGTGGGCTCCCCGACGTCGCTGCGGCGGTGAAGCAGGCAGGGATCGACTACCGCTACGCCGTCTATCCCGGCGTGGGGCACGGATTCCTCCGGACGCGGGAGAAGGCCGAGGTGGCGGACTCGGCGTGGGGAGCCGTGGTGCGGTTCTTCAGGGAGAACCTGGAGGGGCGGTAACGTACTTCCGCGCTTTCTCCAGCGCCGCGTCTCGACCCGCGAGCACGTCCCCGACCGTCACGGCGACCGGTACCTGGGGGGCGATTCCCTTGCCGACGAACTCCACGCCGTCCGGGAACGCGTCCCGGCGCACCGAGAACTGGACGCTCCAGTTCTTGGGCAGCGGGAACGCGGCGGCGTCACTCGGATTGCCGGCCGTGGTCTCGCCGATGATCACGCCGCGCCTGCTGTTGCGGAAGGCGACGAGCAGGTCTTCGCCGGGGCCGGCGGTGCCCGTCGAGGTGAGCACGGCCACCTGTCCGCCGTAAGCCGGGGCGTTGGCCCGTGGCGCGATCGTGTCGGGCCCGCCGCCGTACCACGCGCTCGCGGAATCGGCCGGCACGAAGGCGCGAAACCCGGCGCGGTGCTGTGGCGTTCTCCAACGCACCGTCACGAACGGCTCGACGACGAGTCGAGCGAGGATGTCGTAGGCGTAGCGGCTGCGTCCCTCCGTCAGCTGGCGCAGGTCGAGGACGAGCCCGCGCACGTTGGTGAAGTCGCGGAAGGCGCGGTCAAACTGCCGCACCACGTCCTCCTCGGCGAGTGAGTTGAGCCGCACGACGACCACGCCGTCCGCCAGGGAGTCGATCTCGAGCGCGGGCGGCTCGAGCGGCCAGCGGTCGTTGAGCGAAACGGAGCGCGTGACGCTGATGCCGCGCATCTCGCCGCCGGGGAGCTTGAGCGAGAGATGGAGCGGCGTCCCCTTCTCTCCCTGCAGCATCGCGGCCACCGCGCGACGCCAGCGGTCGGCGGGCGACGCCGCGGAGATCTCCGGGAGCACGGAATCGCGGATCCAGGTCTCGGCGGGGATCCCCTGGACCGCGACGACTTCCGCAAGGCGCTCGGGGCGCGCGACCCGCATCTCGTCGTTCTGGGCGTAGTCGAGGATGAGCGGCCGTCGCTCCACGCTGCGCAGCAGCAGGGGCGGCCGCGCGATGCGGGACCGGAGCGAGGGCGGTGGGATCACCGCCGCGTAGGCGTCGTTCAGGAGCGCCAGACAGCGGCGCAATCGGCGGTGGAACAGGAGATCGGTCTGGGGCTCGACGGCGAGCCGCAGGTTGGCGGCGAGCGCCGAATCCCAGTCCGCCCGCACGTGGTCCCAGAGGGCGAAGTTGTAGCGCGCCTCGGACCACGCCGTCGCGACGGCCTGAGCGCGCTCCGTCGCGGTGAGCTGCTGAGCGGGTAGCGCGAGCGGCGCCGCCAGGCCGAGCCAGGAAAGGAACGCCCATCGGGTGGTCACGCGCCTAATCTATCTGCTCCTGTTGCTGTCGCCGCAGATCCTCCTGTATCTGTATCTGCGCGACCGGCTTCCCGACCCGGCGCGGCCGCGCCAGGCGCGCGGCGTGCGCGCCGGCCTCGCCCTCGTGTTCACGCTCTTCAACTCGCCGTGGCTGCTCGTGGCGCCGCGCCTGTTGTCCAGCAGCATGTGGGGCCTGGGGCGCATTCCCTACCTGGCGCCGTGGCTCGCGTGGCAGCTGCTCACCTGGATCTTCTGCGCGCTCGTGGCGGTCTACGTCCTCGCCAAGGGGGCGTGGTGGCTGGCGACAAAACTGCGTGGGGCGTGGGGAGTGGTACGTGGCGGTGCGCACCGCGCTTCCAGCCTGCACCGCGAGGTACCACTCCCCACTCCCCACGATGTCCTCTCACGCCGTCGCTTCCTCGCGCGGGCCGTGTACACCTACGCCGGCGCGGGGGCGGCCCTCTCGGGCTACGGGATCTGGAGCGCGTTCCGGCTCCCCGAGGTCACCCGCCGCACGCTGCTGTTCCGTGACCTGCCGGCCGGCCTCGAGGGGTTGCGCCTGCTGCACCTCTCCGACGTGCACGCCGGCATCCACATGGAGCGGGACCAGATGGAGGCGCTGGTCGCGCAGGCGAATGCCCTCAAAGCCGACCTGATCGTGCAGACGGGCGACATGATCGACATCAATCCGGCCTACATCCCGGAGTACGTGCGCGCGTTCCGCGATCTTGCGGCGCCGCTCGGCGTCGTGACGGTGCTGGGCAACCACGATCGCTACACCGGCGAGCGCGAGGTCGTGCGCGGCGTGCGGGAAGCGGGGCAGGTGTTCGTGAAGAACGGCGCGCATGTGATCGAGCGGCACGGCGCCGTGCTGGCGCTGTTGGGCGTCGACGACCCGCGCAACTGGAAACTGGACGACCCGCAACCCGAAGACGTGCGGGCTGCGCTCGCCGCGGCGCCGCCGCAGGCGTTCAAGATCCTGCTCGCGCACCGGCCCGGCGCCTGGGACACGGCGGCGCCGCTCGGCATTCCCCTGACCCTCGCCGGACACATCCACGGCGGCCAGTTCTACGTGCCGCTGCTCGGCTGGTCGGCGGGCCGGCTGATCACCAAATACGTGATGGGCCACTTCCAGCGGCAGGAGAGTCAGCTCTACGTGAGCCGCGGGATCGGCGTCGTGGGAGTGCCGATCCGGGTGTTCGTGCCCCCCGAGATAGAGCTCTTCGAGCTCAGGCGCCTAACCGTCTAGTTTCCGCAATCGCATCCCAGGCGCCATCCAGGGCCAGGGTCACCGCCGCGTGCGTCTCCGGCCACTCCTTCGCGGACACGCGATCGACCGCGAGCGAGACCACGCTGAGCCACACCGCCGCCCACACCTCCGCCGCGCCGGGCTTCACGGTGCCGTCCGCCTTCCCCTGAGCGATCAGGCTCTCCAATCCCAGCCGGAAGTCCCGAGCGGCCTTGCGGCTCTCGTCATCGAGCAAGGCGTCGTGGCGCTGCAGCAAGAAGAGCCGCGCCACCGCGGGCTCGCGCGCCGCTCCCTGGACGAGCGCGCGGGCGAGCTCGGCGAGCTTTTCCCGCGGTCCCACCTGCAGCCCGTCCGTCTCCTTCACGAGCTTCCCCGCCCAGCGGGCCGCCCCGCGGTACAGCTCGTTCAGGAGGTGCTGCTTGCCGTCGAAGTGACGGTAGATGCTCCCTTCCGCCACGCCCGCCTTCTTCGCGATCAGCGGCGTCGTGGTGCCGTGGTATCCCTGCGTGGTGAAGAGCTCCAGCGCGGCGCGCACGAGGCGCTGGTGCGTGAGATCGGCCTGGCTCATCGGCCGCGAATCTAACGTGCCGGCTGGGGCCGCGCCGGGGTTCCTCCCGGTTCCTCCCCTCACTAGCTTTCCCGCCGCTCGCCGTCGTCGGCGCCGCCGGAGGCTTGTTCGCAATGCGAATGCTGGTGTTGGGCTCGGGGTTGCAGGGATCCGCCTGCGCGTATGATCTGCTGCAGCAGCGCGAGGTGGAAAAGGTCACGCTGGCGGATCTGCGGCCGGAGCGCCTGCCCGCCTTCCTCAGGCCGCTCGTGGGGAAGCGCTTGGCCGTCGTCAAGCTCGACGTGCAGGACGGCGCCGCTCTGCGCGCGGCGCTGCACGGCCACGACGCGGTGCTCAGCGCTCTGCCGTATTACTTCAACCTCGAGGTCGCGCGAGCCGCGGTCGAGGTCGGCCTGCACTGCGCCGACCTCGGCGGCAACACGGAGATCGTGTTCAACCAGAAGAAGCTCGACCGGGAAGCGTGCGCCCGGAACGTCTGCGTGATCCCCGATTGCGGGCTCGCGCCCGGCATGGTGAACGTCCTCGCGGCCGAGGGGATCCGGCGCGTCGGCGACGCGGAGACCGTGAAGATCTGCGTCGGAGGGCTGCCACAGAACCCCGAGCCGCCGCTCAACTACCAGATCGTGTACTCCCTGGAAGGGGCGCTCGACTACTACACGACGCCGTCCTGGGTGCTGCGGAGCGGCAAGCCGACGCGCGTCGAGGCGCTGTCGGACGTCGAGCCCGTGATGTTTCCACCACCGGTGGGCGAGCTCGAGGCCTTCCACACGGGCGGCGGCATCTCGACGCTCCCCTGGGCGTACGAGGGCAAGGTCCGGACGATGGAATACAAGACGCTGCGCTATCCAGGCCACGTGGCCGTGATGCGGGCGGTCCGCGACCTCGGGCTCCTCGACCTGACGCCGGTGAAGGTGAGAGGCAAGGAGATCGTGCCGCGCGACGCGTTCATCGCCACGGTCTCGCCCAAGCTGACCAAGCCCGACGGCCGCGATCTGGTCGCCTTGCGGGTGGAGGTGCGCGGCCGGAACGGGCGCAGCGCGACGTGGCAGCTGCTGGACTACTACGATGAGGCCCGCGGCATCAGCGCGATGATGCGCACCACCGGCTATTCGCTGTCCATCACGGGGTTGATGCAGGTGGACGGCCGCATTTCCGCCCGGGGCGTGCGCACACCCGACGAGGCGGTGCCGTATGCGGAGTACGTCGGCGAGCTGGGGAAGCGGGGGGTGGAGATTCGGGAGCTTTAATAGCTCCAGCTCGTCCCGAAGAGCAGCTGCCCGCCCTCGCTGCCCCGGCCGTAGCCCACGACGAGGAGCGAGTTGCGGAGGAAGCGGAGGGCGAGCTCGCCGCCGCCGCTCCGGTGCAGCCCCGTGCTCGTCAGGCGCCAGCGCTCCCCGGCGTCGAACACCCTCCCCACGTCGTAGAACGCCACCAGCTTGAGCTCGAGGATGCTCGGTGCCCACAGCACGGCGTACCGGGCCTCGATTCCGCCCAGCAGCTTGCCGCGTCCCGCGAAGCGCGCGTCGTAGAACCCGCGGAGCGAGCGGTACCCGCCCACCGCGGTGAAGGGGCGGTCGCTCGCTTCCATCGCGAGCTGGGCCGCGAGCGGCGGGGTCCCGCCCGTTCCCTCGCCGGCGAGACGCGCGGCGAGGACGAGCCGCTCCAGGGGGTGCACCGCGACGCGGGCGTGTGCCGTGGTGCGCGTGTAGCCGGTCCCGCTCGCGAACAACGCCTCGAGGAACACGCCGCGGTGCGGGTCGATCTCGTGGTCGCGGGTGTCGAGCACGATCCCGACGCGTGCGACCTTGTCCGTGAACGGCACCGTCGCCGGATCGACGACGCCGGATGCGAGATCGCGCCGGAAGATGTTGTCGCCGGGAAGCGCCCGGAAGTCGGTCCGCACGACCGCGGCGCCCGCGAGCAAGCGCACGGGGCCCACGATGCGGCGCTGGATCGTGAGGCGCGCCCCCGTGCGCGTGCGGCTCACCTGGTAGAAATGGCTCCCCCCTGCCGCACTGTCGGCGAAGTAGCGCGTGTCGTTGCCCAGGCCGTAGAACCCCAGGCGATTGTCGCGTGCGGCCGTGAGCGTCAGGCCGGCGCGCCATCCCTCCCACCAGGCGGGGGCCTCCGCGTCGGCAACCAGGGCCCAGCTGCCCCGCGTGCTCGCTGAGGCATGGAAGCTGAGGGCGGCGAGATTCGGCTCTGGCCGCTCGACGAATCCCACGGGGCTGTAGCGGCCGTAGTGGAACGCGGCCCAGAGACCGTCGATCGTGCTGTAGTAGGCGTAGGGATAGAGATTCTGGCGCCAGAAGCGCTGCGCCGCGAGCGGGCCCGCGGCCCCCGCGAGCAGCGCCAGGCCGACGAGCGGCGCGCGCGCGACGCTAGCGCGACGCCGCGCGCTCGTAGAGATAGGCCGTGTCCATCAGCTTCGCCGCGGTGCCGTCATGCGCGGCGAAGCGCCCGGGGACGAACGACGCGGCGCCGAACTCGCCCCGCTTGTTCACCGCGTAAAACTTGAGGTCGAACTTGGGCCGGCCGCGCTCATCCAGCAGCCGGGGCTCCGTCAGCTTCGCCACCCGCTTCAGCGTCTCGAGGCAGGCGTCCGTGGGCTTCATGCCGCGCCGCATGTGCTCCACCGTGAGGAACCCGCCGCACACCTTGATGTTCGACTCGCCCCGACCGGTCGAGCCCGCGGCGCCGATCTCGTTGTCCGTGTACTCGCCGGCGCCGATGATGGGGCTGTCCCCCACGCGGCCCGGGATCTTGAACGCGAGCCCGCTCGTGGTCGTCACGGACGAGATGTCGCCCTGCGGCGTCACCGCGTCGCAGTTGATCGTCCCCGTCGGACGCACGCTCATGTGCTCCCCCTCTGGAACATCGAGGTAGTCGTCGTCCGGATTGAGGTTGGCGCGCCAGCGCAGCCACACCTCGCGGGCGTGCTCGGTCAGCAGGTCTTCCTCCTTGAATCCGTACTGCAGGGCGAAGCGCTTCGCTCCTTCGCCCACCAGGAAGATATGGTTCGTGTACTTGAGCACGAGCTTCGCCACCTCCGAGGGTGTCTTGATACCCTCGAGCGCGCCCACGGCCCCGGCGCGCTTCGTCGGGCCGTGCATGCAGGAGGCGTCGAGCTGCACCACGCCGTCCGCGTTGGGGAGGCCGCCGTAGCCCACCGAATCGTCGTTGGGGTCGAGCTCCTGGATCTTCACCCCCTCGATGACCGCATCGAGGCTGTCCGCGCCCTGCATCAGGAGGTCAAAGGCCCGCTGCACGGCGCGCAGCCCGTTCGCGCTCGAGACGACCACGGGCTTCGCCGCCCAGCGACTGGGGGGCGGGGGCGGGGGCGGGAGCGGGCGCATCGGGTGTGGGATGTCCCGGGCGGCGGCGGCGGCGATACCGACCGCGGTCGATGCCAGGAACTCTCGGCGCGACTGGATTCCGAGCATCTGTGAGCTCGACTGAAGAGAGAGGTGGTACGTTTTAGCCGCCGCGGTGGCGGCTGTCAACTTGCTCCCGCCCCGGCGGCATTCTACGTTCCCGCCGTGGACGAGTACGAGCCGCCGAGCCCGCGAGCCGTGGTCCGAGGGATCCTCGGCGTGGCGATGGTCGGCGCCGCGCTGGCTGTCGCCGTGAGCTTCTTCGCCACCGGCGTGGTCGCCTGGAAGGCTGTGGCCCTGCTCGCCGCTCTCTGGGGCGCGTGGGGGTTTTTGGGCGGCCTCTTCGACCTCATCGTCGCTCCGTTGGGCCGCTTTCTGGGGAACGCGCTCGGCGGCGGGGAGCCCCCGCCGCCGAGCGACACCGGGCTCGCGCAGGAGACGGCGATGCTGGAGCGCCTGCTCGCGGGGGGCGGCCTGGAGCGGCACCGCGAGATCCTCGTCGGCGTGCGCCTGGCGGAGATCTATCGCCTGCACCAGCGGGACGCCGCGAAGGCCGAAGCGCTGATCATGCGGCTTGAGGGCAAGTATCCCGCCGCCCCGGAGCTCAAGTATGCCCGGCTCCGTTGAGCTGTCGCTCGTGATCCCCGTCTACAACGAGCGCGACAACCTGCCCCCGCTCCTCGAAGAGATCGCGGTGGCGTTGCGAGGCGCGTCCTACGAAGTGGTCGCGGTGGATGACGGCTCGACCGACGGCTCGCTCCCCGAGCTCAAGCGCCTGCGGGCCGCGCATCCCGAGCTGCGCGTCGTCGCGTTCGAGCGGAACGCGGGACAGACGGCGGCCTTCGCTGCGGGCTTTCGCGCGGCGCGCGGAGCCGTCCTCGTCACCCTCGACGCGGACCTCCAGAACGACCCCGCGGACATCCCGGCGCTCGTGGCCGCGCTCGGGGACGGCGGCGCCAGCGCGGTCGCGGGCTACCGCGTCGAGCGGCGCGACACGGCGTGGAAGTGGTTGCAGAGCCGGATCGCGAACGGCGTTCGCAACTGGCTGAACGGCGAGAGCATCCGTGACACGGGCTGCTCCCTCAAGGCGTTCCGCGCCGAGGCCGTGCGCGGGCTGCCCCTCTTCAATGGCATGCACCGCTTCCTGCCCACGCTCGTCAGGATGCGCGGCGGGCGGGTGGTCGAGCTGCCGGTCCGCCACCGCCCCCGCCGCTCCGGCCGCACCAAGTACGGGATGTGGAACCGCGCCTGGCGCGCGCTCGTGGACGCGTTCGCCGTCCGCTGGATGCAGCGGCGCGCGCTCAAGTACCGCGTGACCGAGGAATGGCCCTGATGCCCCCCCCCCGCAAGCCGCGTCTCGATCCGTCTATCTTCAACCTGCCTGTCGAGAAGATGAAGACGGGCTACTACTCGGACAAATACTTCGTCCGGGCGCGCGACCTCCTGCTCAAGGACAAGCACCGCCCCTGCGTGACGATGCAGGTCTTCGGCAAGGCGCACGCCTACCTCGGCGGCAGCGACGAGGCGATCGCGATCCTGAAGCTGTGCAGTGAGAGGTGGGAGGAGCTGCAGGTCTCCGCCCTGTACGACGGGGACGAGATCGCGCCCTGGGAGACCGTGCTCCTCATCGAAGGGCCGTACGACGCGTTCGCGAACCTCGAGACGCTCTACCTCGGCGTGCTGGCGCGCCGCACCAAGGTGGGTACCAACACCCACCGCGTGGTGGAAGCGGCGAAGCCGAAGCAGGTGATGTTCTTTCCCGCCCGCCACGACCACTGGCTGGTGCAGACCGGAGACGGCTACGCCGCCCACATCGCCGGCGCCATCGGCGTCTCGACCGACGCCCAGGCCTCCTGGTGGGGCTCGGAGGGAATCGGCACCGTGCCCCACGCCCTCATCGCGGCCTACCGGGGCGACACGGCGCTCGCCTCGCAGAAGTTCGCCGAGCACATGCCCGACAGCATGCGCCTGATCACGCTCGTCGATTTCGAGAACGACTGCGTCGGCACCTCTCTCAAGGTGGCGCGCGCCCTCGGCCAGCGCCTGTACGGCGTGCGGATCGACACCTCCGAGACGCTGGTGGACAGGTCGGTGATCCCGCAGATGGGGACGTTCAAGCCGACCGGCGTCAACCCGCGGCTCGTCTGGAACGTGCGCGAGGCGCTCGACCGCGAAGGCTTCAAGCACGTGAAAATCGTCGTGTCGGGCGGCTTCAACGTCGAGAAGATCCGCCAGTTCGAAGAGCAGGAGGTGCCCGTGGACATGTACGGCGTGGGATCGAGCCTGTTCCAGGGCCGCTTCGACTTCACCGCCGACGTGGTGCGCGTGGAAGGCAAGCCGTGTGGGAAGGTGGGGCGGGCGTACCGGCCCAACCCGCGGCTCGAACGGGTGGAGTGACCGCTTAGCCCTTGCAGGGGCGGCCCTTGCATTCCCACCAGGGCTGCATATTTTTCCGGTGCAATGAATAATAATGCAAAAGTGCCCGTGGGCGTGCTCGGGGCCTCCGGCTACGTCGGCCAGGAGCTGCTGCGGCTGCTGGCGCGGCATCCGGGGACTGCGGTCGCCTTCGCCACGGCGGACACGGCCGCGGGCGAGTGGGTGGAGGGCCATCAGCTGCTCCAGGCCGACGACGCGCCGCTCGAGCGCGCCGCCATCGTGCTCTCGGCCCTGCCCCACGGCGTCTCGGCCCGCTACGTGAACGAGGCGCGCGCGGCCGGGAAGCGCGCCATCGACCTCTCCGCCGACTTCCGGCTGTCGGCCGAAGCGGTGTATGGGCTGACCGAGTTCTCGCGGCCGCGGCTGGCTCAGGCCGAGCTCGTCGCCAATCCGGGCTGCTACCCGACCGCCGCGCTCATCGCGTTGATCCCGCTGGCGCAGCGCGGGCTCATCGACCCGTCGCGCGAAGTCGTGATCGACGCGGCGTCGGGCGTCACCGGCGCGGGCCGCCATCCCCAGCGCGAGCTGCTGTTCGGAGAAGTGGCGGAGGACTACCGCGCCTACGCCGTGGGCAACACGCATCGCCATCTCCCCGAAGTGCGGGCGGCGCTGGAGCGCGAGAGCGGGTTCGCCGGCGACCTGGTGTTCACGCCCCACCTGCTGCCGGTCAAGCGGGGGATCCTCGAGACGATCCACGTCCCGCTCACGGGGGCGCTCGACCAGGGCGCGGCGGAGGGGATCTACGAGGCCGCCTATCGGGGAGAGCCCTGCGTTCAGGTGGTGCGCGGCGCCTTGCCCTCCCTCAAGGACGTGGTGTACCGGAATCGCGTGGCGCTGGGCGTCGCCCCCGTCGAGCACGTGCGTCGGCCGCGCCTCACGGTGATCGCGGCGATCGACAACCTGGTGAAGGGAGCGGCGGGGCAGGCCGTGCAGAACCTCAACGTCATGCTCGGGCTGCCCGAGACCCTCGGACTCGTATGCTGAAGGTCCGCGTTGTGAAGCTCGGCGGGAACGAGCTCGACCGGCCCGAGTGGCTCGCGGCCTGCGCGGACGCCCTCAAGGCGCTCGAGCCCCTCGTCGTGGTGCACGGCGGCGGCCAGGCGGTGAGCGCGCTGTCGCGGCGCCTCGGCCTGCCGGTCGAGAAGCGCGACGGCCTGCGCGTGACGCCTCCCGGGGTGGCGGAGGTCGTCGAGATGGTGCTCGGCGGCCCCGCCAATCGCGCCGTCGTGGCGGCGCTGCGGGCCGTGGGGCTCGACGCGATCGGCTGAGCCGGGGTGGATGGCGGGCTGCTCACGGCGGAGCCGTCGCCTGCCGGCCTTGGCCACGTCGGCGAGATCACCGCCGTCCGGGCGTCGCTGCTCGAGAGCCTGCTGCTGGCCGGGCTCACGCCGGTCGTGGCCCCCGTGGCGCCCGCGGCCGGAGTCAACGGCGTGCCGCTCAACGTGAACGCCGATCACGCCGCCGCCGCCATCGCCGCCGCGCTGCGCGCGAAGGAACTGCTGTACGTCTCCGACGTTCCCGGAGTCGTCGTCGACGGCGTCGCACAGGACTCCGTGGCCGCGTCCGACATTCCCGCGCTGATCGAGCTGGGCGTCGCGACGGACGGGATGGCGGCGAAGCTACGGGCTGGTGCGGCCGCCCTGCAGACCGGAGCGCAGGCCGTCCGCATCGGCGACCTCCATCTGCTCGGCCACCCGACCGCCGGTACGCGCGTCCTCGCCGCGACCCCGCAACCAGCATGACCGTCACGTCCACAGCCCCGGAGGTGTTGCTCGGCGTGTATGCCCGAGTCGGCCCGCTGCTCGTCGCCGGCGAGGGCTCGGAGGTCATCGGCGAGGACGGCACCCGCTACCTCGACTTCGTCGCGGGGATCGCCGTGAACGCCCTGGGCTACAACCATCCGGTGTTCCGTGGGGCGGTGACCCGCGCGCTCGAGAGCGGTCTGGTGCACGTGTCCAACCTGTACCGCACGGAGCCGGGCGAGCGGCTCGCGGCGGAGCTGGTCGCCCACTCGTTCGCCGATCGCGTGTTCTTCTGCAACTCGGGGGCGGAAGCGAACGAGGCCGCGTTCAAGTTCGCCCGCAAGTGGTCACGCAAGACCGAGATCGTGGCGTTCACCGGCGCGTTCCACGGGCGGCTGTTCGCCTCGCTCGCGGCCACTGACCGGCCCGACTACCGCAAGCCGTTCGAGCCGCTCGTCCCCGGCGTGCACATCGTGCCGCTCGAGGATTGGGCCGTCGCCGATCGCATGATCTCGGCCAACCGCACGGCGGCCGTCATCGTGGAGCCGGTGCAGGGCGAGGGAGGCGTGCGGCCGCTGGATCCCGAATGGCTCGGCTTCCTACGCGAGCTGTGCGACGCGCGCGGGGCGGCCCTCGTGTTCGACGAAGTGCAGTGTGGCCTGGGACGCACCGGCACGCTGTTCGCGTACGAGCAGACGGGGGTGGTGCCGGATGTAGTGACGCTCGCCAAGCCGCTGGGCGGCGGGCTCCCGATGGGGGCCGTTCTCCTCACCGAGGCGGTCGCCACCGCGCTGAAGCCGGGGGACCACGCGACGACCTTCGGCGGCGGGCCGCTCGTCGCCAGCGTGGCGCTGGAGGTGCTGCGCACCATCGCCGAGCCCGGGTTCCTCGCCGCGGTGCGGGAAAAGGGCGCGGCGCTGGGCGCGGCGCTCTCCCGGCTCGCAGCCGCCTCGCCGAGGGTCGTCGCCGTGCGCGGGCGGGGCCTCATGTGGGGGATCGAGCTCGTGGAGCCGGCGGCCCCCTACGTGACGGCGGCGCGCAAGCGCGGCCTGCTCGTCTGCACGGCGGGCGCCCAGGTCATTCGCCTGGTGCCGCCCCTTGTGGTGACGTGCGAGGAGCTCGAGCGGGCGGTGGCCGTCCTGGGCGAGGTGCTGGCGTGAAAGCGCTGCCCATAATCGGGGAGTGGGGAGTGGGGAGTGGTCCGCTGCGGTCCGCGCCCGAGGTCCGGGTTGCACCGGATGGGACCACTCCCCACTCTCCACGCTTTGCAACGCCGGTGAGGGCGGCGCTGCTCGCGGACGTCCCCGGGCTCGAGGCGCTCCAGGCGCCCTACGTGGCTACCGGCGATCTCCTGCCGCGCAGCAACTACGACCTGTGCCGCCACATCAAGGAGTGGGTGGTCGTTGCGGAGCCGGCCGACGGCGCGATCGTCGGGTGTGGCGCGCTGAAGATTTATTCCGGCGAGCTCGCCGAGGTTGCCGGGCTCGCCGTGCGCCCGGACCGGCAGGGCGTGGGACTCGGTCGCGCGCTCCTGGAGGCGCTGCTGACCCAGGCGCGGGACCACGGGCTCGCTCGGGTATTCGCGCTCACGCGCAAACCGGAGTTCTTCCTGCGCTTGGGGTTCGTGCCTGCCGAGAAGGAGCAGTTTCCCGAGAAGGTATGGGCCGATTGCGCCAGATGTCCGAGGCAGAACTGCTGTGACGAGATAGCGGTAGCCCTAAGGTTGTAGACGCACAGACGTCGAGGTAGACGCCTCATATCCACTTAGCGTCTCGGCATCTCGGCGTCTACCTGTTGACACTCCCCCGTTGCCCCCGGAAATTCCCGGTGCTTCCCCTCGTTCTAGGATGGTAGTATGGCCCGGGTCATCTTCTGGGATGTCGATACCCAATACGACTTCATGAAGGCGGACGGCAAGCTGTACGTGCCGGACGCCGAGCACGTGATCGCGAATCTGCGGCGGCTCAGCGACTTCGCCCACGGCCACGGCATCCGCGTGATCGCGAGCGCGGACGACCACGTGATGGGGCACCCGGAGATCTCGGAGCATCCCGACTGGCAGAGCACCTTTCCCCCGCACTGCCTGCGGGGGACGCCCGGGCAGAAGAAGATTCCCGAGACCGCGCTGCGCGATCCGCTCGTCATCGAGCCCGCGAGGACGGATTCCAAGGTGCTGGGCGAGCGCGTGCGCGCCCACCGGGGCGACATCCTGTTCCACAAGCACCGCTTCGACGTGTTCACGAACGAGAACGTCATGACCGTGCTCGACGTGATCGACCCCCACGACATCGTGCTGTACGGCGTGGCGACCGACGTATGCGACAAGGCGGCGGTCGAGGGGCTGCTGGAGCGCCGGCCGCACACGCGCTTGTTCGTCGTCACGGACGCCGTGAAGGGGATCGACAAGGACGTCTCCGAGCAGCTGCTGAAGGAGTGGGGCGAGGAGGGGGTGCGCCTCGTGAAGACGAAGGAGGTCGTGGAGGAGGGGCTCGTCGAGGAGCTCGCGCGCGCGACCGCATGACCACGCCCGCGTTCGGGCGTTTTTTTCTCCCCGGTCCGACCGACGTCCACCCCGAAGTGCTCGCCGCGATGCAGCGGCCGATGATCGGGCACCGATCGAGCGCGATGGCCGCGCTGCTCCAGGGCGTCGCCCCGCGACTCGCCGCCCTGTGTCGCACGTCCCGCCCGGTCCTCGTGGGCACCACCTCGGCCACGGGCTTCATGGAGCTCGCGGTGCGGAACGGCATCCGCCGCCGCGCCCTCTCGCTCGTGAACGGCGCGTTCAGCGAGCGCTTCGCCAACCTGGTGCGCGCCGCCGGAAAGGAGTGCGTCCGGCTCGACGTGCCGCTGGGCTGCGCCGTCGAGCCCGACAGGCTGCGCGACGCGCTGCGCCGTACGCCGGTCGACGCCGTCACCGTCGTCCACTCCGAGACCTCCACCGGCGTGCTGCAAGACGTGCCCGCGCTCGCGGCCGTGGCGCGCGAGTTCGACGATGTCCTCGTGCTCGTCGACGCGGTGACGTCGCTCGCCGGCTCGCCGGTGGAGCCCGATGCCTGGGGTCTCGACTTCACGTTCACAGGCTCGCAGAAGGCGCTCGCCCTTCCGCCCGGGCTGGCGCTCGGCGTCGCGTCGCAGCGGATGCTCGAGCGCGCGAAGACCTTGCCCGATCGCGGACTCTACTTCGACCTCGTCGCCTTCGAGGAGGCGACCAGGAAATTCCAGCCGACCAACACGCCGGCGATCTCGCTGCTCTACGCGCTCGAGACCCAGCTCGGGCGCGTCGAGCGGGAAGGCGGGATCGAGGCACGCTGGCGGCGCCACGATACGATGCGCCAGCGGGTGGAGGCGTGGAGCGAGGAGCGCGGCCTCGCCTTGCTCCCGGCCGAGGGCCGGCGCAGTTGGGCCGTCTCCTGCCTCAAGCTGCGAGAGGGGCAGAGCGCCAAGGCGGTGGTGTCCGGGCTGCAGGAGGAAGGGTGGACGATCGGCTCCGGCTACGGCGCCCTCAAGGACTCGACCATCCGGATCGGCCACATGGGCGATCACACGCTGGGCGCCCTCGAGGAGCTGCTGGCCTTGCTCGACGGCTTGCTGTCGTGACGTACCGCGTCGTGCTGGCCGATCGCGTGGCCGAGTCGGGGGTGCGGCTGCTCGCCGAGACGCCGGAGATCGAGGTCGTGAGCCTGGCGGGCAAGCCGCGCGACGAGCTCGAGCGGGCGCTGGCCGGGGCGCATGCGCTCGTCGTGCGGAGCGAGACCCACGTGACCGCGGATCTGTTGGCCCGCGCGCCGCGCCTCCAGGTGGTCGCGCGCGCGGGGACCGGGGTGGACACGATCGACGTCCACGCCGCCACCCGGCGCGGCATCGCGGTGATGAACGCGCCGGGTGCGAACACGGTGAGCGCGGCCGAGCATGCGATGGGGTTGCTGCTCGCGTTGGTGCGCCACATCCCCTGGGCGGCCGAGGCGATGCGGCGGGGTGAGTGGGACCGCAAGCGGTTCGAGGGGACGGAGCTCCGTGGCAAGACGATCGGCATCGTCGGGCTGGGCCGGATCGGCGGGCACGTCGCGCAGGTCGCCCGTGCGTTCGGGATGCAGGTGATCGCGCACGATCCCTACCTGCCGCGCGAGCGGGCCGCCGAGCTGCAGGTGAAGCTGCTCCCCCTGGAGCAGCTGCTGCGCCAGGCCGATGTGGTGACGCTCCACGTGGCCCACACCGAGCAGACGCATCATCTCATCAACGCCGAGCGCCTCAACCTGATGAAGCGGACCGCCGTGCTCATCAATACGGCCCGCGGGGAGCTCGTGGACGAGGCCGCGCTGGCGGAGGCGATCGTGCAGCAGCGCATCGCGGGCGCGGCGGTCGACGTGTTCGCGCGGGAGCCGCTCCCGGCCGACTCCCCGCTCCGCAAGCTCGACCGCGTGATCCTCACCCCCCATCTCGCGGCGTCCACCGCCGAAGCGCAGGAGCGGGTGAGCCTCGAGATCCTCACCGCCGTGCGTGACGCGCTGCTGACGGGCGACCTCTCCTTCGCGATCAACGTCCCCGGGATCTCGGGCGATCTGCTGCGCCGGCTCGGGCCGCTGCTCGACCTGGCGCGGCGCCTCGGGCGCCTGGGGCTCGCGCTCGTCGAGGGGCCGGTGCGCGCGATCGAGGTGGCCTACGGGGGCAAGGACGAGGCCGCGCCGCGGCCCGTGCTGGTGGCGGCGGTCGAGGGCCTCCTCTCGGCCATGGGCGTGGAGCCGGTGAGCCTCGTCAACGCGCTGCTCCTCGCTGAGGAGCGCGGCATTCAGCACGCCCGCAAGACGGGCGCTCCCGAGCCGGGGTTCGAGACGACCGTGGGGGTGATGCTCGAGACCGCTGCGGGTCGGACGCGGGTGCTAGGGGCGCTGGTGGGCAACAGCCACGGCCGCGTCATCGGCATCGACGACTATCACGTGGACGTCGCGCCCGAGGGGTGGATGCTCGTGATCAAGAACCGCGACGTCCCCGGCGTGATCGGCCACGTGGGGACGCTGCTGTCGCGCGCGGGGATCAACATCGGCAGCTACCACCAGGCGCGCCGCGCGCCGCCGGGGGGCGAAGCGATCGCGGCCGTGAGCGTGGATCAGGCGCTGACCAACGGTGTGCTCGAGGAGCTGCAGCGGGTGCCGGACGTGCTGCAGGTGAGGCTGGCGTATTTGGGAGACTAATCCGCGGCCTGCTCGGTCCGCCGCTCTTCGTCCTTCAATAGCCGGAATGTCTTCACCGCCCCGGTGAGCTTGTCGGCCGCCTCCGCGAGCTGGTTCGCGGACGAGGCGATCTCCTCCGTGGAGGCGGTCTGCTCCTCGCTCGACGCGGCGATCTGCTCGGCCGCCGCAAGCAGCGTCTCGGTACCCTGCGCCACCGTGCCGAGGCGCGCGCTGATCTCCTCCACCAGCGCCCGCACCTCTTCCGCCGATTTCGCGATCTCGCGACTCCAGTGATCGTTCGCTTCCGCCTCCGTGGCCACCGTGGCGAGCCCCTGGGCCGCCGACTGGGCCGCGTCGCGGGCCGCGGTGCCGCCGCGGGCGAGGGCGAGCAGCCGGTCGCGCGTCGCCTGCACGCGCGTCACCACGCCGCGCACCGTGTCCGCCGTGTCGCCCGCCGCCGCCGCGGCGACCGAAGCCAGTTTCCGCACCTCGTCCGCCACCACCGCGAAGCCACGCCCCTGCGGCCCGGCGCGCGCCGCCTCGATCGCCGCGTTCAGCGCCAGCATGTTGGTCTGCGTCGCGACGGCCTTCGCCTGCGCCACGAACTTCTGGATCTCCGCGGAGGCCTGCGCCAGCGCGACCGCTTCCTGCGCGCCCGTCTCGACCTCCAGGGCGAGCTTGGAGAGCTGCGCCGTGCTCTCGTCGAGCGTCTCCTTATGGCGACGCGCCAGCGTGGCCAGGCTGCTGTTGCGGCGCACCGAGTCCTCGGCTCCGGCGGCGAGGATCGTCACGATCTGGAGGATGCGCCCGGCGTCGTCCGCCGCGGCGCGGACGAGCTGCGCCTGCTCGGCCGCGCGCTTCGTGAGGTCCTGGCACGTCGCGGCCATCTCCTCCGTCGAGGCGCTCATCTCCTCGGTGGACGCGGAGATCTGCGCTGCCATCGCCGCCGCTTCGTCCGCCGCGGTGCGGATCGCACCGACCAGCCGGCGCAACGCCACGACCATGGAGTGGACCGACGACAGGAGGTCGCCCATTGCCGCCGTCTCGGTGTGCTGGGTCACGACCGTGACCGAGAGGTCGCCGCCCGCGACGCGGCTCGCGATGAGGCCCGCGGCCTTGACGGGCTCGGCCAGACGGCGGTCGACCCACCCGCCCAATCCCCACAACGCGGCCGCGAGCGCGAGTGCGCCCGCGGCGCTGACCCAGCCCGGCGGGCCCCCGACGATCCACGCGCCGGCGTAGCCCAGCACGGCGGCGGCGAGGCCGGCCAGGAGGAAACTCCATCGCAGTTCGAGGGACCGAGTGGCCATGAGCGGAGCGGACGCGCTAAGCTAGGGCGGGTTTCACGGCGGGGCAAGTCCGCTTAATTTCAGGCACTTATGAAGAGCGCCCCGACGTACGAGCCCGCGACGGTGGAAGCCAAGTGGCAGCGCTTGTGGGAAGAGCGCCACGTCAACGAGCCCGACGTCGACCGGCCGCGGCGGCCGTTCTACAACCTCATGATGTTCCCCTACCCGTCCGCCGAAGGCCTGCACGTCGGCAACATGTTCGCGTTCACCGGCGCCGACATCTACGGGCGCTTCAAGCGGCTCGCGGGTTACGACGTGTTCGAGCCGATCGGGTTCGACGCCTTCGGCATCCATTCCGAGAACTACGCGCTCTCGATCGGCGCCCATCCGGCGAAGCTGATTCCCCAGAACATCACGACCTTCCGCCGGCAGCTGCGGCGCTTCGGGGGCATGTTCGACTGGCGTCACGAGCTCTCGACCACGGATCCCCGGTACTACAAGTGGACGCAGTGGCTCTTCCTGCAGTTCTTCAAGGCGGGCCTGGCGCTCCGCAAGCGGGCCGCGGTCAACTGGTGTCCGGCGTGCAAGACGGTGCTGGCGAACGAGCAGGTCATCAACGGCTACTGCGAACGGCACCCCGACGTCCGGGTCGAGCAACGGTTTCTCGAGCAGTGGTTCTTCGCCATCACCCGGTACGCCGAGCGGCTGCTGCGGAACCTCGACGCGCTCGACTGGTCTGAGAGCACCGCCGCCATGCAGCGCAACTGGATCGGCCGGAGCGAGGGCGCGGAGCTCGTCTTCGAGACCCCAGGCGGGGAGGCGATCACCGCCTTCACGACGCGGCCCGACACCGTGTTCGGTGCCACCTACATGGTGCTCGCTCCCGAGCACCCGCTCGTGGACGCGCTCACGGCGGACGAGCAGCGGCCGGTCGTCAACGCCTACCGGCGCGCCGTCCAGGCGAAGGACATCGTGTCCCGGAAGGTGGGCGAGAAGACGAAGACCGGCGTTTTGCTCGGCTCCTACGGCCGCAACCCCGCCACCGGTGAAGCGATCCCCATCTGGATCGCCGACTACGTGCTGATGGAGTACGGCACCGGCGCCATTATGGCCGTCCCGGCGCACGACGAGCGCGACTTCGAGTTCGCGCAGCAGTTCAGGCTCCCGATCGTCCAGGTGGTGCGACTCGAGGGCCAGGCCCTCCCTATCGTGTCGGAGGAGGGGGTGTTGATGAACTCGGGCCAGTTCAACGGGCTCACCTGCCGCGACGGCGCGCAGCGCATCGTCCAGTGGCTCGCGGGGAAGGGGCTCGGCAAGGCCCAGGTCCAGTACCGCCTGCACGACTGGTGCATCTCCCGCCAGCGCTACTGGGGCCCGCCGATCCCCATCATCCACTGCGACCGCTGCGGCCCGGTGGGAGTGCCTGAGAAGGACCTCCCCGTCGAGCTCCCGTTCATCGAGGACTTCCGCCCCGACGACACCGGGGTGAGCCCGCTCGCGCGCCACCGGGAGTGGTACTTCGTGAAGTGCCCGCAGTGCGGCGCCCTGGGGCGCCGCGAGACGGACGTGTCGGACACGTTTCTCGATTCCGCATGGTACTTCCTGCGCTATCCGTCCACCGAGTTCGACGACCGGCCGTGGGACCCGCAGCGTACGAAGACGTGGCTGCCCGTGACCAGCTACATCGGTGGCAACGAGCACGCCGTGCTCCACCTCCTCTACTCCCGCTTCGTGACGATGGCCCTGCGGGAGCTCGGGCACCTGCACTTCGAGGAGCCGTTCCCGAAGCTCCGGGCCCACGGCCTGATCATCAAGGACGGCGCGAAGATGTCCAAGTCGCGCGGCAACGTGGTGATCCCCGATGCCTACATCCAGAAGTGGGGCGCCGACACCGTCCGCATGTACCTCATGTTCCTCGGCCCGTTCCAGGAAGGGGGGGACTTCCGCGACGAGGGGATCACCGGCATCCGCCGCTTCCTCGACAAGGTGTGGGCGCTGGCGCACGAGGCGGCGGCCGCCCGGGCGCGGCCGCTCCCGCCGGCCGTCGAGCGGAAGCTGCACCAGACCATCAAGAAGGTTACCGCGGACACGGAGAGCTTGAACTACAACACCGCGATCGCCGCGATGATGGAGTACGTGAATGAAGTGCGGAGTGCCGAGTGTGGAGTGCGGAGTGCGATGGAGCCGTTGTTGGTCCTGTTGGCGCCCTACGCGCCGCATCTCGCCGAGGAGCTCTGGTCCACGCTGGGGCACGGCGAGACGATCTTCACGGCGCCATGGCCGGGCTACGACGATCGCATCGCGGCGGGCGGCGATGTGGAGATCGCGGTGCAGGTGAACGGCAAGCTGCGCGGCTTGATCAACGTGCCGCGCGGCACCACCCAGGACGACGTCGTCAAGCGGGCGCTCGCGGACGAGGGCATCCGCAAGTTCGTGGACGGGAAGCCGATCCGGAAGACGGTCTACGTGCAGGATCGGTTGCTGAACCTCGTCGTCTGAACTCCGCTCCCGTCTTAGAAGATTCGCGCGACGAGGTCTCCGACGAAGTACCCGACGGCCGCCACGCCCAGCCCCACGACAAACATGTCGATCCCGCTGCGGATCACGCCGCGACCTGTGAAGAAGCTGCGCGCGGCCCCGACCACGAAGTGCGAGAGCATCGCGACGCTAAACGCGGTCCACGCGGCCGTGCGTCCGCTGAGCGCCAGGAACGGCGCCACCGGGATGAATGCTCCGACGGCCGTGGCCGCTCCGGTGAGCCAACCTTCCTTGAACGGAGTGGCGTGGGCCTCGCCGATCTTCAGCTCCTCGCGCACCTGCTCCTCGAGCGCGCGTTGCGAGTCGCGCATCACATCGGCCGCCATCTGCCGCGCGATACCGGCCTCGACCCCCTTGGTCTGGTACACGAGGGCCAGCTCTTCCTCCTCCACTTCCGGCATCAGCCGGATCTCCTCCTTCTCCATCGCGATCTCGTGCGCGTACACCTCCTGTTCGCTCTTCGCGGCGAGGTAGCCCGAGGCCCCCATGGAGAGCGCGTCCGCGATCATGCCGGCGAGGCCCGAGACCAGCACGATGTGCGGCGCCACCGCCGCGCCGAGCACGCCGGCCACCAGCCCGAAGTTGGCCGTGAGGCCGTCGTTGAAGCCGTACACCACGTTGCGCAGGAAGCCCCCCGAGCCGGTCCGGTGCCACGGCTCGCTCGCCCGGCCGGCGAGATTCGCCAGCGTCTCGGCGTGCGCGGCGGATTCCTTGGCGAGGGTGAGCGACACGCTGCGGGCGTCGTCGGTACTCGACCGCCGGTGCAGGTCCATGTAGCCCTTCACCTCACGGCCCTCCTCCCGCAGCAGCAGGGGCAGCAGGTAGCGGGGGCCGAAGCGGCGCCCGAGCCACGCCATGAAGCGCGCGCTGAGCGAGGGCTGGGCGGCGTCGGACGGCACGGGGTGGCCGTGCTCGCCCAGCAGCTTGGCCCACATCTCGGTGTGCCGACGCTCGACGGCCTGGAGCTTCAGGAACACGTCGTGATTGGCCTGCCGCCGCTCCTCACCCGCGAGCACGCCGTAGAGGTAGGCGGCGTCGGATTCGTCCCGCCAGTGATGCAGCCAGGCGTGGAGCGTTTTCTTGTCGAGCGTCGTCATGCGCCTGAAGATATCCGCTGAAGGGACAAGTTACTAGACACCAATTGGTTACCACCTTTGGCATCGCGCTGCGACCCTTTCTCGTACGGCTGCATCATAGCATTCAGGAGATGACCATCTCGCTCGCCGTCCCCGACATCCTCGTGGCCCGGGCCCGAGCCGGCGATCTGGAGGCGCTCGAGGCACTCTATCGAGCCTTCGAGACGCCCGTCTACAACCTCGCCCGGCGGATGCTGCGCCATCCCGAAGAGGCCGAGGACGTGCTTCAGGAGACGTTCCTCGAAGTGGTGAAGAGCATCCGATCGTACCGCGGGGAAGGGCCGTTGTGGGCGTGGATTCGCAAGATCGCGGCCTCCAAGGCGCTGATGCGCATCCGGCGCGAGCAGCTGCGGGGGGTAGAGCTGCTGGACGAGGAGACGGCGCCGGGGAGCCCGGTGCACAAGAGCCTCCCGGCGCGGATCGATCTCGAGCGGGCGCTGGAGCGGCTGACCGAGACGTCGCGATCGGTCGTCTGGCTGCACGACGTCGAGGGCTACACCCACGAGGAGATCGCCGAGCTGATGGGCAAGACCGTAAGCTTTTCCAAGTCGCAGTTGGCGCGCGCGCACGCGCGGCTGCGGCGCATGCTGGAGATAGAAGGAGCGGCACCGTGATGCACTGCACGATGGACGATCTGCTCGCGCTGCGAGCCAACGAAGGCTCGGCGTGGGCGCGCCGGCACCTGGACGAGTGCCCGGCGTGCCAGACGGAGCTGGAGGCGCTGTATCAGCGCGTCGCCCGGCTCAAGGCGCTGCCGCCGCTCGGGCCGGCACGCGACCGCTGGCCCGCGATCCGCGACGCGATCGTCGCCGAGCGGCGGCGGCGCGTGCGGCGCTGGAGTGGCGTCGGACTCGCGGCCGCTGCGGCGGTCGCCGGGCTGATCGTGCTCGCGCCGTTCCGGCCGCGGCAGGTCGACGCTGCCGAGCTGGCGCGGGCGAAGCAGCAGTCGGCGACCTTGGAGGACGAGCTCCAGCGCTACGATCCCACGGGACGCGTGATGAGCGGTCGGTCGGCCGCCCTGGTGGCCGAGCTGGAAGACCGCATTGCCGTCGTCGACGGCGAGCTCGCCCGGGTGAGCGGGTCGGAGGCGCAGTTGCGCCACGACGAGCTCGTCAAACTCTGGCAGGAGCGGGTGACCCTGATGCAGCAGCTGGTCGACGCGCACGTCACCCGCGTCTCCTATGTTGGGCTGTGAGGCCCGGAGGAATCCGTTCATGATGTTGAAGAAGTGGATCATCACCGCCGTCACCGTCGCACTCATTGGTCCGGCGTGGCTCGAGGCGCAACAGCCACCGCGCCCCCCCCGCCCCCCGCGGCAACCGCGCGCCTGGGCCTTCTCGTACAGCGATAACCGCGGCCGGATCGGCGTCGTGGTCCGGACGGACGCCTCGCCCGAGAGCGACAAGCTCGGCGCCAAGCTCGAAGCGGTGACCCCGGGCGGACCGGCCGAGAAGGCGGGGCTCAAGGCCGGGGACATCATCACGAAGTTCAACGGGACGGGGCTCGCAGGCGTGAAATCCGAGAACGAGGACGAGTCCGGACCCGGGAAGAAGCTGATCGAGCTCGCCCGCAAGCTCGCGCCCGGCGACACGGTCCAGATCGAATATCGGCGGGGCGGTGACACGAAGACGGCGACGCTCGTGGCCGAGGACATCGACATGGCGTGGAGCTTCGTCGCGCCCCACATCGCGCCCACGCCCATGCCTCATCTCGATGGCCCGGAGATGATGATGGAGCCGCGAGCCTTCGGCTTCTGCTTCGGCGACAGCTGGTGCGAGCTCGACCTCGTGACTCTGAACGGGGACCTGGGAGAGTACTTCGGGACCAAGGAGGGGATCCTCGTCGTCAAGGCGCCCGCGGACTCGAGCCTGCCGCTGAGGGCCGGCGACGTGATCCTCTCGATCGCCGGGCGGAAGCCGACCTCGCCCGCCCACGCGATGCGGATCCTGCGCTCCTACGAGGCCGGTGAGACGGTGTCCATCGAGCTGATGCGCAAGCAGAAGCGCATGACCGTCGCGTGGAAAGTCCCGGAGCCCGAAGCGCGTCACATGCGGCGGCCGCGCGGGCGCGAGGAGCAGAGCCACTACCGGCGGGTGGTGCGGACGCGGCTCGGCGCCCGCTGGGTCTAGAGGGGCGGGCTAGCCGCGTCGCGCGGCGGGCAGGGCCTGGTCGAAGGCGGCGAACTCGAACGGCTTGGGCACGCACGGCCGGCCGGTGGAGGCGAGGAAGGTCCGGACCTGCTCGTCCACGAGCTGCCCCGTCGTGAAGATGATGCGGTCCGCGTGCCCGGGGTCGGTCGTCTGGAGCTCCCGGTACAGCTCTTCGCCCGAGACGTCCGGCATCCGCATGTCCACGATCACGGCGTCGAACCTGCCTTCGCGCAGCCGGCCGAGCGCCTCCCGGCCGCTGGACGTCGTCTCCACTTCGTGGCCCCGGCCCGCCAGGTAGCGTTGCAGCGATACGCGCACCGACGCTTCATCATCCACTACGAGAATCTGCAGCCGGTCGCCCTGAGGCGGGACGAGGGGTATCGCCTGGGACTCGCCCGAGGCGCGGTGCGTGACGATCGGCACTTCCACGATGAAGCGGGCGCCTCCCTGCGGTGCGTTCTCGGCCCAAATGCGGCCCTCGTGCTCCCGCACGATGCCGAGCGAAATGGAGAGCCCCAGCCCCGTGCCCGAGCCGGTCGGCTTGGTCGTGAAGAAGGGGTTGAAGATGCGCTCGAGCAGGTTGGGGGGGATGCCGGGACCGGTGTCCTCAACGTCGATGCGGATGACCGCCCCCATGCGCCGCGTCCGCACGATCAGCCGCTGCGACTCGCGGGGTGACTTCTCCATCGCCTGCTCGGCGTTGGTGACGAGGTTCAAGAACACCTGTTGCAGCTGATGGGCGTCCGCCATCGTCTCGGGGATCTGCTCGTCGTAGTCGCGCGTCACCTCGATGCCGCGCACCCGCAGCTCGTAGCCCCGGAGCTCGAGCGTGTCGTCGAGCACCTGGTTCACGCCCGTCGGCGTCCGCTCCGGCTTGTGTTGGCGCGCGAAGGTGAGGAGGTTCTGGACGATGCGCGAGGCGCGCCGCGCCTCGGCGTAGATCATCTCGGCCGCCGTGCGCTGGTCGGGCGGGAAGCGTTTCTCGGTGAGCAGCAGCTGCGCGAACGCCGAGATCCCCGCCAGCGGATTGTTCAGCTCGTGTGCCACGCCGGAGACGAGCTGCCCGATGGCCGACATCTTCTCGGACTGGATCAGCTGCTCTTGCAGCATCTTCTGGTCGGTCACGTCGCGAATCACGCACAGCACCTCTTCGTCCCTCTGCGGCGTCGAGTACGTGACCTGGATCGTGCGGTACTCCCGGTCCTTGCGGATGAACGTCGTCTCGAACAACCCCGTCTCCCCCGCGAGCGCCTTCTGGAAGTGCATCAGCGCCTTGGGGAGCTCGTCGTCCGGGAGCAGCGGCGCGAACCACTGGCCCACGAGCTCCTGGCGGGGGTAGCCCGAGATGTTCTCGGCGGCGTGGTTGAAGGTGGTAAAGCGGCCGTTGGCGTCGAGCGTCACGATCGCGTCCGAGGCGGACTCGAACAGGTTGCGGTAGCGCGCCTCCGACCGGGCCAGGGCGTCCTGCGCGCCTTTTTCCTCGGTGATGTCGCGCAGCGACGCCACGGTGCCGACGAGGTCGCCGTCGAGCACGAGCGGCGTGGTGGAGACGGCGACGTTGCGCTCCTCGCCGTCCGCACGCACGACGGTGGTCTCGTAGCGCTGCTGCTCGCCCTCGAACGCCCGGTGCTCGCGCTCGGCGACGTGCTGCCGCTCCGCCGAAGCGACGAGATCGTCGATGGCCGTGCCAGGGAGATCGGCGAGCCGCCGGCCGAACAGCTCGGCGGCCGAGCGGTTGGCGGTGAGGACTTTGCGGTCGAGACCGGTGACCACGACGGCATCCGCGAGCGCTGCGACGATCTCGGCCGCGACACGAAGCGGGTCCAGCGCCGGGGGCTTCGGTGTCATCGTGGGGGCCCGAAGCCCCCGCGTGGGCGCAGCGCCCCGGCTCTTACTCATTCGTACGTTGCGACCATCGCCTCACGCATGTAGGAGAGGCTCTTGTGCGCGGAACCGGTCACGGCCTTGGGGCTCTCGCCCCGCTGCACGCAGGCCTTGATGATCTCCAGCGCGTGGATCGGATGCTCGTCGTCGTACTTCGCGTGCTCCTCGAGCCACCAGCGTCCGCGCGGCCCGATCTTCTCGTTCTTCGCGAGCCCACGCAGCGCCTTCTCGGAGATCTTCTGCGCCACGCCCTCCACTGCGTAGTTCGTCGCCGACACCGCCTCGCCGAACGGCGCGGTGCGGCACATCTCGGTGAGGTAGGCGTGGAACTCCTTCACCTCGTCAATCATGGGCTCCGGGGTCTGGAAGCGCACTCGAGGAACATTGAAGCCATCTCCCATCGCGCGCCACATGGCGTCGTGCCGGCGCTCGACCCGGATGTTGTCCCGGAAGAACGCCTTGCCGTCTTCCGATGAACGGTCGAGCAGCGTCTGCAGCCACTGAGGAAAGTCGCGAATGATGGGATAGAACGCGACCAGGAAGTCCTGGATCTTGCCGTCGATCAACGCATTCTCCGACGCGTGGATGATCACGGGCGTGTCGAGGATGGCCTCCCGCTGCGGCTCCAAGGTGGCGTCCAGTTCTGCCACCCAAGCCGGGTGGGGGGTAACCTGCACGGACATGATGGCTCCTTCCAGGGCGCGATCGAGAGAGGCTGCAACGAGCCCCCTAATCTATCGCGGCCGTGCAATCGCGCAACTTCAAGTCGCATTGTGACTTGTGCCACACATCCAGACCGACATTCGGCCACTCGGGGTCTAACCGGTTGCCCCTGAGCGTGTTGTAGAGCCGCCACGGCACCACTTTCGGGCTTGTGGCTGACGATATATCTTCTAGCAGTATCGTCGCGTTACATCTTAACGGTGAGGTAATAGTGCGGAGACATGTGGGATGGGAGGCGTTCGCCTTCGGTTTCGGCCCCCGCGGGTGGGGCGCACGCCGTCGGCGTCAGTGGTTCGAGGCGGGCGACATGAAATACGTGATCCTCAAGCTGCTGCGCGACAAGCCGCGCCACGGCTATGAGGTCATGAAGGAGCTCGAGGACCAGCTACGCGGCTGCTACTCCCCGTCGCCCGGCACCGTGTACCCCACGCTGCAATGGCTGGAGGACGAGGGCCTCGTGGTTGGGAAGGACGTCGAGGGCAAGAAGGTTTACGAGATCACCGATACGGGACGCCGCTTCCTCGACGAGCACAAGGACGTGGTCGAGGACATCTTCGAGCGCGTGCGCGACGCCGTGGACCGCGCCGTGGGCGGTACCATGGCCGAGATCAACCGTGGGGTGGGCCGGCTGGTGAAGGCCGTCTACCGCACCGGCTGGCGCGCGAAGGAAGACGGCATGCGGCACAAGGTCGCCGAGGTGCTCGCGCGCGCGGCCGAAGAGATCGAGACGCTCGCGGGCTAGCCCCGCCGCTGCCGCAGCTCTTCGAGCGCGGCCTTCACGTACACGCGGGTCATCTGCTTCCGCCACGACAGGTCGAAGTCGGTATTGTCGAGCGGCTTGGCGGGACGGTAGGCGGCGGCGGCGGCCGCGGCGATCGCGTCGTCGCCGAGCTCGCCGTCCCGCAGTGCCGCGGCGGCCTCGGGGATCTCCTGAGGCCAGCTCGCGACGCCGCCCAGCACGATGCGGGCGTCCGTGACCCTCCCGCCCTCCCGTCGCACCCAGGCCGCGACGCCCAGCACGGGGAAGTCGAATGAGCCACGCCGCCGCAGCTTGTGATAGACCGCGTCCCAGCCGTCGGGAGCCGGGAGGCGTACCTCGGCCAGGATCTCGTCGGGCTGCTTGGTGAGGTAGTTGATGCCGTCGTTGTGGTAGAACCGCCCCGCCGGAATCACGCGCTCCCCCTGCGGGCCCACGAGCAGGAACTCCGCCCCGATCGCGACCGCGACGGGCGCCACATCCGAAGAGCTCACCGCCCAGCAGCGCGGCGAGGACGGCGCCACCCAGCAAATGTGCCCGTCCTTCTTCATGCAGAAGTCGATCGCCTTGCGCCATTCGTAGGTCTGGTCGTAGTAGTTGCAGCGCGTGTCGAGACACAGGTTGCCACCCAGGGTGCCCATGTTGCGGAGCAGTGGGGTCGATACGAGCGCCGCCGCGTGGGCGACCGCGGAGTAGGCGGATAGGCGGATAGGCGGGTAGGCGGTTAGTTCGCTCAGGGTGGCACACGGGCCGAGTGCGCATCCCGCATCCCGCATTTCGTATCCTGCAAGCTCGCGAATTCCCATCAGCGAAATGACGGTGCGCGGCTCCTGGTGTCGCCGCTTCATGTTCGGATACAGGTCGGTGCCGCCTGCGACGTACATCCCTTCCGGACCCGCGTCGGCCTTCATCGCCAACGCCTCCTTGAGCGTCTTCGGCTGCAAGTACTTGAAGGAAGGGAGCCGAAGCATCAGCGCCGCCGCCCTGCGGTGACCTCTACCGCCTTCTCCCGCCCTCTACCGCCTTCGACCGCCCTGCCGTCCCCGCCTTCCCAGGGGGGAGCCACTCGCGTGGGCTCCGGCCACGGCAGGTCTGGGAACCCGAGCGGCCCGAACCGCGGCTCCTCCCCCTTCTCCTTGCGGCGCAGCGCCTTGAAGACCTTCTCCGGCGTAATCGGCACTTCGTCGATGCGGACGCCGACGGCATCGTATACCGCGTTCGCGACGGCGGGCGGCACAGGGAGGAGCGGGCCCTGCCCGCACTCCTTCGCGCCGAAGGGGCCATTCGGGTCGGGGTCCTCGACGACGTAGGTGATCACGTCGCACATCTCGAGCGTGGTGGGACTCTTGTACTCGAGCAGGCTCGGAATCTTGTGCACCACGTTGCGGTTGCCGCGATAGGCCATTTCCTCCATCAGGGCCTCGCCCAGGCCCATGTAGATGGATCCCTCGATCTGGCCGATCACGGCGGCGGCGTTGATCGAGCGTCCCACGTCGTGGGCGATCCAGATCTTCGGCACCCGCACGATGCCGGTGGCGGGATCCACGTCCACGAGGGCGACGCACGCGCAGTAGGAGTAGGCGGGTGAGGGGCCGACCCCCGCGCCCCGGTACTTTCCGGCGCCGGCGGCCGGCGTGTATGAACCCACCGTTCCCACCGTGCCCGCAGCCGCTTCGGCGAGCTGGACCGCCTCGGAGAAGCTGATCCCGCGCTCGGGACTCGCCGCGTCGAATACGCGACCGCCCGCGAACGTGATCCGCTCGACCGGTGCCTCGAGCTTCAGCGCCGCGTGCCGGGCGATGAGGTCACGCGCCCGCTCGGCGGCCTGGATGGCGGCGTTTCCCGTCATCAGCGTCACGCGGCTGGAGTAGCTGCCGAGATCGACCGGGGTGAGATCGGTGTCCGCCGCGACCACGGCGATGTCGAAGGGGTCGAGACCCAGCACTTCCGCGACGATGATCGCGAGCACCGAGTCCGAGCCCTGGCCGATCTCGGTCGACCCGCAGAACACCGTCACGCCGCCGCCCCGGTCGCACTTGAGCTGCACCCCGGAGTGCGGCATCGCGTTCCAGTAGATCGGGAGTCCGGCGCCCGTGATGTAGGAGGAGCAGGCGAGCCCCACGCCTTGGCCGTAGGGGAGCTTGCGATACTGCTCCTTCCACCCCGATCCCGCGACGACCTTGCGAATGCACTCGGCGAGGCCCATGGAGCCGATGCGCAGCCAGTTCGCCGTGAGCGAGTGCGGCGGGACGAGATGCTTCAGCCTGAAGTCGGCCGGGTCGATCCCCAGCTGCTCCGCGATCTTGTCGAAGTGGACTTCCAGCGCGAACCGCGGCTGCGGCGTGCCGTGGCCCCGTTTGGGGCCGCAGGGCGGCTTGTTGGTGAACGCCCGCGCGCCCTGGAACTTGTAGCGGGGCACGTGGTGGGTGACGGTCTGCAGGGCGCCCGTATAGTAGGTGCTCGCGACGCCGTAGGAGCCGTAGCCCCCACCGTCGAGCAGCGACTTGAAGTGCATCGCGGTGATGGCGCCGTCCTTCTTCACGCCCGTCTTCACCCACATGAGCGTCGGATGGCGCCCGCGATGGCAATAGAAGACCTCTTCCCGCGTGAGCGTGATCTTCACGGGACGGCCGGTCAGCATCGCGAGCTTCGCCACGACGATCTCGTGGCTGAACGGGTCGCTCTTGCCGCCGAAGGCGCCGCCGTTCGTGGTCGCGATCACGCGCACTCGAGCGGGCGGGAGCTCCAGCACCTTGGCGAGCGCGCGGTGCACGTAGTGCGGCGTCTGGGTCGAGCTCCACAACGTGAGCTTGCCGTCGGGCGACCACTCGGCGACCGCCGCGTGCTGCTCCATCGGGAGATGGGTGTTCCCCTCGAAGAAGAGCAGGTCCTCCCGCACGAGCTCCGCCTCGGCGAAGCCGGCCTCCACGTCGCCGAATTCGAGGTTGATGAGCTTGTGCAGGTTGCCGTGATCGCCGTAATCGTGGATGCGGGGCTCGGGATGCTCGACGGCGTCCAGGTGGTCCCTGATGGGCCGCAACGGCTCGTACTCCACGGCGATCAGGTCGAGCGCCGCGGTGGCCACCTCCTCGCTGACCGCGGCCACGCCCGCCACCGGGTCGCCCACGAAGCGCGCCTTGTCGAGGGCGAGCGCGTGCTCGTCCTGGCTCACGGGCAGGATCCCGAATGGGATCGGGAGATCCTTCCCCGTGAGCACCGCCTTGACCCCGGGGAGAGCGAGGGCTCGTGCCGCGTCGATCCGGACGATGCGGGCGTGCGGATGGGGGCTGCGCAGCAGCTTGCAGTACAGCATGCGGGGGAGGGAGAGGTCGTCGGCGAACTTCGTCACGCCGAGCACCTTGGCCGTCGCGTCGACCTTGCGGAGCGCTTTCCCCACGACCCGGAAATCGTGAGACGGTTGGACCGTGGGACGGTTGGAGGGTCCGCCGGGCTTCGTGGACCCACCTTCCGACCTTTCAACCTTCCGCCTCTTACCGTCGGCCATACAGCGACTCCCGTGCCGGCTCTGCCTTCTCACCTCGCAGCCGCGCCGCGGCCAATTCCACCGCCTCGTAGATCTTGATGTAGCCGGTGCAGCGGCAGAGGTTGCCTGAGAGGGCCTGCTTGATGTCGTCTCGGTTGGGGCGTGGGTTGTCGGCGAGGAGGGCGTCGGCGGTGAGGAGGAAGGCTGGGGTGCAGTAGCCGCACTGGGCGGCGCCCAGCGCCGCGAAGGCTTCCTGCAGCGGGTGCAGCCGGCTGCCTTGCGCCAGCCCTTCGACCGTCTTCACGCGGCGGCCCTCGCACGCGAGGCCGAGCACCAGGCACGACAGCACGGGCGCGCCGTCGAGCAGCACCGTGCACGTGCCGCATTCGCCCAATTCGCACCCATGCTTCGTGCCGGTGAGGGCGAGATCCTCCCGCAGCACCTCGAGCAGCGTCTTGTGCGGAGCGAAGGCGACCTCGACCGGCTCGCCGTTCAGCTCGAAGCCGATTTTCGCCTTGGCGTCGGGCATATGCTCGAAACGTAATCTTGATAACCCGCACCTGCGACGCCAGCTTTCGGGCGCGCCAAGCATGAACCTCGGACCCGGAGAGCCGAATGCAGGCGGTTAGGCCGTTCGTCGGTTGGTCGGTCAGTGTGACGGCGCTGCTGCTGCTAGCCGCCTATCCGCCTGACCGCCTGTCCGCCCAGGATTATCGAGCCCAGGCCCTCCGCATCCTGAAGACGGTCCCCTTGATCGACGGCCACAACGACATCCCCGACGCAATCCGTGAGCGCGGGGGGCTCGACTCAGTGGACTTCGGAGCGAGCCAGCCCAAGCTGATGACCGACGTCCCGCGGCTCCGGGCGGGCGGGGTCGGCGGCCAGTTCTGGGCCGCCTACGTGCCCGTCACGACGATCCACGGCGGCGAGCACCCGGCGGTGTACGCGCTCGAGCAGATCGACCTCGTGCACCGCCTGTGTCGTAAGTATCCGCAGACCTTCGCGGAAGCGACCACCGCGGCCGCCGTCGAGCGCAACTTCAAGGCGGGGAAGATCTCCTGCCTCATCGGGATCGAAGGAGGACACGCGATCGAAAACTCGCTCGGCGCGCTGCGCATGTTCTCCCGGCTGGGCGTGCGCTACATGACGCTCACGCACTGGGAGACGCTCGACTGGGCCGACGCCGCCACCGACAGCGCGAAGCACAACGGCCTGACGCCGTTCGGCGAGGACGTCGTCCGCGAGATGAACCGGGTGGGGATGCTGGTGGACCTCTCCCACGTCTCGGACGCCACGATGGTGGGCGCCATCCGCGTGTCGCGCGCGCCGGTGTTGTTCTCGCACTCCTCGGCCCGCGCGCTGTGCGACCACGTGCGCAACGTCCCCGACTCGATCCTGCGCATGGTCAAGGCGAACGGCGGGGTGGTGATGGTGAACTTCTACCCGAGCTTCGTCTCCGAGGCGGTGCGCGCCTACGGCGACAGCGTCACGGCGCGCTCCCGCGCGCTGCGGGCGGCGGGCGCGGATTCGGCCCTCATCGCCGACACGGTGCGAGCCCGGGAGGCCAGCGGGCCCAAGGCCACGCTGTCACAGGTGGCCGACCACATCGCGCACATCCGCGACGTTGCGGGCGTGGACCACGTGGGCGTAGGCTCCGACTTCGACGGCATCACGACCGTGCCGGTGGGGCTGGAGGACGTATCGAAGTTCCCCGATCTCCTCGCGGAGCTGCTGCGCAGGGGCTGGAGTGAGCAGGACGTGAGAAAGGTCGCCGGCCTGAACGTGCTGCGGGTGCTCCGCGATGCGGAGAGAGTGTCGAGGGAAATGACAGCGACGAGGGATTAGCTACCCGTCGAGCCCGCCGCCTGCTTCCCGGCATCCTCAAACCCTTTCCTGGTCATCTCCCCCCACCGCTGCCGCAAGGTGAACACCGTGAAGAAGGCCTTCAACCGCCACCACACCGTGCGCTGCCGGTACCCGAACGTCTCCAGCGTCGCGTAGCACAGCAGGCGGATGAGATCCCCGAGACGACCGTAACGGCGGAAGCTCACCTCTTCGAGCACCACGGCCCAGAGCGACAACAGCATGCCGTAGCCCCAGGCGACGAGCAGGAACAGCAGCGCGAACGAGGTGTTGACGACGCCGAGGGCGAGGCCAAGCGCCGTGACAATGTAGCCAGCCACCTCGATGAGGGGTGCGATCATCTCCCCGAACGTGAAGAAAGGCATCGCGATCAACCCGACGCGGCCGTAGCGGGGGTTGAAGAGCATTCCCTTGTACTGCCACATCGCGGCGATGAGCCCGCGGTGCCAGCGCTCGCGTTGGCGCGAGAGGATGCGGCCCGATTCCGGGACCTCCGTCCAGGCGACGGGGTCGGGAATGAAGGGGATCTCGTAGCGGATCTTGTGCTGCTGCAGGTGACGATGCAGGCGGATGACGAGGTCCAGGTCCTCCACCACGCTCCTCGTCTGGTACCCGCCGATGGCGTGGAGGTACTCCTTGCGGAACAGGCCGAACGCGCCGGAGATGACGAGGCTGCCGCCCAGACGGTTCCAGCCGAGCCGACCGAACAGGAACGCGCGCAGGTACTCGACCACCTGGATGCCCGGAAGGAAGCGGCGGGGCACCCTGGCGTCGCTCACACGGCCGTCCTTCACCGTGCAGCCGTTGGCTACGCGGACGGTGCCGCCGACCGCGGCGATCTGGCGGCCGAGCAGGAACGGCCGCGTGAGGCGGAGCAGCGCGTCGGGCTCGATCAGGGTGTCCGCGTCCACCGCGATCACGAGGGGGAAGCGACTCGCGTTGATGGCGGCGTTGAGCGAGTCTGCCTTGCCGCCGTTCTCCTTGTCGATGACGAGCAGCCGCGTGCGCGTGCGTGAGCGGTACACGGCTAGTACGGGGCAGGTGGACAGCGTCTCCGGATAGGTGCGCGGCACTTCGTACAACTCGAACGCGTGGCGCAGCCGCTCCAGGGTGTCGTCCTTCGAGCCGTCGTTGACGACGACGACCTCGAAGTTCCGGTACTCGAGCGTCAGGATCGCCGTGACGCTCGCCTCGATGGTGGCACTCTCGTTGTGGGCGGGGACGAGGATCGTGATCGGCGGCAGGGCGTCGCTCTGCATCAGGCGCTGGAAGTCCTCGTCCTCGGCCAGACGCGTCTGCTCCCAGATCTCCGGGATCGACAGCACGAGCAACAGGGCGTAGAAGGTGTTGAGGGCCAGGAAATAGGCAAGGATGACGACGTCGGTGACTCGGATCAGCTCGCTCACGCGGCGTACTCCGCCAGGGCCTGGGATGAGAGCCCGAGGATCAGCGCCGCCATGTCGCGCGCCTCCGGGTGCCCGCCCACCTGGGCCTCGAGCAGGACGTTGCGGCCGGCAGCGCCGAAGCGCGTGAGGGCAAGGCCGGCGCGCAGCCGCACCCACCACTCCGGGTCGCGCAGCGCCTCCCGCACGGCGGGCAGGGACTTCGGGTCGGCGATCATGCCGAGCGAGCGGACCGCGTGGGCGCGCACCGGCCAGGCCTCGTCCTCGACGAGGAACCCGAGCGCGGCGACCGACTCGGAATGGGGGAACTTGCCGAGCGCGCGGGCCACCTGGGTTCGCACCTCCGCCTGCGGATGCGTGGCGAGCGTGGTGAATCCCTCGCGCAGCACGGGCTCTTCCAGTCGCCCCGCAAACTCGATGAGGCGCGGGAGCCGGGGGTCGTCGAGCCGCCGGAACAGCTGCTGCAAATGTCGCAGCACGGCCGGGCGGGCGCGTTTCAGGACGCTCGCATAGTAGGCCTGCACCGTGGGCCCGAGGAACGGCAGCTGCTCGAGCGCCGCCGTCACGAGCGTCGAGCTTCCCACGCGCTCGAGCGTCGTGGCCGCGGCGAGTTGGACGGCCGGGTGATGGTCGCGCAGCAGCTGCAGTACCCGGCCGATGTCGCGCGACGTGGCGGCGACGGACAGAAAGCGGGCGCAGTCCAGCCGTTTCCACCAGCGCGCCGAGCGGCTGTCGGCGCGCACCGCTCGCGCCCACCACTGGCTCTCGAGGGCTCGTGACAGCTCCTGCCACCGCTCGCCCCCGATGCGAGCGGACCAGGTGACGAGCCCGTCGATCGCCACCGGGACCGGCAGGCGCGCGAGCGCCCGCAGCACCTCGTCGGAGGGCGCCTGCCCGAGCGACCACCGCTGCATCACCCCGTCGAGCTCGATTCGCCGCGGGTTGAGCCGCGCGCCGCGGCGCACCCGCACCCAGCGATTCAGAATGATGAGAATGACCAGGGCGACGAGCAGCACGCCCTGGGCGACGGCGACGATGAGAAGGAACTGACGGCTCGTCACCTCCCTACCCAGCGCTTGATCTTCTCGAGGGCCACCCGCAGGCTGATCGGCTTCACCAGGTAGTCGAGGGCGCCCGCCTCGAGACCGCGCAGCTGCTCCTCTTCGGTCCCGTGCACCGTCGTGAACACGACGCGGTACGTCCCGGGGCGCGCGCGCTGCAGCGCGTCGAGGATCGAGTAGCCGTCGAGCGCGGGGAGGTCGACGTCCAGCAGCAGCAGCGGGTGAGTGCCCAGGACGTCCAGCGCGAGCAACTCCTTCAGCGCCTCGCGGCCGTTGCGGTAGGCCACGAACCGGTAACCGCGCGAGTTGAGGCCGTACGCCAGCAGCTCGGCGAGCGCCGCGTCGTCTTCCACGAACACGATCTCGGGCACCGCGCCCGCGGGAGCCAGCGGCGCCACGGCCAGCGGGGGACTCGATGCGGGCGGGGGCTTTGGTGGCGCAGGCGGGGGCTTGGGTGGCGGAGACGGGGGGTGCTCGATGGCGGGAGCCGGCGGCTCTGCGGGCGCCGCGTCGGGGGGGGGGAGAATCCAGGGCAGGTCCGCCTTCGGCTGCGCACGGGGTGGAGGCGGCGGGGCCGGCGTGACCTTTAGGCCGCTGGCTGGCGCGCGAGGCGGCGGCGGGTTCCGCTGCGGCTGCTGGGTCGGTCGCGTGGTCGCCTGCGGTGGGCGGGGTGCAGGACCCACCCGCGGCCGGGGAGCGGCGGCCGCCGGCTTGGGAACCTCGAGCCCGAGCATCTCGGCCAGGCGCGCGACGAACCAGCGCGTGAGTGAGCCGCGGTCCACCTCCGGGTCCCCGGGCCAGGAGATCCAGTCCTTGACCGTCGCCTCCATTCCGGCCGCGAGGCGCGACACCTCCATGAAGCCGAAGGAGCCCGCGGACCCGTGGATCTTGTGAGTCTCCCGGCGTAGCGCCTCGAGCGCGGCGAGATCGTTCCTGGTGGCGGCGAGTCGCTCGGCGATTCCGGCGAGCGCTACGAGCACGGGCCGCATCCCCGCGAGGTACTCCTCGAGCAGCCCCGGCGGGAGCTCGGGAGGCGTGGCGTGCCCGGTCATGGGTACCAAGATGGGGAAGCGCCTGGCGAAAATGCTATAGCGGACAGGCGGTTGCGCTGGGGGCGCCCCGCACGATATTGCCGGGAGAAGTGCCCCGAGTACGAATGGAGGGTGCGATCATGAAGCGACCGCTTCAGGGTGTCGTCGTCCAGGGCGCGGTGGGTGGGGTTCTGGCGGGGTCGATCGTGGCACTCTGGTTTTTCGTGGTGGACCTCTTGGCGGGCCAGCCGTTCCACGCGCCCGCCGCCCTCGCCGCCGCGCTGTTCCACCAGGAGGCCGCGCAGGCGACGGTGCGCCTCATCGCCTCCTACACCGTCCTCCATTTCGGGGCGTTCGCGCTCCTTGGCGTGGCCATGGCCTGGGCCATCGCGCCGCTCGAAGCTCCCCCCCGCACGCTCCTCGGCGTGGTGTTCGGGTTCCTCGTGCTCGACGTCGTCTTCTACGTCGCCTTGCTCCTCACCGGCGCCCGGCTGCTCGACGTGCTGCCGTGGCAGCACGTGCTCGGCGCGAACCTCGTGGCTGGCGTCGCGCTCATGGCCTTTCTGCACCGCGTGCAGCACGACGCCCGCCCGCTCGGTCCGGTCGCGTTGCGGACCCATCCGCTGCTGTGGCGCGGCCTGATCACTGGGCTGATCGGGGCCGCCGCCGTCGCCGTCTGGTTCTTCGCGCTCGACCTCGTCGCCGGCCACCCGTTCCGGACGCCGGGAGCGCTCGGATCGACGCTGTTTCTCGGCGTCACGGGCCCCGCGCAGATCCAGGTGAGCCTCGCCACGGTCGCCGGCTACACCGTGGTCCACCTCGCGGCGTTCGCCGTGGCAGGGGTGGTCCTCGTCGCCGTGGCCGAGCAGGTCGAGCGCGTGCCGGCCCTGCTGCTGGTCATCACGCTCGCGCTCATCATCTTGGAAGCCGTGGTCGTCACCACGATGGCGCTCGGCGCCGAGTGGGTGCTGGGGTCGGTGGGCTGGTGGTCGATCGGCGTCGGGAACCTGCTCGCGGTGTGCGGCATGGGGTGGCACGTGTGGAGCACGCATCCGGTGCTCCGAGAGCGGCTGCGGCACGGGCCCGTCGAGGTCCGGGTCTGAATGCGGACCGCGACGAGGGACGGGGGACGCGGGACGGGTCCTCCCCTCCCCCGTCCCTCGTCCCAGGTCCCGAGTCGGTGGGACTGTGTTTCACGTGCCACTGGATGCGCCCCGTGACCAGCCGGCGCGGGTCGACGTTCTATCGGTGCGCGCGCGCGGAGGTGGATCCGCGCTTCGTGCGCTACCCCGAGCTCCCCAAGCTCGCCTGCGACGGCTACGAGGAGAAGTCATGAACGCGTAATCGTGCGGAGTGGGGAGTGGTACTCGACGGTGCGCTCTGTAACTCCAATGCTCACCGCGAGGTACCACTCCCCACTGCCCACGAAGCCTGGGTGCACTATTGCGCGCCGGAACGGTGTTCCCCACTTTGGGACCCGCGCCCGCCCTAGAAAAAATCCAGACCCCGAGGTCCCCGTGGTCCAGCCGCGGCCGGTGGAGCGCGCCAAGCTGTTCTTCTTCCGCAACTTCGAGCGGATCTTCGTTCTGGTCCTCGTCGCCGCGATGCTGGGCATCCACGCCCTCGTCGAAGACAAGTTCGCGTTCCTGAGCTTCTACTACCTGCCCATGATCCTCGCCGGCTTCTACGGCGGACGGCGGTTCGCCGTGCTGGCCGGCGTGTTCGTGGTGGCGCTGATCTTCTTCGATCAGTACGTCCAGGGCATCGGGATGCTCCCCGGCTTCTACAGCGGCGCGTTACTCGCCCTCGTGCCGTGGGGCGGGTTCCTGATCCTCACGGGTTACGTGGTGGGAGGTCTCGCCGAGCAGCGCGCGGCGCGGCTCGGGGACGTGAAGAACGCTTACCTCGCGACGCTCGAGCTCCTGACGTATCACATCGAGGCCACGGAGCACACTCAGGAGGGGCACAGCAACCGCGTGGCGCAGGTGGCCGCGGCGATCGCGCGGGAGCTCAAGCTGCCGGATGACGACGTCGAGAACCTGCACGTCGCGGCGCTGCTGCACGAAGTAGGCGCGCGCGACCAGCGGCTGCTGCGGCTGTTGTCGCGCGCGGTGACGGACGCCACCGTGCCGGTGGCGCGGGCCATGCGCGGCGCCGCCGAGATCATCGCCGAGTACGGCCATTACTACGAGATCGTAGGGGAAGATTGGGACATCGACTCGCTGCCGCTCCTCGACACCGTCAAGATCCTCGCCGTCGCGGACGCCTTCGAGACCCTGCAGATGGCGACGCCGGTGCGAGCGGCCTTCCCCAAGTGGAGTGCGCTGGAGGAAGTCGAGAAGGGCGCGGGCAAGACGTTCGCGAAGGGCGCCGTGCGGGCGCTGCGCATGGTGGCGGGGCGGCCCGAGGTGACGGGGCCCGCTCAGGAGCTGCGGGTCGTCTAAGACGAGGGCGTGGGGGGGTGGGGGGGGCGTGGGGCCGCTACGCGCCGGAGTTGCGTCGCCCACTGGCGACCCCGCCCGCCACGCCGACGCCGAACGCGATCGCTGCTCCCAGGGTGACCACCGGCAGCAACGCGATGGGGGCGGCGAGCGCGGCGGCACCGACGCCGGCGACGATCGGTGCCGCGGGCCTGTGGACGGCGTCCACGAACCGCAGCCGGCGTTTCACGAACTGCCGCGCGGCGACGAACCCCCCGCCGGCTGCGGCAATCCCGATCAGCAGTCCGATCACGAGAACTCCTTTCGTCACGTCTTACGCAACTTCCCAGAGGGGGGTTTCCGTCCGCGGCCGCCCGGGGGCTCAGGACCGTGAAGGCGGAGGAGGACGCTCCGGTGCCACCGCCATCCCCATGACGTGGTAGCCGTTGTCGACGTAGACGACCGAGCCCGTAATCGCCCGGGCGAGCGGGCTCGCGAGGAAGGCGGCCGCGTGCCCCACGTCCTTCGCGTCGATGGCCCGGGGGAGGGGCGAGTTGGCGGTCGTGTAGGCGATCATCTGCTCGATGAACCCGATGGCACTGGCGGCGCGCGACGCCCAGGGGCCCGCGGAGATCGCGTTCACCCGCACGCCGAAGCGGCGCCCCGCCTCGTAGGCGAGCGTGCGGGTGTCGGACTCGAGGGCGGCCTTCGCCGACGACATGCCGCCACCGTAGCCGGGGATGACCCGCTCGCCCGCCATGTACGTGAGCGAGAGGAAGGATCCGTCCGGCCGCAGCAGCGGACCGAGGCTCCGCACGAACGCGATGTTGCTATAGGCGCTCACGCTCAAGGCTTCGAGGTAGCCGCGCCGGCTCGTGTCGATGAGCTGCTGCTTCACCTCGGGGGCGTTCGCCAGGCTATGCACCACGATGTCGAGCGGTCGCGCGCCGAAGTCCTGGGTCAAGCGCGCGACCACGCCCTGGATGCTGAAGTCCCCCACGTCCCTGTAGCGCTTGTTCTCCCGCACGTCGGCCGGCGCATCGGCCAGGCTGTCGTACGCGGCATCGAGCGGGTAGATTCGCTCGAACTGGAGCGTGCGCCCGTTGGACAGCTGCAGCGAGTCCGCGATCTTGCCGCGCTCGAGCAGCTTGGTGAAGATGCCGAGCGTCGGCGGCCACGTGCCGACGCAGATGGTCGCTCCCGCCTCGGCGAGCGCCTTGGCGATCGCGAAGCCGAACCCGCCGTCGTCCGACACCCCCGCGACGAAGGCGCGCTTGCCCCGCAGATCGATGGTCAGCATCGCAGACCGGTCACCAGCGGATGGCGGCGCTGGCCCAGGTGAACCCCGAGCCGAAGGCGGTGAGGATGAGGAGATCGCCGCGGCCGAGCCGCCCGGCGACGAGCGCCTCGTCGAGGGCGATGGGAATGGAGGCTGCCGTGGTGTTGCCGTACCGGTCGATATTGGCGAAGACCTGGTCGGGCCGCAGCCCGGCCACCTTCTGGACCATCTCGATGATGCGGCCATTCGCCTGGTGCGGCACCAGCAGTTTCACGTCGCCCGGCGTGAGCCCGTTGGCCTGCAGCGCGAGCTCCACGGACTTGGGCATGAGCACCGAGGCGAACTTGAACACCTCGCGCCCGTCCATCACCGCCCGGTGCTTGCCTTGCCGCAGCATCTCCTCGCTCACGTAGGGGTCGTGCGCCAGACCGGGGCCGTCGACCCACAGCTTTTCCGCATGACGGCCGTCGGCGAAGAGATGCACGGAGAGGACGCCACGCCGCGGGTCCTCGGTGGGGCCGAGCACCACCGCGCCGGCGCCGTCGCCGAACAGGACCGCCGTGTCCCGGCCGCGGGTCGTCTTGTCGAGCCCGCGCGAGTGCACCTCGGCGCCGACCAGGAGGACGCGCCGGTAGGTGCCGGTGCGGATCCAGGCGTCGGCCACGGAGAGGCCGTACAGGAAGCCGCTGCACTGGTTGCGCACGTCGATCGCCGGGATGTCGCTGATGCCCAGCTCGCGCTGGAGGAAGACGCCGTTGCCGGGCTCGAAATGGTCGGGAGTGCAGGTACAGTAGACGATGCAGTCGAGGTCGCGGGGCTGCAGGCCGGCCTTGGTCAGGGCCTTGCAGGCGGCCTCCCGCGCCAGCGTGACGCCGGTCTCGCCGTCCGACACCCAGTAGCGCGTCTTGATGCCGCTGCGTTGCATGATCCACTCGTCGGACGTGTCCATGAGCCGCGCCAGGTCGTCGTTGGTGACGACCCGGGCGGGGACGTGAAAGCCGGTGGCGATGAACTCGGTGCGCGGCATCAGGACGCCTCACGGTACCTGTTGCGGGCGACGGGCGAAAGGGGAAGATTTCGCCCCCGAGTCGCCAAGGCAAGGGACGCGCATGGATCTGACGGTCACGCGGCCGCAGTACGAGGCCGTCCGGGGAGCGAAACATCTTCCGGACGTGCTGAAGCAGGCACTCGACGGCGCCACGCCGTCGGGTCAGGCCTACGTGCTCCGGCTCACGTACGAGGAGGCGACGGCGCTGAACGAGGTGTGCGCCTGGAACGTTCACACCGACGCGGGCGGAAACGTGACGCCCGAGTCGCGCGTGTTCGACGATCTCGTGAAGGCCATCCTCACGCACCCGGACTACTGACAACCACCATGAGCCGCTGCTTCGTGCTGCTGGGGATTCTCACCCTTCCCCTTTGTCTCTTCCCCCTTCCCCGGCTGTCGGCCCAAAGGCGGGCCATCACCTTCGACGATTACATCGCCCTCAGGTCGGTGGGCGACCCGCAGCTCTCGCCCGACGGGAAGTGGGTGGCGTACACGGTCACGGAGCAATCGCTCAAGGACAATCGCGGCACGACGCGCATCTGGCTCGCCGACGTCGCGACCGGGCAGAACCGGGAGCTCACCGCCGGGCCGGGCTCCGACCGCCAGCCGCGTTGGTCGCCCGACGGGAAGACGCTCGCGTTCGTGTCCACGCGGCAGCACGGCGGGCAGCTCTGGGTGCTCTCGCTGGCGGGGGGCGAGGCGCGCCAGGTGACCACCCTGCCCGACGGCGTGTTCGACCCCGTGTGGCTGCCGGACGGCAAGGCGCTGCTCGTGACGAGCGACATCAAGTGGCCGGCCGCGCAGGAGATGGATCGGCGCGCCGGAGACTATCCCACCGAGGCGCGGCTGTGGACGGGGCTGTTCTACCGCCACTGGGATGACTGGCGCGCCGGTAAGCGCCAGCACGTCTTCCGCGTCAGCCTCGCGGGCGACGGGGCGAAGGACCTCACCCCGATGGATCACGACGCGCCCACGATCGCCACCGGCGGCGACGGGGACGTGGCCGTCGCGCCCGACGGCAAAGAGATCGCGGTCGCGATGCATCTCGACTCGACCGTGGCCGACAACACCAACGTGGACATCGTGCTGCTCGACCCGGCCGGGTCCGGCACGCGGCCGCTCACGACCGGCCGCGGCGCCGACAACACCCCGCGCTACTCCCCGGACGGGAAGTGGCTCGCGTATCTGTCGCTGGAGCGGCCGGGCTTCGAGGCGGACAGACAACGCTTGATGCTGCTGCGACGGAAGGACGGAAGGACGGAAAGTGGGGCGCCGACGGAAGTGACGTCCGGGTGGACGCTCTCCGTCGGGTCCTACACGTGGTGCGCGGATTCGAAGTGCGTCTACGCGGTCGTTGAGGAGCGCGGGAGAGAGAACATTCACCGGATCGACCTTCCGTCCTTCCGTCATTCCGTCGCCGTTGGCGGGGGCGGGGTGAGCACCAACGCGCAAGTGACGCCGGACGGTCGCGGGGTGGTGTACCTGCACCAGAGCAACTCCCAGCCCGCCGAGGTGTGGGCATCGGGTCGACAGCTGACGCACCACAACGACCAGGCGGTGGCCGCGCTCGACCTGAAGCCGCTCGAGCCGTTCGGCTTCGTGGGCGCGCTGGGGGACTCGGTGTTCGGGTGGCTGCTCAAGCCCCCGGGCTTCGACCCGGCCAAGCGCTACCCCGTCACCTACCTCGTGCACGGCGGGCCCCAGAGCGCCTGGCACGACGACTGGCACCCCCGCTGGAGCTACCAGATGTTCGCCAGCCGGGGCTACGTCGTGGCCGCGGTCAACTTCCACGGGTCGACGGGCTACGGTCAGAAGTTCACCGACGCGATTTCGCAGCACTGGGGCGACTACCCGTTCGAGGATCTCATGAAGGGTCTCGACGTCGTCGCCCGGCTGCCGTTCGTGGACTCCACGCGCATGGGCGCGGCGGGCGCCTCGTACGGCGGCTACATGGTCTACTGGATCGCGGGCCACACGAACCGCTTCAAGGTCCTGGTGGACCACGACGGCGTGTTCAATCCGGCGAGCATGTACGGCACCACCGAGGAGCTGTGGTTCGTGGACTGGGAGTTCGGCGGCACGCCGTACGCCAACCGGGCGCTGTACGAGAAGTGGTCCCCCTTGAACTTCGCGCAGAACTGGCGGACGCCCATGCTCGTCGTCCACTCGCAGCTCGACTACCGCGTGGACCTCTCCGAGGGCTACCAGGCCTTCACGGCCCTCAAGAAGATGGGCGTGCCGGCCAAGTTCCTGTACTTCCCGGATGAGGGGCACTGGGTGCTGAAGCCGCGCAATCGCCGCGTATGGTGGGGCACCGTGCTGGACTGGCTCGACCAGTACCTGCAGCCGCCGCCGGCGACCGGAGCCCGGTAGTGGTCGGCGAGCCGTTCCGGGCGACGCTCATCCGCGGCACGATCTTCGCCGCCGCGGCGGGGGCGGTGCTGCTCGTCACGCTGCCGCGGCACGGCGGCCTGGCGTCGGACTTCGTCGACGCGTTCACGCTCGCCTTCTGCTTCGCCTTCCTCGGGCATTACGTGGAGCTGGCGGCCCTCGCCCTCCCCGATATCGAGACGGGAGTCGGCCGCCTGGTGCGCGTCGCGGTGTGGTTCGCCGGCGGGCTGTGGTGCTACGTGGTGGCGCGCTTCCTGTGGGTCAAGTACGGCCGCGACCTCAACGAGCTGCCCTCGCTCATCTGGGGCGGCGTCCTGTTCATTGCGATCGAGCTGGTGGTCCACGCGGTGCGGCATGCGCGGGGGAGGCCGAGCTTCTTTGGTGGGGAGTCATCTTGAGCCATCAGCCATCAGCCATCGGCCGTCAGCCTTCAGCGAGCTGACTGCCGAAAGCTGTCTGCCGACAGCTATTTTTTCTCCCACACGTTGTTCTCTCGTCGCACGTCGGGCAGGTTCATAGCCGGATCGATTTCCACCTTCACAAGATCCGCCGCCAGCCGGCGCGCATAGGCGTAGCGGTTGCCGCGATACCAGATCTCGACCGGGAGCCGGATGGTCTCGACCACGCCGCTCGCGAGCGTGAGCCGCAAGTCCACGGGCATCGGGAGGCCGCCCGGGCTCGCGAGGTAGACGAGCGCCGTCGTGCCGGCTGAATCGGAGCGGGTCCGCACCGAATCCACCGCCTGGTCGATCACGTCGGTGCGGTAAAACCAGCCGCGCCAGAACCACGACAGGTCCTCCCCCAGCGCGTCCTCCATCGTGCGGAAGAAGTCGGCAGGGGTGGGGTGCCTGAAAGCCCACCGCCGGATGTACTCGCGGAACGCGGCGTCGAAGCGCGTGGTGTCGGCGAGGACATAGTGCCGCAGCAGGTACAGGCCCGTCGCGGGCTTGGTGTACTCGATCTGGCCGAGCAGCGTCGGGTCGACGCGGTCGGCGGAGAGCATCGGCGGCTCGTCGCGGCCGCTGCGGACGAATTGTGCCCACGCCTGGGCGTTGCCGCGGTCGCGGTCCCAGGACACGTCCGGAAAGAACGTACGCGTCGAGTAGATGTTGATGAACGTGTTGAACCCCTCGTCCTGCCACATGTAGAGCCGCTCGTTCGACCCCACGATCATCGGGAACCACTCGTGACCCAGCTCGTGCGTCGTGACGCCGAAGAGGCCGAGCCCGCCGGAGCGATGCGAGCAGAACACGATCATCGGGTACTCCATCCCGCCGACGGGCCCCGCGACGTTGATCGCCGTGGGGTAGGGATAGCGGAACCACTTCTCGGAGTAGTGCTTGATCGAGTGCCGCGCGAACTCGGTGGAGCGGGCCCAGTCGGCGTTCGCCTCCGGCGGGTAGAACGACTGCAGCAGCACGCCCTGCCACCCGCTGGCGTCCCAGATGAAGTTGGGCGCCGCCGCCCAGGCGACGTCGCGCACGTTTTTCGCGCTGAACCGCCAGGTGAGGGTGGGGCTCGCGCCGGGCGAGCGAGGCCGGGTGAACGACTGGCCGACCTCGGACTTCGCGATGATGGGCACGGTGGTGTCCGACTTCAGTGCCGTAGCGAGGCGGGCGCGCTGCGAGGGCGTGAGCACGTCCGCCGGGTTCAGGAGGGTGACCGTCGCCGCGACGACGAAGCTCGCCGGCACGGTGAGGGCGACATCGAAGTCGCCGTACTCGAGATAGAACTCGCCCTGCCCGAGGTATTGATCGGTGTTCCAGCCGCGCACGTCGTCGTACACGGCGAGCCGCGGATACCACTGCGCCAGCTCGTACAGCCACCCGCCGGGGAACTGCTCCCGGCCCATCCGGTCCCCTCCGTGCTCGGGGATCTGGAACGAATAGGCGATCTCGAGCGACACCACACCGCCCGGGGGCAGCGCCTGGTCGAGGTCCACACGCATCACCGTTCCATTCACCGTGGTCACGAGCGACGCCCTCCGGACCGCCTGCGCACTCCGCCTGACCGCCTTGACGTAGTCGATCGTGTACCCGCCCACGAAGCCGCCGCCCGCGAATCGCGTGCCCGGCGGGTTCAGCGCCGCCCCCCGGCTGCCGTCGGCGAACAGGTTCTGGTCGAGCTGGAGCCAGACGTACCGCAGCGTGTCGGGGGAGTTGTTCCCGTAGCGGATCGTCTCGTCGCCCCGGAGCGAGTGGCTCGCCGTGTCCAGCGTAGCGCGGATCGCGTAGTCGGCGCGCTGCTGCCAGTAGCGCGGTCCCGGTCGCCCCGAGCCTTCCCGCACGAGGCTCGGCGTCGGCAGCGCCAGGCGACGGAAGGGCGAGGTGTCGCCGACCTGGGGCGGCAGGGGCGCGGGTGAAGCGGGCTGCTGCAAGGCGGCGACGGCCAATGCGAGTGCGAGCATCGAGCGATGTCCTCGAAGTGTGGGTGAAGGATGGGGACGAAGCCGGCGTCTTACGTCGTCCGACCTCGTCCCTCCTGCGCCTCTTCCAGGTAGCCGCCCGCCACGCCGCCGACGACCATCGCGAGCCCGAGCCAGCCGAGCCCGCTGAGGTGCTGGTCGAAGAGCAGCAGGGCGAGCAGCGCGCCGACGACGGGCTCGATCGTCGCGGCGACGGCCGTGGGGGCCGCGTCGATGCGGCGCACACCGGCGAAGAAGAGGAAGTTCGCGCCCAGCACGGGACCGAGCACGAGGGCGGCGATGTAGATCCAGCCTCCGATGGTCGGCGGGGGCGCCGGCGGATGGCCGGCCAGGGGCAGGATGACGCCGAGGATGAGCGTGCCGCCGGCGATCTCGAGCAGCAGCACCCGCAGCGCGCCATAGCGGGGCACCGCGAAGCGCGCCAGCAGCGTGCTGCCGGCGTAGCTCGCCGCCGCGAGCAGGCCGCCCGTGACGCCCGCGGCGAGCCGCACCGACCCCGCCGCAGTGCCGTGGCTGCCGCCGCGTACGGTGAGGGCCGCGCCGAGCATCACCACGAGGGCGAGCGCCAGCCGCAGCGGGGTGAGCGCCTCCCCGAGCAGCGGCTTCGCGAGCACCGCGACCAGCACCGGGGCGACGTAGAGCAGCGCGGCCGCCCCGGCGACTCCCGCCCCGGCGATCCCGAACTGGTATGCCACCTCGAACAACGCGACCAACGCGCCGCCGCCCGCCCCGACGAGCAGCAGGGCGGTGCGGTCGATGCGAAAGAGGTCGCGGTGGAACAGCAGGCCGTAGGCGACGAGCGCCAGGGTGCCGAGCAGGATGCGCCAGAAACCGATCCCGGTGATCGCGGCGCCCTCGTGGTAGAGGGCGGTGCTCAAGGGGCCCGTGGTTCCCCAGGTGGCGCCGGCCGCGAGCGCGAACAGGTAGCCGGCGAGACGCGTGGCGCGGGCGACCGGTAGTCGAGCCGTGGCGGTCACGGGCCGAACGCGACCCG
>Ga0137385_10000152_pt1 | contig 54129 bp, 52 predicted proteins | sample SagtaG_FD_104921 | JGI IMG/M metagenome (GOLD analysis project Ga0137385, IMG submission 104921) | Vadose zone soil microbial communities from Sagehorn Ranch, Mendocino, California, USA - Sage2_R_80_16 metaG | ecosystem: Environmental > Terrestrial > Soil > Vadose zone | place: USA: California... | reverse complement strand
GGTTTTTCGTCGGTCAAGCACGCTTCCACATCCCACAGGCCATCGGCTCGCTCATAGGCTTCCGCTCTGATTGCGCGACGGTGGCGCAACTGACGGGACACTGGCGGGGAGAGCGGCATGCGGAAAGGAAAGGCCGGATTGGAAAACCCGTGAATTTTAGCATACTGGGTATTTGAGACAGGTCGGAATGCGCGGCGACGCCCAGCGGGCCGGAGAGAGCGGGCAGCGCCGGCTTGCTACTCGCCGCTCCACTCGTCGTCGATACCCTTGAGGATCTTGCCGATCGTCGCACCCGAGAAACCGCGCGACGCCAGAAAACGCGCCTGCTTCGCCCGTTCGGCGGGTGTTTCGGGAAGCCGGCCGAATTTCTTTCGCCAGACCGCTTGAGCTCGCGCGAGTTCGGTTTCGCGCAATTGCGCGCTGGCTTCCTCGACCAGCGCCGGGTCGACCGCGTGTTGCTTCAATTCGCCGACGATCCGGCTCGCGCCCAATCGTGACGAACGCCGATGAACCAGACTTTCGGCGAAGCGAGAGTCGGACAGCCAGTTTTCGGTTTCCAGTGAGTCGAGCACGGTGTCGAGCGAATCGGTTTCCTCGACGAACGGCTTGAGCTTGCGCGCCAGTTCGGCGCGACTGTATTCGCGGCGGGACAAATAACCGAGCGCGCGTCCTTTTAGCGAACGGGTCGGACGTTGGGATTTTTTTGCTTCGTCCTGATCTGGTTTGGTTTCGCCAGGTGTGCGACGCGAGCGGGTATAGGTGGTTTCGGTGGCTTCAGAAGAACCCGAGGAGGTTTCGGAAGGATCCGAGATGACGCGCGGGGAGGATGCAAACTGCGCGCGCTGCGAGCGACGGCCCGCAGCGCGATCATGTGCGTCGAACGATTCGAACGGATCGTTCGAATCGCCGTTACCGTCACGCGGGCCGTCCGCGTTGCGTCCAGCATTGGACAACGGCCGGCCCTTGCGTATCACGTGATGGTTACTCTTCTTCGTCCGCGACTTCAGCGCCTGCGCCGGCCACCGCTTCAGCCATGGCGTTCACGCCCAGCGATTCACGGATACGGTTTTCGATCTCGCGGGCGATATCAGGATTCTCGCGCAGGAATTCGCGCGCGTTGTCCTTGCCCTGACCGATACGTTCGCCGCTGTAGCTGTACCAGGCGCCGGCCTTATCGACGATCTTCGCCTGCACGCCGAGGTCGATGATTTCGCCCTGACGCGAGATACCCTCGCCGTACAGAATGTCGAAAATCGCTTCCCGGAACGGCGGCGCCACCTTGTTCTTGACGACCTTCACGCGCGTTTCGTTGCCGATCACTTCGTCGTTCTTCTTGATCGAACCGATCCGGCGAATGTCCAGACGCACCGACGCGTAGAACTTCAGCGCGTTGCCGCCCGTGGTGGTTTCCGGATTGCCGAACATCACACCGATCTTCATGCGGATCTGATTGATGAAGATCACGAGGCAGTTCGTGCGCTTGATCGTGCCGGTGAGCTTGCGCAGCGCTTGCGACATCAGACGCGCTTGCAGACCCGGCAGCGAATCGCCCATTTCGCCTTCGATTTCAGCCTTCGGCACGAGGGCCGCGACCGAGTCGATCACGATCATGTCGATCGAGCCCGAGCGCACCAGCGCATCGGCGATTTCGAGCGCCTGCTCGCCGGTGTCCGGCTGCGAAACCAGCAGGTCGTTCACGTTCACGCCGAGCTTGCCCGCATACTGAATATCCAGTGCGTGTTCCGCGTCGATAAACGCCGCCGTGCCGCCGATCTTCTGCATTTCGGCGATGACTTGCAGCGTTAGCGTGGTTTTACCGGATGATTCCGGGCCATAGATTTCGACCACACGGCCACGCGGCAAGCCGCCGACGCCCAGCGCGATGTCGAGGCCGAGCGATCCGGTTGAGACCACCTGGATGTTTTCGACTGCCTCACCCGCGCCGAGCCGCATGACCGACCCTTTGCCGAACTGTTTTTCGATCTGCGCGAGTGCGGCAGCGAGTGCCTTGCTCTTTTCAGCAGTCAGTCCAGCCGAGCCTTTCTTGCTTTCTTCCATGAATCGTCCTTTGCTATGATGAACGGCGTCTGAGGCAGGTGTGCAGCGCGTTTTCGACGAACGGCACACGAAACTCAGACACTGTATAAAAAAACAGTGGTTTTGGCAAGCACGATTCCATGCGAACGCGCATATTTACTCTCGCGCCGCCCAACCACCCACAATAATTTTCGGAGACCGCTGTGCGCCGCGGGGACACCCAAGGTGCCGGCAAGGCCAAAGCTGGCGCACCATGCGAATTCTGATTGCCGAAGACGACAGCATACTCGCGGACGGTCTGGTTCGATCACTCCGCCAATCGGCCTATGCCGTCGATCACGTGAAGAGCGGCGTCGAGGCCGATACCGCCCTGTCGATGCAAACGTTCGACCTGCTGATCCTCGATCTCGGCCTGCCGCGCATGTCCGGGCTCGAGGTGCTGCGCCGGCTGCGCGCGCGCAATTCGAACCTGCCGGTGCTGATCCTGACCGCCGCGGACAGCGTCGACGAACGCGTCAAGGGTCTCGATCTCGGCGCCGACGACTACATGGCCAAACCCTTCGCGCTGAACGAACTCGAAGCGCGCGTGCGCGCGCTCACCCGGCGCGGCGCGGGCGGCGGCCCGACTGTCGTGCGGCATGGTTCGCTGTCGTTCGACCAGGTCGGCCGGATCGCCTATGTCAATGAGCAGGTGATCGACCTGTCGGCGCGCGAACTGGGCTTGCTCGAAGTGCTGCTGCAGCGGATCGGCCGGCTGGTCTCGAAGGAACAACTCGTCGACCATCTATGCGAATGGGGCGAAGAGGTCAGCAACAACGCGATCGAAGTCTATGTGCACCGGCTGCGCAAGAAGATCGAGCCGAGCGGCGTGCGCATCATCACCGTGCGGGGCCTCGGGTATTGCCTCGAGAGAGCGGCGTCGCCCGCGAACGTGAACACCCATGCCGGCGCCAACGAAAGCGCGCCGCCGCCCGCCGGGCCCGAACCCGAGCCGCCGTCCGGCGCGATGCCGGCGAGCCATCATTTCAAATAGAGAACGCCTCATGTCCGCACGCGCAGACCGCGCCACGGCGCAGGCGGCGGACCTCGACGAGGCGCGCGACGAGCGCTACGCCAATCCGTTCGCCCCGCCCGACGAGACCGAAGCCGCCGCCGAGGCGCGCCCGCGCTCGCTGTTCGGCGAGATTCTCGACTGGATGCTGGCGCCGCTCCTGCTGCTGTGGCCGATGAGCCTCGCGGTCACCTATCTGGTCGCCAAGTCGATCGCCAACGGGCCGTTCGACCGCGCGCTCGAAACCGACGCCTACGTGCTCGCCCGCCAGATTCATCCGGTGAATGGCGTGGCGGAACTGTCGCTGCCCGACTCCACGCGCGACTTTCTGCGCACCGACAACGTCGATAGCGTGTTCTATCAGGTGCTCGGCACGCGCGGCGAACTGGTGGGCGGCGAGCGCGACATGCCGTTGCCGCACGAGGAAGACCGGCCGCCGCCCGGCCTCGTCGAATTCCGCGACGACGTGCTGCGCGGCAACGACATCCGCGTCGCCTATACGACCGTCGAGTTTCCGCAGACGCCCGGCGCGCAGCCGGTGCTGGTGCAGGTCGCCGAAACGCTCGACAAACGCAGCCAGCTCGCCAACGACATCATCAAGGGCGTGATCCTGCCGCAGTTCGTGATCCTGCCGCTCGCGATACTGCTGGTGTGGTTCGGCCTGTCGCGCGGACTCGCGCCGCTGCATGCGCTGCAAGCCCATATCCGCGCGCGCCGCCCCGACGATCTGTCGCCGCTGGAAGCACGCCGCGCGCCGCCGGAGATCGAGCCGCTGGTCACGTCGTTCAACGATCTGCTCACGCGCCTCGAACAGAACATGGAATTGCAGAAGCGCTTCATCGCCGATGCCGCGCATCAGATGAAAACGCCGCTGGCCGGCCTGCGCACCCAGGCGGAACTGGCGTTGCGCCAGGACGTTTCGGCGGAAGTTCATCGCTCGCTCGAACAGATCGCCACCAGTTCCGAGCACGCGGCGCGGCTCGTCACGCAATTGCTGGCGCTGGCGCGCGCCGAAAACCGCATGTCGGGTCAAATCTTCACCACCGTCGAGGTGACCGAGGTGGCGCGCAACGCCGTGCGCGACTGGGTTCAAGCCGCGCTCGCCAAGCAGATGGACCTCGGTTACGAGGCCCCCGAGGAACTGGTCGAAGTCGACGGCAATCCGGTGATGCTGCGCGAAATGCTGTCGAATCTGATCGACAACGCGATCCGCTACACGCCGGCCGGCGGCCGCATTACTGTCAGGGTGCGGCATGAGGCGTCGGCGCGGCTCGTCCATCTGGAAGTCGAGGACACCGGCATCGGCATTCCGGTGGCCGAGCGCTCACGGGTAATCGAGCGCTTCTACCGGATTCTCGGCCGTGAGGGCGACGGCAGCGGCCTCGGCCTCGCGATCGTCCGCGAGATTGCCACCATGCACGGCGGCGAGCTGACCATCGAGGACAACGTCTATCAAACCTCGCCGCGACTTGCCGGAACGCTGGTGCGCGTCAGCTTGCAAGCGCATGGACGGGCACGGGACTTACCCTAACGCTGCTTGAACACGCGAATTCGTTGCCGCAATATCACGATAAGTTGATACGATTTTTAGCGATGTTGGCGGCAATATAGCCGATGTTGTCAAAAACCACAGAATACACCCGATGCCATCATCTCATCCCGCCACGTCAGTACGCCGTAAGTTTCCACTCCAATAATCGGTTCCACGGGAGCGCCTTGCCGGCGAACCGCGTGCATATCAATATTGGAGACGACATATGGCTACCGTTGGCGGGCAAATCTCGCATACGCCGATGACGCGAGAAGAGAAGCGGGTGATCTTCGCATCGTCGCTGGGTACGATTTTCGAGTGGTACGACTTCTATCTGGCCGGTTCGCTGGCGGCCTTCATCAGCAGGAGCTTTTTCTCCGGCGTCAATCCGACTGCCGCCTTCATCTTCACGCTCCTCAGCTTTGCCGCGGGTTTCGCGGTGCGGCCGTTCGGCGCGATCGTGTTCGGGCGCCTCGGCGATCTGGTCGGGCGCAAGTACACGTTCCTCGTCACCATCGTGATCATGGGCCTGTCGACGTTCCTCGTCGGCTTTCTGCCCGGCTACGCGGCGATCGGCATGGCTTCGCCGGTAATCTTCATCGCGATGCGGATGCTGCAGGGTCTTGCTCTCGGCGGCGAATACGGCGGGGCCGCCACCTACGTCGCTGAACATGCGCCGGCGGGACGCCGCGGCTTCTACACCGCGTGGATCCAGACGACCGCCACGCTCGGCCTGTTCCTGTCGCTGCTGGTGATTCTCGGCGTGCGCACGGCGATGGGCGAGGACGCGTTCGGCGCCTGGGGCTGGCGCATTCCGTTCATTGCGTCGATCGTGCTGCTGGGCGTGTCGGTATGGATCCGCCTGCAACTGCATGAGTCGCCGGTGTTCGAGCGCATCAAGGCCGAAGGCAAGACGTCCAAGGCGCCGCTGTCCGAAGCATTCGGCCAGTGGAAGAACCTGAAGGTCGTGATCCTCGCGCTGATCGGCCTGACCGCCGGCCAGGCCGTGGTCTGGTACACGGGTCAGTTCTACACGCTGTTCTTCCTGACCCAGACGCTGAAGGTTGATGGCGCGAGCGCCAACATCCTGATCGCGATCGCTTTGCTGATCGGCACGCCGTTCTTTCTGTTCTTCGGCTCGCTGTCGGACCGCATCGGCCGCAAGCCGATCATCATGGCCGGCCTGCTGATCGCCGCGTGTACGTACTTCCCGCTGTTCAAGGCGCTCACGCACTACGCGAATCCGGCGCTGGAAACCGCCACGGCGAAATCGCCGATCGTCGTAATCGCGAATCCGGACGAGTGCTCGTTCCAGTTCAATCCGGTCGGCACGGCGAAGTTCACGAGCTCGTGCGACATCGCCAAGAGCGCGCTCTCGAAGTCGGGCTTGAACTACGAGAACGTCGCGGCGCCGGCGGGAACGCTCGCGGAGATCAAGGTCGGCGACGCCGTGATCAACACCTATGACGGCAAGGCGGCCGACGCCAAGGAGCAAGGCAAGACGTTCGACAAGACGCTCGCGACGACGCTGAAGACGGCCGGCTATCCGCCGAAGGCCGATCCTTCGCAGATCAACTGGCCGATGACCGTAGTGATCCTGACGATCCTGGTGATCTACGTGACGATGGTGTACGGGCCGATAGCGGCGATGCTGGTGGAGATGTTCCCGACGCGCATTCGCTATACGTCGATGTCGCTGCCGTATCACATCGGCAATGGCTGGTTCGGGGGCTTCCTGCCGGCGACCGCGTTCGCGATCGTCGCGGCGAGGGGCAACATCTACTCGGGGTTGTGGTATCCGATCGTGATCGCGGTGATCACGCTGGTGATCGGCGTGCTGTTCGTCAAGGAGACCAAGGACTCGGACATCTACGCGAGGGATTGAGAAACGCGCGGTGGCCGAGGCAGCTTGAAAAAGTTGCGTGCCGGGGGTTGACAGCCCCCGGCACTATCCTCATAATCTCGCTTCTTTCGGCGAATTAGCTCAGTTGGTTAGAGCGACGGAATCATAATCCGCAGGTCCGGGGTTCGAGTCCCTGATTCGCCACCAGTTGCAAGAAGAAGCCGCTGATCCGCAAGGTTCAGCGGCTTTTTTGTTTTGGCTTTCCAAACAGCAACTTCAAGGAGGTTTCTTGATGACGTTCCGCACCGCCGCGCTTGCCGTGGCCACCGCCTCGATCGCGCTCGCGAGCGCCGCTTCCGTGCTCACCGCTCACGCCCAGACATCGTCCGACAGCCAATGGCGTCCGAGTTCGATGACGCTCTCCACCCTGCTCCAGAACGGCTACCGAATCGTCGCTGTCGTGAACGGCGCGCAAGGCACTACCGGTCCGGCGGATACGATCTTTGTTCAGCGCGATCAGAGCGCCTTCAAATGTATCGACTCGCAGCAGCCGGACGCGAAAGCGAAACCGTCAGCCACGCCGCCGGGATGCTTCGAGCTGGTTCCGCCGTCCGGACCGGCCGCGGCCTCCGAGGCAAAGTAGCCGCGCGCTCGCGAAGCCGGGCAACACGCTCGGCGCGCGAAGCGGCCATAAAAAAGAGTCAGCCGAGGCTGACTCCTTTGCATATCCATGCTCGCTCAGTGAACCCTGAACGCGCGCCAGAAGCCGGTTGTATCAACGATCCACCAGCCGGCTCAGATTGCCGCGCACCCGCTGCAGCAGCGCGATCAATTGCTTCGCCTCTTCGTCGCTGAAACCGTTGAGCGCCTCGAGCGCGACTTCATCGCCCACCTTGCGCGCCTTGCCGAGCGTGCGCTCGGCCCTCGGCGTCATGCGCACCTGATGCTCGCGGCGATCCTGAGGATTCGCCGTCCGCTCGATCCAGCCGCCCTCCTCCATCCTGTCCAGCAGACGCCCCGCCGAAATCGGCGCGACTTCGAGCAGATCCGCGAGCCGCGCCTGGTTGATGTCGCCGTAATGCGCGAGATAGGCCAGCACGCGGCACTGCGCGCGCGTGAGATCGACCGATGACTTCGCGAGGTCGTCGAAACGCTTGCCCGTCAGGCGGCCGACGTCGGAAATCAGAAAGCCGAAACGCTCTTCAAGTTGGGTTTTCATGCGCGGATTATACGAAAGCCTTTCGTTTCCCAGCGTGGAAATGGACGCAATTCAGGCTCCGCCTAATTCCTGATGTTCGCGCGACACAGCAGCCGATATACTAAGCATGCTTACTATTTCGACGATCCTGCTCATCCATGCCATCCGACTCCCCGCCGGCGAGCGCCACCGCGCCGCTCAACCGGCCGATGATCACCATCTCGATCATGCTGGCCACGCTGATCCAGACGCTCGACAGCACCATCGCCAACGTGGCGCTGCCGCACATGCAGGGCGCGCTATCCGCGTCGCAGGACGAGATCACGTGGGTGCTGACCTCCTACATCGTCGCCGCCGCGATCGCCACGCCGCTCACCGGCTGGCTCTCCGACCGGCTGAGCATAAAGCGCCTGCTGATCGTGGCGATCGGCGGCTTCACGGTGTCGTCGGCGCTGTGCGGCTTGTCGGAAACGCTGACGCAGATCGTCGCGTCGCGCTTGCTGCAAGGGATTTTCGGCGCGTCGCTGGTGCCGCTGTCGCAGTCCATCCTGCTCGACATCAATCCGCGTGAAAAGCAAGGCCAGGCGATGGCCGTGTGGGGCATGGGCGTGATGGTCGGGCCGATTCTCGGGCCGACGCTCGGCGGCTGGCTCACCGACAGCTACAACTGGCGCTGGGTGTTTTTCATCAACGTGCCGATCGGCGCGTTTGCACTGTTCGGCGTGGCGACCTTTCTGCCGGCACGCGAGCCGAAGCACGACGTCAAGTTCGATGCGTTCGGTTTCGCCACGCTCGGTCTCGCCATCGGCGCGTTGCAGGCAATGCTCGACCGCGGCGAGCAGCTCGACTGGTTCGGCTCGCACGAGATCGTCATCGAGGCGCTCATCGCGGCGATCAGCTTCGCGTTCTTCCTCGTGCACACGGCAACGGTCGGTAAGACGTCGTTCTTCAAATACGAACTGCTGAAAGACCCGAACTTCGCCACCGGCACGTTCTTCATCTTCGTGATCGGCGCGGTGATGTATGCCACGCGCGCGCTGCTGCCGCCAATGCTGCAGAACCTGATGAACTATCCGGTTGCGACCACGGGGCTCGTCACCGCACCGAGCGGCGCCGGCACGATGGTCGCGATGCTGTTCGCCGGGAGGCTGTTGAAGCGGTTCGATGCGCGGCTACTGCTGCTCGCGGGCTTCCTCATCTCCGCGTACGCGCTATGGCAGATGATGCATTACACGATCGTGCTGTCGGCGTCGGACATTGTCTGGCCCGGTGTGGTTCAGGGCTTCGGCCTCGGTCTCGTGTTCGTGCCGCTGAGCGCGCTGACCTTCTCGACGCTCACGCCCGAACTGCGCGCGGACGGCACGGCAACGTACAGTCTGATGCGCAATATCGGAAGCAGTATCGGCATTTCGATCGTGCAGACGCTGATGACGCGCAACACGCAGGTCTCGCACGCGGATCTCGCGGCGAATATCACGCCGTTCAATCCGGCGATTCAACCGATGCTCGGCAGCGGTTCGAACTACGACATCGCGGCGCTGAACGCGTCGATCACGCAGCAGGCGTCGATGATTGCCTATCTGAACGACTTCAAGCTGATGTTCGTGGCGACGCTGCTGGTCATTCCGCTGCTTCTGTTGATCCGCCCCGCGCATAAGGCGCAGGATGCGTCCGTGGCGCATGCCGCGATGGATTGATCGCGGCAAGGGGCGACTACTAGCGGATGCACGCTCAAGCAACGCTCCCGCTCCCGTTCAACGTTCCGGCAGCCTGACGCTCACGCCTCGATCCGTCCGCGCGTCACGCCGAGCAAGCCCGCCATCGCCTCGCGCGCGGCCGCGGCATCGCGATCGCGAATGGCCTCGAACACCGCCGTATGCTCACCCAGCGACGCGTTGAACACGTCCGCGCGTTTTGCATTCAGCCGTAGCTGCGCTTCGAGCGTGCGCTCGATCAGCGTGCCGAGCGGGATCAGCAATTCGTTGCTGCACGCGGTCAGCACGCTCAAATGAAACTGCAGATCGGCACGCACCCATTCGTCGACGTTGCGCGCCGCCGCCATCGCGGCATGAGCCGCCGCCATTGCATCGAAGGTGTCGTCCGTGTGCGAGGCCGCCGCGAGAGCCGCCGCGTACGGCTCGATCATCTCGCGCATTTCCTGCAATTTGAGCGCAAACGCCATGGGCTCGGCGACGCGCGAGTACCAGTCGAGCACGTCGACATCGAGCAGATTCCATGCGTGTTTCGGCCGCACGCGCGTGCCCACCCGCGGACGCGATTCGATCAGTCCTTTCGAGGTCAGCGTGCGCAGCGCCTCGCGCAACACCGTGCGGCTCACGCCGAACGCGTCCATCAGTTCCGCTTCGCGCGGCAGGATCGAATCCGGCGCGTAGTCGCCGCGCAGAATCGCGGTCGCGAGCAGACGGGCGACACGCCCATGCAGATCGTGCTGAATAGCTTTCTCCCAACGGCCTTGCGGCTCTATCGATATCGGCATCAAAAGGCGAAGCGACCGGATTATCCGGCACCTTGAGGCCTCGATGCGCACTGCTTCGACTCGGTGCCGCAATGAGCCCGCATTTCGCCAATATTTGACCAATAGTACTATTAATAGTACTTAAACGCGCTTTTGTTGTAGCATGTGAATCCCCGAAATCGTCCAGCAGACGCCCAAGCCGCAAGGAGACGCACACCATGAAAATCGCCAAGCTCGAAACCTTCATTGTTCCGCCGCGCTGGTGCTTCCTGAAAATCGAGACCGACGAAGGCGTCGTCGGCTGGGGCGAGCCGGTGGTCGAAGGCCGCGCGCATACGGTCGCGGCAGCCGTCGAAGAACTGTCCGACTATCTGATCGGCAAAGACCCGCTGCTGATCGAAGACCACTGGCAGGTGATGTACCGCGCGGGCTTCTACCGCGGCGGCCCGATCACGATGAGCGCGATCGCCGGCGTGGACCAGGCGCTGTGGGACATCAAGGGCAAGCATCATGGCGTGCCGGTTCATGCGCTGCTCGGCGGCCAGGTGCGCGACAAGATCAAGGTGTATTCGTGGATCGGCGGCGACCGTCCGAGCGACGTCGCGAACAATGCGCGCGCCGTGGTCGAACGCGGCTTCAAGGCGGTGAAGATGAACGGCTCCGAAGAGCTGCAGATCATCGACACCTTCGACAAGGTGCAAGGCGTGATCAACAACGTCGCGGCGGTGCGCGAGGCGGTCGGGCCGAACGTCGGCATCGGCGTGGACTTCCACGGCCGCGTGCATAAGCCGATGGCGAAAGTGCTGGCGAAGGAACTCGATCCGTACAAGCTGCTCTTCATCGAAGAGCCGGTGCTCTCGGAAAACGCCGAAGCATTGCGCGACATCGTCAATCAGACCAACACGCCGATCGCGTTGGGTGAGCGTCTTTATTCGCGCTGGGACTTCAAGCACATTCTGTCGGGCGGCTACGTCGACATCATTCAGCCGGACGCGTCGCACGCGGGCGGCATTACCGAATGCCGCAAGATCGCGTCGATGGCCGAAGCCTACGACGTCGCGCTCGCACTGCACTGCCCGCTCGGCCCGATCGCATTGGCCACCTGCCTGCAGATCGACGCAGTCAGCTACAACGCGTTCATCCAGGAGCAGAGCCTCGGCATCCACTACAACCAGGGCAACGATCTGCTCGACTACATCAAGAATCCGGAAGTCTTCAAATACGAAGACGGCTTCGTGTCGATTCCGCAAGGCCCGGGCCTCGGCATCGAGGTGAACGAAGAGAAGGTGCGCGAGATGGCGAAGGTCGGCCACCGCTGGCGCAATCCGGTATGGCGTCACGAGGATGGCAGCGTCGCCGAGTGGTAATTGCGTGAACCAACGCTGCCCACGGGCGGCGTTGTCGGTAGTGGCGCGCGTGTTACGGCGACGTGACGCGTCGCGCGGCCACAGTAACGTAACACGCCCCACAGCACGGGCCGAAACACCTGTTTTCCGGCCTTTACGCCGCACGGCCCTTCGTCCGAAAAGCCTTGCTCACAAAGGCTTTCACGCCGTTTGTTCGGCATCAGACATACGTATGGCCCGCTCCTTGCTCAAATGCATTCAAACGACAATGCATCGGGGCGCATCATGGGCGAATTCCTTCCAGACTATCTGATCCGCGAGCAGGCCGCCGTCGGCGCGCTGGTGGCGTTCGGCGTGCTTCGCCTCATCGGCGCGGCAGTCGCACTCGAACGCGGCTGGCGCATCCCGGTGGTCGAAAAATGCTTCATTGCCGCCGCGGTGATGTACTGCCTGCCGCAGCTCTTCGCCCTGCTGACGCATACGTACGGCTCGCACGCCGCGGGCGCCGTACTCGAGGGCAAAGCCGCGGGCTGTGCGATCGCCCTTTTCTTCGCGCCTATCCTCGGACATCGGCTCGGCTTCGAATAAGCGGATTCATCGACCGGATGCTCAGCATGCGACTGGCAAGGAAGCTCACGCGATACGCGAAAGCCACGGCACCCGCCGCGCCTCTGTACCGTGCGGGCGACGTCCTGACGCTCAGGTCGGGCGGACGTCCAATGACGGCGACGTGGACCGGGCCGGTGCTATTCGCGCCGGGCAACTGGCTGATTTGCCAATGGTTCAGCGACGAAGGCGAACTGCTGCAGGAGATGTTTGCGGAGGAGACGCTGGAACGGACGCACGACGCGCTCGCGGCGTAAAGCCTGGTAACGCGTCCTGGTAAAGCGTGTGAAAGCCTGGTAACGGGTCTGCCGGGCACCGGCAGGCGACCGTGTGTGTTACGCCGCACGCATTTGCAGTGCGGCGTTTTTTGTGCGGCGATCGACCCCGGCTCAGCCCAGCGCGGCAAACGCCGGCACGCTATGCGACAACGCCGCCGCCGCGACGAACACGCCGATCATCGCCAGCGCTTCCAGATACAGGATGTTCACGAAGGTATGCGCGTCCATCGTCGCGGCGGTGCGGCGCAGGCGCGGCAGCGCCAGGAAGCGGTTGAGCCCGCCGAACACGAGCGCCAAAGCGACAAGCGCGAGCTTGAGCATCAGTACGTGGCCCCACGTGCTCAGTTCAAGCGCTTGGAACGAGCCGCCCGAACCGCGCACCGCATTGAAGGCACCTGAAAACAGCACGAGGGCGACCGCCACCACCGACACATTCGACACTTGCGTCGCCGTGCGGATCAGCATCCCGCGCGCGGTCGAGGTGCCGAGCGCCGGCATCACCGAAAGCCCAGCGGCCATCGCCAGCCCGCCCCACACGCTCGTCACCAGCACGTGCAGCGTCTGCATGGCGATCGCGGCCGACGCTGGACCGGCGTCCGCCGCATGACCGAGCGATGCCTTGCCCGCCGCGATCGCGACCACCGCGAGCCACAGCAGCGTATTGCGCAACATGCCCGTATGACCGGCCATGGCCGTGCCGAGCAACACCAGCGCACCGGCGAACGCAACGCTCCACCCATATCCGACATGCGTTTGCGTGAGCACCGTCGGCACCACGCCGATCGCGGCCGGCAAGCCGACACCGCTCATCGACGCCGCCTGATACAACAGCCAGCCGAGATCCGCGAGCACCAGCACGACGGTGGCCGTCAACATGGCCCGTTGCGCGCGCAACCAGGCTGGCCGCGCGGGCGCGATCTTGGCCTGAGCGTCCTTCGCGAGCCACGCGCCGAGCAACGCCGAACCGACGGCAAACGCAAACGCGACATTCATGAGCGCGGCCATGGCGACCTGCCCGATCCAGAGTCCGTCGATGCTCATTTGACGGTAAACGCAAAGTCGCCTTGGGTACGGTGGCCGTCCGTGGCAACCGCCGTCCAGTGCACCACGTAGCGGCCGGCGCTCAACTGCGGCAGCGGCAGATGCATGACCTTCGCATCATGGCCGTCGACCTGCGACGCAGCCGGCGCGGCCGGCTTGCCGCTCGTGTCGGCAACAACGATCTTGCTGAAAGCCGGCTCGAGCGGCTCCGTGAAGTGGATCGTCACTTCCGTGGGCGCGGCCACTTCGGCGTTCGCCGACGGCTCGCTCGACGCCAGATGCGCATGCGCGAAAGCCGTGGACGTCACAAGCAGCGCCGTGGCACCGAGCCCCAACGCACGCAGCGCCGGACGGGAAAATTTGAATAGCTTCATGTAAGGCCGATGGCTGATGGACAGGAAAACGATGGGCGTCGAACCAATGCGCGTCTGAGCCACAGGGACGCCTGCGAGCCCGGAAGTGTACGCTTCGATGGCTCTCACGCGCGTCGGTTCAACCTTCTTTGCCACTCGATATGTCGGGTACAACGCTTGCGCCCTCGATCGCGCGAATTAATTTGCGACAGCTCCCGATCCATCTAAATAGAGTATTGCGCGTCAAACTGTCGCATGACTGTGACGACTGAACCTTCTCTAATGTGGCAAATAGTCACCATCAGCCTTCGATGATAGAATGCTGCGTCGCCGCAGCGCCGGCTGCCCTTCACACCGAGCCGCTCGAAGTTCGGTCAGGTCCCCGATTTTGATGGAGTTACGCGTGTCTTCAAGACGCATTTTCCGCCCGTTGCTTGCCCTTCTGCTGATCGGCTCCGCGGGTGTCTATAGCGCTGCGAAAGCGCAGACTCAACCGAAGGCCCCCGATACGATGGAAGCGCGCGTGCAAGGCTGCACCGCTTGCCACGGCTCGCACGGCCAAGGTACTGATAACGACTACTTCCCGCGTCTGGCGGGCAAGCCGGCCGACTACCTGTACAACCAGTTGCAGAACTTCCGCGAGGGTCGCCGCAAGTACCCGCCGATGAACTACCTCGTCACGTATCTCTCGGACGACTACCTCCATCAGATCGCCACGTATTTCTCGCAGCAACGTCCGCCGTATCCGCAGCCGGCCAAGCCCACTGTGTCGGCGGCCACGCTCGCGCGCGGTCAGCAGATCGTGCTGAACGGCGACGCGTCGAAACAGATTCCGGCTTGCGCGGCTTGCCACGGCAAGGGGTTGACCGGCATGGAGCCCGCTATTCCGGGTCTGGTCGGCCTGCACTCCGATTACATCAGCGCGCAGCTCGGCGCATGGCGCTCGGGCTCGCGCCACGCCATCGCGCCTGATTGCATGCAGACCATCGCCGCACGCCTGACCGATGAAGACGTGAACGCCGTCGCTGCATGGCTTTCCACTCAGCACGCTCCACAAAACCCCGTGCCGGCTCCGGCCCGCTCGATGAAGACTCCGCTTGCCTGCGGCAGCGAACCGCAATAAGGCACCGGGAGAGACACTCAAATGAAACGCAAGTCTTTGTTCGCCCTCTCGGCAGTCGTCGTCGTTGCAGCTGCCGCACTCGTTCCCGTCCTGTGGTCGGGCGGCGACAACCTGCATAACGGCACGGCCATGGCGGCAACGCCCGCCGACCAGGCCGCGCTGATCAAGAAGGGTGAGTATCTCGCCCGCGCCGGCGACTGTATCGCCTGCCACACGGTGCGCGGCGGCAAGCAGTTCGCCGGCGGCCTGCCCATGGCTACGCCGTTCGGCACGATGTTCACGCCGAACATCACGCCTGACGACCAGTACGGTATCGGCAAGTGGACGCAGGACGACTTCTATCGCGCCATGCATACGGGCCGTTCGAAAGACGGCAGCCTGCTGTATCCGGGCTTCCCGTTCACGAGCTACACGAAGGTCACGCGCGCCGACTCGGACGCGATCTACGCGTACCTGCGCTCGGTTGCGCCGGTCAACGTGGCGAGCCGTCCGCACGAACTGAAATTCCCGTTCAACCAGCGCAACATGCTGATCGGCTGGCGTACGCTGTTCTTCCGCGAAGGCGAGTACAAGCCTGATCCGACCAAGTCGGTCGAGTGGAATCGCGGCGCGTATCTGATCGAAGGCCTCGGCCACTGCGGCATGTGCCACACCTCGATCAACGCGATGGGCGGCCCGGTCAGCTCGGCTGCGTTTGCCGGCGGCCTGATCCCGCTGCAGAACTGGTACGCACCGTCGCTGACGTCGAACAAGGAAGCCGGCCTCGGCGACTGGGAAACCAAGGACATCGCCGATCTGCTGAAAACCGGCGTGTCGAACCGCGGCGCGGTGTTCGGTCCGATGGCTGAAGTGGTTCACAACAGCCTGCAGTACATGTCGGACGCGGACATCAACGCAATGGCCACGTACCTGAAGACGATTCCGCAGAAGAGCGAAGCACCGGAACAGCTGCAGCTCGAAACGTCGGAAAAGTTCGGCGGCGAACTGTTGAAGCAAGGTCAGAAGATCTACGCTGACAACTGCGCGAAGTGCCACGCGGAAAATGGCCTCGGCATGCCGTCGGCCTTCCCGCCGCTCGCGAACAACCAGTCGATCCAGATGCCGTCGGCCGTCAACCCGATCCGCATGGTGCTGAACGGCGGTTATCCGCCGAGCACGGAAGCCAATCCGCATCCGTACGGCATGCCGCCGTTCGCGCAGTCGCTGTCGAATCAGGAAGTGGCCGCCGTCGTGACGTACATCCGTATGTCGTGGGGGAACCACGGTACGGCTGTCTCGCCGCAGCAAGTGGCTGAACTGCGTTCGGCGCCGCTCGACTAAGCAGCGTTAGATGCACCCTGGGCGCGGCCGGCGAAACTCGCGGCCGCGCCCTTCGTTTTTTCAGCACCGGTATCATGTAGGCAACATTGGCCTTGATGAAGCCGCGCAGGAGGAAAGAGCCGTGCATGTCGGTGAGCGTTTCAACAGCATTACCCACCTCGTCGGCGCCGTGCTGTCGGTGGCGGGGCTGGCTACGCTCGTGACGATGGGCGCGCTCGACGGCGACGCGTACAAGGTGGTCAGCTTCGGCGTGTACGGTGCGATGCTGTTCGTGCTGTATGCTATCTCGACGCTTTACCACAGCGTGCGCAACCCGCGCTTGAAAGCTGTTTTGCAGAAATGCGATCATTCGGCGATCTACCTGCTGATCGCGGGCAGTTACACTCCGTTCACGCTTGTCACGTTGCGCGGACCGTGGGGCTGGTCGCTATTCGGCGTAAGCTGGGGGCTTGCCGCTCTCGGCATCGTGCAGGAACTGACGCTCGGGCGACGCACCCGCAGCGTTTCGATGGTGCTGTATGTATTGATGGGATGGCTCGCGCTCGTTGCCGTCCGCCCGCTGGTCACGGCTTTACCGGCCGCGGGTACCGCCTGGCTCGTGGCCGGCGGAGTCATTTACAGCGCCGGCATCTACTTCTTCATCAACGACGAGCGCATCCGGCACGGACATGGTATCTGGCACCTGTTCGTACTGGCGGGCAGTCTGTGTCAATTCGTCAGTGTCGCGCGCTACGTCGCGTGACACGCCACGGCGGCGAAATGCAACTTAAGGCCAGTCAACGTGTCTGCATAGCGCGTTGAAGCATTCGGCACGCGCTCCCGCGTGCCGCCGATTTCTCCGCGACCGGAACAGGGCTCTGGCTTCGAATACGCCATGAAGGCGTATTCATGCCGCGTTTTTGCCCACTTGGGCCCTGTTTTGCCGTTCGCGATACTGCATTGCAAAGAGCTTTTATGTCTTTTGATTCCCTCGGCTTGTCCGAACCCTTGGTCCGCGCTGTACACGAACTCGGCTACACCACTCCGACTCCGATCCAGACGCAAGCGATTCCCGCCGTGCTCAACGGCGGCGATCTGCTGGCCGGCGCGCAGACCGGCACCGGCAAGACCGCCGGCTTCACGCTGCCGATCCTGCAGCGTCTGAACACCATGCCCGCCGTCGCCACGGCTTCGGGCAAGCGCGCGGTGCGCGCGCTGATCCTCACGCCCACGCGCGAGCTGGCCGCCCAGGTCGAAGAAAGCGTACGCGCCTACGGCAAGTACCTGAAGCTGAAGTCGACCGTGATGTTCGGCGGCGTCGGCATCAATCCGCAGATCGGCGCGCTGCGCAGCGGCGTCGACATCGTCGTCGCCACGCCGGGCCGTTTGCTCGACCACATGCAGCAGAAAACCATCGACCTGTCGCATCTCGAGATTCTCGTGCTCGACGAAGCCGACCGCATGCTCGACATGGGCTTCATCCACGACATCAAGCGCGTGCTCGCGAAGTTGCCGCCCAAGCGTCAGAACCTGCTGTTCTCGGCTACGTTCTCCGACGAGATCAAGACGCTCGCCGACAACCTGCTCGACTCGCCGGCGCTGATCGAAGTCGCACGCCGCAATACGACCGCCGAGACGGTCGCGCAAAAGATCCACCCGGTGGATCGCGACAAGAAGCGTGAACTGCTCACGCATCTGATCAAACAGCACAACTGGTTCCAGGTGCTGGTGTTCACGCGCACCAAGCACGGCGCTAACCGCCTCGCCGAACAACTCACGAAAGACGACATCAGCGCGCTGGCGATTCACGGTAACAAGAGCCAGTCGGCGCGTACGCGCGCGCTCGCCGAGTTCAAGGACGGCACGCTGCAGGTGCTGGTCGCGACCGACATCGCCGCACGCGGCATCGATATCGACCAACTGCCGCACGTGGTCAACTTCGATCTGCCGAACGTGCCGGAAGACTACGTGCACCGCATCGGCCGCACGGGTCGCGCTGGCGCGACGGGCGAAGCGATTTCGCTGGTGTGCGTCGACGAACTGCAATTGCTGAAGGACATCGAGAAGCTGATCAAGCGTGCGGTCCCTCAGGAAGTGATCGCCGGTTTCGAACCGGACCCGACCGCGAAGCCGGAGCCGATCCTGCGCCGCGGTCAAGGCGGGGGCGGGGGCGGCGGACGTTCGCCGCGCCAGGGCCAAAGCGCGCCAAAGCGTGACGACGCCCGGCGTGACGGCGCCTCGTCCGCGAAACCGGCGCAGCGCTCGGGTCAACGTCCGGCGAACGGTCAGCAGCAACCGAAGCCGCAAGGCGCAAAGCCGGCCGGCAACGGCGGCCAGCCGCGCCGCGACGGGCAGCGTCACGACGACCGTCCGCGCGCCGTAACGCATGAAGGTAGCGGCGCGCAACATGCGCCGCGCAAGCCGCAGGCCAATAAGCCGCAAGGCGGCAATGCGGGTGCCTTGCTGGGCGGCACCAAACAGCGCAACGACGCGCCTCGCGGCGGCCAGCCGACGCGCAGCGGCCAGCGCGGCCGTTAAGCTTCAAGAGCTGGCGACTCGCCAGCCGTCGTCCTGATTAGCGCAGCGAGGGACTAACGGCTGGCCGCAGCTTGCTTCAGGTGCTCGATCTGCCGTTCCCATCGGTCGAGCACCGCCTCTCCCGCTCCCGCTCCTTCCAGTTCGAACGTAATGCCGCTCGTCAGGCGCGCATAACGCACGCTTTGCGCCTCCCCTGAGTCGATCGAGCAGATCAGATAGACCAGTCCGCTGTCGTCGCCTTCAATGCCAGGCAGAGGCGCGACCCGCAACTGCACCTGATAAAACGCCTCATCGCAGACAAACGTCAGCGCGGCCCGGCCGTGGCGCTCGATCGCGCGCGTTGCCCTCGCTTGCGGCCACAACGCGATGCACAGCGTGCGCGAATCGGGCGCATACAGCTCGCCGACGCCGAGCAGCGACGTACGCACATGGCCATTCGTATCGACGGTCAGCAGCGACGCGGTAAAACCCGTCTTGCTCGCCAGCGACGAACCGTCGAACAGCGCACGCACGGCATCGGGCCATTCGTCGAACACGTTCTGTTCGAGCGGGCGTGCGGGTGCGGGAGAGTCGCTCATCGTGTCGATCCGGCGAAAAGTGGCAACGCTCAATCATGCCTCGAAAAGCGAATGGCCCGCACAAGCGGGCCATTCGCGTTCATGCGATAAGCCAACCGCAGACTCAGCGGAAGAACACGTGCTGCGTGATCTTGGCGAGCGGATAATGTACGCCCGGCTGAATTCTGGCGGGCAGGTCGAGCGGCTTGAGCAGCATCTTCACGCACATATCGGCCGACAGATTGTGCCGCACCAGCGCATTGATACGCGCCGCGCGCTCGCGGTTATAGACCGAATCATGCACGCGCTCCGGATAGCGAATTGCGAACACGTGACGCAAGGCGATCTCGGAATCTTCGTTCTTGATTTCCATCACACGGCGCATCAACGCGCCGAGCACGGCGAGACGGCCGTTACCTTCGATCTTGTTGTACTTCTTGAAGTACTTGAAAAAGTGCTTGTAGTGACGGACTTCGTCGATGCGGATGTTGTCGGTGATCTCCTTGAGCACCGGTTCGTCCGAGCATTCGCCGATCGCGCGATACAGCGTTGCCGTGCCCGTTTCCACCACGCAGCGCGCGACCATTTCGAGCGCGCGGGTCTTTTCGAAATCTTCCACCGAACAGGTCAGCGAATACTCTTCCATGAAATTGCGAAACGCGGTGTCCCAATCGAACTCGGGCCAGACGTAAGCGATATACGTCTTGAGCGCCCGGCCGTGCTGCATTTCCTCCGGCTCCCACTCGTTGTTGAGCCAGGCGGAGACTTCCGGATCACCGTCGAAGAAAGTGCTCAGATTACTGGTGTAAAGATCGGTGCCGCTTTCGATAAACGAAGCGGCGCACAACAGCAACAGCAGATCTTCGTTGGCGACAGCCTTCTGCCGATCTATGCGGGTGAGGTCGATATCCTCGATCCGCCAGGGCATGACGTGGTTCAGCTCTGTGTGCATCGTGTCTTGCTCCGAAAACTGTATCGACTCGTGGAGCGTCGAAACCGCCCGCTCTCGTCAAAGCGGTTCGCCGTGTCGGATACAGCGCCGTGAATTAGAGTTAACCCCTTGTATCTTGCATCTTAGCCGGTGTTTCGCAACTCTGCAGATAACCCAGCACAGACCATGCCGGAACGCCGCAGTTCCAGTCCAAGGTAGTCTAATTGTTCGGTCGAACAGGAGCGTCGTACGCGAGGCACAAAAAAGCCAGCTCGAAGAGCTGGCTTGAGCCTGCATGGAAGCCCTGCGGATCACGCTTGCGAAGCGCCGCCTGAAAGGCGCCGCGCTTCGCATGTGAACCGGTCAGAACCCGGCGGCCAATCCATCGCGCCGGCTGTCGCTCGCCGCCACGTAACCGCGCTCCGGATCGTTGCGATCGAGCTTCCAGATGTACTGGCCGGAGCCGAAATCCATGTACGGATCGTCGACCGACTTGATCGTGTGGCCGAGCTTCTGCAGGGCTGCGGCGGTGGTCGAATCGAGCGTCGCTTCGACGTCGATCGTGAAGTCGCGGTTGACCTTCCAGCGCGGCGCATCACATGCGGCTTGCGGCTGCTGACCGTAATCGAGCATTCTTACGATCGATTGCAGATGACCTTGCGGCTGCATGTCGCCGCCCATCACGCCGAAGCTCATCACCGCTTCCTGCTTGCCGTCCACCTGCTGCGTGAGGAACGACGGAATGATCGTGTGGAATGGCCGCTTGCCGCCTTCCACGACGTTCGGCGACTTCGGGTCCATCGAGAAACCGCAGCCGCGATTCTGCATGGAGATGCCGGTGTCCGGCACCACGATGCCCGAGCCGAAGCCCATGTAATTCGACTGGATGAAGCTGACCATCATGCCGCGCTCGTCGGCCACCGACATATAGATCGTGCCGCCCGCTTTCGGCATGCCGAAGTCGAACTGCGTGGCGCGCTTGTGGTCGATCAGCTTCGCGCGCGAAGTGAGATACGCGTCGTCGAGCATCTGCTCGGGCGTGACTTCCATCGAACGCGGATCGGCCACGTAGCGGTAGACGTCGGCGAACGCGAGCTTCATGGCTTCGATCTGCAGATGCTGCGATTCGACGTTGTCGACGGCGAGCTCCTTCACATCGAATTTTTCGAGGATGCCCAGCGCGATCAGCGCCGCGATCCCCTGGCCGTTCGGCGGAATCTCATGCACGGTGTAGCCGCGATAATCCTTGCCGATCGGCTCGACCCAATCCGCGCGATAGTTGCGCAGGTCGTCCATGGTCAGCGCGCCGCCGCCCTCGCGCGAAAATGCGGCGATCCGTTCGGCGATCTCGCCTTCGTAGTACGCGCGCGGACCTTGCTCGGCGAGCTTGCGCAGCGTCTTCGCGTGGCCTGGAAAGCGTACCAGCTCGCTCACTTCCGGCGCGCGGCCGCGCGGCATGAAGGTTTGCGCGAAGCCCGGCAGGTCCTTCAGTTCCGGCACGGCCGCCGCCCACTTGTAGGCGACGATGCTCGCCACCGCGTGCCCCCGCTCGGCGATTTCGATCGCCGGCTCCATCAGATCGGCGAACGGCAGCGAGCCGAATTTCTGATGCAACGCTTCCCAGCCGGCGATCACGCCCGGCACCGTCACGGCATCCCAGCCGCGCTTGGGCTGCTTCGCGAGGCCGTTTTCCTCGCCGTACTTGCGCTTGAAATAGTCGACGTTCCACGCCGCCGGCGACACACCCGACGCATTCAGACCATGCAGCTTCTTGCCGTCCCACACCAATGCGAACGCGTCGCCGCCCAAGCCGCACGACACCGGCTCGACCACCGTGATGGCGGCCGCCGCCGCGATCGCCGCATCGACGGCATTACCGCCTTTCCACAGCATGCGCAGCCCGGCCTGCGCGGCAAGCGGATGCGATGTGGAAACGATGTTGCGCGCGAACACAGGCAGACGCGGCGTCGGATAAGGGTTTTGCCAGTTGAAGCCAGTCATGTCGAACACTCTCGAAAGCGCGGCACGGCGCATTGGACACCGCCGAAACCACAGGAACGGGTAAACACGGAACCCCGGATTGCAGCGCGATCCGGCACAAAAAACAAATTCATTTATGAAATGAATAAATGCATAAAGGGCCTGAATGGAGGCCAAATGATCGCCGCGCGTCGTCGCCGATCGTACGCATATTGCACGAGTTGAGGACACGGCCCGCGATGGTCTTACAATACGCTCACCCCCGTTCATGCATTCCTCGTTTCCGGCCCGGCCGCCGGTGGCGGGCAGCGCCGATAAAAACCCTCGACCCGAGACACATGACCCGAGACCCCCGCCTGACTCTCAATGCCCGGCAACAGGAACTGCTGGAGTGGGTGCAACGCGACGGCTTCGTGACCGTGGACGACCTCGCGGCTCACTTCGACGTGACGCCGCAGACCATCCGCCGCGACGTCAACTGGCTCGCCGACATGAACCTGCTGCGCCGCTATCACGGCGGCGCCAGTCTGCCGACCAGTTCCGAGAACGTGTCGTATACGGCGCGTCAGCGGATGTTCCATGAAGAGAAACGGCGCATCGCGGCGCTAGTGGCCACTCACATTCCCGACCAGGCCTCGCTTTTCATCAACCTCGGCACGACCACCGAGGAAGTCGCCCGCGCGCTCAACCGGCATCGCGGCCTGCGCGTGATCACCAACAATCTGAATGTCGCGAGCATGATGAGCGGCTATCCCGATTGCGAGGTGCTGGTGACGGGCGGCATCGTGCGGCCGTGGGACAAAGGGATCGTGGGCGAACTCGCGATCGATTTCATCCGGCAGTTCAAGGTGGATTTCGCGATCATCGGCACGTCGAGCATCGAAACGGACGGCACGCTGCGCGATTTCGACACCCGTGAAGTGCGCGTGGCCGAGGCGATTATCCAGCATGCGCGCACCGTCTTTCTCGCCGCCGACAACTCGAAATTCGGCCGACCCGCGCTCGTTCGCCAAGGGCACCTCGACCAGATCGATGCTCTTTTCACCGACGCCACGCCGCCCCCCGAGATGACCGAAACGCTCACCGCCGCCAATTGCCAGGTGTACGTCGCCGGGTAACACCAGGCGTTCTCCGCCATGTTGCGGTGCACGCGAAACCTCGAGTGAATTCAAGGATTTGCCCGCTGCTTTAAACCGCCTCAATGGCATCGAAATGTCAAAGGGAAAATTTACTGGGGCCGATTTGGTGTTTAACGCGCGGTTGACTACACTCCAGTTCCCCGACGTTCGTTCCGCATTCCGCGTAGCGTCGGTTGTGTGAACCTGTCGTGTAAGCCGTACTTCCCGCCTGATCCTGTAGCGGACTCCACTGGCATCCAGCCAGTTGCCGGCAAGGCCGTCCGCGTTTGCTTGACATGGAGAGAACGATGCTGAGTCCGCATGAATTCGCCACGTTGTTGCTCGTCAAGGACGCTCCCAACCAGGTCGACATGGAGCGGGAAGAACTCGACGCACTGCTGGAACGCCAGTTGGTGGAACTCGAACGGCTCGCGTCGGGCAACGAACAATGGCGCGTCACTGAAACCGGCGATAGCGCGCTCCGGGCCATCAAACGTTTTTCCTAGGTATTTCCGGGTGTCATGGCGGCCTGCTGCTGGCGTCCTTAGAGGACTTCCGGCAGTGTGAGCGTTGCGCCACAGGACGTGGCGCGGCCTCGTGTCCTTGACGATGCCTTGTACTCTCTTCGAGCGATCCGGCCGCCGTCCGCGCGGCCGCTTCGTCGCGTCCAGATCATGGGGCGCGCCGCCGCAGCGCGCGGAGCGCCGATCAACCCATCGAGCGCCCCCCGGCGGCGCTGGCCGAACGCCGAGCCTCAACCGCTGCGCAAGGTCGGATCGACCGTCGCGCGCCAACTCAACGCCTTGGCCCGCTGATCGGTGAAGAACGCGACCCACTGATTACGCACCTGCGGATCCATGCTCACGCCTTGACTCGCATAGCGCTGGGCGATCGAGGCCTGAAACGCGCAGTACTCGTCTTTCGGGAGCTTGCCGCGCCGGTTCGCCACATAAGCATCGAATAACGCCGCATAGACGCCTTGCGCGTCGTTGCCGTAGTCGACCGGCTGGGCGCTGCACATCTGCTGCAACGACGCGAACGACGGCGCGCCCATCGTTCCGCTCAGGCTCGGCGTGCCAACGCACCCCGCGAGAAGCGCTGCGGCGCCGATCATCAAAAGTCCACGCATGAATTCCCCTCGAAATGGCCACTGCGCAGAGTATCGTCCGTGGCCGCGCGTTGCGCTACCACCTTGACCGACCGGCAGAGGAGCGCCTCAGCAAACCGAACTTTACTTTTTCGAATATGTTCATTAAAGTTCGAAAACGAACACTATCGGTTCGATAAACTTTCCATACCGCTTCCGACAACGACGCAGGGGACACAGCAGGTGACGCAAGGCTCGAGATACGATTTGCTCGTCGTGGGCGGCGGGATCAACGGCGCAGGTATCGCTCGCGACGCGGCGGGCCGCGGCCTGTCGGTGCTGCTCTGCGAACAGGACGACCTGGCGGCGCACACCTCGTCGGCGAGTACCAAACTGATTCACGGCGGCCTGCGCTATCTCGAGTACCGCGAATTCGGTCTCGTGCGCAAAGCGCTGCAGGAGCGCGAAACGCTGCTGCGCGCGGCGCCGCACATCATGTGGCCGCTGCGCTTCGTGATGCCGCATATGCCCGATCTGCGCCCGGCCTGGCTGATTCGCGCGGGCCTGTTCCTTTACGATCACCTCGCGAGGCGTGAACTGCTGCCCGGTTCGCGCGGCATCGTGATGCGCAACCATCCCGCGGGCGCACCGCTCATCGATTCGATCAAGCGCGGCTTCGTGTATTCGGACGGCTGGGTCAACGACGCGCGTCTGGTCGTTCTGAACGCGCTGGATGCCGAGGAGCGCGGCGCGAAAATTCTCACGCGCACGAAGCTCGTCAGCGCGGTGCGCGCGGGCGGCGAATGGCGCGCGCAACTCAAGCGCGCGGACGGCACGATCCTCGACGTGCGCGCCGCCTCGATTGCGAACGCCGCGGGACCGTGGGTCGGCGAACTGCTGCAAGGCGCGCTCGGCCGCAAGGCGTCGCATAGCGTGCGCCTCGTGAAAGGCAGCCATATCGTCACGCGGCGCCTGTTCGAACACGATCACGCGTACATTTTCCAGAATCCGGACAAGCGGATCATCTTCGCGATTCCGTACGAACACGATTACACGCTGATCGGCACGACGGATATCGAATATCGCGGCGACCCGTCGCAAGTCGCGATCAACGCGGAGGAAACGCAGTACCTGTGCGATTCGATCAACCGCTATTTCAAGGAGAAGATTTCGCCGGCCGATGTGCGCTGGACTTACTCGGGCGTGCGTCCGCTGCTCGAGGAAGAAGGCGCGGACAATCCGTCGGCGGTCACGCGCGATTACTCGCTCGAACTCGACGCGCCCGCGGGCGAGGCGCCGCTGCTGTCGGTGTTCGGCGGCAAGATCACCACGTTTCGCAAGCTCGCGGAAGAAGCCGTCGACAAACTCGCGCAAGCGTTGGGTGATGGCGCGAATGGCGCGCCCTCGTGGACGGCCGGCGCGCCGTTGCCCGGCGGCGACATTCCGCACGCGAATTTCGAGCGCTTCGTCACGGAATTCAAGCAGCGGCATGGTTGGCTGCCGGCCGACCTGGCGTACCGCCTCGCCCGCGCATACGGCACGCGCGTCAAGCACGTGATCGGCAACGCGCGCTCGGTGGCCGATCTCGGCCGCGTATTCGCGCCGGGTCTGTATGAAGCCGAGCTGGTTTATCTGCGCGACACCGAATGGGCACGCAGCGCTCAGGACGTGCTGTGGCGCCGTTCGAAACTCGGCCTGCATGTCGAACCGGGCACGCTCGATTCGATCACGCACGACATCGATGCGTGGTTCGCCCGCGAGCCGGTACGACAGAGCGCATAGTTAGCGTCTTGGCGAGGCCGTTGCAACGCACCGTGCTCACGGCTTACATGAACCCGGTCGATTCACCCTTTCGGCTAAACGAAGCCGGCACGCACGAACCGTTGCAGCCCGCTTAAAACAACAAGCCGTTCCCGTCGCCGGTCACCAGTCCGGCGATTCATAAAACGCATGGAGAAGAGACAATGCAGGATCAGTACATCCTCGCGCTTGACCAAGGCACCACCAGTTCGCGTGCGATGCTGTTCGACCGGCTCGGCAATATCGTGTCGACCGCTCAGAAGGAATTTCAGCAAATCTATCCGCGTCCGGGCTGGGTCGAGCACGACCCGCAGGAAATCTGGTCGACGCAGGCCGGCGTCGCCGCCGAAGCCGTGACGCGCGCCGGCATGAACGGCACCTCGATCGCCGCGATCGGCATCACCAATCAACGCGAAACCACCGTCGTGTGGGACCGCGATACCGGTCATCCCATCTATAACGCGATCGTCTGGCAAGACCGCCGCACCGCCGACTTCTGTGATCAGCTCAAGGAGCAAGGTCTGGAAGAAAAGGTCCGCGCGAAAACCGGCCTGCCGATCGACTCGTACTTTTCCGCAACCAAGATTCGCTGGATTCTCGACAACGTCGAAGGCGCGCGCGAAAAGGCCAAGCAAGGCCGCCTCGCATTCGGCACGGTCGATAGCTGGCTGGTGTGGAATTTCACGAAGGGCGGCTTGCACGTCACCGACGTGACCAACGCGTCGCGCACGATGCTCTTCAACATCCACACGCTGAAGTGGGACGACGAACTGCTCGAAGCGCTCGACATTCCGCGCAGCATGTTGCCGGAAGTGCGGCCGTCGTCGGAAGTCTATGGGCCGACCAAGACCACCGTTTTCGCCTCGAAGATTCCGCTCGCGGGCATCGCCGGCGATCAGCACGCCGCGCTTTTCGGCCAGATGTGCACACAGTCGGGCATGGTGAAGAACACCTACGGCACGGGCTGCTTCCTCGTGATGAACACCGGCGACAAGCCGATCGAATCGAAAAACAATCTCGTCACCACGATCGCCTGGCAGATCGGCGATCAGATCAACTACGCGCTCGAAGGCAGCATCTTCATTGCCGGCGCCGTGGTGCAATGGTTGCGCGACGGCCTCGGCATCATCAAGAGCGCGGCGGAGATCGAAACCCTCGCGCGCAGCGTGCCGCATTGCGACGGCGTGTATCTGGTGCCCGCCTTCGCCGGGCTCGGCGCGCCGCACTGGAATGCACGCGCTCGCGGCACGCTGTTCGGCGTGACGCGCGGCACGACCTCCGCGCATATCGCGCGCGCCGCGCTCGACTCGATCGCCTACCAATCGCTCGACGTGCTGAAGGCCATGGAAGCCGACTCCGGCATTCGCATCGGCGAATTGCGGGTGGACGGCGGTGCATGCGCGAATAATCTGTTGATGCAGTTCCAGGCCGACATTCTCGGCGTCGACGCGGTACGCCCGAAGGTTTCCGAAACGACCGCGCTGGGCGCGGCGTATCTGGCCGGTCTCGCGGTCGGCTACTGGAAGGATGTGGACGAGCTGCAAAACCAGTGGAAGCTCGATCGCCGCTTCACGCCCGCACTGCCGCACGCCGACGTCAAGCAATGTCTCGACGGCTGGCAACGCGCGATCCGCGCCGCCAAGGCCTGGGCCGACACGCCCTGAGCGCCTCTTTTAACAGAAGCCTTTCGACATAACGAAGCCGCTTATCCGGCGGCTTCCCTAATAACACTATTTCGGATAACCAACGATGTCTCCTTACATTGCGGAATTCGTCGGCACGGCACTCGTGGTGCTGCTCGGCGATGGCGCCGTCGCCAACGTGCTGCTCGCGCGCACCAAAGGCAAAGGCGCGGACCTGATCGTGATCGTGATGGGCTGGGCGATGGCCGTATTCATCGCCGTTTACGTCACCGCATCGTTCAGCGGCGCTCACCTGAATCCTGTCGTGACGGTCAGCCTCGCGCTGGCCGGCAAGTTCGCCTGGGCCAAAGTCCCCGGCTACGTGGCGGCGCAGATGCTCGGCGGCATGGCGGGCGCACTGCTCGTGTGGGTCGCGTATCGTCAGCACTTCGCGAAAGAAGGCGATGCCGACGTGAAGCTCGGCGTGTTCTGCACGTCGCCGGCGATTCGCAGCGTGCCGCATAACCTCTTGACTGAAATGATCGCGACCTTCGTGCTGATTCTCGGCGTGCTGTATCTGGCTTCGCCGCAAGTGGGTCTCGGCGCGCTCGACGCGTTGCCGGTCGGCCTGCTGGTGCTCGGCATCGGCATCTCGCTCGGCGGCCCGACAGGCTACGCGATGAGCCCCGCGCGAGACCTGTCGCCGCGTCTGATGCACGCGCTGCTGCCGATCCCCGGCAAGCGCGACAGCGACTGGCGTTATGCGTGGATTCCGGTGTTCGGTCCGCTGCTGGGCGGCGCGGTGGCAGCGAGGCTGTATCTGTACCTGCACGCGCACTGATCTCGCGGTAAGAAAACGCGGGAACGGAAAGCGGCGGCGCCGCGCAGGCGGCGCCAAAGCACGTATCATGATGCTTTCAATCTCCGCGTCCGGGCTTGCATCCGCCTTGCTCACGCGCTTCCCGCTTTCCGTTTCAAGGCATGATCGACCACCTCATCTGTGACTGCGACGGCGTGCTCGTCGACAGCGAAGTCGTCGCTGATCGCGTGATGTACGAAACGCTGACCGCCACCTTCCCCGGTCTCGACTTCGAACCGGTCGTCAAAACGGCTTTTGGTCAGCAAACGTCGCGCTTTCTCGAAGGCATCGAGAAGTTGTTCGATATCGCGTTGCCCGCGGACTTTCTCAAGACCGTCGAACATCAGGTCGAGCTCGCGCTCGCGGCATCGCTCAGCCCGATCAACGGCGTGCGTGACGCGTTGCAACGCGTCACGCTGCCAGCCGCTGTTGTGTCGAATAGCCGGATGGCGCGCGTGAATGCCTCGGTGCGGCGCGCGGGTTTGCAGCAGATTTTCGGTGAGCGGATTTTCAGCGCCGAACAGGTGGCGCGGCCAAAGCCTTATCCCGATGTTTATCTCTTCGCCGCGAATGCGCTGGGCGTGGATCCGTCGCGATGCATCGTCGTGGAAGACAGCGTGGCCGGTTTGAACGCGGCGCGTGCGGCGGGCATGAAGACGATCGCGTTCGTCGGCGCGAGCCATATTCCCGACGGGTATACGGACGCGCTGCGCAACATGGGCATGACGCGCATCATGAAACACATGGATCAATTGCCCGCGCTGATCGAGGCCGGTATGCGCGGGGAGTTCGGGGACGTGCAGTCATAGGCATTCGCTTCGCAGCACAAGCCACAAAAAAGGCCGGCTACGAAAGAGTCGGCCTTGTCGTTTGAGCGGTGCCTCAGATCACGCGGCGCGGCGCCTGAGCATCAAGCTTCCGCCACACATTCCCGCGCCGTCGCCAGCGCCTCGCGAAACTCCACCAGTTCGGCGATCGTCAGCATCGGCAGATTGTGCTGTTGAGCGAAGCGCTCGACATCCGCGCCGCGCGTCATCGTGCCGTCCGCGTTCATCAGTTCGCACAGCACGCCGGCCGGCTTCAGACCCGCGAGAATCGCCAGGTCGACCGTACCCTCGGTGTGACCGCGACGTGCGAGCACGCCGCCGGGCATCGCCCGCAACGGGAACACGTGGCCCGGACGCACGATGTCGGCGGGCTTTGCCGTATCGGCGATCGCGGCGCGAATCGTCGTCACGCGATCGAGCGCTGACACGCCGGTGGTCACGCCGTCGCGCGCTTCGATCGACACGGTGAACGCGGTGCCGTGTCGGCTTTCGTTGTTGACGGCCATCGGCGGCAGTTCGAGCGCGCGGATCTTCTCGTCGGGCAGGCACAGGCAGACGATGCCGCTGCACTCGCGGATCAGCAGCGCCATGGTTTCGACGGAAAGACGCTCGGCGGAAACGATCAGATCGGCTTCGTTCTCGCGGTCGTGGTCGTCTTGCAGGACGACGGCGCGGCCATCGCGCATGGCTTGCAAGGCGGCGGCGATACGCGGCGGAACGGGTTCGGTGGCGAGCAGCGGGAGATCGGCGAATGCATTCTCTGCAATCGTCGACGGTGCGGGAAAAGTAGCAAAAGACATAGTTGAAACGCTCATCGCAAAAGTTGGGCGAGAAACGTTTCAGGGCATTGCAAACAGACAAAGACGCACCGTTGAACGCCGCTCGAAGCGCCGTTCGCGCACCGCTCGAACGACTCGCGGCGCCACGGAAACGAACATGACTATCTGCACATCTTCTTCCATCCGGACTCTAACCGTCGGCTCTGGCTTCTCACCAGATCTGCTGACCCCGCTACGGCTTTCGATACGCTGAAGACCTGAACGACGCGGGCGCTCGCGGGCTCGCCGGCTCACGCTTTCGCGCTGCCGGCATACCGCCGGTGGGGAATTTCGCCCCGCCCTGAAGACGCACTGATTGCCGGATCGACCGGCTGGCAAAGCATACAACAGTCGCACCGGACCTGCAGCGCAACCCTACCGAGCAGACGGGCATCGCTAAACCGGCGCCCGCGTCCGCCCGGAAAATCCGGTCAAACCGGCGCGGTTTCGCGCGTCGTCTCGTGCGGCGCGGGCACGTCCCAGCGCGGCGGCGTCTCCGCCTTCAACGTGACGCGCACCGCGCGCGCTTCGGTGTCGCCGGGCTTGCGCAGGCTATGCGGCTGGTCGGCGTCGAACAGGATCGCGTCGCCCGTGGCGAGCAATTGGCGTTGATCGTGCACGCTCACTTCCAGCGTGCCTTCGCTCACCACCAGATTCACGGTCGTGCCAGGCGCGCGGCGCGTGCCGGCTTCGGTGTGCAACGGCGCGATACGCAGCTCATGAAACTCGGCGGCGGTCGGTTCGGCGTCGGGATAAAGCGGCCGGGCCGAATAGCGGCCATTCGAACTGACAACGCGCGACGAGCGCTCCGCCGGCAAATGCTCGAAGCCATTGGTCGCATGACGCCGCAAGAACGCCGCCACCGACACCTTCAACGCCGCCGCCACCTTGCACAACACCTTGATGGACGGCACGCTGCGCGCCGACTCGATCTGCGCGAGCATCGCCCGCGACACGCCGGAAGCGCGGGCCAATGCGTCGAGCGACAGTTGCCGCTCGGCGCGCAAACGGGCGAGATTCACGCCGACCAGATGTTCCAGTGCATCGAAGGGTTCTGCGGCACGCGGCGACGCATCGGTGTCAGCCGTGGGATCGCGAACCAGCGCAAGCGGGGAATGCATGATTGCCTCCAGTAGCGCCGCCGGACGGCGGGCAAGCGGTTAGTGGAAGCAAGATAGCATCGCGTCCCGCCGCGCCCAACGAAGTTATCTTCACACTGTTATCAGCATTGCGGAGGACGATTCTCGCAAAGCTTGTGCGAATTTTTCATATGGCACCCGCTTGCTGATTCGCGGCGCATGCGCACTCACGCCCGTTGCGCCACCGTCGCCCCCGGCGAATCCATGCGCGCCGCGAACCACGTCAACAGCAACGCCGCCACGCTGACCGCCGCCGCCACCCACGGCAGCGTATCGAGCGAATGACCGTGATTGATCACGAGACCGCCGAGCCACGCGCCGCCCGCATTGCCCACATTGAACGCGCCGATGTTCAGCGTGGAGGCCAGATTCGGCGCCGCGGCCGCTTTCTCGACCACGCGCATCTGCAGCGGCGGCACCGTCGCGAATGCCGCGATGCCCCACACGAAAATCGTGATCGCCGCGGCCACCTGCGAATGGCTGGTGCGCGTAAAGATCGCCATGACCACCGCGAGCGCAACCAGAATGCCCATCAGCGAAGGCATCAGCGCCCGGTCCGCGAGCTTGCCGCCCACCGTATTGCCGATCGTGAGGCCCACGCCGAACAGCACCAGAATCAGCGTGACGCCGCGCGGCGAGAAGCCGCTCACCTGTTCGAGAATCGGCGCGATATAGGTGAACACGACGAACACGCCGCCGAAGCCCAACACCGTCATCGCGAGCGCGGTCCAGACTTGCGGGTCCTTCAGCACGCGCACTTCATGACCGAGACCGACCGGGCCGGAATCGTGACGATTCGGCACCAGCGCCGTGACGCCCGCGAGCGACAGCACGCCAAATGCGCTGACGATCCAGAACGCCGCGCGCCAGCCGAATTCCTGGCCGATGAACGTCCCGAACGGCACGCCCAACACATTCGCCAGCGTCAGGCCGGTGAACATCAGCGCAATCGCGCTCGCGCGCTTCTCGGCCGGCACGAGCGAAGCCGCGACCACCGCGCCGATGCCGAAGAACGACCCGTGCGCGAACGACGTCACCACGCGCGCGATCATCAGCACCGAATAGCTGGACGCGATCGCGCACAGCGTATTGCCGACGATGAACACGCCCATCAGCAACTGCAACGCCAGCTTGCGCGGCATCTTGCTGGTCAGCACCGCGAGCAGCGGCGCGCCGACCGCGACGCCCAGCGCATAGCCGCTCACGAGCAAGCCGGCCGACGGAATCGACACGGCCAGGTCGTGCGCGACCTCGGGCAACAGACCCATGATCACGAATTCGGTCGTGCCGATCGCGAATGCGCTAATCGCCAGCGCCAGTAATGGAATGGGCATTCTTCTACTCCAGGTTCTAAAGTTGAGCGTGATGACTGTGGCGCAGCGCCGTCACGAATTCGATGACGACGCCCGGCGCGAGCGCGACGAACAGTTGCAACTCGGGGGGTTGCGCGCGCATCCGAGGCACTTGCGCGAGCTGATAGTCCACGTCGGCCGCATGCAGACGGTCGAGCAGCGCCTGCCATTCGGCGGCGCTCTCCAGCCGGAAAGCGATGTGGTCGATACGCGGCGCCGACCGTCCCGGTTGCGCCGGCACCGTCGCGTCGATCAGATGGATCACCGGGCGGCCGTTCGCATACAGCCAGTAGCCATCGATCGAAAACGGCGGACGCGCGCCGTCCACCAGTCCGACGACATCGACGAAAAAACGTCGGGCGCTGTCGAGGTCGGCAGTGACGATCGTCGCGTGATCGAGTTGCATGGCGTGAGCGGCTGGCCGCGCATTAGGGTTTTCGAGGAGTGCATTGTCGGCGCCGAGCGTCGTTTTGATAATTGGCGTAGCATTTGAAGCATTTTCAAATTCCACTTGAAAGTCGAAAAAGATGGACAACCTCGGTGACATCCGCCTGTTCGTCGAAGCGGCGCAGCAGGGCAGCCTGTCGGCGGCCGGCCGCAAGATGGGCCTCACGCCCGCTGCGGCGAGCGCGCGCCTCGCCAAGCTGGAAGCCGGCCTGAAAGCACGGCTCTTCGAGCGCACGACGCGGCAGCTCAGGCTCACCGACGAAGGCCGCCTATACCTGAACTGCTGCCGCCAGGCGCTGCAATCGCTCGACGACGCCGAAGCCGCGCTGCAAGCCGGCCAGGGCGTGGTGCGCGGCAAGGTGCGCATTTCCGCGACTTCCGATTTCGGCCGCAATCTGCTGATGCACTGGCTCGACGAGTTCAACGCGCTCTACCCGGAAGTGACCTTCGCGCTGACGCTGTCGGATTCGCTGTCGAATCTGGTGCAGGAAGACATCGATCTGGCGATCCGCTTCGGCGTGCCGCAGGACAGCTCGCTCGTCGCCCGCATGCTGGCGCCGAACCGGCGCGTGCTGTGCGCGTCGCCGGATTACATCGCCCGCAAGGGGGAACCCAAAGACCCGCACGACCTGGCGAATTTCGATTGCATCGTGCTCGGCACCGCGTCCGGGCCGGTCAACGAATGGCGCTTCACGCGAGGCGACGAAGTGCAGAACTACACGGTGCCGTTCGAAACCGCCCGCGAGACCAACGACGGCGCGGTCGCCCGCGAATGGGCGCTGCGCGGCTACGGCATCGTGATCAAGTCGATGTGGGACGTGGAAGCGGATCTGCGCGCCGACGGCCTGAAGATCCTGCTGCCGGAGTGGCGCTATCCGGACGCGCCGCTGCACGCGCTCTACCACCGCAACCGCTTCATGGCGCCGCGCGTGCGCGTGCTGCTGGATTTCCTGAGCGAGCGCTTCGCGCAGGTGTCGGACGAACTGGAAAGCCTGCTGGGCCTGCCGCCGGAGCGGCCGCGCGCCAAAGCGGCCGCCGAAACCGCATCGGATGAAGGGCTATAATATTCAGCTACGCGGCAAACGTGCTTTCAAGGTGGACCGAAGCGCCGCCCGCACGTTTGCCCCCTTCCTCACCCTTAAACGACGCCCCCAGGTTAACCACTGCGACCGGCGAAATTCGATGACCAAGAAAGTTTATGTAAAGACCTTTGGCTGCCAGATGAACGAGTACGACTCCGACAAAATGGTCGACGTACTCGGCGCGGCTGAAGGCCTCGTCAAGACCGACACCCCGGAAGACGCGGACGTCATTCTGTTCAACACCTGCTCGGTGCGCGAAAAAGCACAAGAGAAAGTCTTCTCCGACCTCGGCCGCGTGCGCGAGCTGAAGGAAGCGAATCCGAATCTGATCATCGGCGTCGGCGGTTGCGTGGCGAGCCAGGAAGGCGCGGCGATCGTTGCGCGCGCACCGTATGTCGATCTGGTGTTCGGTCCGCAAACGCTGCACCGCCTGCCGCAAATGATCGACAAGCGCCGTGAAACCGGCCGCGCGCAGGTCGATATTTCGTTCCCCGAAATCGAAAAATTCGATCACCTGCCGCCCGCGCGCGTGGATGGTCCGAGCGCGTTCGTGTCGATCATGGAAGGCTGCAGCAAGTACTGCAGCTACTGCGTCGTGCCGTACACGCGCGGCGAGGAAGTGTCGCGTCCGCTCGACGACGTGCTGACCGAAATCGCCGGTCTCGCCGACCAGGGCGTGCGTGAAGTCACCTTGCTCGGCCAGAACGTGAACGCTTATCGCGGCGCGCTCACGTTGGGCGCAACGGAAATCGCCGACTTCGCGACGCTGATCGAATACGTCGCCGAGATTCCGGGCATCGAACGGATTCGCTACACCACCTCGCATCCGAAGGAATTCACGCAGCGCCTGATCGACACCTACGCGAAGGTGCCGAAGCTCGTCAGCCACCTGCATCTGCCGGTGCAGCACGGCTCCGACCGCATCCTGATGGCGATGAAGCGCGGCTACACGGTGCTGGAATACAAGTCGGTGATCCGCAAGCTGCGGGCGATCCGCCCCGACCTGTCGCTGTCCACCGACATGATCGTCGGCTTCCCCGGCGAGACCGAAGAAGACTTCGACAAGATGATGGCGTTGGTGCATGAAATGAAGTACGACACCAGTTTCTCGTTCATCTACAGCCCGCGTCCGGGCACGCCCGCCGCGAATCTGCACGACGACACGCCGCGCGAAGTGAAGCTCAAGCGTCTGCAACATTTGCAGGCTACGATTGAAGAGAACGTGCAGCGCATCAGCGATTCGATGGTCGGCAAGGTCGAGCGCATTCTGGTGGAGCGCCCGGCGCGCAAGGACCCGAACGAACTCGCGGGCCGCACGGAGAACAACCGCGTGGTGAATTTCCCGGTGCCGATTGCCTCGCACGCGCGGCTGATCGGCCAGATGGTCGACGTGAAAATCGTCCACGCGTACCCACATTCGCTACGCGGCGAGCTCGTGCTGGTACACGACGACGCTCGTCCCGAAGGAAGCGCCCTTGAGGCACCCGCCACCACCCACTGAGCGACGCCCGCCAGCGTCACGAACCCGACAGGATCGATCCTCCGCCTTGAAGACCACTCAGCAGCATCTGGAATTCACCGCACCGCACGAAGACAACGCGCGGCTCGCCAACCTCTGCGGCCCGCTCGACGAAAATCTGCGGCAGATCGAGCAGGCGCTCGACGTGACGCTGCAACGCCGTGGCCACCGCATCACGATCCGCGGGCGAGGCGCGAAACTCGCCCTCACCGCGCTCGAAAACTTCTACAACAACGCGCGCGAGCCGCTGTCGGTCGACGACATCCAGCTCGCGCTCGTCGAAGTGCGTCATCCGGTGCGGCATCGCACGAACGGCAACGGCAATGGCGATGCCGCAGTCGATCCGCGCTTTCCCGGCAATCCGGACCATCCGTTCGACGAGCCCGCCGACAACGGCGAGGACGACCTCGAAGAGCTCGGCCCGAAGCTGTACACGCGGCGCGCCGATCTGCGCGGCCGCACGCCGGCGCAACGCGACTATCTGAAGCAGATCATCTCGCACGACGTGACCTTCGGCGTCGGTCCCGCGGGCACGGGCAAGACGTATCTCGCGGTGGCTTGCGCGGTGGACGCGCTGGAGCGCGATCAGGTCAAACGCATCGTGCTGACGCGCCCGGCTGTCGAAGCCGGCGAGCGCCTCGGCTTCCTGCCGGGCGATCTGGCGCAGAAGGTCGATCCGTATCTGCGTCCGCTGTACGACGCGCTGTACGACCTGCTCGGCTTCGACAAAACCGCGAAGATGTTCGAGCGGCAGATGATCGAAATCGCGCCGCTCGCGTACATGCGCGGCCGCACGCTGAACCACGCGTTCATCATTCTCGACGAGGCGCAGAACACCACGCCCGAACAGATGAAGATGTTCCTCACGCGAATCGGCTTCGGCTCGAAGGCGGTGGTCACCGGCGATACGACGCAGGTCGACTTGCCGCGCGGCGCGAAGAGCGGGCTGATCGAAGCGCAGCAGGTGCTCGCGGACGTGCGCGGCATCGCGCTCACGCGCTTCACCAGTGCGGACGTGGTGCGGCATCCGCTGGTCGCGCGAATTGTGGAGGCGTACGATGCGCATTCGCAGAAAACCGCCGGTCCGGCGGATTCGCGCTGATTCTCGCCAATTACCGGCGAGCAGCGTCGAATGCCGCTGCATATGCCGCAGCAAACAAAGCAACAAAATCCATCACGCATGAGCCGCGCCCCGAAACTGACGTTGAATCTGCAATTCCCCGCCGCCAAAGCCTGGCCGGAACATAAGGCGCTGCTGCCGCGCGCCGCCGTGGCCGGCTGGATCAAGGCGGCGCTCTTCGCGGACGGCGAACTGACGGTGCGTTTCGTCGATGCCGAAGAAGGCCGCACGCTGAACCGCACCTATCGCGGCAAGGACTATTCGACCAACGTGCTGACCTTCGCGTACGCCGAATCGGAAGACGATCCGGTGACGGGCGACCTGATCCTGTGCTGCCCGGTGGTCGAGAAAGAAGCCGCCGAGCAGAACAAGCCGCTGATCGCGCACTACGCGCATCTCCTGGTGCACGGCACGCTCCACGCCCAGGGCTACGACCACGAGGTCGAGGAAGAAGCGGAGGAGATGGAAGCGCTCGAAACGGAAATTCTCGGCAAGCTTGGTTTTCCCGACCCGTATCAATAGCCGCCGCCAACCCCGTTCAAAACAAACCGTGAGCACCTCGTCCCCTGAAGCCGACACTCGAACGCCCTGCCCCGACTATCCGCCGGCGCTCGGCGAGTCGCGGCTCCTGACGGACGAGGAGTTGCGCGCGTCGCTCGAATGCACGTTGCGCGATTGGGACCGCGAAAGCGATCTGTGGCTGTTCGGCTATGGCTCACTGATCTGGAACCCCGGCCTGCCGACGGCCGAAGCCACCCGCTCCAAGGTGCACGGCTATCACCGCGGACTGTATCTGTGGTCGCGTGTGAATCGCGGCACGCCCGAGCAGCCGGGCCTCGTACTCGCGCTCGATCGCGGCGGCTCGTGCACCGGCATCGCGTTCCGCCTCGCCGCTGAGGGCGCGATGCCGCATCTGGAAGCGCTTTGGCGCCGCGAAATGGCGATGGGTTCATACCGCCCGGCATGGCTGCCGTGCGTGCTCGCCGACGGCCGGCGCGTCGACGCGCTCGCGTTCGTGATGCGCCGCGACGTGCCGAGCTACACCGGCAAGCTGCGCGACGAGGTCGTCAAAACGGTGTTCGGCTGCGCGTGCGGTCGCTACGGAACGACGCTCGACTACGTCAGCCGCACGGTGCATGCGCTGCGCGAAAGCGGCATGCCCGACCGTGCGCTCGAAGCGCTGCTCGAACGGTGCCGCGAGGCCGGGCAGGCGGAGGGCTGGGGCTCGAGCCAATGACTCGTCTGCGCTAGCCGTGCGGCCCGTGTGAAACGCCTCCGTGCGGTTCGTCAACGCGCACGCTGTCGATGCGCCGCTCGTCTGCGAAGCAGCACCATCACCGGGAAAGCCGTCGCGCTTTTTTGCTTCAGAACGCTTTTCCCCGCGTAATCAGTTAGGATTGACCTACGCCCCGCCTGCGCGACGGGGCGGTTTCACCGTTGCTTCACTCATCGCCAGCCCGGCGGGACACGGTCCTGCCATGTGCCTGGTGTATCCTTAATGCTCTGCAACAGCGCGCCCAGTCTTGCCGGGCGCACTACCATGAACGACACGTATCCCAGTCGACGCCAACTCGACAAACCGCACGAAAAACGCTCACTTCTCGAGCGTCTGACCGACTTCATCTCGCCCGAGCCCGACTCGCGCGCCGAACTTCTGGAAATCCTGCAGGACGCGCACGAGCGCAACCTGATCGACGCCGACTCGCTGTCGATGATCGAAGGCGTGTTCCAGGTCTCCGAACTCAGCGCTCGCGACATCATGGTGCCGCGCGCGCAAATGGACGCGATCAACATCGCGGACAACCCCGCCGAATTCATTCCCTACGTGCTGGAAAAAGCGCACTCGCGCTATCCGGTCTACGAAGGCAATCGCGACAACATCATCGGCGTGCTGCTCGCCAAAGACCTGCTGCGCTACTACGCCGAAGAGGAATTCGACGTGCGCGGCATGCTGCGCCCCGCCGTCTTCATTCCCGAATCGAAGCGCCTGAACGTGCTGCTGCACGACTTCCGCGTGAATCGCAATCACCTCGCGGTGGTGGTCGACGAATACGGCGGCGTGGCCGGCCTGATCACGATCGAGGACGTGCTGGAGCAGATCGTCGGCGACATCGAGGACGAATACGATTTCGACGAGGAAAGCGGCAATATCATCGCCTCGCCGGACGGGCGTTTCCGCGTGCGCGCGCTCACCGAGATCGAGCAGTTCAACGAGGCCTTCGGCACCCATTACTCGGACGAGGAAGTCGATACGATCGGCGGCCTTGTCACACATCATTTCGGGCGAGTGCCGCATCGCGGCGAAAAAGTCCGCATCGACGATCTGATCTTCGAGATTCTGCGCGGCGACGCCCGCCAGATCCACATGCTGCTGGTGCGCCGCGATCCGCTCGCCGGCCAGCGCGAGCGCGAAGCGCAGCACGTGCAGACCTGATCGGCTTCTTCTCTTCGCTTCCCAACTCCTCACGCCGACCGCGCAATAATGGCCGACCCGATTACTTCCCGTTCGCGCAGCGGCGTGAGCGCCGCTGCCGCCGAAGGCACACGCGGCCGCGCGCTGCCCCGCTGGCATTACCTCGTAGCGCTAGCCGCCGGTGCGGCGAACACGCTGTCGTTCGCGCCGACGCCGCATGGCGGCTGGCTCGAGCTCGTCATTTTCACGTTCTTTTTCGCATGGCTCACGCGCAGCACCGGCTGGAAAAGCGCCGCGCTGACGGGCGGCGCTTTCGGCTTCGGCAATTTCGTCTCGGGCGTGTGGTGGCTGTACGTCAGCATGCATGACTACGGCGGCATGGCCGCGCCGCTCGCGGGCGCGGCGGTCGTACTGTTCTCGTTGTATCTGGCGCTCTATCCGGCGCTGGCCGCGGGCGTGTGGTCGTTTTGCGCCGGCCACGCGCGCAACGGCGCGTCGGACACCGACAAACCGTTTTCGCCGACGTGGCACGGCGCGCTCGCATTCGCGAGCGCCTGGGCAATTAGCGAATGGTTGCGCGGCTTGGTATTCACCGGTTTTCCGTGGCTTGCGAGCGGTTATGCGCAGGTGGATGGACCGTTCGCCGGATTCGCGCCGGTGGCGGGCGTGTACGGCGTCGGCTGGATATTGGCGCTGGTGGCGGCGCTGATCGTGCAGGCGCTGCTGCCGCTGCTGCCTGCGCGCGCGTTGGCCGGAGAAGGCGGCGACGGCAGTCACGGCACTGCCGCCAGACGCGGCGTCGCGCGAATCGCCGTTCCCGGCGGCATTGCGTTGGCGCTGATCGCTGCCGGCCTGCTGCTGCCGCTCGTGCAATGGACGGTGCCCGCCAACGCGCCGCTGACGGTGCGCCTCCTGCAAGGCGACGTCAAGCAGGAGATGAAGTTCGAGGAATCCGGCATGCGCGCCGCGATCGACCAGTATCAGCAGATGATTACGTCGAAGCCGGCTGACCTCATCATCACGCCGGAAACCGCCATTCCGGTGCTCGCGCAACAGTTGCCGCCGAAGTTCGCGTCGGCGGTGCGCAATTTCTCGGATTCGACCGGCAGCGCGATCCTGTTCGGCGCGATCGGCGGCACCATCACGCCGGAAGGCCGGGTGGTCGACTATACGAACAGCCTGTTCGGCGTCACGCCCGGCACCCGCGACGTGTACCGCTACGACAAACATCACCTCGTGCCGTTCGGCGAATTCGTGCCGTGGGGCTTTCGCTGGTTCGTGAATCTGATGAGCATACCGCTTGGCGACTTCGCCCGCGGCGCGCCGGTGCAGAAGCCGTTCATCGTGCATAACCAGCCGGTCGCGGTCGACATCTGCTACGAGGATATTTTCGGCGAGGAGATTGCGCGCACCATCCGCGAGAGCGATACGCCGGCCGGCGTGCTGATCAACTCGACCAACCTCGCCTGGTTCGGCGACACCATCGCACTCGACCAGCATCTGCAGATCGCGCGCATGCGTTCGCTGGAAACCGGCCGGCCGATGCTGCGCGCGACCAACACCGGCATGACCGCCGCGATCGACGCCAACGGCAAGGTGCTCGGGCGCCTGACGCCTTACACGATCGGCTCGCTCGATCTGACGGTGCAAGGCACCTCGGGGAGCACGCCGTACGTGACGAGCGGCAACAATACGGTGCTGGCGGTTTCGTTGCTGCTGCTGGCGTTTGGGTTTGCGTTCGGGCCGGGGATAACGCGGCGCCGGAATGGAAAACAATAAGCCGCAATAAACCCCGTGATACCGCGCCGTCCGTTTTATGCGTGTAAGCGGCGCGGTGAATCGATCCCGGCACATAAAACGCCCCCATAGAAAAACGCGCGCTGGCGGAATTCCGCGAGCGCGCGTTTCTACAAAATCAGGCTTTACCGATTCGAAGCGATCCGCTGCTGAATATGCTGCGCGCGCGCCGGTGAAGCGGGATGCGAACTCAACATACTCGATTTACCGCCGTCCACCTGCGCGAGCTTGGTGAACGCCGTCACCAATCCCGACGGATCGAGATTCTTCTTTTTCTGCAAATCGAACGAATAATCGTCGGCTGCGCTTTCCTGGGCTTGCGAGAACTGCGCATTAATCAGCTTCTCGGAAAATTCGCCGAGTTGCGAGCCGGACAGCGCCGCCGTCACGCCGCCCGCTGACGACGCCACCGAGCGCGCCGCCGAGGTCACGTACGCAACCTGCATCGCCTTCTTCGTATGGCCGAGTGCCACGTGGCCCATCTCATGGCCGACCACGCCGCGCACTTCGCTGTCGCTCATCATGTCCATCAAGCCGCTATAGACGCGCACGCAGCCGTTGGCCATCGCCCAGGCATTGACGTCCTTAGTGAGGTACACCTTGTAGTTCACCGGCGTGCCGTTGATGTTGTCGCCCAACTGCGCGGCGATGCTATCCAGGCGCTTCTGGTACTTGCTGTTCGGCGCCGCGATCTTGTTTTCGCTGTCCAGTTGCGCGCACGATTTGTTGCTCAGCGCGCGCACGTCGGCGTCGCTCAATGTGGCGGCCTGCGTAGCCAGCTGACCGGACTGCATCAACGCGGACGGATCGACGTTGCCGATACTCGAGCATGCGGCAAACAATGCGAACGCCGAAGCGGCGATGACAAGGCGATACTGTTTCATCGTGGAAGTCTCTTTGCGATGTATTGATTTCGGCGGCGCTCTTTTAATGCGCCGCCCCATTCGCAATGGCTGCCTATCCCGGCCAAGCAAAACCCGTGTATGTCGACTGCACAAGCCATTGCGCCACGCGCAGACAAAAAAAGCGCCTGACGAGCAGGCGCTTTTTACCACAACGTAAGGTGTCGTTCATGCTTTTGGAAGCTTGAATGACACTAATTTGCAAACTTGCTGTGAATTAGGGCAAACATTTATTCAAGACGGCCGCATCGCTTGTGCGGTGCTCATGCGGTCCTGATATGCGCCGATAATCCTTTTCTCAATTCGCCGGCGCCGTATCGATAAACGATTGGCGCAGCGAAAGTTTCTGAAAATGCTTGTCCAGATTCGGATACGGTTCGCGCCAGTTCAGTTCGGGCATGCGGAAATCGAGGTAGCCCAGCGCGCAGCCCACCGCGATGTCCGCGAGCGTGTAGTGATTGCCCGCGCACCACGGCTTGCTGACCAGACCCTGCGACATCGCGATCAGGCTTTCGTCGATCTTGCGCTGCTGCCGCGCGACCCATGCCTCCACCCGCTGCTCCGGCGCACGCTGGGTGCCTTCGAGGCGAATCAGCACTGCCGCGTCCAGCATGCCGTCGGCGAGCGCCTCCCAGCAACGCACTTCCACGCGCTCGCGCCCCGACTGGGGGATCAGCTTGCCGACCGGCGACAGCGTATCCACGTATTCACAGATCACCCGCGAGTCAAACACCGCTTCGCCGTCTTCCATCACGAGGCAGGGCACCTTGCCGAGCGGATTGAAGGTGTGAATCTTCGTGTCCGGCGCCCAGACGTTCTCGGGCACCAGTTCGTAGTCGATTTTCTTGTCGGCCAGTACGATCCGCGCTTTACGCACGAAGGGGCTGGCGAGCGAACCGATGAGTTTCATCATGACCATCTGCCTTTTCTTGAATTCGGCGAAAGTATAAGTGCTTGGCGGGATTCCCGAGCACAGCGCCGCCTCTTCGCGAGCCGCATGCAGCCTCGCTGTGGATGGATTGCAACATTGCCGCGTCGCTCGCGCGCCGTCTAGCTGGCCGAACGGCCAACGCCGAAGGCGGAAGGCGGAAGGCGCCTGCGCGCCAGTATCCCCGCAAAATAAGTCGCCGCATTGGGCGCTACAATCGCACGATGAACCAGCTGACCGAACCCACCATCGCCCTCGACGTCTACCGCATGCGCCGCGAGCGCGTACTCGCCGCGCTGCGTGCCGCGGGCGGCGGCGTCGCCATCGTCCCCACCGCGCCCGAAGCGCTGCGCAACCGGGACGCCGACTATCCCTACCGGCACGACAGCTACTTCTATTATCTGACCGGCTTCACCGAACCGGAGGCGTTGCTGGTGCTCGACGCAAGCGCCGCGTCCGGCGAGCCGGCTTCGATCCTGTTCTGCCGCGAGAAAAACGTCGAGCGTGAGACATGGGAAGGCTTCCGCTTCGGCCCGGAGGGCGCGCGCACGGCGTTCGGCTTCGACGCCGCATTCGCCGTCGGCGAAGTCGATGCGCAACTGCCGCGGCTTCTCGCCGACAAGCCGTCGGTGCATTACGCGCTCGGCACCTCGGCGCAACTGGACGAACAGGTGCGCGGCTGGCTTGCGGCGGTGCGCGCGCAGGGCCGCAGCGGCATCGCGGCGCCCGCCGCCGCGCGCGACCTGATCCCGCTGCTCGACGACATGCGGCTCTTCAAGGACGACCACGAACTCGCCATCATGCGCCGCGCCGGGCGGATTTCCGCACAAGCGCACCGCCGTGCGATGGCCGCGTGCCGCCCCGGCGTGCGTGAATACGAACTCGAAGCCGAACTGCTCTACACGTTCCGCAAATTCGGCGCGCAGGCGCCGGCGTACACGTCGATCGTCGCGGCGGGCGCCAACGCCTGTGTGCTGCATTACCCGGCCGGCAACGCGATTGCCCGGGACGGCGACCTGATCCTGATCGACGCGGCTTGCGAGCTCGACGGCTACGCGTCCGACATCACCCGCACCTTCCCCGCGAGCGGCCGCTTCACGCCGGCGCAGCGCGAGCTGTACGACATCGTGCTGGCCGCGCAGCAGGCCGCCGCCGACGCCACCCGCGCCGGCGCCACTTTCGACGAGCCGCACCAGGCCGCCGTGCGCGTGCTGTCGCAAGGCTTGCTCGACACCGGCATCGTCGAGCGCACGAAGTTCGCCTCGGTCGACGACGTGATCGCCGAGCGCGCCTACGCGCCCTTCTACATGCACCGCACCGGCCACTGGCTCGGCATGGACGTGCACGACGTCGGCGACTACCGCGAACGCGGCGCGCCGCGCGACGAAGCGGGCGCGCTGCCGTGGCGCACGCTGCAGGCGTCGATGACGCTGACCATCGAGCCCGGCCTGTACATCCGGCCGACCGAAGGCGTGCCGGAGCGCTACTGGAACATCGGCATCCGCATCGAGGACGACGCGATCGTCACGCCGACCGGCTGCGAGCTGATGACGCGCGACGTGCCGGTGGCCGCCGACGAGATCGAGGCGCTCATGCAGGAGGCCCGCGCGGCCCATGAAACAAGGAAGTAACCCGCAATGAACGACGTTTCCCTGTCGACGGTGATTCTGAAGCCCGCCGCCTCCGATCAGCCATTCGATTTCGACGTGACGATCGTCGGCGCCGGTCCGGTCGGGCTGGCGCTCGCCGGCTGGCTGTCGCGCCGCAGCGCGACGCACGCGCTGAAGATCGCGCTCGTCGACGCGCGCGAGCCGGAGGATTCGATTGCCGATCCGCGCGCAATCGCCGTGTCGCACGGCAGCCGGATGATCCTGGAGCCGCTGCGCTGGCCCGCCGACGCCACCGCGATCCAGCGCATTCACGTGTCGCAGCGCGGGCACTTCGGCCGCACGCTGATCGACCACCGCGAGCACGGTTTGCCGGCGCTCGGCTACGTGCTGCGCTACGGCTCGATCGTCCACGGTCTCGCGCAAGCGGTGCACGCCACGCCCGTGCACTGGTTCCGCTCCACCTCCGCCGCCGCGCCGACGCAGGAACGCGACGGCGTCACGCTGCCGATCGAAACCGCGGGCGTCACGCGGCATCTGCGCACCCGGATTCTGGTGAACGCCGAAGGCGGCCTGTTCGGTGATCAGAAGAAAGCCGGCAAGGACGCCGTCGAGGGCGACACGCGTGACTACGGGCAAACCGCGCTGGTCGGCACGGTCAGCGCATCCGCGCCGCAACCGCACGTGGCATGGGAGCGCTTCACGTCGCAAGGACCGATCGCCATGCTGCCGATGGGCGGCGTGCGCGGCGCGGATTACGCGCTGGTGTGGTGCTGCGCGCCCGAGGAAGCCGCGCGCCGCACACAACTTTCCGACGACGAATTCCTGCGCGAACTCGGCGCCGCCTTCGGCGGCCGCATGGGCCGCTTCACGCAGATCAAGGGACGCGCGTCGTTTCCGCTGGGACTGAACACGGCCGATACGCTCGTGAAGGGGCGCGTCGTCGCGATCGGCAACGCGGCGCAGACGCTGCATCCGGTGGCGGGTCAGGGGCTGAATCTCGGCCTGCGCGACGCGCACGCGCTCGCCGACGCGTTGTCCGCGGAAGGCCCGACGCCGCTCGCACTCGCGACGTTCGCGCAACGCCGCGCGCTCGACCGGCGTATGACGATCGGCGCCACCGACACGCTCGCGCGCCTGTTCACCATCGACTTTCCGCCGCTCGCGATCATGCGCGGCCTTGCGCTCACCGCGCTCGAATTCGTGCCGCCGGTGAAAACCGCGCTGGCGCGTCAGATGATGTTCGGACAGCGCCGCTGAACACGCCGCCCGCTTGCGCCGCGCAGCTTTTGTGCGCAGGTTGAAGGAAGCAATGCGAGCGGCGCCGGCTCTATGAACCGGCCCACTTTCATAGAAGATTTAATGAGTTACGGCAGACACATGTCGAGTGCCGGCTATCCGTTAACGCTAAAATAGCGGCTTTCCCTCGTATTTCGCGAACCCGCCGATTGACAGAAATTGAACAATTGGCCGCGCGCGCATCCACGTCATGCCCACTCTCGGCTCCCACAATCTGCGTAACAACCTGTTCGTCGCGCCGATGGCCGGCGTGACCGACCGGCCGTTCCGGCAGCTATGCAAGCGGCTGGGCGCGGGCTATGCGGTGTCGGAAATGGTCGCCTCGAACGCGCAGTTGTGGAAGAGCGAGAAGACCATGCGCCGCGCCAATCACGCGGGCGAGGTCGAGCCGATCGCCGTGCAGATCGCCGGCGCCGACCCGGCCATGATGGCCGAAGCGGCCCGCTACAACGTGGCGAACGGCGCGCAGATCATCGACATCAACATGGGCTGTCCGGCCAAGAAGGTCTGCAACGTGGCGGCGGGTTCGGCGCTGTTGCAGAACGAACCGCTGGTGCAGCGCATCGTCGAGGCGGTGGTGGGCGCGGTGGGCGCCGGCCCCGACGCGGTGCCCGTCACGCTGAAGATCCGCACCGGCTGGGATCGCGACAACAGGAACGCGCTGACCATCGCGCGCCTTGCCGAAGCAGCCGGCATTTCGATGCTGACCGTGCACGGCCGCACGCGCGCCGACCTGTATCACGGCGAGGCCGAATACGACACCATCGCCGCGGTGAAAGCGGCGGTGCGCATTCCCGTGGTCGCCAACGGCGACATCACGTCGCCGCAAAAAGCGCGCGAGGTGCTCGCCGCCACCGGCGCCGACGCGATCATGATCGGCCGCGCCGCGCAGGGGCGCCCGTGGCTGTTCCGCGAGATCGAGCATTTCCTGCAAACGGGCGAGTTGCTGCCGCCGCCGCGCATCGACGAAATCCAGCAGGTGATGAACGAGCATCTCGAAGATCACTACGCGTTCTACGGCGAATTTACGGGTGTGCGCACTGCGCGCAAGCACATCGGCTGGTACACTCGCGGCCTTTCTGGCGCCAACGTGTTCCGGCATCGCATGAATACGCTGGACACCACGCGCGAACAACTCCTCGCCGTCAACGAATTCTTCGACGCACAGAAGGCGATCTCCGACCGCCTCATCTACGTCGACGAAACGCTCAACAACAACGACGGCGAGCCGGACCATACCGACCGACTAGCAGCATGAGCAAGAACAATATCGAACAATCTGTCCGCGACAGCCTGGGCATGTATTTCCAGGATCTCGACGGCTCCAATCCGCACGACGTCTACGACATGGTCATTTCATGCGTGGAAAAACCCTTGCTCGAAGTGGTGCTCGAGCAGGCCGGCGGCAATCAGTCGCTGGCCGCCGAGTATCTCGGCATCAACCGCAATACGCTGCGCAAGAAGCTGCAACAGCACGGTTTGTTGTAGCTCATTGTAGTTTTCTCGCGCCCTGCCACGTTTCCCTTCGGCTTTTCGTCTTCATCATGATCAAGCAAGCGCTCATCTCCGTTTCCGACAAGTCCGGCATCGTCGACTTCGCCAAATCGCTGTCGGACCTCGGCGTCAAGATCCTGTCGACCGGCGGCACCGCGAAACTGCTCGCGGACGCGGGCCTCTCCGTCACCGAAGTCGCGGATTACACCGGCTTCCCGGAAATGCTGGACGGGCGCGTGAAAACGCTGCATCCGAAGGTGCACGGCGGCATTCTCGCGCGCCGCGACCTGCCGGAACACATGGCGGCGCTTGAAAAGCACGAGATTCCGACGATCGACCTGCTGGTCGTGAACCTGTACCCGTTCGTGCAGACCGTGTCGAAGGAAGAGTGCTCGCTCGAAGACGCAATCGAGAACATCGACATCGGCGGCCCGACCATGCTGCGCTCCGCCGCGAAGAATCACCGCGACGTGACGGTGGTGGTCGATCCGGTCGACTACGCGGTCGTGCTCGATGAAATGCGCGCGAACGGCAACGCGGTGTCGTACAAGACGAATTTCCGACTCGCCACCAAGGTATTCGCGCACACCGCGCAGTACGACGGCGCGATCACGAACTATCTGACGAGCCTGACCGACGAATTGCAGCACGCGTCGCGCAACGCTTACCCGGCTACGTTCAACCTGGCGTTCAACAAGGTGCAGGATCTGCGCTACGGCGAAAACCCGCACCAGAGCGCCGCGTTCTATCGCGACCTCGCAGTGCCGGCCGGCGCGCTGGCGAACTACAACCAGTTGCAAGGCAAGGAACTGTCCTACAACAACATCGCGGATTCCGACGCAGCGTGGGAATGCGTGAAGACTTTCGACGTGCCGGCCTGCGTGATCGTCAAGCATGCGAATCCATGCGGCGTGGCGATCGGCGCGGACGCAAACGAAGCGTATGCGAAGGCGCTCCAGACGGACCCGACCTCGGCGTTCGGCGGCATCATCGCGTTCAACCGCGAAGTGGACGAAGCGGCGGCGCAAGCCGTGGCCAAGCAGTTCGTCGAAGTGCTGATCGCGCCGTCGTTCAGCGCCGAGGCTCGCCAGGTGTTCGCTGCGAAGCAGAACGTGCGTCTCCTGGAAATCGCTTTGGGCGAAGGCCATAACGCGTTCGATCTGAAGCGCGTCGGCGGTGGTCTGCTGGTGCAGTCGCTCGATTCGAAGAACGTGCAGCCGCGCGAATTGCGCGTGGTCACGAAGCGTCACCCGACGCCGAAGGAAATGGATGATCTGCTGTTCGCATGGCGCGTCGCGAAGTATGTGAAGTCGAACGCCATCGTGTTCTGCGGCCACGGCATGACGCTCGGCGTCGGCGCGGGCCAGATGAGCCGCGTCGATTCAGCACGCATCGCGAGCATCAAGGCGCAGAACGCCGGTTTGACGCTGACCGGTTCGGCCGTGGCGTCGGATGCGTTCTTCCCGTTCCGCGACGGTCTCGATGTGGTGGTGGCGGCAGGCGCGACCTGCGTGATCCAACCGGGCGGTTCGATGCGCGACGACGAAGTGGTCAGTGCGGCGGACGAGCACAATATCGCGATGGTGCTGACCGGGGTGCGTCACTTCCGGCATTGATTGACTCGGGACCAGCGGACGGCATGTGGTTCTTTTGATACGGCGGTCGCTGGATTAGCTTGAGTGAGACGGCTTGGTGGAATTTCCGCCGGGCCGTTTTTCTTTGGGCGGCTTGTTCTTTGGGCTGCTCAGCGTCGGCATTCTTCTAGCTGTTGTTTCTTGGCCGTCATTTCTTGCCGCTCTCTCTTGGCAGTGTTCTTTTGTGGCCGTTTGCTTTAACGCCTTCTTGCCGGACCGGTCAGTCCTCCGGATCCTTTCTCGCGTAACCGCCGCTCACATCGGGATGCTGACTGATGTAGGCGCTGAGCCCCTGCCCTCGTCGCGCGAGACGCTTGAGCGCGGCGACGTGTTTCACACCGACGCTCGCCTCCGTGTACCAATACACGACGCCCGACTTGAAGCGAACCGCGACATAGTCGTCGCCGATTTCGTATGCTCCGACGCCCGAGTCGCCGCTGAGATTCCGATAGCGCTCCATCTGCGATGGCCTCCTTCAGCACACGCAGCAGCAGTTTTTATTCCGCCAGCATCGCCGCACGCCGACCGCCACGCGGCGCGTTCGTTGTAGTATCGCAAGCACCAAGTTTTTACCGCACGTGCGGCATCCCATGAGAATTCTCGGCATCGACCCCGGCTTGCGCGTGACCGGCTTCGGCGTGATCGACCAAAGCGGCCACACGCTCAGCTATGTCGCGAGCGGCGTCATCAAGACCGCCGACGCGGACCTGCCGTCGCGTCTCGGCACCATTTTCGAAGGCATATCCACGCTGATTCGCCAGCATTCGCCGGATCAGTCGGCGATTGAAAAAGTTTTCGTCAACGTCAACCCGCAATCCACCTTGCTGCTCGGCCAGGCGCGCGGCGCGGCAATCTGCGGACTCGTAGCTAGCGGCGTGCCGGTCGCCGAATACACCGCGCTGCAGTTGAAGCAAGCCGTGGTGGGCTACGGGCGCGCGACCAAGGAGCAGATGCAGCAGATGGTGGTGCGACTGCTCAAGCTTTCCGGCGTACCCAGCACCGACGCCGCCGACGCGCTCGGCATGGCGATCTGCCACGCTCACGGCGGGACGACGCTGAGCACGCTGGGCGGCATTGCGCCTTCGCTGGCGAAGAAAGGTTTGCGGGTTAGGCGCGGACGTCTGGTCGGGTAAGCGAAACGGCGCATGACGCGCCGCCCGCTCGCTGCGCTACACTCGCCCTTTCTCTCAAGAATGAATTCGCCATGATCGGTCGCATTGCCGGCGTTCTGCTGGAAAAAAACCCGCCGCATCTGCTCGTCGACTGCAACGGCGTCGGTTACGAAGTCGATGTGCCGATGAGCACGTTCTACAACCTGCCCTCGACCGGCGAACGCGTCGTGCTGCTCACGCAGATGATCGTGCGTGAGGACGCGCATCTGCTGTACGGCTTCGGCACCGCTGAAGAACGCTCGACCTTTCGCGAGCTGTTGAAGATCACCGGCATCGGCGCGCGCATGGCGCTGGCGGTGCTCTCGGGCATGAGCGTGCACGAACTGGCGCAGACCGTCACGCTGCAGGACGCGGCGCGTCTGACGCGCGTGCCGGGCATCGGCAAGAAGACGGCGGAGCGGCTGCTCCTCGAACTGAAGGGCAAGCTCGGCGCCGACCTGGGCGCGATGGCGGGTGCGGCGTCGGCATCCGGCCACGCCCCCGATATCCTGAACGCACTGCTCGCGTTGGGCTACTCCGAAAAAGAAGCGTTGGCGGCCGTCAAAAACGTGCCGGCCGGCACCGGCGTGTCCGAAGGCATCAAGCTCGCGTTGAAGGCGCTGTCCAAGGGTTGAAGCTGAGCGCGCGCGGTACAATGAACGCATGATCGAAACCGACAAACTCGCCGCCGAGCGCATCATTGCGGCCACGCCCGTCTCGCCGAACGAAGAAGCGTTCGAGCGCGCGCTGCGCCCGCGCCAGCTCGAGGAATATGTCGGGCAGGAAAAAGTGCGCGGCCAGCTGGAAATTTTCATCGAGGCCGCCAAACGCCGTTCCGAATCGCTCGACCACGTCCTGCTGTTCGGGCCGCCGGGTTTGGGCAAGACCACGCTCGCGCATATCATCGCGCGGGAAATGGGTGTCAATCTGCGGCAAACGTCCGGCCCGGTGCTCGAACGCGCCGGCGACCTCGCCGCACTGCTCACCAATCTCGAAGCCAACGACGTGTTGTTCATCGACGAAATCCACCGGCTCTCGCCGGTCGTCGAGGAAATTCTGTATCCGGCGTTGGAGGACTATCAGATCGACATCATGATCGGCGAAGGACCGGCCGCGCGCAGCGTGAAGCTGGACCTGCAGCCGTTCACGCTGGTCGGTGCGACCACTCGTGCGGGCATGCTCACCAATCCGCTGCGTGACCGCTTCGGCATCGTGGCGCGGCTCGAGTTTTATAACGCCGAGGAGTTGGCGCGCATCGTCACGCGCTCGGCGTCGCTGCTGCATGCGCAGATCCATCCGGACGGCGCATTTGAAATCGCCAGGCGCGCGCGCGGCACGCCGCGGATCGCGAACCGGCTGCTGCGGCGCGTGCGCGATTTCGCCGAGGTGAAAGCCGACGGCAACATCACCGCGCAAGTGGCCGACGCCGCGCTCAAAATGCTCGACGTGGACGCGGTCGGCTTCGACCTGATGGACCGCAAGCTGCTCGAAGCGATTCTGCACAAGTTCGACGGCGGCCCGGTCGGCGTCGACAATCTGGCGGCGGCAATCGGTGAGGAACGCGACACGATCGAAGACGTGCTCGAACCGTATCTGATCCAGCAAGGCTTCCTGCAGCGCACGCCGCGCGGGCGGGTCGCCACGCTGCTGACGTACCGGCATTTCGGTCTCGCCGCGCCGGACTCGTCGAGCGGGCTGCCAGGCTTGTGGGATTCGGCGGCAAGCTGAGCCAGGTGCAGGTAGGCAAAGCGGCGCAAAGTACCGCTGCGCGATACAGCCGAGTCGCGCCGATCAACGCCCCGGTTCCGGCACAGTCTTGAAACTGTCGTCCGCGCTGGGCGCGTCCAGATGCGACACGTCCGCCCATGACACGATGGACGCCTTGCCGCCGTCAAAATCCACCACGTTCACGCTCGTGTTCAGCAACGCGTAATCACGCGGCGCATCGAGCGGCAAACCGGATGCGAACCGGCGCACGCAATCGAGCACGCCGCCATGCGCGACACATGCGATCCGTCCGCCAGGATGCGCGGCGACCAGCGGCTCGATCGAGTGCAGCACGCGATGGTAGAACATGCGTTGCGACTCGCCCTCCGGCGGCGCGAAACCCGGATCGCGGGTTTGCCAGTGCGCGTATTCATCGGGGAAACGAACGGCGATCTCGTCGCTGTCATGTCCCTGAAACGCGCCGTAGGAGCGCTCGCGCAAACCTTCACGCAGTTGCAGCGGCAAGCCGAGCGCATCGACAATCGGCTGTGCGGTTTGTTGCGCGCGCTGCAAGTCGCTCGAATAGATCGCATCGAGCCGCGCACCCTGCTTCGCTTCATTGGCAATGCGGCGCGCGAGGCGCAGCGCCTGCTCGAGCCCGGTCGTCGCGAGCGGAATGTCGATGTGACCTTGAATGCGCTTGATGCGGTTCCAATCGGTCTCGCCGTGACGGATGAACAGAATCTGCGTGGTCATGGGATGAAGTGGGCGCCATTCGCCGGTTATGCCGAGCCGCTATTGTCGCAAAAAGCGGCTGGAGAGTAGATGCGCGCCGTTGCGCGCATCGTGGTGAGACCTCGCGTCTCGCGTCCGTTCGAGCTCAGGCGTTCGTCTGCAGCCAGAACGTGACCGGTCCGTCATTGACGAGCGACACCTGCATGTCGGCACCGAACTCGCCCGTTTCGACGATCGGATGCTTCGCGCGGGCCGCCGCGACGAAGTAATCGAATAGCCGCTTGCCTTCGTTCGGCGGCGCGGCCGGCGTGAAGCTGGGACGCAAGCCGCTGTTCGTGTCCGCAGCCAATGTGAACTGCGAAACGAGCAGCAAACCGCCTGCGTGGCCCGCACCGTCGAGATTCTGCACGGAGAGATTCATCTTGCCGGCCGTATCGCTGAACACGCGGTAGCCGAGCACCTTGGCGAGCAGCCGGTCGGCCGCCGCGTCGGTGTCGCCGCGCTCGGCGCATACGAGCGCGAGCAGGCCCGCTTCGATCGCGCCGGTCACGCGGTCGTCCACCCGTACTTCCGCGCGCCGCACGCGTTGGATCAGCGCGATCATCGGCGCGACTCCGAATGCGATGCCCGGATCATCAGGCCGTCAGCGTGACGCGCGCAAAACGGCGCTTGCCGACTTGCAGGACATACTCGCCGGCTTCGACCTTCAGGCCCTTGTCGGACACGGTCGCGCCGTCGATCTTCACGCCGCCTTGCTCGATGTTGCGCAGCGCTTCGCTGGTCGACGGCACCAGATTGGCCTGCTTGAGCAACTGGCCGATTGCGAGCGGTGCGCCCGCGAGCGTGACCGATGGAATATCGTCCGGCACGCCGCCTTTCGCGCGATGGTTGAAGTCTTCGAGCGCGCGCTCGGCGTCCGCTTGCGAGTGAAAGCGCGCGACGATCTCCTGGCCCAGCATCACCTTGAAATCGCGCGGATTGCGGCCCGCTTCGATCTCTTTCTTGAAGCCGGCGATTTCTTCCATCGGACGGAACGAGAGGAGCTCGAAGTAACGCCACATCAGCACGTCGGAAATGCTCATCAGCTTGCCGAACATATCGTTCGGCTTTTCGCTGATGCCGATGTAGTTGTTCTTCGACTTCGACATCTTCTCGACGCCATCCAACCCTTCGAGCAACGGCATCGTCAAAATGCACTGCTGTTCCTGGCCGTACTGCTTCTGCAACTCACGGCCTACCAGCAGATTGAATTTCTGGTCCGTGCCACCGAGCTCGAGGTCGGCATTCAGCGCGACCGAGTCGTAGCCTTGCATCAGCGGGTACAGCAACTCGTGGATCGAGATCGGCACGCCGCTCTGAAAACGCTTGGTGAAATCTTCACGCTCGAGAATCCGCGCCACCGTGTAGCGCGACGCGAGCTTGATCATGCCGTCGGCGCCGAGCGGCATCGACCATTCGCTGTTGTAGCGGATTTCGGTCTTGTC
>Ga0137385_10000147_pt1 | contig 54896 bp, 65 predicted proteins | sample SagtaG_FD_104921 | JGI IMG/M metagenome (GOLD analysis project Ga0137385, IMG submission 104921) | Vadose zone soil microbial communities from Sagehorn Ranch, Mendocino, California, USA - Sage2_R_80_16 metaG | ecosystem: Environmental > Terrestrial > Soil > Vadose zone | place: USA: California... | reverse complement strand
AGATAATTTGAGATAATTAAGACTAGCGAACGCTAGCTGTCACTAAGATGTCAATAATTCTTGCCCAATATGGAAATTATCTCAAATTATCTCAAATTAGCAAAGTAGGTTTTTCCTGATGTTTCGTGATAACTATCCCCCAAGTCTTCAAAGTGTTGGGAGGCTTCATAACGAATGTAAACCGACCAAGTGAACGAACCCGAAAGATGAAAGGTATCCCAGTAACATTAAGCCATGCCAACGATGCAAGCGGAGTATAGTACGGCTGTCATGACAAAATATCGGAATGAGCGTGATGCATCCATTAGAGCCGTGCAAAAGCCGACCGATGAAAGCATCAACTTGAAAATCGTGTGATTAACGTTACATAGGAACACCACCAGGCGGGCAAAGACCAAGACCAGGAACAGGTAAACGTGTAGCAGCGTGGGCAATGCTTCGACCGCCCATGAAAGAGGTTTTTCGACCCCTTCGAAAAAGAAGGCACGGATTCGTGCTCACTTGTGTGGTGTGTGGGCTGGCACCGTGGCTGAGTGGCCTTGAGGTATCTTCGTGCCCACTGCTGTAGCAAAGTCGCGAGTAGAGCACAGGTAAGGCCGATCACCAGGCTCATGAACCAAAGTGAGTTCACGCAAACGGCATAGTTCGGTGGAGAGAACGTGGGTGGGGAAATGCAGTGTGCGTGATGTCCTACTGCGCATATGTAATATTGTGTATAGAATAACTTTGCGGTGAGGCGACTTTGGCTGCTCAGAGGAGTTCACTTCGGCGTAACCTCGACCGACGATGCCTAGGTAAGTGTACATCAGTTGTGCTCTGCGTCTAAGTCGGGGTGCAGTACGCCGAGCTCGCAGGGTACATCTCGTTGAGCAGACCCAAGCCTGAACGTGAACTTTATGGCCGAGGGTCAGAAGTCTCGAGCTGAAGAATTTCAAGTCCTAATGAAGGTGCTGCGAAAGGGTTTTCATTATTTACTTGTTCAGGTACTGCCAGTGTAACTATGAACTGAGTTTTGGAAGTCCGCCCAAGCCGAAACGAACCAGCTGACAGCTGTACAGCAAGTACCCACCCATTCCACGATTACAGTATCCAGATTAGTTCCAAAATATGAACTGTAAGGATGAACCCGTCGACCAGTGCGTCACCGCTCTCACGTATCTGTAATTTTAATCGTTGCACACGCTGGTGACAACTCCGCCGCTGTTCCAGGGGAAAAACAAGGAGACTCCAGCTTTGTCGATAATTCGGAGTCTCTCTTCGACAGGTATTCGAAGTTGGCGCCGAAAAGGGATGGGAAGACGGTGGAGATTTGGACGGGCCAGCTAGCGATATGGTGATACCTTGATCTTTGTGAGTCCCAATATTGTTGTCCGTGCCGCTTCACATTCTAACTCGAGTGCTGTAGTCTGGACTGTTCTCTGCCGTCGATGTTGCGTGGTGTCGGTTCAGGACCTTAAACCAGATCCGCAGGATAAGCCTGCATTCTATCTCGAGAACATTTATCAACTCCTCGCCGACTCTAACAGAACTCATCCTCCCAGTCTAATCCTTTTACTTTCTCTCCACCGCAATCTGCCATCTGGGTTTATTCGCTTTGGTTCTTGAGTGTGGTGATAACTCTTCCCTGTGCCCTGCTGGCGATATTGGTGCAACAGTGGGCGCGCCAATACATCGAGGTCACCCAACCTCAGTCCGCAAGTAGTCCGCATAAGCAAGCACGGATCTATGCAATCTTTCACAAAAGCGTCGAGGAGCAACATCTTCAATCGGCTGTTGATGCCCGTCCTGCTACATACATCCCTTGTTCTCTTTTTGGCCGGCCTCGTTCTCTTCTCGTTTGGTTCCCATCATACAGTCTTCACAGTCGTTGTGTTGTAGGTCGGGTTCTGCGCCCTCATATATGCGCGGTTCACACTCTTGCCCATCTTTCGATATGAAAGCCCCTATTATACGCCCCGCTCTCTCACCCGCTCTGGCTCATATGTACTGGCATACTATTTCTCCTCGTCCGGTTTCACCAGTGGTGCGCGTCATTCAGCTGTTTCGGCTGGAATACATGGGACCGCCTCGGCCGTCGTTCTGGGAGACGGCCTTCACATCGTATGGAGGAGGCTGCCAAAGAATCTGCCCAGAAATTGTAATCGGAGATTGACAGCCGCGTACTATTATGGGCGCTCCAGTCATCAGATGAAGACTACGAGGTACAACGGTCCTTGAGAGTATCCCGACCTCCAGCAAATCAAAAGTACTCGACGAATTCCGGGCTGTTTTCACGACGTCGAACGACGAGAAGATGGCAGATACTCTAATTGGACTAATGGACCGTACATTATCATCTAATCTGGTCCCCCAGTTGACCAAACAACGCCGGATCAAGATCTATAACGCAATGGCCAAAGCGTCTCTCCCTACCAATAGGCGAATACTCGACCGTGTTGTGTACAAGGACTGGGGTGGACTCTTGGATTCTGTTGGGTTCGGACTCTTGCTGAGGTATGCCCGTTACAGCGACAGCGACCTATACGCGAAGTATTCTTCGCAGTGCGTGGTCTCCGTCATTATTTCGAGGGAAAAAGAACGCGATGGCCGTTGGATTGGACTTTCCACTGGCCAATTGGACATATCAAAGACCACCCCCGAGAACTGCCTCAAACACGGCAATAGCATGCTACTTGTTAATTGCATTTTTATTTGTCAGCGCACATTTGACGCCTATTCTGAAAACGGTTGGCCCTGCGGCGTCTACTCACGATCAAAGACTTTAGAATTAATTTCCAGATTTGATGTACAAAATACGCTCCCTGGACTGCAAAAAAGAGTTCTGCGACATGTGGAATGAACTTGTCCGAAACAAAAGGATCGATGCACTCGAAACCTTTCAATCTACATCCTCAAGCATATTCGCAACGTTTATTTTGAATTGCATCGAGGCACCACTGCCGCTCCAACAGCGTTCTCCGACGCCACCTCTGATGATAATGCCATCCTGCTGTTCTTATCCTCATATCCTTCGTGCATGATTGCGCGCCACCGCATTAATCCAGCGCCCGGTTCCGCAAAGGTAGATGATGTCGGTGTAAAGAAATTCGAGGTCAGTCCTTCCGCGATTACTGCCCCGTACAGCGACTCCATTCTAGACCGCTCCGCAAAGGAGCCATCGCCCGATGACATGCCCCCTGCACTACAAGACGTTACCCCGGCCGCCACGCATGTCCACACCCCTGCCAGTGCAGCCACACCCGTTATCGATGAAGGCCACCACAACACTTCGGACGCGACTGGTGCAATGTCACAGGAGGTCCATGCCCCAACTAATGCTGGTCACGCCAGTATCGTCTCTGGTATGCGGACGTGCAATCAGTTGGCGGTGTATCCGCCGTATCACAACAACCACGTCGGATCTCCCCTGTCAAGGACGACGGTCGGTTAACTGGCCCACTCGCCGGTGTAACACTTGGCATCACTCTTATCTCTGCCCCTTCGACGACTAGTTTTATCCCTGATGCTTCTAGGGCAGTGTAAGGACAGCTCGAGCGCTGAGCCCGAAAGCTGCATTTTACGCATTCTCGGTATCGGATCGTCATCGCGTGACTTAGCTGCCATTCAGGACCCGCGCTCCCACGACGCACTTCGCAATTAATCTTGCAATCAATCCTTCAAGCTTCCCCGCCCCTCGCCCCTCGTGTCTTCCCACACACACACACACTCTCTCTCCCTTTCTCCCTCCCCTTCTCCCACCCATCCTTTTCATTCCGTCAAGTTGCTCTATTCGTCGATCACTCCGGCCTCGCGGCTCTTTATCTCGGACAATGTGTGCACACCGTCGTTCTCCACCTCGGCTTCGGTCTCTCAGTCTCCTTCATGTCACCGCGTCCCTTGCCACTCGTCTCGGCCTCTCATACCTTACTGTATCGTTCCGCGTTTTGACTCCGTGCCTCGTCCTTGTCTCTGTTTCTCCCCATGCCACTCTTCTGCCCCTTACTCCACTCTTCTGCCTACTATGCTCCCCCTTTACATTGCTATTTACAGGCCTGGGCTTAGATACTGACCCGGTGTATTTAAGACGCGAGGATCCTGGCTAATACAGCAACGCTCGGTGGCCACTTGTCTCCTTCGTCCCTGTGATTTATCTGCTTGAGTCAGGTTCTACCAAGGACATTCGAGCGACTTGCTTGCCTCGTCTTTCACTCCTTCCTCTGCGGAATTGACTTCACCTTCGAATTCACAAGGACCCGTCGTCCATTTTCCACATTCCCCCTTTCGCTCACTACCACTGCCCCATCTAATAGTCATCGCCGCTTCACGGAATAGTGTCCGATATCCGTATTATCCCTGCTCATGCAGTACCTGATGCTCTATCACCGTCCTTCCCAATTCCGGTTATGGGCAAAACGATTCCCGCATACCTCCAACTATCCCCAACCCCTCTATATCCCAGTTCGACCACATTCCTTCCGGAACGGGATACACTCGCAAGAAACAACTCTACCATGGTTCTCTCGCAGCCACAGCAGTCAGCATTATTCCCTGCTACAACTCCAGATTTCTCACAACCTCTCCGTGGTACTAACTATCTCCTGAAGACAAGGATGGATAGGAAGATCCCCACATCTCCCTCCCGCTTACCCAACATGGCGTCGTAACCTCTTGTTCGTGTTATGGTGTTGGTGGTTGCTTGTAGGCTTTGTCCCCATTTGCCTTCTACTTGTGGAGGCCGAGGCTGAGCGTAGGTCATGACGGCGGGGAAGGAACGGAGAAACAAGGCTCGCGCTTCGTCAGGTCCTGAGAGGTAGATCCCGATATTCATGTAGAGTTTTCCTCACTCATCACTCAGTGTTGCGTTAGGTTTGCAAGGTGGAAGTACGAAGGCGATATTTCAAGCAACACAATGCCATGTTCGAGAAACTTTTTAGTCGTCTTCGGAGTGACATGTATGGTAGGCATCGATGCAGGGGTTGTTGGTCGAAATATACTGAGCCACCTGAACGTAGTTGAAGGGTTCAGAACGACCGAGTTTGAGTGCAATGCTCATCCAGAACTCCGACCGCAACCAGCTTTCTAATCAAGAATTGGCCTGGCTTGCGGGGACATTATTGTGCACTTTCCCTTATACTGTCGAAAAACATTTCGTTAACTTTTCAACAGTGCCGCTGGCGTCCACAACGATGCATTGGTGGGCACTCGCAATGACCGCGCATCCGGAAGTACAGAGGCGTGCCCAAGCCGAGCTGGACACTGTTGTCACCAGGCGGTCGCGCACCCCGACATTTTCTGACGCTCTGGGCCTTCCGTTCATACAAACAATGATTTCCTTCGATGGCGCCCTGTCCTTGCGCTTGCTCTCCCACACACCTCGACGGAAGACGACCGGTACGACGGATGTTCATCCCCAAGGAAACGCTGTGCCTTACGAATCTCTGGCATTGTCACCACGACCGTGACCCGTCTGCATCTGGCGACGACGCCGCAGTGTCCAGACCCGAGCGGTTCCTGGACGCGCGTAGCGGGATTATCTCGGGTCCTGCGGGGACGCGCGAGGAAGGGCATAGCACGTATGGTTTCGGGCGGCGCGCTCGCGTGGGGAAACATGTCGCCAACGAATGGCTGTTCATCTACATAGCTACGACGCTGTGGGAGGCGACCCTCGAACGAGCTCGTGGTCAAGATGGGAAGGAAGTGCCTCTTGATACGGACACCTTCGTGGATAACGGAATGGTTTTGTATGCCCTTCACCCCCCACGCCACCCCAAGCCTGAATGCTGACTTTTGTACAATGCAGAAAGCCGGCCCCGTACGAGTGCAAAATCACACCTCGATTTCCTGAAGCAATTTCAAATAATAGCAGCGGAGGAGCTGCTTGGGACATAAGACGATGCACGAGCTCGGGAGACAAGAGAGGCGTTTTGATCAACTATGGAGCTTACTATGGTCGCTCTGTATGCTTTGGGGGATTTCTCTTTTCCTTTTTGTTATCGATGAGCCGGAATGCCTCTGTCGCAAGGAGGCACACGCCAGTCGCAGTTGACAAGGCAATGGTATTTCGTACGGGGCTGGGCTCAGCTCTTGTATTTTGTGATCTGTGCTATAGATCTTAACGTTACAGCATCGCGGGCCCACACCACAATCGTAAGCGTCGAGCTTCTGCCGCTGCTACTGTAAGAAGACGTTTTACCCCCCTTTACCTCAGGCTGCGCCAAGACTTTTTTAGGCGGCGAGGAGGGTCTTCGTAATAACGGGGAAGAACGTTTCCAGACAAATAAATCTTATGGCTATCGAGGTTCAAGTTATTTCGCAGTTTAGCGCTTGGTTTAGCGTGTCCATACGTACTCTGGGCCGCATCATGATGGGCACGTAGTAAATTAGGTTACGCCACTAACTTGAACTGCATGCTAGTGATAGTACGCTCCGAGTCTCGCGCTCACAGGTTCAACGTTCAACGTTCAACAGCTGCATGTATATACTACTGTAAGATGTCACGAGTCCCGACTCGGAGTCAGACTGTAAGTTTGATCGCTTCGACAATCCATAGCGTAAGATTCTTCTACGAGTCGAAACCTCGGTCGAACTTCACACTGGCAGTCCGAAATGTGAACGGCTGCGCTTGGCCGTTCCGTTTCCACTCGACGCTTACCAGAGAGCCGTTCGCGTCACTACTGCCTTGACAAAGTCCAGTAAATTCGAGAAGAGCAGTTGAGAGCAGTCAATATTTGTGGAAAAAATAACATGGAGAGCAGCCGCGGTGCACGGCCCTGCGCTGCGGCTTCTGCCAGTTGTGGCCGCCGAGGACGACGAGTGAGGCGATGGCTGGTTCGATGTCCGAGTCCCTGCGACCATCACTGGAGGCCGCTGCCAGGTCGGCAAATTACTACTAGTAGTACTGCAACCTTGACTGTAACTGTAAGTATATACTGCTCATGAGTTCCGAGTCAAACCGTAAGCTTGATCTCTTCGGCAATCCAAGCGTACTGTATTCATTTTCAAGATATTCGGCCCGCGTGCCAGTGTTCTATGATCCGTATACTAGCAGCACTCTTCTCAACAATTATTCTACTACTAGTAGTACGAGTTGAGACTTGGTTGAAACCTCGGTCCGACTTCACAAAACGCGAACGGCTGCGCTTGGCTGTTACGAATTATCCGGAAGAGCCTGTCGCTTAAACAATGTCTGGTAAACTTGAATTCGAGAAGAGCAGAGTCAATAAACAAAAAGTCGAGATCAGGCGTGGTGCACCATGTGTACGACCCGGCCTGCGCTGCGACCTCTGCCAGTTGTGGCCGCCAACGACGACGGGTGAGATGATGGAGGTCATCGGCAGACTCGGAACGACTGATTCGATGTCCGAGTCGTGCAACCCTCGGACGACTCACTTTGTGCCGGGCCGCGGAGATGGCTTCAACTTGAGGTTGAACAATGCCACACAACTTGAAGCTCATGTGGACGTCACTGCCAAGCTCCGTAATCGTAACCTGGCTAAGTCCATGAGCCCCATGGCGAGGTGGATGAAATCCGGTCCAGGGTTTTGAAGCCGCCGAATACCGTGCAAAACCAAAATGCCACAGTGTACCGGTGAGTACGTGGGAGGTTTATCCGAATTGTGAGCTGAACAATGGACAATCACCTTCGTACCGACTTTGGATGCTCGCGCATTTCCATGCCGACATCAGCTTGCTCGAAGCTTCCCCAGCCTAATTCTGTCGAGTGTCCCTAGCCCCATCTGGAGAACCAAATACCAGCGTTACTATCGGTTACTAAGAAACTAGATCTCATTTTATTTCTTTCGCGTTGCCAAGGATATGCCCACACTGGCGGGGATATAAAACCTGCGAAGGATGCCCGGTCGAGGCGGTATCAAGAGATGTTCCTACTTTCTGTTATTGCTTTCGTACTGGGCCTGGAGTCCTACGTCTGGGCGACCCCAGTTCGGCGAGCGAGTCCAATTCTTTATGACGGTCGGGCACCGTCCAATTTTACAGAGGCAGACTTCGACAAATCTGCAAGCCCGTACTCGACGTATGTCATCCGTTGCATCGTTCCCTGTAATGCCTTAACTCGTGAAATTGCAGCGCAGTGAAAGGGGATCAAGATGCCAGCCAAGTAAGTGCTTTCTCGAGCTCGAGACATAAACCCATCAACTTTTTTTTTTAATTTTATAGTACTTCCAACCCCTCGGCAACACCTTCCCCCCGACGCCGCTTTGGAAGCCGGTGCAGGAGCAGGCAATCCGCACGGTCATCGACAACTCGTCGGTCTTCACGCCCGGCAACAATCAGCCGCAGTTAGGTTTCCGTCGCAGCGAGCTCATCGCGCAGGGGGACCAGAGCGGGGACCGCACCGAGTTCAACACGAAGATCGAGAGCGGCATCACAGTGTTCCACTTCTCGGTGCAAACGGACCCCAAGCAGCTGTTGAACTTCAAACATGAGTATCAGCCCTTGTTCATCGAGCCAAAGGACGGGTCGCACGTCTTCGACCTCCAAACCGGTATGATGCGCGCGCCAACCCTTCTTTCCCCTCCGAGTTGGACTGACCGGCGTCGATCACTCGTTCCAGGGACCCCATTCAATACGACGGTATCGGACCTCGCTTCGCATATGCTCCGCATCCGCTCGCACGACACCACCGCACTATTCCAGACGCCGTTCGAAGAAGACACGTGGCACAACTTTGCCGTCGCCGTCGATTGGGACAAGCGCACTCTCCAAGTGTACTACTCGACGAACGCGGACCCACTGCAAGCTGTCACGGCGGTCGAGGACAACTCGAGTGCCCCCCAAGGTCTGGACGGACAAGGAGACTTCCACTTCGGTCTGCTCAAGGTACGTCTTGAGGCGTCGATACTGGCTACACTTTCAGAACCCATCTTCTGACACGCGCCCGTCGAATAGCTTCCGTTAATTAACCCTGCTGATAAGCCCGAGAATCAAGCAGATGTCTCGCATTTTGGTACCCAGGAGGGCACAACCGAGTCGCTCCATTTCTCGGGTGTCTTCGTCGAGGGCACGGAGAATGGTGTCAGCATTAGCAATGACAAAACTGTCCCTGTTGGAGACGTTCCCGGGCCTTAGTAGATTTCGCATTACATAGTCTATCGTAATGATATCCGGGAAATAGCAATTACATCTATGCTTTATTTAATTCTCAGAAGTTAATAACCCCTCAATACGATCTACTAAATCACCCTTCGCCCAGAAAATCGCCCAGTCCAGCCGGTTCCTACGCCTGACCGGATCGAGGTCAAAGCACACGGGAGGCAGAGCGACTGTGCCCTCCTACCGTTGACAGTACAGAGTGACCTCACGGATAACCACGTGCCCGTCGCAGTATGAGCGTGTAATCTAACAAATGTGGTGTATAATTGTAACGTGTGGGTCAAGGGGAGCAAGTGGAGGTGGATAGGGCGATGAGGTTGGAGATGGAATTAGAAAGCAGTTTGAAGGCCGATAGTCCGAAATAGTGATCTGCCGGCCCGGCCGATTTGCCGGAAGCCGGCTTAAGCCAGCCATAAGAAGACGGCCAGGCCGCTCCCACGGCCTATATACCGGGCTTCAGTTCGGCAGGACAACTTATGGCTCAGGCCGCAGGCCGTCACTGTCCTGTCCGTAACTGCAGTGCGCATCCAAAGGTTGTTGCTGTATTACGGTAACGTAACACCGCTCTCAGAATGTCCAGAACGATACTGGACGACTCGCCACAAGTATCCCAAAAGAGCGTGGACTATCATCGCGTCTTGTCGCAGATCTCACCAACGATATTTCCACTTTCGAGAACACACCGCTTCAAGTTACCGCCAAGACTGACCCGTGCGTATTCACGACCTCTTTTCCTTGCCATAGTATACCTAATTCCAAGCAGCTACGTCGCCAATCTTGCGGTCATTCGTCAACTGCACAAGCAAGTCAACGAAGAAAATGCATTTTCGAAGTCAATCATCATCACACAACAGAATTCGGCCCACTTTAAGGAGGGAATCGTCTGCGCCATCCAGTCTACTTAGCAGACATTTGACAAGTGGCAGTCCCGCATGTCCACTTCTGTCCAGGATACATAGCGTTCACTGGGCCACTGGCACTCGGTGCGCATATGACTTCAATTTCCACTGACCTCGAAAGGATCTCGTTTTCTGCTCACTCTGACCATCTCCTCAATCCAGAGACGCCACTCTGCTATCCAGAGACTATCAACTCTATCAACTACCCCGGCAAGGAAGACCCGTCCGTGATTGCGGTACACACGGGCTATTTTGAGCGCAAGGAACGATTTACATGCACATACCGCGAATCTTACTTTGTCCTCACGCCGTCCGGCTTCCTGCACGAGTACAGCTCGTCTGACCCGGCACAGGCGACGTTACCCCTCTTCTCCCTTTTCCTCCCCCTCTGCACGTTCGGCCCCGCCGCAGGCTCCAGCATCAAGTCTCACAAGTTCCACATAGATGGTCGCAAGGACGGCGCAGGCTCGGTCAAAACTGGGTCTCTACGCATTGGGCGCCCTGGGAAGTACGCGTGGAACTTCCGCGTGCGCTCGCACGAGGACATGATGGAGTGGTGGAACCACATTCGCATGCTATGCGCGCGCAACCTCGTTGCGAGCGACGCCCTCAAGCGCTCGGGACCCGTCGCCGTCGCCGTCCGCACGGCAGGGCACGTCTCGGAGGAGGGGTAAGAGGGCGAAGAGGAGGGGAGCAGCGTCGAGGAGGAGCAGCACGCCGCAGAGGACGAGGAAGTGCTTCCGCCTGGCGCGTACCGCAATTTGCACGATGCCGACGAGGTCATCGAGCCACCGTTGTACCCCCGGACACCCGCGGGGCGTTTCGGAGCTCACCCAGCTGGGGTACCTCGTGCGTCCTCCGCTCACCTTCAAAACAAAAGAAGCAAATGCACTGACACACACATTGTTTTGAACATAACGATAAGAAGTCACGCGGCACACCCTCGCCCAAGGCCGGCGGGAACCTGTCGCGATGCCCCAGCCTGCGCCAGCAGGAAAAGTCGCCCGAGAGCAACGCGCCGCATACTGGCGTCGACACAGTCGTGGACGCGGGGGATGAGACGGATGGGGTGGGGCCTGCTGAAGACGTGGGTGTGGGTGCTGGTGGGAGTGCTGGTGGGGACAACACCCAGTTCCACGAGCGTCTGTGAAAAAAGACTCCTGCTTTCCTTTCCTCTCGAGATCACACCCAACTTGGACAAGGGCGACTCGCGGCCTCGGACGGCCCAGGCTTTGAGTCCACATTGCGAGGCCGTGGCTGTCCGGGTCCTGCGAGTGTCCTGCGACCCTCGGACGGCGACCCTCGGACGACTCGCTTGGTGCCGGGCCGCGGAGATGGCTTGAACAATGCCACATAACTTGAAGTTCATGCGGACGTCACTGCCAAGCACCGTAACCGTAACCTGGCCAAGTCCATGAGGGCCATGACGAGGTGGATGAAACCCAGTCCAAGGTTTGTGAAGCCGCCGAATACCGTGCAAACCAAAATGCTACAGTGTGTCGGTGAGTATGTGAGCAGTACGTGCCAGTGCGAGGTTTGTTTGAATTGTGACTTGAATTGTGAACTGAACAATCATGGTCAATCACCTTCGTACCGACTTTAGATGCTCGCTCCGAGTCATTTCCATGCCACCACTGGCATCAGCTTGCTCAAAGCTTCCGCAGCCTGATTCTGTCGAATCTCCCTAGCCCCATCTGGAGGACCAAATGCCAGTGTTACTATCGGTTACTAAGGAATTAGATCTATTATGCCTATTTTATTTCTTTCGCGTTGTCAAGGATCGGCCCACACTGGCAGGGATATAAAACCTGCAAAGGATGCCCGGTCGAGGCGGTATCAAGAGATGTTCGTACTTTCTGTTATTACTTTTGCACTGGGCCTGGAGTCCTACGTCTGGGCGACCCCAGTTCGGCGGGCGAGCCCAGTTCTTTATGACGGTCGGGCGCTGTCCAATTTCACAGGGGCAGACCTCGACAAATCTGAAGGCCCGTACTCGACGTATGTCATCCATTGCATCGTTCCCTGTAATGCCTCAACTTTTGAAATTGCAGCGCAGTGAAAGGGGATCAAGATTCCAGCCAAGTAAGTGCTTTCTCGAGCTCGAGACGTATATAACTTTTTTATATATACAGTACTTCCAATTCCTCGGCGACAGCGTCCCCCCTACGCCGCTTTGGAAGCCGGTGCAGGAGCAGGCAATCCGCGTGACCATCGACAACTCGTCTGTCTTCACCCCCGATGACAATAAGCCGCAGTTCGGCTTCCGGCGTAGCGAGCTCATCGCGCAGGAGGACCAGGACGGGAACCGCACCGAGTTCAACACGAAGATCGAGAGCGGCATCACGGCGTTCCACTTCTCGGTGCAAGCGGACCCCCAGCAGCAGTTAAACTTCCAACATGAGTATCAGCCCTTGTTCATCGAGCCAAATGCCGGGTCGCACGTTTTCGACCTCCAAACCGGTATGATGCGCGCGCGCCCTTCTTTCACCCTCCGAGTTGGACTGATCGGCGTCGATCACTCGTGCAAGGGACCCAATCCAATTCGGCGGTGTCGGAACCCGCTGAGCTATACTCCGCATCCGCTCGCACGACGGTATTAGGCTGTTCCAGACGTCGTTCGACGAAATCACGTGGCACAACTTTGCCGTCGCCGTCGACTGGGACAAGCTCACTCTCCAAGTGTACTACTCGAAGGACGCGGACCCACTGAAAGCTGTCACGGCGGTCAAGGACAACCCGGGCGCCGTCAAAGGTCCGGACGGACAGGGAGACTTCCACTTCGATCTGCTCAAGGTCCGTCCTGAGGCGTCGTTGTTGGTTACACTTTCAGAACCCATTCTGACGCGCGCCCGTCGAACAGCTTCCGTTAACTAACCCTGCTGATACGCCAGAAAATCAAAAAGATGTCGTGCATTTTGGTACCCAGGAGGGCACAACCGAGGCACTCCTCTACTCGGGTGTCTTCGTCGAGGACACGCAGAACGGTGTCAGCATTGGCAACGGCAAAACTATCCCCGTTGGAAACTAGATCACATTGTAATCTGCACGGTGTGGGGTTTGTGCGAGTTATAAGAGGATGTCGTCCCAAGGGGAAGACGTAGACAGAGGAACAAGACTCAAGAGGGGAGGTGAGGTGCGAAGTCGGTTCGGCGATAGAGCGCGGGGATGTAGAGCTAGAATCGGTGCGCGTGCAATGTACGAGTCGGCGTTCACGCGAGATATCAGACGGACTGTTTCAAGAATAGAAGGGAGGTGATTGGATTGGATCGATAGATTTGAGACACAAGGGCTGAGGGATTATATACATGGGAGACGAGCCACAGGAAACAGATGCAGTACAATAGGTGGACAGTTACAGGCGGATTACAATGGGCACGGACCCAGGCGTATACAGTGGACGAACACGAACGAGGCAAAATGTACGCAGGCACGAGCGCAGGCACGGGTATCGAGGCCGATGTGGCCAAGTCGTCGTGGGCGTACGAACGCGCCAGGCGGTGGCAGTTTGGCGTCGTTGCGCACGCAGCGCACACGTGGACCTTACAACGGTTAGATGTACACTCAGGGTCAGAGGAAAGGTCGGAGTAGAAGGACGGTATGGGAAAGTGCTACATAGGGTTATGTACCCCAAGACGCACTCAAATGGATTCGAAAAAAAAAAAACTAGATCACATTCCTTTGGGTAGATTTCGCATTACATAGCCCATCGTAATGATATCCGGGTAATAGCCATTACATCTATGCTTTATTTAATCCCCAGCAGTTAATAACCCCTCGATACGCTCTACTAAATCACCCTTCGCCCAGAACTTCACCCAGTCCAACCGGTTCCTACGCCTCACCGAATCGAGGTCAAAGCACACGGGAGGCAGAGCGACTGTGCCCTCCCGCCGTTGCCAATACAGAGTGACCTCACGGACAACCACGTGCCCCCCCTGAATCACCAAACTCTCGAGTAGCTTGCGTCCGCGTTCATCTGCAATAGCGCTCGGCGGGTCTTCACGGAGGTCCGGCCATATATTCGCAGCGACGTGGTGCACCGCCATCCAGTGCACGAAGCCCTCGATCGGTACGCGTGCGCGGCGGCCCACGAGTAGACTGAGCTGGGCACCCACGACCTGCGGCGTCTGTTCGGCGGGCCAGAGGAAGGTGCCGGCGGCCTCGCCGATGACGCGTTCGACCGGCGTGCGGACGGAACCGAGCACGTGGGCGGTCTCGTCGTAAACTAGTTTGCGGTAGTCAGGCGCGTAGCGCTGTGCAAGGGGCGGAAGGAGTAGCGCGGCGAAAAGCGGGTGTCCGAAGGAGACCGCGTCGTACAGCGCAACCAAGTCCGTGTAGAACTGGAAGAACGGGATCCCGGTGCCGAGAAACCGGGTGGCAGCCAGCTCGAGGTCGTCCTGCTCATCCGACGCGGCCGACGCGGAGAGCCCGTTTGGGGACGCACCAAGAGTGCACGGGAGGAGAAGCGCCTTCATCAGCTCGCCGACGGTGTCGTCGCGGAACACTTCTTCTCGGTCCTCCCCGCTTGCAGACGGCGCGCCTTGAGCCTGCCCGTGTTCGAGCATGAAGACCTTCATGCAGCTAAACGTGACTTCGGCGCGTGTCATTGCAAACGTCGGCGCCCCATTCGCGAGCATCGCTTCTCGCACTACGCGTGCGAGAACAAGCGTGCCACGAACGACCTCCGTTTCGCTGGCATCCCAACCCGACGGCAGGCGCTGCCAAACTGGGGAGGTGCCGGAACGCAGGAGGTGGTCCAAGGGAAGAAGCGGCCAGTCACGTGCGAGGAGGAATCCAAATCCGCGGGTGGACGGGAGACGCTGTGTTGTCGCGAGCCTGAGGGAGCGGGGTGTTGGGACGAGCGGCGCGACACGCACATGGGAAGCCTCTTCACCCTCAACACCTACATCGTCTTGACGTGACACGAGGTCAAAGGTGAGGAAAGGCATTAGTATGTGGAGCCCGCCGCGAGACCACAACTCAGACGGGACACTCCAGCCGCAGTCACCGAGATACCGCTCGTCAACCAAGTTGATTATAGCACCAAGCATGCCGAGGGCGGCATCCTCGTCTCCGGGTAGGAACCGCACGAGGGCGACTCCCAGTTGTGTTAGCAAGAGATCACTCTTTGTGCTCGGAAGGCGACCCGAAAGCCATACATAGTTTGAGACATATGAGACTAGAGGTCGCAAGAAGGGTCGCATGTGCGGAGGGACGCCAGATGACTCAGAGAGAAGTGGGTGAGCAGAGATGAATGCCGCCAGCATTCCAAGGAGAGAGAATGGGAGCTGGAACGGGGGCTCAGGGAGAGGCGTGTTGTCCGGAGGGAGACACGCCAGCCAGAGACGAATCACCGCACTGAGGAGTAAAGCGGATTCCGTCACCTCGTGATAGAACGCTGGGCCCCGAATGACATCATAGCCCGCAGAGATCTCGCTTAGCAGGCGCTTCAATGAGGAGATCGAACGCGAAATCACCTCCTTCTCTGCGTCGCGGGAGAACGCGGGTTTCAACCGCGCGAGCGAGCTTTCTCGCTCCTCGGCACCACCACGCACGCCATTATGCCGCGCACCTTCGAGCCATGCAGCTTCCACATTCCATAATGCGGTCCACGAACCCCAGTCTGCGGGCTCCTGTGTGAACTTGCGCGCAATAACGGGGAGATTTGAGATCCAGCCCCAACCAGATATTTGACTCCAAAGTATTTCGTGTGGGGGTGTCGTCTGGTGGGGATCAGAGGCGCAGGTTGTCCAGGCACCTAGTAGAGTCACGTAGGCGGTTAATAATGGACGCGAGTCGCACTCAGGCGAGAGGATATGAGAAGCAAGGGAGGTAAGGGGTTCTGCAGCTATCGTCGCAGTATGAGCGTGCAGTCCATAAGCAGCGAATGTGGTGTATAATTGCAACGTGTGGGTCAAGAGGGAGGTGGCAAGTGGAGGTGGGTAGGGCGATGAGGTTGGAGATGAGAGTAGAAAGCGCAGAAGTGCAGAAGCAGGGTCGAGAAGTTTGGAGGCCGATAGTCGGGAAGCTGATGCGAGTGTAGTCAGGAGGCGGATGGCGTCAGGGACGGGCGGAGGTGAGTTTGCTAACGGAGGAATAGGCGTTAGGATAAAGACACGAAGTAGATTAGCGATTAAAGAGGGTGTATCAGTAATTGTGTCCGCGATGGCATTGCTATGCATTGCGAGACGTTGGAGTATGGCTAGTAGTTGTAGGAGCGAGAGGTGCGGAAGATATGCGGCACCAAAGATGGTAGCCACTTGAGCGAGGAAGAAGCGTAGAGGGAGAGACGATATAGCGTCGCCCTTCACCACGCTCTCCCCATCTTGATCGGGAGTGCCCTTCTCCGGAGGATCCTCTTGTAGCTCCACACCGTCGATGCTCATTAGGTCTGAGTCCCACCCAACAAGAGCCTCCCATAGTACTTCTACCGCTCTCGAGCCTAGACTGCCCCTCTCACCCATCGCTTCAGCGCCAGCAGCGACTGCCCGCTTCCGGAGCTCCTCTTCCTTACCACGTAGTCCTTCCATCCCTTCCGTGTCCTCAGAAATGCCGCGCTGCATGCCAGCAAGTCTCCGCGTGATTCCCGCCATGATCCCAAACATGACGACGCGTTGCGCGGGTACGGTCGAACGCGCAAGCAAGAAGACATCGTCAATGGTATATCCAGCACGAGCACCTTCTGCATGGTGATGAAGTCCTAGATGCGTTGGCAGGGTCACAGACAACTGAGGCGGTATTGGTGCGCCATGGAGATCAAAGCGAAGGGTAGAGGCAGCGGGATCAAGAAGTGGTGTGTCCTCGATCCAGGCGAGGGATGGGTCTCCAGAAGAGAGCGACGGGAAGAAACGGCGTCTGATATCTTCTGGCGTACCCTCCTCCGGGGTGGGATCGGAGACCACTGATGAGGGAGCGACGGGGGAGTCTTTCTCAAGTGATAGAGACTCTGACGGTGGTTGGGAAGGACTAAGTGACTTGGGGGAAGGGCCCTTCCATTGGCCAAGGGACACCGCACTGTCATCCTTAGACGAAGGGGGGAGTGCTAATGGTTTTCTCCGCGGTGAAGGAGGAGCGGACTCGTATACATGAACATCGTCGGGGGTGACTTCCGCAAAGCGCAATTTGCGATTGGCTCGGGCCGGGGTGGAAGGTCGCGTGCTAGCACTAGAAATAATTGGGAGCGGGGAAGACAGCCCTGCTGCCCGTTCGCCTGAAGTGAAGGTCGGCTTTCGCGCGTAGTAAGAACGCAAGATGGACTGGCGTACCCACTGGTACAACACGCAACGCTTTCGGAGTGTCAGATCCATGACTTAACGTATTTTGATATCATACGCACTTGGAGGCACAGGCTGAGCGATCCTGCTATCGTCCGGAAGGCCACGCGCAAGGTCACTTTCCAAGGAAGTAGCGGGTTTCGTTTGCCCCTGGTTGGCCTCCCGAGCCATCCGCGCTCTCTGTAACACCTCCCCGATGTTCCTGCCGAACTTCTCTTCGATCTCTTTCTGCTCTTCCTCCCTCTCTTGCTCTGACATCGCAGCAACGCGCCTTTCATTCTCCTCGCTCATCTGGGCACGCCAATTATCGTCTTCGGATCCTTCCGATGGCGTATGCTTTTGCATTATCGGTGCAGGCTGCACAACAGGCGGCTCTGTAGCCCGTAATAGTTGCGCACCGGGTTGTTGTTGGACCCTCCTGCTTCGCGCAAAGACACTCTTCGATCGGTGCTGTGCCATCGGGAATCCCTTGTTTGATCCGACAGACTTGGGTGTGGAAGGAGCAGACGCGGAGGAGCGGGGCTCCCGCTCAAAAATGGAGCCAACGAGAGGTTTGGCGTACTCTGACATTGTCCTGGTCAGAGTGTGTGAAGACGTTCGATCGCGTAATGCCCCTCGGCTTGTCGGTGTGGATATTCGCGCGTGCGATAGTTCATATAATTTGGATATGTCGCACGGGCACATGGTGTAGATGGTTTATCACGCTCGCTTAGCATGCGAGAGGTGTCCGGTTCAATTCCGGATGTGTCCACTTGAATTTTTTTCACTTGGTTCCTCTGAACAACAACGACAAATTTGCGAGCCAAAATGGAACTCGTGGTGCTTGTGCACTCTATGTACACTGGGGCCCGGGTCAGTTCGTCGTATCACCCTGACTGGTTGGTGTCCAGAGGCAGCTGATGCCTCAGCGGCCTCTGACGAGCTCGAGAAGATATCGACGTCGACGAAGACGGTGCAGTCACGTGTTACTCGGAACCGTGACCGTGACTAAGCTCGACGCCAGCCCGACGCTTACGTGTGTGCGACTGCACCCCAACCAACACGAGCTCACAAACGGTGTTCACGCGTGCCGCATGACGTCTGCTTCATCTCTCGCAACAGCGCACTTCCCGAGTGTACTATATAGGTGCTGTATCGGCGATAACCACCCGCCAAAGTCCCCGGTACCGTATTCCATTTTCGAAATGGCCTTGGAAAAAGTTGTGTGGTTACGCACATGCCTCGGCTCACACCCTCACACTATCCGATGTTTGTGAAAGAGAGCTCATTTCCTCCTACAATAACATTCGACGGAAGAAATCGAGTTTCGAGCAAAAATAAACGCGGTGCCGCGGGAATAAGGAAGCACGTCTGGATATGATGAGCATCAACAAGGCCTTTGCCGCCCCCACCACATTATCTTGGCTTGACAATGCGATCGCATCATATTTGGCTTGTCTAATGGTTCGTCGCTTTGCTTATACTCGCATAGAGCTTTTAATGTCGTTTTTTTGATGCGACCTCAGCAATCGCAATCCTTTCATCTGTGCATCCATTCCGAGGGCAAGACACAATGGGCTCGGCTTTCCCTTTCATCTCGACGAAACTATCACTCCTTCTCTTTGGTATTGATGCACGTGCGCATACGCCAATAGGGTCAGAAAGACCGGCCGCTGTTGGAGCGTATCCGGGGTACTGTCTTGTGTGCAAAATCGTGGCGCGATGATCTCTTGTCTCTTCGGCAGGAAAATGACATCCAGGAGTCAACTTGCGAGATATCTGCGGCTAGACGTGGACTGGTGATCATGCTGGGTAGTAAGCGCAGCAAAAGATATGATCGTGGGTCTGAGTCGAGTCGAATGAGGTTAGAGCGTTCCAGTCAACCATAGGCTGGATTTCTGGGCATCACTCTCCGTCTCCTGGTTGCGATCGTCTGTCTCGGCGCAGTTGTGACGATATACCCATGTAATCGGGCATGCACGCAACACGATGCTACGCCGCAGCCGCACGAGAAGACACTTCCGTTTAAAAGTGGTTATCGGACAACTAGCACGTCGACACCGACGCACAGCCGGGATGGAACCCGCTCTTCCCAGTTTGCGGCCGCAGCGATAGCTCCCAGAAGCGAACGACGCATGTACAGCTGCGCACCTATCGCATCGTATAAATGGGCCTTGCACAATCCCGCCTCCATCCAGAGTCTCCCTCATCTAAACCACCATACATCCGAAGATGTCTTCGCGCGAACAGCCCAGTCGCCTAAACTTCACCAACACACGCGGACGTGGCGGTCGTCTCAGGCCAGACTATGGAAACAGGTTCTACTTCCACGGTTCTCGGGGAAGGGGGGGCGGCTCCGCCGCCAGACCCGCCCACAGCGTTTCCCCCGAACCCGACCTCAAAGAAGGCCTTAACACGACCAAGATCATTGAAACGATATCCACACCAGCGCGTCCCACCGCACCGGAGGATTTCCCCATCGACAACGTGAAGTACGTTGCATCGTACAATTGGATCGACGCGGAGAAACCGACGATCGCGGTCCCAGGTGCGGCGCATTCTCTCCCTCAACCTTTTTTCTCATGTCTGTTATCAATTCATCGCAGGTTCTCCGGCTATATGGACTGGGCGTGGCGTCCCATTCACTCTGCAGCCCGACGACGGCTACGTTTATGTCGACCAATCCCAGTACCCGATGCTACCGCTCTTCGCCGCTGCGGACGCGATACATGACCAGGAGGCAGCGGCACCCGTCGACTGGCCAACCGTGGACTTCATCACGGACCGCAACGACCTGCGCAGACTCCTGCGCTGGCTTAACCCGTCGCCGGGCAGAGAGGTACACGATTTCAGGATCGACGTCCAGCTTGTCGGCACCAAGACCCTCGTACTAAGGCGCTGGGAGAGCCCCACACGCGAGGTCCAAGCAACCCGCACGTATGGGCACGCCTTTGAGGCCGCGATGACACACCCCGCGCCGGACTGTCCTTCCTCGGGTCATCACCGGGCCATCACCTATGTACGTCGCCGCCACATTTCCTTTCTTCGACGATGGCGGGTTTCATTAAACACACACTTCTTGGGATAGGATATGTTCAACATGAAGATGATAGTTCGGTTCGGGGTCGACGCGTGCTTTCCCAGTCCGGACTCCAGTGTAGCAACGACGTCCATCGATGACTCAAATCTAGCGGGCGCAGCTAGCAGCGTGAACATCCAACAAACATCCACTTCGACGACGACGACGATATCGCCGGCTATCAACATCGTCCGTGCTGGGACGCAAGTTCCGCAAGATGCCCTGGTCGAGGTGGCTTCGCGCTCGGTGTTCTACCTCGACCAACTCGACTGGAACGAGTTGTACCCGCAGCTGGCGCTCTCCCAGACGCCGGCGCTGCGCATGGGCGTGCACGAGCGGGGCGAGTTTACCGAGCTGCGTGAATGGCAGCTCGAAGGACCCGGGGCCCGAGTAGGTACCGGGACAACACACCGGTCGGGGACGCAGAGGGGGGCCGACGTGCTGGATCTCTCGATGCAGCGCCGGGAAACGGCTGTACAGATCGTGCGGCTGGCGAGGGTGCTCCAGGACGTGCAGAAGCTTGCGATCGCGCGTGGTCCGGGCCCTGCAGGCAGCTTCAGTCTCGTGTGCGAGGATGGGAAGCTCCGCGTGTATGCGCGCAAGATGGACGGTGACGGGAAGAGCTCTCCTGGGAGCTGCTTGCCACCTGAGGTAGTGGCCCGGTTCGAGGCTCGCATAGATCGAGACTCGGATGCATGATATTGTGTAGGGGAATGGGCATGCGGATGGCGCAGATGTAAAGGACAAATGTATGTTCTTTTCATTTCTCGGAAATGGAAATGCCTGATACGAAAAACTATTTATTGAAACCAGACCAAATTCGCCGCACCAATTTCTAATGCTGGAATTACAAAAGTTGATTCCGTATTTATTTATTCCAAATCTATTCGTGCAGCTTGTTTGGGGTTTGGTTGAATGTGTGAAGTCGGCATATACCAGCCAGAGATACATTCTGAGACCGCCGTATGGTGCAACCAGGACTAGTCAGCGAGTGAAAATCGTAGTCCCGTACCTGGGGCAATGCAACCCGCAGTGCCAGTGTGCCAAACCACATCGATGCCTCATAGGCCTCATCAAGAATGCACGAGACTTGGAGCTTGGGCTGCCTCGACGTACGCATGCAGGGACGTGCTTGAAACCACCAAAATTCATAACTTCATTGGACTTGCCATTGGAGTCAGGAATAACCATAACTAGCGATACAACGCTCTGTGATGAGATCGCCTATCCCTTCAAGTTGTGTAGCGGGTCTAGGGCAGAGTGAGGTACGGGCCGGGCGGAGGCATCATTGAGCAGACTTGAGGCTGAGCGAACGGATGTGGCGCACGTTGCTCATTCCCCTCTTGCGTACCGCCACCTGTCTGCCCATTTTTCAACTGGCTCAACGAATCGGGACTCTGTTCTTTTTCCCGCCCGCCGCATCAAGAAAATCGCCAAGGGATCGGTGATGAGGCCCACAGCTCTGACACTCATCGGCTCGCCCCGTGTGGGCCCACCCACTGGTCGCGATCTCGACACAAAACGCCTCATTCCCGATCGAGAAGCACTTCGTGCTTCCGCCCAGTCTCTACGCAGCCTCTTTCCATATTGTTTAAAAGTTCGCTACCTATTAATACACCCAAGAACTTAGTACTCTTCGACTTTCGCTACCTCGTAGTATACCCAAGGACTGGTAGATTTCGGCAATGTTGACCAGTTGACTCCCCGTGCCACGCGCCGGTCCCCTTTCCCTCCAGGCGCCGCACAGTACTCCTCACCGGATAGCAATGCAGTGACGCTCGAAGACAGTACTTTATCAACACTGGGGTTGTCAATCGATGATTGCGTCATCTGGTTTTGCTCTCTCGGATCTGGGAAATGCACCCCCTGAGCTAGAGCGATACCAACACGAATACTGTACGCAAGGGAGGAAAGTGTTTGACTCTCCATAAATTCATAACTTAGTTGGGCACAGGAACGATGAGATTGCCTATTCCTTGTCTGCTTGCTTCATACGGGTCATCGCGCGGGTGTGCCAGCGGTTCAGCTGGCACTGGCTTACCGACCAAGCGACCCCACGAGTGGCTATACCCTAACGACTATCTTGCACGAATATATGAAAGAACTCTAGAAAACGAGGAGATATGTCCCGGGCTTGTTCATGCGCTGATGGCGTCACAGTGAGCAACGACCACTGCAGTCGAGCGACAGGGCAAAGATCGATACCACGTACCCGACAGATCAATGCATCCTCACTGATCGCCATGGTGCCATGCCTCGCCATCTTTACCGGGAGCGCAACCTGTGTCTGCACGCAGGGTAAAAATTCTCGGTCGCATTGCTGTAGTCCGAGTTGAGCGACACGGGCGTGGTTGAAGTCCCAGACGACTACATTCCCCGTTTGCCAGTGGGGAGCCGGAATGAACCGCGACACCGAAAGCGAGCCAAAGCGGAGATACACTTGATACGGACCGGGAGCCCACCGAGTGCCCGTGGCTCCCCAGTCGTTCCACGGGATATAGCGCATCGGCGCATTGTCAGCTGTAGCACCATCGATGTGCGAGGTGAGCCCGATTATGGGAATCAGGAGAATGCTACGCGGACGCCATGTCAGCTTGCTGTAACTGGGGTCATCCCGAAGGGCACTCGTTTGGAGGGCGATCAACTGATCCGATGGCGATCTGAAGAACGGGACGGCGACTTCGTCGTAGTAGGAGTTGATGTCGAGGCGGAAAGAGAGCACCATCACACGATAATTGGACTCGTTCCCGAGTTCGAGAGAAAAGACGGCGATGGGAGAGGAGACGCCCTCGTACTGCAACGTGGACTCCCGATCCAAGTCGTACACCGCTAAAACCGGGCAATGCTCATACCCGCCGAGGGTTGCGTCTTTAACAAGGTCACCCACACGGGTAGTGGCAAGCAAGAGACGACTTTCAGGGAGAAATGACACGCTTTGGATGGCACCTGAAAAGCTGGACTTAGTGTAAATCAGTAAACACCTTCCCTTGTGCCTCGTGGAGGCATTAGACGTACTAGCACTATTTGGCCGGTTTTCCAATTGCATACACAGAGTTCATTCATCAGAACTAGGATGGCGAGGTAGTTTCGAGCGATGCCGAGTCGAAAGTATTTCGGATCCGGAGTGCGCATAAGGTGGTGAGATTCAGAGAGGAAGGGGATAACAACTAGAGGATGGGGTTCCCCAGTGGTGAGAGACAAAAAGTGGAAGCGGTGTTCACTATCACGTCTAAAAGAGATGAATGAGTAACGGGTACAATAAAGTCGAGGGTCACTAACCGATACCATTGAAATACAACGAGAATATAGCGCTTCCAAATACTCGACACTTGGCGTAACGCAAAGCCACTTCTTTTCGGAAGTGGGGAGGTTTTAAAGGAAAGGGGAGAAGAGAAAAAACGGAGACGGACGCATCAGTCACATACAGATACTCATAGTGAAGTGCTACATAGGGTTCTGTACCCCAAGGCGCACGGAAATGGATTTCAAAAAAAAAAACGAGAATATCCTCAGAGGGGTCGAGAGCGAATTGATGCCAGTGTGGGACAAATGAAAGGAGTGTTCCCATTGTCGCATAGGGATACCACGCAAGTTCGATGGAATCTGCACAAAGATGATCTTGTTTTCTCTCCTCGACTTAAAGGTGAGGATGCCGCCTGGGGCAAAGTCCATATCATATGTGCATTTGTCAACGTTGAGGAGCTCTATGTAGGCCGACCGACGAAGGTGCTTCCAGGCGTCGTTGTAGGCTCGCAATCTTTCCCTACGCTCGGGAATTGACAGAGTGCTCAGAGGGCCGTCTTCCATACTGGATCTTCCCAGCTCAAGGTGATATTGCAGTAAAGCGGATCCCCCGATAATATCGACCATGCGCTTGCATACCTGTCAAGACCGTAGTAGTGTATCATAGCTGTAATGGTAGAACAGGAAGGGCGGAACACGCACCTGGGTGCAAGAGGCGAGGTCCCGATAATGTAGTATAGCGAGTGTATTTTCGATGAGCTCATTGGGCAAGAGTTCAAGTATATTTCTTGTTGAGCCGTCCATTTGTTCCAGTCGACGCCGAGGATGTAGTAGCCAAAAGGAAAGGAGGCCCTCCGCCCCCTTGGTTACTGGTCATCCAGTCATGATCGATGCATGATTGCATGATCAATCATATCAGCTTTATCTCCGTTTTCCACTGGAGGTAATGGAAGACATACATTGATAATTTGAGATAATTTCCATATTTAGTGAGAGTTATTGAAATTATAGAGCAATTATCGTCAATTATTCCGGGATTATTCTGGGAGGTTTTTCCTGACGAGTCAAACAGTGGCGCTATTCTCCATTCTTCGACTACTTGCACCCAACACACCCATTACGGGCAGTCGATGTGTCGGTCTCTCGGCTTGTCTCTCGGTCTCTATTTCTTTGCGTTCTCACACTGATTTAAAGAGCCGTTCCGTCGGCACTGCAAGCAGCCAGCCCGACAATACCCTGCACCGCACAACGAGCAAGCCGTCTTTGTCCTCAGCGAACGGCAAGGGTGGCTCGTACCCTTCGCGGGTCCTGTCGCTGTGGGAATGCCTCTCAACGTAGGACGCGCACGATACTTGGGCGGCAGAACCGCGATATAGAGGTGCTCGAGTGTCGAAACGAGTGCGTACTTAGCGCAGTCCTGGCCCTAGCGCAGGCACGAATCCCGGGCCGGTGCGCCGTATCACATATGATCGCGACCGGTGTGCAGAGACCGGTGTGCAGAGGCAACTGATGCCTCAGTGACCAGACAACAAACACTTGTCTGATGAGCTCGAGAACATATCGACGAAGATGCTCGCGCTGACGCGGTGCGCTCACAAACGAGGCGTTCACGCGCGACGCAATGCGTCTGTTTCGTCTCCCACAGCGGCTGCACCTCCCGAGTGTACTACATACGTGCTGCATCGGTGATAACCGTCCGCCAATGCTCCCGCCGGTACCGTATTCCATTTTCGAAAAGGCCGTTAGAAAAAGTTGTGTAGTTACGCACGTGCCTCGAGTCCTCGACTCACACCCTTACACTATCTAGTGTTAGTGAAAGAGAGCTGGTTCGTCTCATCCTACAAGAACGTTCAATGAAAGAAATCGAGCCCCGAGCTGTGCCCCCGCGCGGGGATATAGGCATTAACAAGGCGCCGCCCCACCACGTTATCGTAGCTCGACAATCTGATCGCGTCCTATTTAGCTTGTCTAATAGTTCGTCACTTTGCTTATACTCGCATAGAGCTTTTAATGTTGTTTCTATACTTTGATGCTTCCTCTGCAATCGCAATCTGTGCATCCGTTTTGAGGGTCCCAATCTCTTTTCGTCTCGGCGCAACTGTCACTTATCTTTTGTGGCTGGTGCTGCGGTGCATGCGCGCATGCGCTAAAAGGACCCGCCGCAGTCGGAGCGTATCCGGGCGTATTGTCGTGGCGCGATGACCTCTTGTCTCTTCAGCAGGAAAATGACATTCAGGAGTCAACTCGCGAGATATCGGCAGCTAGACGTGGACTGGCGATCACGCTGGGTAGGAATGGGTCAGAGTCGAGTCGAATGGGGGTTGAGCGTTACAGTCGACCACGGGCTGGATTCTTGGGCGTCATTCTCCGTCTCCTCCTGGTTGTAATCGTTTGTCTCGGCGTAGTTGTGACGATATATATCTATGTAATCGGGCACGCACGCAACATGATACTACGCCGCAGCCGCACGAGAAGACGCTTCCGAAAGCGGTAATCTGGCGCGTCGACACGACACCGACGCCCAACCGGGATGGAATCCGCTCTTCCCAGCCTGCGGCCGCAGTGATGGCGAACGACGCATGGACAGCTGGGCACCTCTTCACTCCCACTATCGCATCGTATAAATGGGCCTTGCACAATCCCGCCTCCATCCAGAATCTCCCTCATCTAAACCACCCTACATCCCAAGATGTCGTCGCGCGAACAGCCCAGTCGCCTAAACTTCACCAACACACGCGGACGTGGCGGCCGTCTCAGGCCAGACTATGGAAACAGGTTCTACTTCCACGGTTCTCGGGGAAGGGGCGGCGGCTTCGCCTCCAAACCCGCCCACAACCTTCCCCCCGAACCCAACCTCAAAGAGGGCCTTGACACGACCAAGATCGTTGGAACAATACCCGCACCAGCGCGCCACACCGCACCGGAGGATTTTCCCATCGACAACGTGAAGTACGTTGCGTCGTACAACTGGACGGAGGCGGAGAAGCCGACAATGGTGGTCCCAGGTACGGCACATTATCTCCCTCAGTTTTTTCTTCTTCTCATATCTGTTATCAATCCATTGCAGGTTCGCCAGCTATATGGACAGGGCGTGGCGTCCCATTCACTCTGCAGCCCGACGACAGCTCCGTTTACGTCGACCAGAATAGCGCGCAGCTGTCCCAGTACCCGATGCTACCACTCTTCGCCGCTGCGGACGCGATACATGGTCAGGAGGCGGCGCTACCCGTCGACTGGCCGACCGTGGACGTCATCACGGACCGCAATGGCCTGCGCAAGCTCCTGCGCTGGCTTAACCCGTCGCCAGGCAGAGAGGTACGCGATTTCAGGATCGACGTCCAGCTTGTCGGGACCAAGACCCTCGTACTAAACCGCTGGGAGAGCCCTACACGCGAGAGCAACACGGGCCGCTCGTATGGGCACGCCTTTGAGGCCGCGATGACACGCGCCGCGCCGGACTGTCCTTCCTCTGGTCATCAACGGGCCATTACCTATGTACGTCGCTGCCACGTTTCCTTTCTTCGGCGATGCCGAGTTCATTAAACACACACTTCTTGGGATAGGATATGTTCAACATGAAGATGATAGTTCGGTTCGGGGTCGATGCCTGCTTGCCTAGTCCGGACTCCAGTGTAACAACGACGTCCATCGACGACTTGAACCTAGCGGACGCACTCAACAGTATGAACATCCAACAAACATCCACTTCGACAACGACGACGGCGACATCGCCAGCTATCAACATCGTTCGTGCTGGGACGCAAGTTCCGCAAGATGCCCTGGTCGAGGTGGCTTCGCGCTCGGTGTTCTACCTCGACCAACTCGACTGGAACGAGCTGTACCCGCAGCTGGCGCTCTCCCAGACGCCGGCGTTTCGCATGGGCGTGCACGAGCGGGGCGAGTTTACTGAGTTGCGCGAATGGGAGCTTGAGGGACCCGGCACCCGAGTAAGTACCGGGACAACACGCCGGTCGGGGACGCAGAGGGGTGCCGACGTGCTGGATCTCTCCGTGCAGCGCCGGGAAACTGCTGTACAGATCGTGCGGCTCGCGAGGGTGCTCAAGAACGTGCAGGAGTTCGCAATCGCACGCGGTCCGGGCCCTGCAGGCAGCTTCGCTCTTGTATGCGAAGACGGGAAGCTGCGCGTGTATGCGCGCAAGATGGACACTGACGGTGATGGGAAGAGCCTGACTGGGAGCTGCTTGCCGCCTGAGGTAGTGGCCCGGTTCGAGGCCCGCATAGATCAAGACTCGGATGCATGATATTGTGTAGGGAAATGGGTACGCGGAAGGCGCCGATTTAAAAGAGACGGGCAGGACAAATGAATGTTGTACAGTGTCAGAAAGTCGTACTCGACAGATTTTGTTGATGTTATTTTCATTTCTCGGAAATCGTAATGCCTGATAAAAACAATTATCTATAAACAAAACCCTCAAACTCGTCGTAGTCCCGTACAGTATCTGGGGCAGTGCAACCCACAATGCCAGTGTGCCAAACTTCATCGATGCCTCATCACGAGACTTGGTCTGCGACAACGTACGCGTGCGGGGAAGTGTCTGCAACCACCAAAATTTATAACTTCATTGCGGTCAGGAACGATAGAAGGGAGTGGATCGTAACTAGCCATACCACCCTCTGTGATGAGATCGCCTGTTCCTTGTCTACTTGCTTCATACGGGGCATCGCGCGGGTGTGCCGTCGGTTTAGCTGGCACTGGCTTACCGACCGAGCGACTCCATGAGTGGCTACGTCCTAAAACTATCTTTCCCTAGCTTGAACATATGACAGAACTCTAGAAAACGAGGAGATATGTCCCGGGTTTGTCCCAGTTACCGTTCTGATGGCGTCACAGTGAGCAACAATTAATTCCAAGTCGAGCGATAGGGCGGAGATTGATACTACGTACCTGACAGATCAGTGCGTCCTCACTGATCGCCACGGTGTAATTCGTTATATGTGTCGGGAGCACCACTTGTGTCTGCACACAGGGTAAAAATTCGCGGTCGCATTGCTGCGGTTCAAGTTGCGCAACACGGGCGCGGCTGAAGTCCCAGACGTCTACAAATTTCAAGTTCGTCGTTTGAAGACTCGGGATGAACCGCGAGGCCGAAAGTGAGCCACGGAAGGAACACAATAGATATGGACCGGGCGCCCACCGAGTGCCCGTGGCTCCCCAGTCGTTCCACGGGATGTAGGGCATCGCCACATTGTCACTGACAGGTGCAGCACCGTCAATATGGGACGTGAGGCTGACTATGGGAATCAGGAGAATGCGACGCGCCGGTGGGGGTGTGGTGTCGTCCCATTAGCCTTTCGTTTTGAGGGCGATCAACTGATCCGATGGCGATCTGAAAAACGGGACGGCGACTTCGTCGGAGTAGGAGTGGATGTCGACTCGGAGGCGGTAATAGAGCGCCATTTCACCAGAATCGGATTCGTTCCCGAGTTCGAGAGAAAAGACAGCGATAGGAGAGGAGACGCCCTCGTGTTGCGATGTGGACGCCTGATCCAAATCATACACCGCTAGAACCGGGCAATTCCCAAGTCTCTCGAGGGTTGCGTCTTTGGCGAGGTCACCCACACGGGTAGTGACAAGCAAGAAACGATTATCAGGGAGAAATGACACGCTTTGGATGGCATCTGAAGAGCTGGACTTGGTGTAAATCAGTAAACCCCTTCCCTTGTGCACCGCGGAGGTACTAGACGTACTAGCATTATTTGGCCGGTTTTCCAATTGCATACACAGAGTTCATACATCGGATCCAGGATGGCGAGGTAGTTTTGCGCCACACTGAGTTCAAAGTTTTCCCAGTCCAGAGAACGCATAAGGTGGTGAGATTCAGAGAGGAGAGGGATGGCAACTCGAGGATGGGGTTCCCCAGTGGTGAGAGACAAAAAGTGAAAGCGATCTTCTCTATGATAATATCTCTTAGAGAAGAACGGTTAAGGGGAATAATATGATCGAGAGCCACTAACCGATGCCATTCAAATACAACAAGAATATCCTCAGAGGGGTCAAGAGCGTATTGGTGTGGGACAAATGAAAAGGAGAGTTCCCATTGTCGCATAGGGATACCACGCAAGTTCGATGGAATTTGCACAAAAATGATCTTGTGGCCGCTCTTCGAGACAAAGGTGAGGATGCCGCCCGGGGAAATGTCCATATCATATGTGTGTTCGCCAAAGGTGGGCAGCTCTATGCAGTCCGACCAACGAAGGTGCTTCCAGGCGTCGTCGTAGGCCCGCAATCTTTCCCTACGCTCTGGAATAGACAGAGTGCTCAAAGGGCCGTCTTCCATACCGGATCTTCCCAGCTCGAGGTGATATTGCAGTAAACCAGATCCCCAGATAATACCAACCATGTGCTTGCACACCTGTCAAGATCGCACTAGTTTAGTCGTAACAGTAGGACAGGAAGGACGGAAGCTGCACCCGTGAGCAAGAGGCAAGGTCTCGATGATGAAGCATCGCAAGGATATTTGCGATCAGCTCATTGGGCAAGAGTTTGAGTAAATTTATTGTCGGGCGGTCCATTTTTTCCAGTCGACCCCGAGGATGTAGCAGCCAGAAGGAAAGGAGGTCCGACGCCCCCTTGGTCACCCCGGGCCGGTCACGATCAATCATCTTAACCAGAGGGGCGTTATCTCCGATTTCCACTGGAAACAGAGTGGCGCAAACCTCCATTCGCAGCTGGTGCCTCAGGCCTCAGCGACCGGATAATAACTTGAAACACTTGGCTGATGAGCTCGAGAACATATCGACGAAGACGCTCGCGGTGACGCGGTCAAGGACGCGGTACAATCAGAGCTCTCAAACGAGGTGTTCACGCACGCCGCACTGCGTCTGTTTCGTTCCCGCAACAGCGCTCTTCCCGAATACACTATATACGTGCTGTATCGGCGATAATCATCTGCCAAAGCTCCCGATACCGTATTCTATTTTCGAAATGGCCGTTAGAAAAAAGTTGTGTGGTTACCCACATGCCTCGACTCACACCCTCAACTTGAAACTATCCAGTGTGAAAGAGAGCTGATTTGTTTCTTATTACAATAACATTCGACGAAAGAAATCGAGCTTCGAGCAACGGTGCCGTAGGGGTATCTGTAAGGAAGCACTGGCACGTGTGGATATAGTATGTGCCCCACCTAGGTTGACGATCTGATTGCATCCTATTTGGCTTGTCTAATGGTTCGTCGCTTTGCTCGTACTCTTATAGAGCTTTTAATGTTGTTTTTATACTTTGATGCTACCTCTGCGATTGCGATCCGTACATCCATGCGTCCATTTTGAGGGCCGCAGTCTCTTTTTCAGCTCGGCGCAACTGTCACTTCTTCTCCTTTGGGTTGATGCATGTGTGCATGCGCAGATAGGGTCAGGAAGGACTCGCCGCAGTCGGAGTGTATCCGGGCGTACTGTACTTGACTGTACTGTACCAAATCGTGGCGCGATAACCTCTTCTCTTCGGCAGGAAAATGACATTCAGGAGTCAACTCGCGAGATATCGGAGGCTAGACGTGGACTGGTGATCACTTTGGGTAGGAATGGGTCAGATTCGAGTGACTCGAGTCGAATGGGGGTGTTAGAGCGTTACGGTCAACCATAGGCTGGAGCCTTGGGCATCATTCTCCGTCTCTCTCGGCGTAGTTGTGACGACATATCCATGTAATCAGGCATGCACGCAACACGATACTAGTACGCCGCAGCCGCACGAGAAGACACTTCCGTTTGAAAGCGGCTATCAGACAACTCGCGCGTCGACACTGACGCGTACTGACGCCCAGGATGGAACCCGCTTTTCTCAGCCTGTGGGCGCAGCCGCGTCATGGCCCTCCCAGAAGCGAAACGACGCATGTACAGCTGCGCACCTCTTCACTCCCACTATCGCATCGTATAAATGGGCCTTGCGCACTCCTGCCTCCATCCAGAATCTCCCTCATCTAAACCACCGAACATCCCAAAATGTCGTCACGCGAACAGCCCAGTCGCCTAAACTTCACCAACACACGCGGACGTGACGGTCATCTCAGGCCAGACTATGGAAACAGGTTCTACTTCTGCGGTTCTCGGGGAAGGTGGGGTGGCTCCGCCGCCAGACCCGCCCACAACTTTCCCCTCGAACCCGACCTCAAAGAGGGCCTTGACACGACCAAGATCGTTGAAACAATACCCACACCAACGCGCCCCACCGCACCGGAGGATTTTCCCATCGACAACGTGAAGTACATTGCGTCGTACAATTGGATCGACGCGGAGAAACCGACAATCGTGGTCCCAGGTACGACTCCCTCATTTTTTTTCTCATGCCTATTATTCAATCGTTGCAGGTTCGCCAGCCATATGGACTGGGCGTGCTGTCCCGTTCATGCTGCAGCCCGACCACGGCTCCGTTTTTGTCGATCAGAACAGCACACGGCTTTCCGAGTACCCCATGCTGCCCCTTTTCGTCGCCGCGGACGCGATACATGGCCACCAGGCGGCGGGGGGGCCTGTCAACTGGCCGACGGTCGATATCGTCACGGACCGCAACGGCCTGCGCAAGCTCTTGCGCTGGCTCAACCCGTCGCCAGGCAGAGAAGTGCGCGACTTCAGGATCGATGTCCAGCTCGTGGGGACCAAGACCCTCGTGCTGGGCCGCTGGGAGGGCCGCTCGCGCGAGCCGCCCACTGGCCGCACATACGGGATCGGCTTTGAGAACGCGACGACACGTCCCGCGCTGGGCTGTCCTTCTTCGGGCCATGAACGGGTCATTACCTATGTACGTCGCCAATGTGCTTCCTTTCTTCGACATTTCCAGTCCATTAAACGTATTTTTCTTGGGATAGGATATGCTCAACATGAAGATGGTAGTTCGGTTCGGGGTCGACGCGTGCGCCCAGTCCAGACTCCAGTGTAGAAGCAATGAAGTCCGATGACTCGGACATAGCAGACGCGCCTAGCAACGTGAACGCCCAACAATCCTCCACTTCAGCGACGACAACAACGTCGCCAGCTATCAACATCGTCCGTGCTGGGACGCAAGTTCCGCAAGATGCCCTGGTCGAGGTTGTCTCGCGCTCGGTGTACTACCTTGACCAACTCGACTGGAACGACTTGTACCCGCAGTTGGTGCTCTCCCAGACGCCTGCACTGCGCATGGGCGTGCACGAGCGGGGTGAGTTTACTGAGTTGCGCGAATGGCAGCTTGAGGGACCCGGCGCCCGAGTAGGTACCGGGACAACATGCCGGTCCGGGACGCAGATGGGAGCGGACGTGCTGGATCTCTCGGTGCAGCGCCGGGAAACGGCCGTACAAATCGTGCGGCTTGCGAGGCTGCTCCAGGACGTGCAGAAGCTCGCGATCGCACGTGGTCCGGGCCATGCAGGCAGCTTCAGTCTCGTGTGCGAGGATGGGAAGCTGCGCGTGTACGCGCGCAACGGGGACGGGGACAGGAACAGCCCGACTGGGAGCTGCTTGCCACCTGAGGTAGTGGCCCGTTTCGACGCCCGCATAGATCGAGACTCAGATGCGTGATACTGTATTGTGTAGGGTAACGAGCATGCGGAAGGCGCCGATGTAAAAGAGACGGGCAGGACAAATGGATGTTGTACAGTATCGGAAGGCCAATCTTGACAGAATCTGTTCATGTTATTTTCGTTTCTCGGAAATGGAAATGCTTTGTAAAAAAAACCTACTTGCTGAAATCAGAAACGTCAAATTCGCCGTACCAAAGTCTAATGCTAAATTTACCCAAATTGATTCCTTTTTGAATCTACTCTGCTTGTTTGAGGTCACAGTCTGGTTGAATGTATGAAAGTCAGCATATGCCAGTGATATCTGGGGCCACCCTATGGAGCGGTCAGGACTGGTCAGTGAGTGAATCACTCGGTTTCGCTGTCCCGGATCTGGAGCAATGCACCCCGCAATGCCAGCGTGCCAAAGCCTCATCAAGAATGCAGGAGAGTCGGACTGCCACAACGTATGCATGCGGGGAAGTGTCTGATTCTCCATAAATTCATAGCTTCATCGGAGTCTGGAATGACAGAAAGAAGTGACCGAATTCAACGCGCGCAATGGTTCAGCTCGCCTTGTCTCATGGACCAAGCAGTTTCCCCGCACAGCATATGTCCCAATTTCCTCCTATTATCTATCTGGTACTGATTTGCGATTATGACAGGACTTTAGAAAACGAGGAGATAGTTTATGGGTTCGAACCAGGGCTGATGGCGTCGCAGTGAGCAAGGATCAGTCGAGCGATACAGCCAAGATTGATGCCACATACCTGACATATCAGTGCGTCCTCACTGATCATCACGTCGACCTCCCCGTTTGTTCGTATCGGAAACGCCACTCGTGTCTCCACGCAGGGAAATTTTCACGGCCACATCGCCGCGGCTCAAGTTGCGCGATACGAGCACGGCTGAAGTCCCAGACGTTTAAAAAACACTCGTATAAAAAATCCCTGGAGTCGTAGCGATGAATGAATGAACCGCAAGCCCGAAAGCGCGCCATAGAACAATTGTGGAAACCCCGGACCGGGCACCCAGCGAGTGCCTGTAGCTCCCCAGTCGTTCCACGGGATGCAGCGTATCGGTACATCATCAGCTGCAGCACCGTCGAAGTGCGATGTGACCCCGACCATGGGAATCAGGAGAACCCAATACGATGAACCATCATAGCCTCCTCGTGCTTCAAGTTCAAGTTGGAGAGAGATCAGGTCTTCTGATGGCGATCTGAAGAACGGGACGGCGACTTTGTCGGAGTGCGAGAAGGTGTCGAGGCAGTAATGGAGCACCGTATCACCAGGATTGAATCGGAGATCGTCTGCGGCGAGTTTGAGAGTAAAAACAGCAGTGGGAGAGGAGAGGCCCTGGTCCTGTGAGGCGGACGCCTGATCCAAGTCATACACCGCTAGAACCGGGAAATTCCCAAGTCCCCCGAGGATTGGATCTTCAGCAACGTGACCTGCACAGTCAGTGAAAAGTAAGAGACGGTTTTGGAGGAGAAATGTCGCGCTTCGGGTGCCATAGATAGACTCAGTGTAAATCAGTAAACCCGTTCCCTCGTGCCCCATGGAGACACTAGAGATACTAGCACCATTTGGCCGGTTTTCTAATTGCATACACGGAGTTCACCGGCAATCGCGATGATGAGGTAGCTTTTAGCTGAGCTGAGTCGCCAGTTTACCTCAAAAAAACCGTGGGCGGAAAGAGAGCCAGATGAGAGGAGAGGGACGGCGGCTAGAGAATGAGGTTCCCCAGTAGTAAGAGACAACAAGTGGAAGTCCCTTCTATTATAAGAGATGAATGAGTAATGGGTACAATAGGGTCGACAACCACTAACTGATCCCACTGAAATACAACGAGAATATCCTCAGAGGGGTCAAGAGCATATTTGAGTGGGACAAATGAAAAGGAATGTTCCCATTGTCGCATTAGAATACCACGCAAGTTCGATGGAATTTGTACAAAGATGATCTTGTGACCTCTCTCTTGGACAAAGGTGAGGATCCCGCCCTGCGCAATGTACATGACATGTGTGTGTCTGGAAACGTTCAGCTCAATGCAGGCCGAAAAACGAAAGTACTTCCAGGCATCGTTGCAGGCCTGCAATCTTTCCCTACGCTCGGGAATAGACAGAGTGCTCAGAGGGCCGTCTTCCATACCGGATCTTCCCAGCTCGAGGTGATATTGCAGTAAAGCGGATCCCTCGGTAATATTAGCCATGCGCTTGCACACCCGTTAAGACTGCATCAGTCTAGTTGTAGTAGTGTGATAGGAAGGACGGGAGATGCACCTGGATGGTAGAGGCAAGGTCCCGATAATGCAGCATCGCGAGGATATTTGCGATCAGCTCATTGGGCAAGAATCTGAGTAAATCTCTTGTCGAGTTGTCCAGTCGGGTCTGACAGTTAAGTGAAGAGGAAGGAGACCGGACTCCTCTCTTGGCAGTCAAGGTCATGTCTGCTGCAGTGAAACGAAGTGGGGTGGCGGCGTCCAAGGTAGCCGGTACAGTCAGGGAAATAGCGCGAAGTAGAGGGTAGAATAGAATTAGAGCGCGAGCGATAATCAAGGAGGTCGAAAATGGAGTAGTAGAAAGGGGCACGCGATGTGTGTGAAGACCGACTCTTGTGCCCCTGCCAGTGACCAGGACGGCTCCGCTATTTCAGCCGTCAAGGCTTGGAGTACCGCCGGTTTCCCGTCTAATCATATTATCTTGGGTGTCGCATCGTACGGGCACTCTTTCCACGTAAACAATGACAGTGCAGTCGATGCATCAGGCAATATCAAACCGTACGCGCCATTCAACAAGTCTCAACAACCCTCGGGGGACAAATGGGATAGGACTGCGGACGGCGTTGATGAGTGTGGTAATCCGAACGTTATTGGTGGCATCTTCGACTTCTGGGGTTTGATTGATGGTGGGTTCCTCACGACCAACGGGACCGCCGCCAGCGGCATCGACTATACTTTCGACAGTTGCAGCCAGACGGTGTGTGCCCTACAAAAGCCCTAGCAGCTTTTGATTGAATAACTGATGGCTCTTTCAACTTAGCCTTTCGTGTACAATCCCACATCGCAGGTGATGGTGTCCTACGATGACGCTCCCTCGTTTGGTACGCCGCTTTTGTAAACTTTCCTGTTAGGAGAGTAGTTGTTAACCTGCCTCCTCTTTGGATAGCCGCCAAAAGGTAAATACATCAATGACGCGGGCCTCGCTGGGTTTGCTATGTGGGAGGCTGGCGGCGATTCGGGCGACACCCTCCTCGATGCCATCAGCTCCGCGATCGGTGTTGGTTGCTAAGCGCTAAGACTTCGAGTTCTCCATTCATTTAATTTATGTTCGACGTTACTTTTTTATAATGTATGTATCAAATGTAACCGCCGTTAGTGATTATACTCCCTGTTATTTTTTCTTTTGCATTGAGTACTATGTCACCATCGTCCGACGAGGTGACCTTGGAGGTGACCGACCTTCGGTTCAGAGTCCCAATTTTTTCTGAAACATTTGCCTGTTTGCCGTAGTTGGTGGCACCGAGGTTGCAACTACGATATATCTCCAACCTCGAACTGAACGACGCCGGACAGTAAGAATACCCTCGGATGAGTGTCCCGAGGACACTACCCGACGCCCCGAACCGCGGAAGAAAGCGTCCTGACGACGCCGCGAGACCACCTTGGTAAGAAGAACTATTGTGGCACACCCGACCCCAGACAAATCACAGGCACAGAACCCAGACGATAAAACGAACATCTTTCCATCACCCGACGAAGCGAGGACAACCCAGAGACAGCGGTAACCTTAGCAGTAACGAGAAGCACTTATTGGCACCAAGGAAGAAAATACACGTGCGCCACACCACAAGGAGAGACTGGCATTGAATCCTGAATTCTTCCAATCTGATAACGACTGGTATTACCTCGTCCCAGACCAGATAACAACAGGCGGTAAGTGTACACTTGATACAGAATAGAAGAGCAGCAAACTGCGGACGATGAGAGCGCGCGACCCCCGATACGTCCACCTGGAGGAATCGTCAAATCCGAGGACACCAACATTTTTGTGTTGACTACGTGGACGACTTCAAGTTGGTAAAGGCAATGCCTACTGGTAGCCGAGTACGGAACCAATGACACTTATCTGGAAGGTGCCGAGTGGCAGTGCTAAGGCTGCGCACCCTATGATAGTATACGGATACGACCGTCGAAATACAGCAAAATATTGCTATGGGCCGTAACAGTTACGGGCGTAAAATGAACGAGGCGGAATGTACAGGGCGTATGACACCGTAGCCGTAAAACGACTGTGTATATGGTAGTATGAATAACAATCCTTTATAAATTCTCTATCAGTACATGTCTCTTCAGATACAGATGAATGCTTCTTTGGCCACTTTCTCTAAGTTTCGCACATATTGACGGCGGGCCAGCTTAATCGAAATGAGACGTCGGATCATCGACGGCTTGAGTGATGCGCGTCGAAGTGGGATCGTACTGTATTACGGTATCACGGCCCCCACGGCTGATCCTTACCATATTGGATGTGCTAATCAGGGACTAACGGCCCGATTACGAGACTTGAAATAACGTAAGTGGGCTGATCCCAGATATTTCGTTGGATTGCTCGATGCCAATCTTTCTATCCTCCTGCTGGGATTTGAACAAATACCAAGTATCATCAATACCTGTGAGGGTCGGAGGCAGAAATGGTGATGAGGATTCATAGCCGGCAGCCGTAGTGCGCATGCTGGGCAGACTGCCTTGAGGGCTGGACAGGATTAATTCGAGGAAAGCACTGGCAGAATATCATTGACGTATTGCTTCGGTCGGATGGGGCGTCGCCAGTCGTACAGTAAACCGTTTACGGACGGTTGGTTTCCGTATCGCCCGGTCCCGTATCCGGCATTCTCCGACCAGGTTTACGATACGGGCGTATGTCATTACGAACTGGCATTACGACCAGTATCTACGACCGTCGATGTGGAGCCCTATGTGGCATCTGCACGCTCAGGCTAAATCTGGCCAACTCTCGTCGTCGCAGTCCACAAGTGATATAGTGATATGCAGGGCTGCGGCATTACTCGGCGTTCTGTAACTCTTCAACTCGGCACAAAGCGACTGGCACAAAGAGGTCTTCGTCAACTTCCCCATCCTGGACTCCACTGTGACTGCCCCGTCCTTTTGTCCTACTACTGTACTGCCGCGGCCGAGTGAGCTACTTTATTACCACGGCCGGGTGAGCTACTTTATTTCTGCGGCCGTGATTTACGCTCCAAATATCTGCATGGCGTACGCACTTCACTACAGTAACTCACAAGACACGGGTGAACGGCTTGACATATCCTGCTCGCTACCGATTTCTTGGACACAATCGTCTCGGAAACCGAGGACGTCCATTTTTCGTTGTCGGATGTTGCTGCGCGTGGTTGACCTCAGCAGTCAGCACCGTCCCTATTTTCTCTTTTCGCCAACGTGTCGACTAGCCTCTCAGTATATACATGGCGAAACAAAGCATCGCCGTTCCACCTCTCCCCTACGCCGACTGCAATGTTCTCTCGTTTTAACTTTTTTCTGCTCGCCCAGCTGATTTGGGCCCTTCCGACCTGCAGTCTGGTTACCCCAAACCACCGTTCTCTCTCTAATCGCTTATCCACCAGGGCAGATGGTCCCTCGAACGCCGTGGCCTCAACATGGTATACTGCGTGGCATAGCAGCGATTTTACCTTGCAAGATGTTAGTTGGTCCAAATATTCCAACGTCATCTACGCCTTCGCGTGAGTGCTGTGAAGGACTTCACGTGAGACGTCTTATCCATCCTTCCTCAGGACCACTACCCCAGACGTCAACGTTATCGGTCTTGCAGATTCTGATAAAGTGTTGCTACCTGAGTTCGTGCAGGTTGCCCATGACAATGTATGCCATTCCGTATTCTTCCATCCCCATCACTTACAATATCCCAGAACGTCAAAGCCATGGTGGCCATCGGAGGTTGGACTGGCTCGCGGTACTTTTCTTCTGCCGTAGCCAACGATGCAAACCGGGCAGCCTTCGCTCAAGCGGTCATGAAATTTGTTTCAACGTACAATTTAGACGGGGTTGGATTTGCGTGGGTTTATTTTAGTCTGTTTCAATGTTTCGGAATCTCATTTTATCCATGCGTTTTGTAGCTGGGAATACCCCAATAAGCAAGGAATCGGTTGCAACATCATATCTACGGATGACAGCGCCAATTTCCTCTCCTTCTTGCAAACACTTCGCAACCAAGACGGTGCAAAGGACTTGATCATCTCTGCTGCGGTATCCATCACACCCTTTGTTGGACCTGACGGTAAACCCCTGACGGATGTCTCCGGGTTTGCGAAGGTTCTCAACTACATCGGTTCGCTATTCACCACCCTTAACTCTGTGCCCGTTTTGACCGGTAGCACTGTGCAGAGATTATGAGCTATGATGTTTGGGGCTCTTGGTCCAGTGGTGTTGGACCCAATTCTCCATTGGACGATTCTTGTGCCCCCGCCACTGAGCAACAAGGCTCTGCTGTTTCGGTCGTCAAGGCTTGGAGTACCGCCGGTTTCCCGGCTAACCAAATTATCTTGGGTGTCGCATCGTACGGGCACTCTTTCCACGTCGACCAAAGCAATGCCCTCGATGCATCGGGAAATATCAAACTGTACGCGCCATTCGACAAGTCTCAACAACCCGCAGGGGACGGATGGGACAGCACTGCGGCAGGCGCTGATGTGTGTGGGAATCCGAACGTTGTTGGTGGCATCTTCGAGTTCTGGGGTTTAATGGATGCTGGGTTCCTTAAGGACGATGGGACCGTCAACGACGGCATCAAGTATACGTTCGATAGCTGCAGTAAAACGGTGCATACCCCATGAAGCCTTGGCCGCAACCCATTGATTTACTGATAGCTCTTTCCACTCAGCCTTACGTCTACAATCCCACTTCGCAGGTGATGGTGTCATTCGATGACGCTACCTCGTTTGGTACGCCGCTTTTGCAATTCTCTTGTTAGGAGGATAATCGTTAATCCGCCTCTTTTTTGGGATAGCCGCCAAGGGCCAGTACATCAAAGACGCGGGCCTCGCTGGGTTTGTTTTGTGGGAGGCTGGAGGCGACAAGCACGACATCCTACTTGATGCCATCAAATCAACGGTTTGATTAACCAGCCTAAGACTTTTGGATTTCTCCGTCCGTTTGATCGACGTTTACTGGGACATTTACTTATTAATAGCTACTAAGCATCGCACACTCCTTTGTCTTTCTTTTGTTGAATGGTGATTTGTCGCCACTAGTTGCGTTCCAATCAGTTTCCGATCGCATCAGGCCCCCTGAAAGCTCAGTGAGGTTTGACACGAAAACGGCGAATTTCGAGTCCATATTAGTGAATTGAGCGCCTTCCTACAATGGAAGTTTTGAGGTATGAGAAAATTGTACCCTATATTAAACTAGTTCCGCGACTCCGTTGGATGGGCTAACTTCCCTAAGATTATGCCCAAGGTATCGGCACCTTGCCGCTGACCGACTGGTCTTCAACTTATACTGCCCCGACGAGCTCTTATCTAGCACGTTACATTACACTTCAGACCGCCTAAAGAAATCCACGGATTGCTGTAGCGGTCCTATCTGGGTGTCAATACAAAGTATTCCAACTTTGCCCATACACGAAAGTAGATCCAAGCGGGTTTCATATTCTCCAGAAACCCAGATACCTTTTTTTTTTCGAATCCATTTGAGTGCACCTTGGGGTACATGGCCCTATGTGGCACTTTACAAGCTGCTAGTCTCCGTACTGTCCTTCTCTTACTCCCAAATATACCACCGTGCATTAAAACACCTCCCCGCTTCTGATGGAAGCGGCTTTGCGATACGTCAAGTGTCGAGTATACCGGGGCGCGGCAAGGTGACCGAGTCTGAACAAGCTCTGTTGAATGCTTCATAGGGATGTCGTTGGCGACACATGGCACATCGAAACAGAGTGCAACAACAAACTATAGGCGTCAAATATGGTAATTATGTGTCAGCACCACATCTTTTTTTTTTTTACAGTAAATATATTTTTGACTGGTTTTCAGGTTTCCAGGTTCCCGGGTACTGGGAACCCGAAAACCCCGCTCCTCTTCCTCTTACCACCACCATCCCATATGTCGCAAGAACTTTTCTTCCTCTCTACTGTCTTCACTTCCATAGGCTCCTACATTGAGCAGTGGGAGGAACAGAGATGGGACCCTTTGGGGCTCATCCCTAAGGTCCTCTCGCTGTTGGCCAAGCCAGATCCGGGGTTGGGCGACGTCTCAACCCTGGACATGCTCGGTCTCATTCAAAAGCCCCCCTCCTCGCAACCCCCCACTGCCCCTTCCCTCCCCCAGGAGGAGCTTCGGCTCCTCCGCACCTCCTTTGATAAGGCCTTTGCCTTGCTGGCAGACCAAGTCAAGGAGCTCGCTGTCAAAGTCAACGGCTCTGGGCCCCCTCCCAAGGTGGCTGCTGCTAAGAAACCCTCTGCCCAACCCACACCTAAACCCCATGCCCAGCCTCCCACTGCCCCTGCCCCCGCTCCTGCCTCCCGCCCTGCTCCCCCCTCCTTTGCCTCTGTGGCAAAGTCTCCTGCACGGCCTTCCCTGGTCGTGGCTTTATGCACCTCTGCCTCTGGTGCTGATGTTCCCCTGGCAGTCCGCCGATCCCCCCAGGAGGTTGTCAACCACCTCAACGCCGAACTCGCCGATGCCCCCCACCCGGTTACCCTGTCCGCCACACGGTGGACAGCGAAGAACAACCTCATGGTCACAGCTGGACCCAACACTTCGGCGCATCACCTCATGCAAGCCTCCCATTTCATCTCTGACGCCTTATCAACCTTCCTCTCCCATGACTCCTCACCCCTCCCCATCACTACACGTGAAAATGTCAAGTGGTCCCGCATCCTTATCAACGGCATCCCCACCAGAGCTTCCACTTCCCGCAGGCCTTACTCCCCTTCTGAGTGCCTTCAGGCACTCTTGGCAGACAACCCTGCCTTCCGGACCCTCCGCCTCACACAGCCCCCATCTTGGGTGAGGGCACCCTCAACCTACAGCCCTGGTTCTGTCTCCTCACTTGTGGTCGCATTCGAGGATCCTTCCGGGGATTCTCTGCGTTCCCTTTTGGGGGGGAAAACCCTCTTCGCCTTTGGGCACTCTGGGGAGTTGAGACGCTGGAAGCAGAAGCCGCGCGGCAAGGTTGCAGCCTCCGCATCTGACTGATCCTCCCCCTCCCCACCTTCTTGCTCGCTGTGTTTTTCCCTTTTGGACGTTCTTACGCTATTTTACTTAAACTGGTTTTCCCTTTGGTGATGCTGCCCCCCCTTTGGGATCTTGGCTATGCGTCCACGTAGGTTGCCTTTTTGGGACTTCCATTCCTTACATACCTTCCCGATCCTTGCATCGTCCAGCGGTTTCATTCCCTTCCGTCACGGCCTATTCATTCTCGTCCCCCACTTACTCCCTTCCTATTCGCGTAATCCCCCTCACAGACGCAGTCGTGTTTGTTCGGCATCCGTCATTATCTTTGAAGAGTAGGGTGGACCTTACAGTCCTGTCCGGTTATCGTTGAGGGACGTGGAGGGTGGAGCTGGGGTGGTCAACATCTGGTGACCCGAGCCTTATGTAAGTCGGCTTCCTATATATTCGCAGTTGGGTGGTGTTGTTAGCAGTGAGCCCCCTATGGTTTTTAAAAAAAAAAATTCAGCCCGGTTGTGGGCCCTGTTTTTAATAACAAAAAAAAACAGCGCCACTATAAAAATTATAAAAAAAAAAAAAAAAAAAAAGAACCCGAAAACCCGAAAAAACCTGAAACTTTTTCGGCAACTTGCTGATGCTACATGACAGCGGCATAATATATATATTTGGTATTTTTTCCTAATTTTTTCGATTTTTTAAGGTCGGATACATCTGTCCTCTACTTTTGGGCCACCTTTGGGGGTAAGTTAGGTTACGTCGTCCACCACAAAATTTCCATTTTAGGAAGGTGCTCGGTCTACCAATATGGACCCGGAATTCGTTGTTTTCGTATCAAACCTCGCCTCAGGTTTTCAGGGGCCTGGAGCACGCCATGTCACGGTTCGGGCAATTCTGAACACTCATTTCAGTGGTCATTCTACTGTTGGGCCGACTCAGCGCAAAGTCACGCAGGCAACGTGTGAGATGTCCCCCTTGGTGTCGCCACTATCTACTATCTTTACGGCCGTCCCTGTGGACCTCACCCATATATATTTTGGCCCCATGACCGCTCTGACCACTGGCAGAGAGGCCGCACAGCTCGTCATCAGACCAACCCCAGGCCAAATCTGCTAGTTTGTCTCTCTGCTGCCACACTTCTTCGATGTCACGACGTCATCGAAATTAGATTCTAGCAGGAATTCAGACGATTTGTGAACTACCCGCCAGTTCAAGACGGCCTTCTTTTATGTGTTGGAAGAAGCGTTCGAACTTCGGACACACCAACGTCCCGTCTCTGTCTGTGATGGCGCTCACGCATACTTCCGAGAAACAAGTCTTTTGCTTCTCGGTGAAGACCCTCCCTCCCCCCGATGTGGGTAGTTCCGTCTGACTGTTCCTCCAGAGTCAAAGTTTTCCATCCCCACTTAGATTTATCGTACTTCTTTCTTCCCCACAGAGCTCTACGCACGAGCACACAGACCTTCGGTTCCGTCGAGCTCTTCACGAACGACGCCGTTTTACGAGCGCACTGCTGCTACAATGATTAGACGTTGATCCCGTGACCCCGAGAGTCTCGGCGCCGCTCGAAGCTCCTGTGTTCGGTGCGACTTGTGACATTCTCTGTACAGGATCCCCCTGGGACTCTATCCCAAAGCTGAATCGACCGACTGGGAGAAGCATAGCACCTTTAGAGTTCAAGAAGGTTGCGAGGTGGAAGTTTCTCAGGGAGACCGTCGAGGATGGAACGAAGAAACGTTCATAGCGCCACTCCCGACGACGAACCATTCTTGACTGGTGGCCGTTACAATCTAATTGAATATCCCGAATGCTGTACCCACAATACACCCTATTCCTCTTTTTCGCAACTAGGCTTCGACCGCGGCCTCCGCGGCATCTTTAAGGCTGTACTCTCGGAACAGCTCGAGTGCATCCCACGCCTTCCCAGAAGTGACCGCCTCTTTTGCCACCGCAACGCCGTCCACAAAATTGTCCGCGCGGCCGGCGACGACAAGCAACGCTGCCGCATTGAGCAGCACAAAGTCCAGGATGGGCGTGAGGCGTTCGGGTATGTCGTTGCCCGACGTGAGGAGCGCTCTGAGCGTCGCGGCATTCTCCGCGGGCGAGGCCCCCCTGACGTCTGCGAGGGGGTGCGCGGGCAGGCCAAAGTCGGCTGTGGGGTGTAGGGTGCGCTCGCGCACGTCGCCGTCCTCGCGCAGCTCCCAGGCGCGGGTATCGCCGGCGCACGAGATCTCGTCGAGACCCTCGGCACCGCACACGACGAACCCGCGGCGCACGCCGGCGGCGCGGAGCGCAGCGACGTATGGCGGGCCGAGGGCCGGCTCCGCGACGCCCACCAGCATCCCGTGCGGACGCGCTGGGTTGAGCAGGGGCCCGAGGGCGTTGAAGAGCGTGCGGAAGGGGAGCGCGCGCCGGGCAGGCGCGAGTGCTGCGAGCGCAGGGTGGTAGTGCGGCGCGAGGAGGAAGACGAGCGGGATGTCGGGGACGGGCGAGGGCCACCCGCCGCGCGGCGGGGTGAAGACGCACCCGAGGGCGTGCAGGAGGTCCGCGGAGCCGCTGGATGAGGTGGACGCGCCGCTGCCGTGCTACAGAACGTTCACCGTTGTCAGGATGTGGTAGAGGATATGATATGATATGGGAAGATGTGGATTTGTCACCTTTATTACGCGTGCGCCTGCACCCGCCGCGATGATGGCGGCGGTCGTGCTGACATTGAAAGTGTTGTGTCCGTCGCCGCCCGTGCCGACGACGTCAACGATGAAGTGCTTATCTGCATCATTGACGATGGCCGGGATGGAGCGCGAATACACGAAAGAGGCGGCGGCAAGGAGGAGGTCTTCGCGTAGCTCGACCCGGGCGATGGCGAGTCCCGTGAGGAACGCGCCGACCTGCTCTGGGAGGGCGGCGCCGGGTGTGACGACGTGGTTGATGGCGAGCTGGATGTCTGTGTCGCTGAAATCGTGCGGTGTTTTGACGAGCTTTGACAAGATAAGTTTAAAGCTGGCTGGATTGACGTCCGACTGAGTCATGATCGTGGCTTGTAAAAAATTTCGATTGTAGATTTTATATCTCTCGCTTGTCAGAAACGATGTCTTCACTCGGTCGGAGAGCTCATCTACTGACATTACCGTATGGCCCAACTAACTCCGTTCACAGATGCTAACACTCTCGACGGCCGTCTGCTCTTTGCGATCCCCAAGAAAGGCACGCCGATCTGGCTTTCTTGTCCTACTTGGCCTTGACCGCCGGTTCGCAGGTCGTCTTCACGAAAAGTGCTTAGCGCTGCTTGCTGGTGTGTGTCCTTCAAGACTTGCGCGAGTCCAGACTGACCCTGCATAGGTGCGGACATCCAGTTCCATCGGCCGAACCGACTCGACGTCTGCCTCGTGCAAAACCACCCCATCGTCCTGTGCGTTGCGTTCATTACACACACCTCGTTCACGCTTACTTGGCTCGCAGCGTCTTCCTACCCGCGTCCGACATCCCCTCGTTCGTCGGCAAGGGCAACGTCGACCTCGGCATCACGGGCCACGACGTGATCCTCGAGGCGCAGATGGAAGCGCACGTCTCGGAGACGCTGCGCCTCGGCTTTGGCAAGTGCGCGCTGCAGGTGCAGGTGCCCGACGCCGCGCCCGTGCACAACGTCGACGCGCTCGCGGGAAAGCGTATCGTCACGAGCTTCGAGGTCCTCGCGGCCCGCTTCTTCGCGGACGTCGACAAAAGCGCGGGCCTCGAGGGCGACGACGCATGCACGCAGATCGAGTATGTCGGCGGCAGCGTCGAGGCCGCGTGCGCGCTCGGCCTCGCAGATGGCATCGGTGCGTCTGTCTTCTTCCATCATTTTCCTCCCTCGTATAACCCACTTCTCTCGCAGTCGACCTTGTAGGTGCGTAGACTCCTGGCAGGCAGGAACAGAGCGACTGACACAAAATATCGACACAGAGTCCGGAGAGACGATGCGCGCGGCGGGCCTCCGGCCGATCGCGACGCTACTGCAGTCCGAGGCGGTGCTGATCCGGTCCTCGACGCCGAAGCACGCGCACCTCGCGCCGCTCATCGACAAGGTCACCATGCGCCTCGCGGGTGTCGTCGCTGCGGGAAAGTACGCCGTGTGTCAGTACAACGTGCGTCGCGCGACGCTCTCCACCGCGACGGCCGTCACGCCCGGCCGACGCGCGCCGACGATCAGCCCGCTCGAGGACCCCGAGTGGGTCGCGGTCAGCTCTATGGTCGAGCGGTCCAAGATGGCGGACGTGATGGATCAACTCGTCAGCGTCGGCGCGGAGGACATCCTCATCTTTAACCTCGATAATTCCCGTGTTTGACCAAATAGAGAGGGGGGAGGAAGGAGAGGAAAAAACATCAAACATATAGATAAATTGCAATTGGTGTTTTATTATGATACGACAGTGGGTATATGTTGTTTTACAAAGATAATTTTGTATAACGAACAACGTGATGATGGGTCCGATAACCTGTCAATATAGGACACAATGGTGAGAGGATACATACAAGAGCGACAAATCCACCATAAGAAAATCGCCATTAGAAAACCTAAACCAAAGGGAGAAGAGGTTGCACGCGAGAGTGGTGAAACAGATGGAAATAGGTCATGAAAGAACGTCACTGTCAAGCGTGTCCGGAACTGTGGCTACGTGGCACGCTGGCTACCCCCGACTTCAACACGAACCCACCGTCGGCATGTGGCGTGGAGAACGCGACAGACAACGCGGGGGATACGCCCACGCTCGCCCTCGCCCGTGACGGGAGTTCCCACGGCGCCGAGCGCGCCGGGGGCTGGCTGCCCGCGCGCTTCGAGCCTAGACGTGCGTCGGTGCTCAGGCCTAGCCCTATGATGGGTACGGGCCTCGCACCCACGCCCTGTCGTCCGCGCATCTCCGCACTCGCCGGCGATAGAGGCGCCACGCTCGAGCTGCGCGAGCGTGGAGCACCCAGTGACGGTGTCCGGCCTCCCTCGCGGCATTTTGCCGCGTGGTAACTTCGGCCGCGGGGGCGCTCGATGAGCGCGAGCGCCGCCGACGGCTGCACGGGCGGGGTCCCCAGCAGCGCGAGTTCCGGTGGGCCGATGGAAGGCGGCATTTCGATTTCGGACCATGAGTGTGTGAAGGGCGAGAACGGGCCCGTCCCCGTGCTGCGGCTGCGCGACGAGGTGGAACGCGCGAACGCAGCGCCGCCCATGGGCTCGGGATCGTATTCCAGCTCCGGAACAGCGTCGTAGCTGGCGGCGTCGAGATCAGGAATGGTAGAAGGTGGGCGGGCGCGGCAGCGTGACCCCGAGCGTGCTGATCTGTGCTTCTTGGCACGTGCGTGGGTCTCGCGTACCATCTGCTCGAGTTGCTCGAGCTCATTCTCTGCGGACCCAGGAGACGAGTCATCAGTTTCGGTGCCCCAACCGACAGACCAACTGACATCATCAACCGCTGCGATGGTCCAGCGTTGGGATACGGATGCTTCTAGACATCCGCGGAGTACCAGTTCGGCACCCCGACCGACGTTCTTTGGCATGTCAAAGGCACCTTATGGGGGAATTTGTCAGCAAGAGAATACAAGGCTAGGAGCGGATGTCGAATATACCGTGTAAAATTTTCATCGTCAAGCGGGGCTCGAAAGAATCCACAAACGGCAGGCCACCCGTGAGCAATGCGTACAACATGACGCCAAGTGCCCAGATGTCCTGGGCGGGATGTGGACGATAAGGGCGGTCTGCATCTGGCCTGCGGAGGAGCTCCGGAGAGGCGTAGGGAAGCGAGCCAGGTGGGAATTCGTATACGGCGTGGACATGTGGCGCCTGAGATTGGGCATGAGTGGGGACAGGGGTGGACTCACGGCGACGGGGACGCGAGTGTTGGTGAATCAAGTGTGAAAGATGGCCAGTGGCCTTGAGCGAACCGCGACCACTACGAAGGAGGGAGGAAGTCCGCGGGAGTCTGGCCGATTCTGGGACGGAGCGGTGGTTACGGAGGCCATGTGGGGCAGGTGGTGGCGCGGGGAGATCCTCGTCGATGTCTTCTCCTTCTCCGAAGCTACGGGTCATGCCGAAATCGCAAATACGGCATACGCCCATCTCATCGACGAGAACGTTCTCGAGTTTGAGATCGGCATGAACGAGAGACATCTGCTCGTGAAGATAACGGACACCACGGACGACCTGGCGGAACATCATGCCGGCGTCGTCATGGGGCAGTGCGGGACGACCATCGCGCTTGAGAATGTCGTAAAGAGTGCCAGCAGGGCAGAGGAGCATGAAGAAAAAGTCGGCGTAAGGGGTATGGACAGAGTGGAAGAGGGGGAGGATGTGCTCGTGCGAAAGGGTATTCCAGAGGGATGCCTCATTTTCTAGGCGTTCGCGAGCCTGTGAGGAATCAGGCTGAGAGGCCAAGTCTGAGCGGCGTACGATCTTGACGGCGACTGTGCCGCCAGAGGGGGAAAAGGCACGTCGGATGGAGGAGAAACCACCATAGCCAATGATGGGGCCGAGTTTGTATCCATCGATTGTCGCGCCCTCGTCATCGGGCAAGGGAGCGACCGAGGCAGAGGGGCTGAAAGCTGAGAGGAACATGGCTGCGGGAGACGAGGAGATGGTGCTGCTGTGGTCGAGGGGAGGGAAGATAGGGGATAAAGGTGGGAGACCATCGTAGGCCGTGTCGTCAGGAGCGGACGAGGAGACGGGGTTGTGTGTATTTGGGTCTGCGAGGAGAAAACCGGAAAGATCGAGAGTTGGGGGGCGAGATGGGTGAGGAATGTCGAATGTCGAATCGAGGTCGTCATTAGGAAGACGACGACGACCGCAGAAGGAGGATGAGGACGGGTTTGTAGGACGCTGGACGAATGCTGAGTGCATGGACGATGTCAAGCCTGGCCAGCTGAGCTCGACCCGCGTGCTTTATAATATTTGTTTGTCGATTTCGCGTCCCGTGTGCCATCTGCTCCTCAATCTCTCCTCCTCGTCCTTCCTCGGATCTCGGCCTCATGGAAATAGCTCAGTGGCTTTGATCGCCTGTCCGCCACGTCATTTTCTCGAACCAGCTCACACCCTCATCCTCCGCAACATCCTTCAGGGACAATCCCGCTCTGAGAAATGAAGCGGTTTTTTCATATTCCATGTCGACTTTCCTTAATCTATCTCCTCACCGCGTTAAAATATTCGATGATGCAGTAGCCCATATACCTCACTCCCCATGACATGTCTCCGCCAGATCGGCGGCCCTTTGTTGTGCCTCCACCCTATACGTAATCGAGTCACAGCGCTGTCGTCCCTTGCTGTCTGCTTGTTGTCACTCGTGGGATGCCTTCCCACCTTGCAATCATACAAGTGCCCATCAACTCGGTTCCCGTCCTGCTCACCATAGGAGCAAGGTAACATCACCAGCTTGCCATCGAGCCATCCCCTCCACACCCATCCGATCTAGTTGTGAAGCGTCTCAAAATGTGGCATCAACCGGATGAGGATTTTTCTGGCCGGGGCGACAGTCCCCATTCATTATGTGCGATTCGTAAATAGCTTCCGCGCGTAGGGCGCAACCAGACTACCAATGAAGCAACTATTCTCCACCTCACCGAATTCCTCTACGTCCCTCCCATGAGCTCTCAAGCAACGTCAGACCCGCTTCGTTTTTGTCGTGGCTCGCGTGAACAGACGGTGTTTCTTGAGCACGCCGCAGACTCCTCTACCTCACGGCGTTTCTTTCTTCCCTCCCCGTGGCTATCCCTCGGTTTCCGCGGGACAACGGCGTATCATCCTCGCATCATAATCCCACATATGGGCAAATATAAACTGTCCGCTGACCCATACCCTGCCAAGCCTCTAGCTTTTGGAGCGCCCGAGGACATACCATCCTAACAAGCTGTGGTACGAAGCATCCATGATCACTTGTAGCGATGCGATCACCGCTGTTGACACTTCGCACACCCAACGTAGGATGGCTCTAAATTGGGAACGACGCAGGTTCGCCTGCTCGGATCTGGTTCTGTCAACCGACCGACCGTAGTCAATAACTTTCTATGAGGTTTTTTTTGGACGTGGGTATCCGAACAAGCGGTCTGGACCCGATGACAGCAGCACCAACATCTTGACCGGGCCGAAGTGAGTCCTGAGTGGTAGAATGCAGAGTAGACGACTGCGAGTGTCTGCACAGTTATAGTCTAGGAACACCGTTTGTCCTGCTACATCAGTGTTAGTGAGACGTCCTGTTCTGGCAAAGCAGACTAAGAATCGTCACGAGAGACCATCACGCGGACCCAAGAGGCGTAAGCGGGGTGCAGACCCCTTCATGCACTCGATGGGATCTGGCACATGTCTAGCAAGGCTACAAAGAGGTTTAGGCCTTAGGTGTCCACTCTGGGTTATTCGAATGCAAGGCCGAAGTCACAGGACAATTCTAGGCCGCCAAGGAACTAGTGCATATACTTAACCCTTCTGATCGACCTGCATTATTTACGGGTCCTATCCTTAGGCACACACACGCACACAGGAAAGAGTTAGAGCTCGTTAAATCATCGACGACTGCGCTTCGCTGTAGCCTCTGACGCAGTACGGGCCAGAAGGGGTCTGAGAGACGACGAGAAGCGACTTTCCTTCTGAGGGCCTTGATGGCCCGCCGCGCCCGCGTTTCCGCTCGCTCGTCGCAAGAGATGCCCCGATCTACTGTCTCAACGGAAGACGCCGGATCTCTTCATTCTCTATGCGTCGGCCGAAGCGTCGACTCGGAGGCAAGAAAAAATCCGTGCGTGTAGGACGTTCCCCTACAGCCACTGCGGAGTGCTTGATACAGAACGTGCAGTGCAGAGTGGGCCGCGGAGATGGATCAGTATGACGCATTGCTCCACAGGTTCCAGCCAACGAACCAACGAGAGAGGCGCGAACGGAGCACCGAGGAAGTCGGGCTCTCGAGCTCAAGTTCCGAGACAAGGACCGGCGCGGCAGGGGCCCAGAATTTGAACGTCTGGAATCTGAGCTCGAGTTCCAGTTGCAGGCGTGCGGGTGCCTTCCCCGAAGGAGGACGCGGAACAAGTAAGCGAAGGAGCCCCAATGTTTAATTAATTGACAGAACCACAGTACTTTCCCAATCCGTCTGTCCTTCTTTCCCATTTCTTTCTGGCGTCACGGTTCACGCCGTGTATGTATGGTATGGACCGTGATCGCGAGTCACACAGATAACTGTCCCGATGGCCGACCGAGCCGAGCGACGACAACGACAACAAGGCGGACCATGGCAGAGAGTCAACCCGGTCGACCGTCATCCGGAACTGCAAATTCACCGACCTCTGTCGGACAATGAGCCGGTAAGAGGTGGGGGGGGAACGGCCGCCTTTTTTTTCCGAGCACGCCCCGCGCGTCTCGCGACTTCGCGCGATATTTCTCCGGGTGGGTCCGTTCGCCATACTTGCTTATTCGCCTATAGTCGTCGAGCCAGAACTCAGCTTGTCCGCTCGATGGGATCTGATCGACGGGCCAAGAAAGACTAGTACGCAAACATGAGTAGCGCCGACGTCGCCGCCCGTTGGGTCGTGCTCGTTCGACGAACGGTCACCATAACAGGCGGGAAGAAGGAAGAATGATGGACCTATCATCGTATGACGAATGCTTCCGAATCGGATCACACCAAGACGGGGGAGGGGAAGTGAGAAGTGGAGGGGGGAAACGATTCTGGGGGAGGCGTGCCTCAGAACTTGCCCCCTTGGATTCTCGCTATAGATGGGCTGACTGGGAATTCTAACGCCACTCAGAGGGAGAGAGAAAGAGCCCTATCTGGCCGGCTACCGGCGACCGAAGTGGTGAGGGAGAAGAGGCACGCGTGACGTGGGCCACCTGCCGCGCGCACGAAGCAAGCTGAGGACGAAACGCTTTGGGAGCAACTTCGCTGATCCCGAGCAGGAGCCCGAACAGTGTCCACATGTTTGGCAACTAGTACGCACGGAAACCGGCGCACGCCAGGCCATAACGTTTGCCGCATTGGGGTTCCAGTCAGGGTGCCATCTGGTACGATCTCCCCCACTAGTTAAAGAAAATCCCCCCATACAATACTGTAGAGTGGGTCACCGGTGCCGGCAAAGCACACCGAAAAAAAAACAGGTACGGAGACCCGCCACGAGACGACAAGGACGTGTGCAGTGAGTGCCTCTTGCTAACCACCTTGGCTAGTATTTTGGCAAGCCCGTCTGACAGGCAAAAAGGGAAATCTACTAGCACGCACGTGTAAGAGCAGGCACAGGGCAGCCTCCGCGCACGCAACTCTCAAGGGACATGCATGGTGACACAGTAGCCCCTCTCCCGCCACTGCCCCACAGCACGGCACTCGCAGTTTACCGAGCGAGGAGGCTCAACCTACCTCCTATCTCCCTGTGGCAGAAGAAGAGCGGGAGAAAGGGAGATAGTACCGTTACAGCAGTGAACAGGTGACGCCAATCGCCCATACGGTATAGTATGCGGCGCATACACCGCGGACGCAAAGAACGACTCAGAGGTTAGTGTGGAGCATCCCTGATTCGGATTCTGTACCTCACACACTAATCCGTCGGGGATGCCGGAATACCGTATAGAATGACCCCACCCATTCGTTCACTCGTTCTGTTCGTTCCTTCGTTCTCTCGATTCGTTACACGCCCGCTCTTCGCGCGCTGTATTGCATCTAGCGAAGCAAGTTTTACCCGCGTAGATGACAGGAGCCAATCGCCGCGACTGACCGGCTACGAGCCTTGCGCACCAGAACGGAACCGAGACACAACATGCGGCCGCAGCCGCGGCTCTTGCCCCTCCCCACCCCCTTCTCCCGGAGGGAGTGGCGCGGGCATGTCGTAAGAATGGCTCTCCTGGCCCGATCTCTCTCTCTGATTTGCGTTGGGCCATGGGGCAGAGCTTTCTTCGGGCGAAGCACGATTCAGGGGCCACGCACCACTGTGTGTGCGACCGTGCCTGCGTCTACGGCAGTATGGCCGCGCGTGACGAATATGCGCACCAGTTTTGCCCTGCGTTGCGCGGGCGCGATGTTTATCGCCTTGACTTGGTTCCAAATCGACGGGCGCGTAGGTATATTTTTTTGGTTGTTATCTTGCTTCCTTGATAACTCTCTCACTCCAGGGCAGCAAGGTAGGAACGTCCGTGGCTCTCATTCAGGTCTTATGGCAGACATAGTGGCCCCACGGTCATCGTCCAGACGCCCACGTAGCTGCCACCCGAGGAAACTCACCTACCGAGCAGTGATGCCAAGGGAGACCAGTGCCGTGGTGCATACCATTGGTTACGGCATATTTGTTTTGTCTCCCAGAGGTCTTCCTTCGCTCTGTCGAGCCCCCTCCGTGTATTGTACGTTCCGACAGGACTTCCATGTGAATAAACCCAAGCACCGACCTGACTTAACGGCGTGCGCCAAAAAAAACAATAGGCTCTAATCCCGTGCTCCTCATGTTGGGCCTCTCACATCACATGAGTCGACAAAATCTAGCGCATCACCATTGCAGTGGGCGTCAACCTGCACAGAAGAGTGTAACGTTCTTCCCCACGGAAAATCCTATTGCCAAGGTCGGCGAGTACCGAGGCACGAGTGACATAAGAAGCGGTAATGAATCATTTCCGCAGGGTACTGTATCGAGAAACCTACAACCTTATGAGCCAAAAGTCCACATATGCGGGCAGTCTTGACACCGCCTTTAGCGCCCCCTAGCTAGGCGGCGGCGGAACGATATATTCACCAGAAGAATCATCATCATCATGCATCATTACAGTATCGAGTCAACCACTTGCGAGGACACTGTCTTAACAAAATAACAGGAAGAAAGAAGAAGAAAAGAAGAACAACGCTAAAAAGGTCTGTCACTTTGGTACCCCTCCGTGCGCCCGACCATCGCACAACGGCACACACGCTTGCACACACGTCCCCGGCTCCATTCGGGCAGTTCGAGTTAGTTTTCGTCCGTCGACGTGAAAACACATGACGGCTTGGAACATGACCGTGACTGGGGCCATGTGATGACATGAAAAGCGAATGAATGAATAAAACGGACAAAAAAAAAAGGTTGAATACCGGAACTGTGCCCAGGCCGGTGTGCGAGTGAATGGCTTCAAGATTCCGGCCAAGACGCGACTTGCAAAAAAAAGTGGTACTATATGCTGCTAGTACTAAAACTCCTACCGTGACGGACCTGGAAACCGGCGAATATGGAAATGTTGTGAATGGTAATCGACATATCCACGTACGAATTTTGTTTGTGATATCCCCGAGCCCACTTCGATTTGTAGATAAGGATGGTTCGAACTGAAGCTATTTGACGCACAAACTTTTTTGCTTGGAAAATCACAAAGGACCGGGCCCAAGTCCAAAGGGTGCTAATTATATAACGTGTTTATTTTCTGCTTTAACTTCGCGCACTCAGTTGATCAGTTTCGAGCAGAGGAGCACGACCCCGAGGAGACAGAAGTGCTAGTGTGTGTCACAGTTGTCTCGTCAAAAATATGCGGAAAAACATTTTTTTTTTTTGCATTAAGGCACGTTGAATGGATCTTTTTTTTTTTTTTTTTTTTTTTTTGTTATTTTTTTTTTTTTTTTTATTTTTTTTTTAGAATGTACGGTCGAAACTGTTGTTACTTTTTTTTATTTAGACCCATAGGGGTCTTCCCCTGT
>Ga0137385_10000146_pt1 | contig 55224 bp, 54 predicted proteins | sample SagtaG_FD_104921 | JGI IMG/M metagenome (GOLD analysis project Ga0137385, IMG submission 104921) | Vadose zone soil microbial communities from Sagehorn Ranch, Mendocino, California, USA - Sage2_R_80_16 metaG | ecosystem: Environmental > Terrestrial > Soil > Vadose zone | place: USA: California... | reverse complement strand
TTAATCGATGAAATTCTTCGCATGAACAGTGATTTCCTTGATCTATGTGATTTACAAAAGCAAAACACCCTACTGACCACCACGAACCGGCCAGACATAGGCGTGACTACCCTTATCAGCGTAATCCATAAAGCCACCGTATATCCCGACGTACCAGGCTTTGGTATTGACGTTGGCATATGTACTGGACGACCAGTAGACACCTTTAACACCGGTGAATCCCATTGATCCCAGCAAAAGATTGTTATTGGCATTCCCCCGGTTGATGAGGCTCTTAAGCTCCTTGCGGTTGGATAACCGCCACTGACCGGCAGTGGAGCCATCTGTAAGACCACAATTCTCCGAAGCCAGATTGTTGCTCCATGTCAGGGCAGCTGCCCAACTCACACCACCTAAAACTGCTATGCAGTCGGCGTTTTGCAGCCAGATCAGCCCGGTCAGGGTATCGGTTATCGTGCCGTCGCCGTTGATGGTAAAGCGGGTGGCATCGTCCCAGGCAACGCCGGCCTGTTTATCGCCGTCCTGCCCGGTGCTGCTGCAAGCAGGAAGGGTATTACCGGCAGCGTCGTAGCAGACGGTCTGGCCGGTCTGCGGGAGCTGAATTGTGGCTGCATCGGCTTCGACTCCACCCAGCAATCCGCCTCCACAGAACACTCCACACATGCTACATAACAGCGACAACGGCACAAACACCAACAAACGTTTCAACATGACGGTTACTCCTCCGTATTGACCGGCTAAAAGACAAAAACCACTTACCATAATTGGGAAGCTATTCTGGACCCACCTCTGACAAATTTACTATTTGAAAGCGTACCGTACGCCAAGCAAAACATTATGACTGCCGTAATCTGCTTTGATACCGTCGAACTTAAATGGCGCTGTCCCTAGGTATTTGTACGTTGCATCCAGAGTAATCTTTTTAGTCAGCCCGTATCCGGCCCCCAAACCTATCTGGTAGGCCAATTGGGTGTCATTGGCGGATTTCACCAGTGTCGTGCCTAGATAGGAAATATTACTGATGGATGCCATAGCAACTCCCATGCCAGCCGTTATAAATATATTCACCGGCATTTCATTTGTCAGAAGGCTTGTATTATCCAGATAACCGTTCAGCATGGCATTTTTCACTGTTATCGTACCGGCTACGTTTGCGCTCTGTCCCTGTGAATTCTTCAATTTTGATAATTTGTTGGCTCGATATCCTATTTCAGCCTCTACCCTGACTCTCTCAATATTCCATCCAGGATACGTATCCAGGGCGATTCCGGCTGCCGCCCCCGCCATATAACCGGGATCAAAATTCGTATAAAAAGACCCGCTGGAATCAGATAATTTACTGATTGATGTCAATGCACTCCCCAGCGTTGCACTTATATACGGGTACACATCGCTTTCAATAGCCACGGCCGAAGTTGCTACGGATACTATCAAACAGCACGCAAGGACTATTTTTATCATTAAGTCTCCACACGATTATGTGCCGATATAATGTTGACACATTGTATCAAGAATTATTTATTTTAACAATATCTTGTTGCAACTCAAAAACTCTGATATCAGGGTTAACGTTTTTAATAACATTTATACAAAAAAAGGGCAACCGCCCTGGGTTGCCCTTGTATTTTCAGCATAAAAGTAGAAGTATCAGAGTTGAGATGCTTCCAACGCCTGCTCGATATCCGCAATAATATCGTCCACACCCTCGATACCGACTGAAAGACGAATAAAATCGGCCGTGACTCCGGAAGCAACCTGCTCTTCGTCGGTCAACTGCTGATGCGTGGTCGAAGCGGGATGAATAACGAGCGATTTGGCATCGCCGATATTTGCCAGATGCGACAGCAGTTTGACATTATCGATAAATTTCTTGCCGGCTTCCATACCCCCCTTGACACCGAATCCGATGATGGCCCCCTCCCCCTTCGGCAGATACTTGAGTGCCCGGGCATGATCCTTGTGACTTGCCAGTCCCGGATAATTAACCCAGGCAACAGCCGGATGCGCTTCGAGCCAGCGGGCAACGGTACGGGCGTTTTCAACATGACGCTCCATCCGTACATGCAGGGTTTCGAGCCCCTGAATAAACTGGAGGGAATTGAACGGAGATATGCAGGCGCCCATATCACGGAGCAACGACACCCGCATTTTGATGATATACGAAATATTTCCGAGAGCTTCCCAGTATTTAAGGCCGTGATAGGAGGGGTCCGGCTCGGTAAATTCGGGAAAATTACCATTATTCCAAGGGAATTTACCACCATCCACAACCGCGCCACCTATGCTTGTGCCATGTCCGCCGATGAATTTTGTCAATGAATAGACGACAATATCGGCGCCATGCTCAAGCGGCTTGAAGAGGAACGGGGTTGTGACGGTATTGTCAACGACATACGGGAGACCGGCCTGATGAGCGACTTCGGCGATCGCCTCGAAATCATCGACATTATTTTTGGGGTTACCGACAGATTCGCTGTACACCAGCCGGGTATTTCCGTCGATCGCCTTCCGAACGTTTTCAGCATCGGACGTATCGACAAACTTCACCGTAATGCCCAGCTTCGGCAGTGTGTAATGGAACAGGTTGTAGGTACCGCCATAGAGGTAGTTGGTGGACACGATATTGTCGCCGGCCTTGGCGATATTAAGCACAGCATAGGTGATCGCCGCCTGACCGGAGGCAACTGCCAGAGCCGCGACACCCCCGTCCAGGGCGGCAAGGCGCTGCTCAAGGACGTCGGTAGTAGGATTCATGATTCTGGTGTAAATATTGCCGAATTCCTTGAGACCAAACAGGTTGGCGGCATGTTCGGAGTTCTTGAAAACATATGACGCCGTTTGATAGAGCGGCACCGCTCGCGAGAGAGTTGTTGGATCCGGCGTCTGCCCGGCATGAAGTGTAAGAGTTCCAAACGATTGAATTTTATCCGACATAAATCCCCCCTGAAATGTATGACTTTAAATCGTATTCGGACAATACTGTTTACACGTAAAGGAGTCAAGTTCATTTCATTCCATCTTATATGCACAAGGAGGAACCCATGAAGGCTTGTCAGTTTTTTCCGTACATCTCCATGATCCAGCGGGCAATACTCCGTTTGCCCCCTGGTGACTCCGGAAGGGCGGCTTCATCGAACCAGACGGCTTCCACAACTTCTACGCCGTCAGGCTTGACCTCTCCCGACACATAGTCAGCCAGAAAGCCGATCATCTGCTGGCTAGGAAATGGCCAGCATTGGCTCCCGACATAGCGGATATTGGTCACCTCTATCTCCGCTTCCTCACGCACTTCACGCTGGACACACTCCTCCAGGGATTCGCCGAAATCAAGAAAACCGGCCACCAGACTGAAACGCCCCGGATTCCAGGCGGCCTTGCGGATCAGCAGAAGTTCGGCGCCGCGCCTGACCAACACGATGATGCAGGGATGTATGTGGGGGAAATGTTCATCACCGCACGATATACACCGTTTGCCCCAGCCGGCCGGTATTCTGGTCATCCTTCCCCCGCAATGTGAACAGAAGCGGCTGCGCCGCTCCCAATGCATGATCTGGGCGGCCCGGCCGGCGATGGTTGCCAGAGTGTTGTCCAGCCTGCTGTCCGGCCCCTGAAACGGCAGCGCTTCGTGCTCCAGGGGCAACATGTCACTCGCGGCAATCCGGAGGGCGCGTAGCGGCTTTCCCTGCCAGAGACCGATCTTCAGCGGCTCTGTTTGGGGAACCATATCTGCCGGCAGCGCTCCATAAGGAAGCCGTGCCTGCTGCAACCCGGCAGGCACCAGCAGAGAGGATCCCTGCAAAACAGCCCAGAATCCAGGAGTATGGTCCGGCTCCTGTTCAGGAGAAAGCGGCGTGAACAAGCCAGAAAGCATGGATGCATTAAATGGCAAAGAATTCGACATGGCATCCATCTCCGCACGTCATTTGGATTAGCATCTGATAATTACCAAACCTTATTCGTCAAGAATCTTTACTTGAAACAGGTATTCGTGGTATCTAAGACCAAATTTCAGTCATCATCACCAATCAGATTAGAGCACACTAAAAACACGACCACATCTATTTAAGTGAACTGCACGTCACAACTGCTTCACTTCTATTTCGGCGGAGGAACTTCAAATGCTGTACCGGCACGGCCTCGTTCTTATTCTCGCAACCCTCTGTTTTACATCTCCCTCACTGGCCCAGAACGAATATACCATATTCACCGATCCAGCCACAAAAAACTGTTATTTTATCTTCACGTCCTCCAAGGGGTATGTTCGTTTCAATCACACCCTGCATAAAGTTGTAATGAAGGTTGAAGCCTGCCTCCCCTGTCACAAAACCACTACACCAACCAAAACGCATACAATGACTCGACTTGATGAGCGGGCAGCCCACTCTTTCTGCAGGGGATGTCACCGGGAAAACGGACGCGGACCCGTAGAGTGTCATGAATGTCACAAAGAACAAAAATAGTCCGTTTCACCGTAACAACCCGCCACATCAGCCGTAGATTAAGGTTTCAGCGACGCAATTGCTGCAACAATTTTTTCCCGCTCAAGGAGAATTGCTGCAGGTATGAACAGATCGACCTCGTTTCGCACACTACCGGTCAGCAGGTGGACAAGCTCCTGAAACAGGAGCAGTTCCCGGGTAAACAATTCTGTAAAACCGAAGCGCAGATCATCAAGAAGACGGGGATCTTCAGCGGTAAAGTTCAGCGTACACCACTCATCGAACAACTCTTCCCCGGAAACGTCAATCAGAGGGATACCGTTCAAACGGCAGGTCATCGGGCGGTAATCATAGATCAGGCACCCACCGGCTTCCAGCAGCAGACAGGGCGTTTCGTCCTCCTCCGGCATCAGCGCATCCCAATCCTCCTCCGGAATTCCGTTCAACAGCCATGGCTCGACAAAAACAGGATTCACTTCCGACAGCAGTTCCAGACGCCGGGTTGCAGTTCTCGGCAGTTCTGTTTTTTGTTGCTCGGGAAGCAAGTCAAAGCCGCGCTTGAGATAAAATGCATCGAGCAGGGTGATATCGAAGAACCCCCGACAGCACTCTGAGCAGCCGCTGCGGCACGCAATCAGATCCTGATGCTGTTCCAGGCAGCGCCGGAACCAGGTGTCCACCTCACCTAATAATTCTCCATAACGATCAAGAAGCGCGTTCATGGCGTTGAACTCCTCTCCAGCCTTGCATGTTCGACCTTCATTCTACTTATACCCGCCAGCAGGTCGATATTCAGCATGATTGTCCATCTGGTACAATTATTTAACCATATATGGATTTATGAAGCGAAACCACAAAATTCAGGTAAAATGTCAAGATTGTATTAAACATATCTCCTTTGAAATGAGGTAAATTTATGCAAAACCGACACAAACAGATCATCCTGATCGTTGACGACATACCTGCCAACATTGATATTCTTTCGGCAATTCTCAAGGGAGATTATACGGTCAAGGCCGCCACCAACGGCCTGAAGGCACTTGAGATCGCCGCGTCGGCAACCCCTCCCGACCTGATTCTGCTGGACGTGATGATGCCGGATATGGATGGCTACGAAATATGCCGCCGCCTCAAAGAGAATCCGCTGACCCGGCGGATACCGGTCATATTTGTCACAACAAGGGGAGAGATTGAGGATGAGACCACCGGCTTTGCCTGCGGCGCCGTGGATTATCTCAGCAAACCGGTTACTCCTTGCATAGTACGGGCACGAGTCGGGACACATCTGGCTCTCTACGATCAGAACCGGGTTCTGGAGGACAAGGTACGGGAACGCACTGCCGAACTTAATGACACCCGTCTGGAGATCATCAGGCGTCTGGGGCGAGCTGCCGAATACAAGGACAACGAGACCGGCATGCATGTAATCAGGATGAGCCGTTATTCCCAGCTCATCGCCCTGGAATACGGCCTTTCAGCCGGAGAGGCGGAACTGGTACTACACGCAGCACCCATGCACGATGTCGGCAAGATCGGCATTCCCGATCGAGTACTGCTCAAACCAGCCAAGCTGGACGACGAAGAGTGGAATATCATGCGCAGCCACAGCTATATCGGTTACAAGATCATCGGTGACCATCCCGGCGAACTGCTGAAAACAGCGGCAATTGTCGCGTATACCCACCACGAGAAATGGGACGGCAGCGGCTACCCACGCCGATTGAAGCAAGAGAATATCCCCCTGATCGGCCGCATCATCGCAGTTGCCGACGTCTTCGACGCCCTGACCAGCGCCAGACCTTACAAAGATGCCTGGCCGGTGGAGGAAGCGGTTGCGGAAATTTGGAAGAGCAGCGGCAGTCACTTCGACCCGGCGCTGGTCGTGGCGTTTTCCAAACGAATTCCCGAGATGCTTGAGGTCAAACGGCAGTTCGCCGATGTCGCAGCGATAATACCGCCATTATCACCGGAGGTTGCGCTATGAAATACAGCATCAAAAACAGGCTCGCGGTGGGATTCGGAATCAGCATGCTGCTGATGGTAGCCATAATCGGACTCAACTATTCGGCGTTGCTAAAACTAGATAAACTTTACCAGGAGACCTTAAAACGCTCCGGGGATATGGAATTGACCTCGGATGGCCAGCACATTGGCGAAGACATGTACATGATTATCGCCAATACCGTTATCAACCGGGACATGGCCAAATCGAAGCGGGAGTGGGCAGCTGCAAAAACGGAAAACCTGGCAAAATTCCAGAAAGTAGCCCTGGCAGCCGAATCTGCGGAAGAGAAGGTCAAAGTCAAGGAAGCCCAACAAGCCTACGATGATATAATTATAATCTATGAAAAGGAGATGCTGCCTCTCATCATGAAGGGAGCAACAGTGCCGGGGCCACTTTCCGACATCGATTACCTGATCGACAGGAAGATTGACACCATCGACCAGGCACTGGAATGGGTGGCGAAGTCCATATCTAAACAAAACCAGGAGGTTGCAAGAGAATTCCATCTAGTGCTTTCAAGCATTATTAAATCCGGATTATCTATTTCACTGTTCGGAGTGGTCGTCGTATTCATAATTTCAGCCCTGACAGCCCGGCAAATTATCCGTCCCCTTTCAGAAATAACCCGTGCAGCCCGGGAGATGGAGAAAGGAAATTACCACCTTGATCTGGAGTACCAGTCGACTGATGAAACCGGGGTGCTGGCCAGCGTTTTCAGAAGCATGGCGGGACAGGTGGAAAAACGAACTGTCGAACTGGAAACATTGAACGAACGTCTTAATCACGAGATCAACGAAAGAAAGCAGACGGAAGAGGTACTTCAACAAACCAAGGATAGGGCCGAAGTAGCCAACCGCGCCAAGAGCGCTTTTCTGGCCAACATGTCGCACGAAATCCGCACCCCACTAAACGCCATTATCGGTTTCTCCGACTTGGCCCTCAAGACCAACCTCTCCCCGAAGCAGCACGATTACATCAAAAAGATCACCAGCTCCGGGAAATCGCTGCTCGGCGTCATCAACGACATTCTGGACTTCTCCAAGGTCGAAGCCAACCGGATGGAGCTGGAGCGGACCGAGTTTAAGCTGGAAAATGTTCTTACCCAGGTGATATCAGTAATCCAGCACAAGGCATTGGAGAAGAGGATCGAGTTCCTGCTCTCACATGCGGCCGATGTCCCGCCGCACCTGATCGGCGACCCCCTGCGACTGAGTCAGGTGCTCATGAATCTGCTGATCAACGCCGTCAAGTTTACGGAATCGGGAACGGTGGAGCTGAACATTGACCTGCTCGGGCACTCACAGGATGATCTGCAGGTTCGCTTCACAGTCCGGGACACCGGCATCGGCATGACCCCTGAGCAGATACAGACGCTCTTCCAGCCGTTTACCCAGGCTGATGGCACCACCACCCGCCGCTTCGGTGGCACCGGACTGGGGCTCTCCATCAGCAAGCGTCTCGTAGAGATGATGGGAGGAGATATCCGAGTGGAGAGTGTGAACGGCCAGGGTAGCAGCTTCAGTTTCAGCGCCTCTTTTGGCAGGTCAACGACAGCGGCCGACCTATGGGCAATCCCCGACACAATCCGCAGCTTGCGAATCCTTATTGTTGATGACTGCCACTCCAGCAGCAACGCGTTGAAAAGGGTTCTCAGTTTTCTACCGGTCGAGGTTGAGAGTGTGGATTCCGGCGCAAAAGCCATACAGGCCGTGCGAGCTCACGACGCTGCGTCACCTTACCATCTGGTGCTGATGGACTGGCAAATGCCGGACATGGACGGCATCGAAACCATCCGCTACATCAAGAAGGATGGCACACTGCAAAACTCTCCGCACATCGTCATGCTTACCGCCTTCGGGATGGAGCAGGAGCGCGCCGAGGCTTTGGCTGCCGGCGCTGCTGACTTTCTCCACAAACCCATGACCCATTCGGACATGTACGATATCATCATCAGGCTCTTCGCACCGGACCAATACGCCGCCGCTACTGGCGCAAAAACCGCCGTGGGAGAGGGATATGATTTCGGGGCTCTCCACCTGCTATTGGTGGAAGATAACGAGCTCAACAGACAGATCGCCTGCGAACTGCTGGAGATGGTAGGCGCCACGGTTGCCTTGGCCGGTAACGGCCGTGAAGCGGTGGAAATGGTTGTGAACGGTGACCAACTCTTTGACTTGGTGCTGATGGATATCCAGATGCCCGAGATGGACGGGATCCAGGCTACCCGCATTATCCGGAAAGACAGCCGCTTTACCGAACTCCCGATCATCGCCCTGACCGCCCACGCTTTAGTCGAGGAGCGGCAGCGCACCCAGGCTGCCGGTATGAACGATCACGTGACCAAACCGATCGAACCGCGGGAACTGATGGAATCCATCTGTCGCCAGCTGCCCCACCTTCCCTGCCTGCGGGAATCGGCATGCAAGGATGACGATGATCTCCCTGGCAGCACAACAATCCCTGATATTCCGGGAATCGACTCGTCCGGTGGCATGCGGCGGGTCGGCGGCAAGGTGAAACTCTACCTCGAAGTTCTCAGGAAATTCAGAGATGGACAGAGCAACGCACCTGAGCGGATCACCGCGGCGCTGCAATCCGGAGACCGCCTGGGCGCCGAGCGGATTGCCCACTCTTTGAAAGGATTGGCCGGCACTATTGGAGCAACGGAACTACAAGAAGCGGCCTTGGCGGTTGAGCAAGATTTGCACCGTGGCTTGGAGCCTTGGACTAACCTCGTTCGTCTGGCAAAATTGCTTCGGGAGATCATGGCAACGCTGGAGTCAAGCCTGGGGAAAGAAACATCATCTCCTGTTCCTTTGGCCACTGCCCTGACTTCCCTGGTTGATGTTGGAACCATGCTGAAAAAGCTGGAGCTGTACGTAATTGGCAGCGACAGCGAGGCCGCCGATTACCTGGCGGAATGTCGACAGCATCTGGTCGCGGCCGTCGCAATGAAGGAGATGGTAGTCTGTCTTGAAAAAAACCTTGCCGACTACGATTTTGACGAGGCATTGACAACTTTGCATGCGATGAGGAAGGAACTTGAACAGACTGGAACGGGTGAGCTTTCATGACCGACGAGACTGTGCGGCGAGCTCCGTAAACGGCGAACTGATTCTATTTCAGGGTAAGCACAAATTCCACAAGACTTTCAACCTGTTCCTTGTCTAGCTGACTGCTGAATGACGGCATGCCGCCCGGCCGCCCTTCGCCGATTGATTTAATTATTTCCAGCCTGGATTTGCCGTATTTGTATTTCGAGGAAGTCAGATCAGGTCCGATGCCCCCTTTGGCATTTTCCCCATGGCAGGCAACGCAGAGGCTGCCGTAAAGCTTTTTACCGGCAGCAACATACGCCTCAATCTTATCACCGTCGCCGGCTGCACCGGCAGCAGTCGCTTCGGCCGCTTTATGGACGCTCTGTTTTCGGCTGTCGCGCGTTTTTTTTGCAGCATCGGCTTCAGCTTGCGAACTCCAGCCGCTGAACAGGTAATACACCATGAAGATGACACCCCATGCGGCCAGCACAATAAACAGAATCCGGAAGACCCCTGGGGAGCTTTTTTCTTTGCGATAGGTAATCCCGTCATATTCGTGCTGTTCTGACATATATCCGCTCCTTAAAAAAAGAATTAGTCGTCCTCAAGCATCCTGTGCTTAGGCTCCTCAAGCTTCTGTTTCCGGTTCTTGTTCAAGGTTACGGCGGCAATGGCAACCAAAATCGTCAGCAGAAGGCCTGTTAAAAGCAGAAAAACAAACCGGGCGTCAATCATCACTTCTTATCCAGCTTGATATACGTCACCAGCTTCCATATTTTCTGCTCATCGAGAGAATCGCTGAATGCCGGCATACCGTTGGCTTCAATCCCCCGAGAGATAACTTTAAACAGGTCGGCATCCGATTTGACGGAGCCTTTCAGAGCCGGTCCGACACTCCCTTCGCGCTTGTCCCCATGGCACGAGGCGCAATGCTGTTTATAGAGCGATTCCGCCTCTTTTTCGATCCCTTTCAGATCGGTAAACGGATTGCCCACTGCCGCGGGCGCCCCGGTTGCCGCTTCGGCTTTTTTTACCGGAATGTCCGTCCCCAGTTTGCGCATATAGGCAATAATAGCGTCCATCTCACTTTTCCCCTTGAGATCATCCAGGTCAGCCTGGGTATAGGGGAAACCGAGCAGCTTCATCTTGCGCTCGGAATAGGCGGTATCAAGCGGCTGATTCAGAAAAGCGTAGGCCGGCATGTTGGAGGCCGGGACGACCGACTGCGGATTCTCCATGTGTTTGCGATGCCAGGCCCCTTTGGGATCTGGATATTTCAGGCCTATATGCGCCAGATCCGGACCGGTACGGCGCGATCCCCACAGAAACGGGCGATCATAGACAAATTCACCTGATTTTGAGTAGGTTCCTCCGTAGCCGTAGCGTTCGACGTCGGCGGCAAGCGTACGCACCGTCTGGGAATGACAGTTGTTGCACCCTTCCCGCATATATAGGTCGCGCCCCTCCTGCTGCAGCGGCGTATACGGCTTGACCTCGGCAATCCTGTCTCCGGGGCCGTTGATCCATTTGAAGGGAGCTATCATGGTAATCGTGGTGCCGGCCATGATCACGACAAAAGCCAGAATGATAAAAATAACGGGATTTTTTTCCAACATGGGATCGTCCTCGTTCGTAGTGAATTTAATTACGCCGCGGCAGCCTGTGAATCCGCACCTTTCCGGAAGGTTTTGTAGATGTTATAGATAAAAAGCATCAGTCCGGCCAGATAGATAAAGCCGCTGACCGCCCGTATCTTGTAATAAGGAAAAATCGCGATCATTGTTTCCATGAAGCTGTAATGCAGCGTTCCATCAGGATTCGTGGCCAGCAGCATGCTTCCCTGTTGAACACCGGCGGTCCACATGGTGATGGAATACATCAACTGGCCGACCAGAACCAGCCAGAAATGGGCATTGGCAAGTTTGATACTGTATATTTCGGTATCGCTCAACTTGGTTGTAACGTAATAGGTGGCTCCAAAAAGCACCATCGAAACCCAGCCGAGCGTACCCATATGAACATGCCCCGGCACCCAGTCGGTGTAATGGATGAATGCGGAAAACGACCGAACGGCCTGCAGCGGCCCCTGCAGCGTCTGCAATCCGTAGAAGGTGATTCCGACGATCATGAATTTGACCAGATAATTGCTCTTCATCTTTTCCCACTGCCCGTTCATGGTCAGATAGCCGTTCATGACCGCCCCCCAGGAAGGGGCAATCAGCATGATCGAGAACGCCATTGCAACGGTTTGAATCCAGTCGGGAACCGGCGTCCAGAGCAGGTGATGAGCGCCGGTCCAGAGGTACATGAAGATCAGGCTCCAGAAAGCGATGATCCCCATACGATGACTGTAGATCGGGTTATCGACGATTTTCGGGAGAAAATAGTAAAAGATGGCCAGCGGGGGCACGGTCAGAACCATGGCCACGGCGTTATGGCCGTACCACCACTGCACATTGGCATCATTGGTTCCGGCAAAGGCCGAATAGGATTTGAACAGATGAAGCGGCACCCCGAGGTTGTTGACGACATACAGGACGGTGACTCCCACCAGGGCCGCCATGATATACCAGAGCGAGATATACATCTGCTCTTCCTTGCGTTTGAGGATAGTCATGAACACGTTGATCGAGAACAGTACCCAAAGGATCGCAACTACAATGGCCAGCGGCCATTCCAGTTCGGCGTACTCCTTGGTGCGGTTGATTCCCATGGCCAGCGTCACCGCGGCGGATGCGATGGCGACATTAAAAATCCAGAGCGTCACCCTGGCCAGTTTCGGACTCCAGAGCGGAGTCTTGGTGAGCCGCTGGGTGATGTAAAAAAACATGGCGATGAAACTGCCGATGCCCCAGCCGAAAATCCCGGCGTTGGTGTGGATCGGCCTCAGACGGCCATAGGTAAGGTAAGGCGCTACATTCAACCCGGGCCAGGCCAGTTGCAGGGAGATCAGGATACCGACCAGAACGGCTACCGTCCCCCAGACTATGCTCCAGGTGATGAAACCTTTTACCGGGTCATCCACATACCGCGTTGGTGCATTCATGCCTCTTCTCCTTCGATGGGACAGATTACATAAAAATAATTAATTGAAGTGATTGATAATGTGCTGATATGGCATGATATTTAAGAAATAATCTTGAATGGGCTTCTGTAGCTATCCGGCGAGTCTATCATGAAAATATGTTTTTGCACGAAATTACAGTGGATATATTCGAGGATGGGTGGGTCTAAGGAGTATTCAGGAAATATGCAGTCACCCCCGCAGATATCGGGGATGACCGCATATTGATATGGATTTAATAAGCGTCGGAATTTCCCAGTATATCCTCTTCAGTTATTCTTGCCCTGAAGATTCGGTATACCCAGATCTTATAGCAAATGACAATCGGCACCATTATCAATGCCACAGCCGTCATGATCTTCAATGTCAGCAGACTTGATGACGAGTTGAAGATGGTCAGATTCGAGGCGGCATCGAGATTGGAAGGGAGCAGATTCGGAAACAGTCCGGTAACGCCGGTAAAGACCACAAAAACAATCGTCAGGCATGAAAAGATAAACGCTTTCCCGGTTTCATTCCTGCCGGCAAATACCTTGACCAGAAGCAGCGAAACTACCGCGATAACCGGGATAACCACCAGGACCGGCACCTTGAAGAAGTTGTTGTAGAGCTTGGTCGCAGGCCAGGTGTAGCCAAGGAATACGACTGCTATAACCAGAAGGGCCGGCCATAACCTGTTGGCCATGGCTGTCGCACGATTCTTCAACTCGCCGACTGTTTTGAGTGAGATATAAAGTGAGCCGTGGACGGCGAAAAGCAGGACAAACAGGACGCCGGTGATCAGACCGTATGGGTTCAGCAGGCCGATGAGCGAGCCTTCGTAGGTGAATTGCAGCGTGGTGAAGTCGTTGCGCATCGGAATGCCGCTGAAGATATTGCCGAATGCGACTCCGAACAGCAGGGCGGGAAGAAAACTGGAGACCAGTATGGCCTTGTCCCACATCCCCTTCCAGGCGGCGCCGTCGAGCTTGCCGCGGAACTCGAACGACACGCCCCGTACAATCAGGGAGAAGAGAAGCAGGATCAGGGCGGAATAAAGATTGCTGAACATCAACGCATACGTGGTGGGAAAGGCCGCAAAGGTTGCGCCTCCGGCGGTGAGAAGCCACACCTCGTTGCCGTCCCAGACCGGACCCACCGCATTGATCAGGATGCGTTTTTCCGTGTCGTTTTTTGCGATAAATGAGGAAAGAAAGCCGGTTCCGAGGACAAAACCATCAAGCATGAAATAGACGGCCCACAGGACACTCCACAATACAAACCAGGTAATCTGGAAAACTGAAATATCCATGGGTTATGCCCTCCCCTTCATGTCGAGTATGTTTGATAAGTCCTTATCCGGCCCCTTTTTGGCATATTTGACCAGCAAGAAGATATCGATGGCGCCCAGGAAGCCGTACAAAACGGTGAAGCCGAGCAGAGACAGGGCGATCTGGGTTGCTGAGACCGATTTCGAAACCGCGTCGGAGGTCTTCATAACGCCAAAAACGATCCAGGGCTGACGCCCCAGTTCCGCCACGAGCCAACCTAACTGCTGGGCCAGATACGGGGCGGGAATCGCCAGAACCATTAGATAAAGAAAGGCGCGATACTCGATAAAATGAGCCCGCCGGGAGAGGATAACCCCGACCAGACTTGCCAATATCATGAACGTGCCGAGTCCGACCATCATGCGGAAACTCAGGAATGTGGGGGTAACCGGGGGACGCATCTCTTTCGGAAAATCCTTGAGACCTTTTATTTCACCGCTGGTGTCGTGAAAAGCCATAAAACTCAACATGCCGGGAATGGTAATGGATTCGATGGCGTTACACTCACCATTTGGATCCGGCATGAGTAACAGGCACATACCGGCATTCTTTTTTGTTTCCCAGATCGATTCCATGGCGGCAAACTTGGACGGTTGAACCTTGGCAATTTCAAACGCATGAAAATCGCCGGTCATCCCTACGAGAACCGATGCTACAAAAGCCCACACCGCGGCCATCCTGAAGGAGCGTTTGAAAAAATCAATCTCGTTGGCGCGGAGCAAATGCCAGGCGGATACTCCCATGATCACGAAGGCCGCCAGGGCATAGCCCGACATCAGAGTGTGTGAAAACTTTATCCAGCCGTAAGGATTGGTAATGATCGCCACGAAATCCGTCATCTCCGCCCTGCCGTTGCGGATGGCATAGCCGACCGGCTTCTGCATCCAGGCATTGGCAAGGAGGATAAAGAGTGCCGAGAGATTGGTGGCAATCGCGGCAAGCCAGATTGACAGCGCATGAACCTTTTTGGAGATCTTTTTCCAGCCGAAAATCCATACACCGATGAAAACGGATTCGAGGAAGAAGGTGACGGTTGCCTCGATCGCCAACGGCGCGCCGAAGATATCCCCGACATAGCGGGAATATTCCGCCCAGTTGAGACCGAACTGGAACTCCATCGTAATTCCGGTGACAACCCCGAGAGCGAAGTTTATCAGAAACAGCTTGCCCCAGAATTTGGTCATGCGCAACCATGTCTCGTCTCCCGTTGTCACATACTTCGTCTCCATCCAGGCCGTCATTATCGACAACCCGAGCGTAAGCGGAACGAAAATCCAATGAAACATACAGGTGGCCGCAAACTGCAACTGGCTGAGCGTAACTACATTCATACTTCCCCCCTTGTAAAGTTTTACACCGCAGGTGTGAACCCTGGGTGAACTGCCTGTTTTGAGCTTAACTTGGATTTTAATACTGTCAATATGGCCAGGCCGTAATTGCGGCTATGCAGCCTGAAATATTTGTCTGTAATTTTTGCTTGAAGTGCGGTGAATTGCAGCCTTGTATCTACTCTTGCAAAAAAGTACCAACAAGAGCTTTTTTATCCTTAATCCAATGTAAAAAAAAAGTCAACAGGAAACTTAAACAAGATTGTATTAAAGTTTCAGGTACGTTCCATACGGATTACCTGGTCGCCAAGTTTCATACAGGCCGGCCGATGGCTGACGACCAGCATTGTCGTGCCTCCGGCCGCTCTCCGCTCGCTCAAACGCAGGACAACTTCGCGTTCGGTCGCTCCGTCCAGACCCTCGGTAGGCTCGTCCAGCAACAAAATGGGGGCATTCTTGAGCAGAGCTCGCGCAAGAGCGATGCGGCGCGCCTCTCCGCCGGAAAGCGCCGAACCATTGATCCCTACCGGCGTGGCCAGACCGAGCGGCAGTCCAGCCACCCAGGCTTCCAGAGCAGAGTCCTTGAGGACCTGCCGGAGTTGTTCCTCATCGGCAGTCACGTTTCCCAGCAGAATATTTTCCCGGATAGTACCGTTGAACAGATGCGGACGTTGCGGCACTGCCGCAATCATGCCGATTAACAGCTCTTTGGGCAAATCACGAAGTTCTACGCCTCCCACCGTAATGCTCCCCTCATAGTCGCGAAAACGGAGCAGTATTTCGACAAGAAGACTTTTGCCGACGCCGCTGCGGCCGATCAGGACAGCGCACCCTCCAGCCGGGATCGAATGCGAAAAGCATTGTAAAACCGGCTCTCCCGGAAGATACGAAGCGCTGACATTCCGGAAGCAGATACAGTTGTCAGCCGGCCTCCTGCCCGGGACGGGAGTATCCGGTACCGGTATCGGAGCATCGGCAAGCTCGAAAATACGGGCTGCGGATTCCCTTGCCGCGGGCAACAGCTGCAGCGCTGCGGGGAGCTGACCTGCGGCTTCAAAAACGGCAGCGCAAAAGAGGAGCAGCATCACCAGATCCGGAGAAGATATATGGCAGGAAACAACCTGGAGAGTGCCGGTCACCAGCACCGCGGCAACACCGGTACCGGCAAAAAACGCCAGTCCACCGAGAGAAAGGGCATTGATCCGGCCCAGACGCTCCTGCTCCGCGACCAGCTGTGCCGACAGGCCATCCACCACGGCTGCCTGGCGTTCCACCGCACCAAGCAGTATCAGCTCTTCGACCCCCTGAAGTCCCTCAGTCACCTTGTTGCGCAGCTCGGCAGCCAACAGTGCGGATCTTCTCCCCGGCTCTTTGGAGAGGCGGCTAACCAGCAACGGCAGCCCGACTCCGGCAAGCATCAGAGCCGGCAGCATTACTGCGGCGGATGGTGGACTGGTCCAGGCAAGAAAGATAAGTGCAACGACAATGGAAATTGCACCTACCGCAAGCGGCGCGATGATTCGCAGATAAAGCGTTTCAAGGGCGTCAACATCGGCTCGCAGCCGTCCGGCCACATCGCCGCCGGCATAGCGCTCCAGACAAGCCGGAGCCAATGGCACGAAGCGCCTGAATAACCATACCCGAAGTTCCGCAAGAATTCTGAAGGTCGCTTCGTGGGAAACCAGCCGCTCTCCGTAGCGCCCAACGGTTCTTGTTATGGCCAGCAAACGTATCGCTGCCGAAGGGAAAAAATAATTGAATGACACGCCGCTGACGCCGGAAATAGCCATGGATGCGATAAACCAGCCGGACACCGCCATCAACAGGCTGTTTGCGATAATCACTACCGCACCAAGCACGATCCCGCCCCCCATCCAGAGCCATTGTCCCCGGGCAATCTTCAGAAAGCGAACGACATTGGTCATGCCGTCACCTCCCATGGCGACAAAAATTCAGGAGGCGAAACGACTCTCTCGATCCGTCCGTCAATCATTTCCGCAACTCTTCCGGCGCGGGACAAGGTCTGCTCACGATGACTGATTACCAGAACCGTACGCCCCAGAGCCAGCCTTTCCAGGGCTTCGCCCACCAATCGCTCGCTTTCGGGGTCAAGCCCCGCAGTTGGTTCATCCAGCACTACCAGCGTTGCCCTGCACAGATATGCCCTGGCAAGGGCCAACCGTTTCAATTCCCCGCCGGACAGACCGGCGCCGCGTTCTCCCAGCATCGTGTCCAGACCCTGCGGAAGAGCAATGATAAATTGCCTTGCGACAGCGGCCTCCAGAGCGGCGCTGATCTCGGACTCATCTGCTTCCGGGCGCCCCAGCAGGAGATTTTCACGCACCGACCCTGAAGTAAAATAAGGAGTCTGGGGGACCCAGGCCAGCGTGGACCTCCAGGAGTCCGGTTCAAGTGTAGTCAGGTCCCGGCCGTTGATGAGGATCCGTCCCGATTCGGGCCTGGCCAGTCCGACCAGAAGCCGCGCCAGGGTACTCTTGCCCGCCCCGCTCTCACCCGCCAGGGCGGTGATGCTGCCTGCCGGCAGTTCCAGATCGACATCGGTCACTCCCCCCCTGTTACCGCCATAACGAAATGAAACCCGTTCAAAGAGCACGGCAGGAGGGGCGGCCGGTGGCATAAGAGTCCCTGCAAATCCCTCGGGTAACGGCTTGGCCAGCAACGGCGCAATTCGTTCCGCGGCAGCCACCCCCTGCATCCTGGCGTGATATGAAAGTCCCAGATTGCGGAGCGGCAGATAGAATTCGGGAGCCATCAGCAAGACGAAGAGCCCTTCCTGAAGAGTAAGAACGCCCCAAAGAAGCCTGAAACCGACGATTACCGCAACCACCGCAGTCCCGACGGTGGCAAAGAATTCCAGGGTAAACGCGGACAGGAAAGCGACCCGCAATACGGCCATGGTAGCAGAGCGATATTCTTCCGACACACGGGCCACGGTCGCTGCTTCCCTTTTTGCGGCCCCGAAGATAATCAGATCCGGCAATCCCTGAACCAGATCGAGCAGATGCCCGGCCATGCGGGAGAGACGCCCCCATTGACGGCGATGGAGTTTTTCGGAACCTTGTCCGATCAGAATCATGAACAGCGGAATAAACGGGGCGGAGAAGAGCAGCACCAAGCTTGAGCGCCATTCGGAAGGGACAATTACGATCAGGAACATGAGCGGCAGGATCGCCGCGAGGACAAGCTGGGGAAGAAAACGGGTGAAGTAGGGTTCCAGCTCGTCAACACCTTTGGTAACGGTTTCAATCAACGGTCCGGCTTCATCTCCCGCCAGACCGGCCGGCCCCAGGGACTGAAGCTTGCGATAGAGCCTGCTGCGAACGGCCTGCTTGACCCTGGCTGCGGCTACCGCCGACTTGATTTCCAGAATCCAGCTGCAGAGACCTCTTCCGGCAGCCAGCAGCACCAGCATCCCGGCAAGCGGTAATATCGACGACACCCCTTCGCCCTGCATGACAACGCGGTGACAGGCCGAAGCGAGCAGGCGGGCCTGAAATACCGTCAGCAATCCGGTCAAGGAGGCAAGGGAAATGATGAACAGCAGGAGCAGCCGGATTTTCCTGGCCTCTGCCAGCAGCCACTGCTCCGCGCCGGTATCCCGCTTTGCGCCGCTGTCGGTACCCTCTTCAGAATTTTCGGTCATAGAGTGTTCCGCGAACGGAGATAATTGCTATTCCCACTCGATCGTAGCCGGAGGCTTGCTGGAGACATCGTAAACAACCCGGTTGATACCTTTGACTTCGTTGATGATGCGGCCGCTGATACGGGCCAGATCCTCATACGGCATCGGATACCAGCCGGCGGTCATGAAATCCTTGGTCTCCACCGCCCGCAGCGCGACGACATACTCATAGGTGCGGCCATCGCCCATGACGCCGACGCTCTTGACCGGAAGAAACACGGCAAAGGCCTGACTTATCTTTTCGTAATGGCCTGACGCATAGAGCTCCTCGATATAAATTGCATCGGCACGGCGCAGGATATCGCAGTACTCCTTTTTAACCTCGCCGAGAATCCGCACCCCCAGACCGGGGCCAGGAAAGGGGTGGCGCCATACCATCTGGTGCGGCAGGCCGAGCTCTTCCCCGATGGCCCGCACCTCGTCCTTGAACAGTTCCCTGAGCGGTTCCAGCAGCTTGAGTCTCATATAATCCGGCAAGCCGCCGACATTGTGATGACTCTTGATGTTATGGGCCTTGCCGGTTTTTGCCCCGGCGGATTCGATGACATCAGGATAGATGGTCCCCTGGGCCAGCCAGTTCGCATCCGCAATCAGCTTCGACTGCTCTTCGAAAATATCGACAAACAGTCCGCCGATGATCTTGCGTTTCTGTTCGGGATCGGAGACTCCGGCCAGAGCACCCAGAAAGCGCTCCTCCGCGTCAACCCGGATCACCTTGACCCCGAGATTCTGCGCGAAGGTCGCCATAACCTGATCGCCCTCCCCCAGGCGCAGCAGACCATTATCGACAAATACGCAGGTCAACTGGTCGCCGATCGCGCGGTGAATCAGGGCAGCTGCGACCGAGGAGTCGACTCCGCCGGAAAGCCCGAGAATGACGGTATCGGTGCCGACCTGGGTACGAATCCGTTCAATGGAATCCTCGATAATCTGTCCGGGTGTCCACTGGCCACTGCAGCCACAGACCCTCCGCACAAAAGTATCGATGAACTGCTCACCGCGCGGCGTGTGATTGACTTCCGGATGGAACTGTACTCCGTAGAGATTCCTGCCGACATTCTGAATGGCACAGACCGGGGCGTTGGCGGTACCGGCCACGATTTCGAATCCGGCCGGTACACGGGCCACATGGTCGCCATGACTCATCCAGACCGGGCTGGCGCCATCGACAAAGAAACCGTCGAAAAGAGGCCCCGGTTGCCCGCTCGAGAGCAGCTCGGCATGGCCGAATTCGCGTTTGCCGGCCGGCACCACCTCGCCGCCGAAATGGCGGCTCATCAGCTGCATGCCATAGCAGATGCCAAGCACAGGAACTCCCAGTTCAAACAGCTCCTCTGCAACGGAAGGAGCACCATCGTCATAGACAGAGCAGGGACCGCCGGAAAGGATGATCCCGCTTGGCGTAAAGTTTCGTATTGCTGCAAGATCCATATCAAATGGGTGCAGCTCGCAGTAGACATGGGCTTCCCGGACCCGGCGCGCGATCAGCTGGGTGTACTGGGAACCGAAGTCGAGGATCAGGATTTTCTGGCTGTGAATGTCGGTATTCATATAGTTTTCATCCTCACGGGTAATCGTGCCCACTCAAGGACACTCGGTTTTTCAGGTTCTGTTTACCGGGGCTGAGGCTGACCCACCGGTCTTTTCGGGCGGGTCGTGCCGATGGTTGGAAACTTCTCTTCATCGTCTCTTTGTTAAAAAACTGGGGAATGAAGAGTAGCCTCCTCGTTCCCCAATTGTTGCGTATGCAGTTTTGCGATCATGATATAGCTTCTAATCCTTTTCTACGAATAATATCAAGCAATTTCAGAGCGGTTCCGCTGGGATGTTTTTCTCCCCGTTCCCATTTACTGATGGTGCTGACACCAACATTTAGGTAGTGCGCTAAAACAGATTGACTTACGCCGATGCTGATGCGAGTGGCAACAATCTCATCCGGTGCCAGGTTCTTAACAGGAGTGAGGCACGACGTGTCAAATTCCCGCATCGTTTTAGCATCGATAATGCCGGCAGCATGAAAATCCTCGGCTGTTTCGTGGATTGCTGCAAAAATTTTGCTTTTATATTGTTTAGTCATGGTATGGAATCTCCTCAATTCTACCAATTTCCAAGGCAGAAGTGATTTCATCGTCTTTAAGTCCTAAAAAGAGTTGACAGAGTTTTCGCAGTTCACGCAGTTCATCATCTCCGATATTGTCCCGGTCACTTTTCGCAAAACCATACAAAAACAGGCTTCTCTGACCAGAAGAGAATGCGATAATAGTTCTGTAGCCGCTACTTTTACCGCTACCTTCACGGGCAACCCGTTTCTTTACTAGACCGCCACCAAGAGCCGCATCAACGAGACCTTCTTCAATTTCGCGAATGGCATCTGCTAAAGCGGTGTTCTCAATTCCTTCCTTCCTCGCATACCGTGAAAAATGTTTTGACTTGAATACTCGCACACAAACTCCCTCTTACAACAACAATATAGCACTCCGTGCCATATTTCAAGCAAACAATAACCTTTTTTACTCCGCTTTCCTCCGGCTGTCCAAGAGCATCATTAGGGGGTCAAAATTTCATTAGTGGGTCTCCAAAACTCAAATTTGGATTTTGGAGACTTGACCCCAGATTTGACCCGTATACTCCGTTGAACTCCCATAGATGGCGTGAAAACGGGGCTGAGGCTGACCGCCGGTTTTCAGGGCGGTCGTGCCGATTGGTTATGACATTCATGCTATTTCCACGGTAAAACGCTGAAGTCCTCCAACTAAGGAGGAGCTGGATGTTAATATTTTTTCGCAGCGTCAAGAATATCTTCAAGCATTTTTATGAAAGCCGGTCGTTTCCCGCCACTCATAAGCATCAAACCAAAATATTCCATTTGGTTTTCTCTGTTTTCATATTCTTTTTGCCAGTCTTTGTACTTTTGCCACTTCTCTTCAAAATTTGTCCTGCTTTCTCCGCTGAGATGCCAGGCAAAGGCCAGCATAGCAATTTCTTGGTTGTCGAAAAAAGTGGGGATTTTGTCGAAGTCCGCAGTTCCGGTTCTCTTGAGGATCCGGAGGGCGGGGAGAAAAGACGCTTCCAAAGCAAGAAAAGCTTTATGGGCTTCTTGCCGGTTCAGCAGGATGATAGCGTTGTCATGGCTTCTTTGGGAAAGCTTGACTCCGTAAAAATAGGCACAGGAAGCACCCAAGAAGGCACCTCCTATCATAGTGATATAAGGAGTTGCGGCAGCGATTGTGCTTGTACTGCAACACATAGTAAATCCTCCTGGTGGCTCGGTCCTATTGGGCTTCCTTTGCAACTGTTTCTTGGCGCGATTACTGGCTTATTCATTTTTCATAAGTGGATGGTGCCTATGATTGATAGTCATTTTGATTCTTGATGTTTATTGTTCCAAATATGGTTTTAATAGGTTCTCGAATTCATCGATTGTTTTACATTTCGTGTTCTTGACCCAACAAGATTGGACTTCAAAGCCTATGAGTTCAAAGTTGCCAATCATTTTGCCATCGAATACGTTGTATAGAACTTGCATTGTGTGGGGGTGCTTAAGAGTTATAACTTTTCCGTTTGGCAATTTCGTATCTTCACTTTCTGAACCAAAGTAAGACCCAGTACGTAAGAAGCATCCATCTAGTTTTTTACTGTAATGGGAATCATAAGTAGTTGGAGTATCAAGACGTTGAAGAAGTTTCGTTGCCCCTTCGGCGCACTTTTCCTGAAGTGTCAACGTACTTTGGGCGTCCGCTGAAGAGGTCGCAACAGCCAATACCACGGCAAAGAGCAATATGAACTTTATCATTTTCACTGACTCCTTTTCTTGGGGGTGCATAACTCGTTGTTGACCGGTTCACGCGCGTACGCGTGAACCGGTGATCTACCCAAATGGAACATTTATTCATTGACAATTATCATTGTTCACACACTCCAGCGTGAAAATCCATCTTGCCGGTATTATATTCTCGATCAAGTCTGTCAAACAACCATCCCACTCCACAACTCTTCAAGAAACAATTGCCACGGAAGAAGCCGTATATCACCGGACAAGCGAGGTTCTCGCTCATTACATACTACAATTGATTTACCCGGTTGGTGTTCATCCTTGAATGCGCATAAACCACAAATCAATATCAAGGATTCTATTGAAACTCATATCAGGATACTACTCCGTATTAGTTGAACTTTTAAGGAATACATTCCTGATTAGTTACGCTTTCAAGCCCAAATGCACCACATTATCAACGTTGTCCGGTTTGTTATTGCTTACGTCGCATAGCGACGGCTAGATGGTAGCCGGGGAATTTATTCTCCGGAAATGGTAGATTCATTTCACCTTGTCACGTACGTGACGAATGAAAAATTTGATGTTTTCACCCGTGGGATAAATCCCACGGCTACCATCAAACGCCCCTACAGGGCTATTGCAAAGACCTAACCGGACAGCACTGAGGTGGAATCAAAAAAATTACCCCGTATCTTCCACTAGGAACAAAATACGGGGCAATCTTAAATTCAAGTATACGCCAACAAGCTTGACACCGGCTATCAGTTCCCCACACGGTAGTTAGGCGCTTCCTTTGTTATCGTAACATCATGGACGTGAGATTCTTTGAGCCCGGCGCCGGTAATACGGATAAAGCGCCCCTTGTCCTGCAACTCCTTGATGGTTGCGCAACCGGTATATCCCATGCCGGACCGGAGTCCTCCGAGCAACTGGTGAATATTGGCCGAGAGCGGTCCACGCACCGGCACCATCCCTTCGATCCCCTCCGGGACCAGCTTGACGTCCTCACCGACATCGGACTGGAAATAGCGGTCCTTGCTGCCGTCTTTCATGGCCCCGATCGAGCCCATGCCGCGATAACTCTTGTAGGTGCGTCCCTGGTAAAGAACCGTATCTCCCGGCGACTCTTCGGTGCCGGCAAACAGCGAACCGATCATGATACAGTCGGCGCCCGCCGTTACAGCCTTGGGAAGATCTCCGGAATACTTGATGCCGCCGTCGGCAATAACCGGAACATCATATTTGTGAGCCATCCGGGCACATTCATGGATCGCGGTAATTTGGGGGACTCCGACACCGGCCACGATGCGGGTCGTACAGATCGAGCCGGGCCCGATGCCAACCTTGATGCCATCGACGCCGGCCTTGATCAGCGCTTCAGCCGCTTCGGCCGTGGCAATATTGCCGGCGATGATTTCCACGCCCGGAAAGGTTGATTTGGCCCGCTGCACCGCCTCGATCACCCCCTGGGAATGGCCGTGGGCCGTATCGATGACGATGACGTCAACTCCGGCCTTGATCAGCGCATCCATCCGTGCCTCCATTTCAGCCGTAGGCCCGACCGCCGCACCGGCCCGCAGCCGTCCCAGACTGTCCTTGCAAGCAAACGGATATTTCTTGACCTTCTCGATATCCTTGATGGTGATCAACCCCTTCAAGAAACGGTCATTATCAACCACCAGCAGCTTCTCGACCCTGGTATGCTTGAGGATCTCCTTGGCCTGCTCCAATGTTGTTCCAACCGCTACGGTCACCAGATTACGTTTGGTCATCCGGGCCGAGATCGGCAGATCGAAATCAGTCTCGAAGCGCAGGTCACGATTGGTCAGAATACCGACCAGCTTGCCGTTGGACTTGGTAACCGGCACCCCGGAGATGCGATAGCGCCTCATGATATCCAGAGCTTCGCCGATTTTCTGCGTCGGGCGCATCGTGATCGGGTCGACAATCATGCCGGACTCGCTCTTTTTCACCTTATCGACTTCATATGCCTGAGCCTCGATAGTCAGGTTCTTGTGAATTATGCCAAGGCCCCCTTCTCTGGCCATGCAGATTGCGGTTCGGGCTTCGGTAACCGTATCCATGGCAGCGCTCACCAGTGGAATATTCAGCGATATGTTTCGGGAAATTCGGGTCGTAATGTTGGCATCGCGGGGGAGAATGATTGAATGGGCAGGAACTAGCAGGACATCGTCAAAGGTCAAACCTTCGGTCAGTTTGTCATAGTGCATGGACAACTCCTTGCGGATGAAAATTTTATAGAAGTTAGTACAGCGCACCGGTCAAGTCAAGAGAAATGGTCGGCGCAAGATGTATACTTGTGAAGGGTAGCAGCGGCATTAAATACACTCAATGCTGCGTAATTGCCAACACCTCCATGAGCCGCCAAAACCTCGGAATTTTGACGACTTACCACCACACCGTCATGCCTTACCATCAACTTATTTCCGCATCAAGAAAATATGAAGCGGGCCAAGTTCAAGCAAAACCGGATGTATGTGGTACACTACATTTCATCGCGAAGTGGTCAACTCAATACAAACTACAAGGAGAAGCGGACATGAAAGGAAATGAAAAAATTATTGGATCTCTCAACGCACGGCTTGCAGAGGAACTTACCGCCATAAACCAGTATTTCGTCCATGCCGAAATGTGCGAAAACTGGGGCTATGAGCGGTTGCATGGCATGATCCGTAAACGCTCCATCGATGAGATGAAGCATGCGGAAAAACTGATTGCCCGGATCCTGTTCCTTGAAGGAACGCCGATTGTCAGTGTTCTGAATAAAATGCACATCGGCAGCGAAGTGCCAAAATTTCATGAGAATGATCGCAAGGCGGAGGAAGCGGCGATCCGCGGCTACAATGACAGCATCAAACTGGCCGTTGAATTGGGCGACAACGGCTCCCGTGAACTGTTTGAGTCGATTCTCAAGGACGAGGAAGCTCATATAGATCTCATCGAGGCCCAACTCGACCAGATCAGGCAGATGGGGGCGCAGAACTACCTGGTTGAACAGATCGACTAAAAAAGAGGCAACCCTGGCGGCAAAAGGCTAAAATAGCCTTGTAGTAATACTCTGGAAGGAGGACGAGATCATGATTTACAAATCAAAAAAAATCCCGGATGGGTACCACACGGTGACACCGTATCTGGTTATTACGAACGCCGGCAGGGCGATTGATTTCTATAAGAAGGCGTTCGGAGCCGTTGAGGGTTCGCGTCTGCTCACCCCGGACGGTAAAGTGATGCATGCCGAACTCACGATCGGCGATTCACCGATCATGATGTGCGATGAAAATCCTGACTGGAATTCGCTCAGCCCGCTGACGATCGGTGGAACCTCCGTATCTATCGTGCTCTACGTCGAAGACGTCGACAGAGTCGTGAATAGTGCGGTTGCAGCCGGAGCCACGCTGCTGATGCCGGTTGCCGACCAGTTCTGGGGTGACCGCATGGGTACGGTTGCCGACCCTTTCGGGCATAAATGGTCAATTGCCACACATATTGAAGATGTGTCGCCGGAAGAGATCGGCAGGCGTTTCAAAGACTTGTGCGACAAGAAATGACCTGCATTGAGAACGGGAAAGTACTGGGCAATGGCAACGGGGCGACCCGCCGGGTCGCCCCTACAAATCGTGACGCACTATCGCGGAAGAGACTCGGTCACGGGCTGGTAGGTAAAGTGGCAAGGGCGCGGATAGCAGAGGGATTGTTGGGACTGTAAGACAACCACTTAGCAATTATCTGCCGGGCCTGTGCATAATCATGCAGAGTGATAAGCGTTTTCACAAGCCGCTCCATAGTCTCGATATTGTTGGGGTTGTACTCCAAGTGGGCACGGTAGGCCCAGGCAGCACTTCTATAGTCGCCCAAACGAACATTCGTATCTCCCAACAACTGATACGTTTCAGGGCACGACTGCTCCCAGCCCGTTTTGGAAAACACCTGTAGTAAGCTCTGTTTGGCCTCCGCATAACGCCCTTCGTCCAAATAGGTCATGCCCAGAAAAAGATACCCTTTGGGGAGATGTGGTGAAGTGTTGATCACCCATCGATAGAGAGATTCGCGGTTTTGCCAATGGCAAGCAAGCTGCCGGTCGTAGGTAGTAAGAGCGACGACCCCGGCCATGGCCAGCACAACCCCCCATTTGCTCAAGGAAGGATACGAAGCCAGAAAATACGTAGTTAAAACAGGAATCAGCATGATCGTGTACAAGAGATAGTGGTCGTAAAACACCATCTTTCCGGAGATGTCATTGCCAAGGGGGAAAATATTGAGGTAGGGGACAAGTGGGACGAGAACCAGTAGGGTTATCCAAACTGTCCGTCTCTTTCCTGTCTTGAATACGACCAACAAGATTGCCACCAGAGCCAGGGGCATTAGCCATTCCACTATCTGGGGCAAGGATGAGGGCCACGGGATATCATAGTCGAAGGAAAGGTGTGCCGGCCAGAGAAAGGTGCCAATCATGGTGTTCAGCGTTCTGACAAACCCGCCAAACCGCGATCCTCCAGCAATGTTTTCAGCATTGGCTACGACACCTGAGTAGTATGCAACTTTGATCTGGAAAAGAAAGATGACGGCAGCAACTGACGACAACAGTAGTAGAGGTGCAAGGCGTCTTTGGAGCTTTAAGCCATCCTTTTCTTCACGCTGTAGTTCACAGATGAGCAACATGAGAGGCAGGATGACGGCGGAGCCTTTGGACAGTTGTGCAAGCACCATGAACATGCCAGTCATCAAGAGTCGCCGTGATCCGGGGCGCCCGGAGAGGAAAACCTTCAGAGCTAGAAGGCTGAATAGGACATAAAGCAGTTCCTTCTGATTCGAGATGGAGGCAAACGCCTCCACGTTAGCAGGATGCATCATAGCAAGCCCCGTCATCGCAGCAGCGGCCCATGCAATACGCCTTTTTGCTCTTGGTTCACCACCACATTCCCCGACGATTTCGCACGTCAAAACGCAGGAAAGAATGCCGATACCGCAGAACAAAAGGATGCCGACAAGATGGAAAAGCCGAACGTCACCTTTCCATAACTGGTATTCCGCTGCAAAGCTGGTAAGGGTAACAGGGAAATACTCTAGACGCATCGGTGTGGACCAGATAGTACTAAACTGGCTGTTTAAAACACGGGGGTTGAATACGATGTAATATTCATCATCTGCCGTGAATTCGAGGCGAGTATTGGTAGTGCATAGTGGCATTACTAAACTGACTGACAGGGCGACAGTCAAGACCAGAGCACCCACCAATATATAAAACTTACCCATCAATCAGCCTTTTTTATGTAATCTTGGCATCAAGGGATCCCACACTTCTAACATTAATCACTGCGGAATAAAGTCTTCCCTCGAAGTTATTTTCCCGAGCGTCGCGACAATAAGTTTAGCGGCAGCCTCCAGATCGGCTAGGGACAGGGTCTCGACCGAAGTGTGCATGTAGCGGAGCGGAATCTTGACCAGCGCCGTAGCGACGCCGCCGCGCGAAATCTGCATCACGTTGGCATCCGTGCCGGTGGCGCGCGGGGTGGCGGTATGTTGGATCGCGATTTTTTCTTTCTCTGCGGTTGTCGACAACAGCTCGAACAGGTGAGGGTTGATATTGGCGCCACGGGCCAGAATCGGCCCCTTGCCGAGCGCGACCTCGCCGTTGTGCTTTTTCTCCACATCCGGCTGATCGGTGGCAAAATCGACCTCGACACAGATGCCGACATCCGGGTTGATCGTATAGCAGCTGGTCGTCCCGCCGCGCAGACCGATTTCCTCCTGGACCGACGAAACGCCATACAGATCGACGGCCAGTTTTTTGCCGGAGGCGGCCACCAGCCGCAGCACCTCGGCTACCACGAAGCAGCCGGCCTTGTCGTCGAAGCCGCGCGAAGCGACCTTGTCGCCATGGAGGCGGGTAAAGACGCTGTCGAACGTCACCGCATCCCCTACCCTGACCAGCTTCTGCGCCTCCTTCTTGTCGCAGGCGCCGATATCGATATACTGCGACTCTAACTTGACGACCGTTTCGCGATCCTTGTTGTCCATCAGATGAATCGGCTTCTTGCCGATCACCCCCGGCAGCGCCCCGTTGGCGGTATGCACATTAACCCGCTTGCCCGGTGTCAGATGGGCATCCACCCCCCCGACAGCGGCGAAATAGAGAAACCCCTTGTCGTCAATGTACTTGATCTGGAGACCGATCTCATCGGTGTGACCGACGATCATCACCCTGGGTAGATTCTTCCCCTTGCCGGCAATCCGGCCGAAAACATTGCCCATGACATCGGTGGTCAGCTCGTCGCAGAACGGGGCGACATAGTCACGGAAAACCCGCTGGGCCGGTTGTTCATAGCCGGAGGGACTGGGGGCATCAAGCAATTGTTCAAGAAATTTAAGGGATTCTTTACGCATCGGTTATACCTCGTGAATGGAGTAGTGAATATCTCTGACAACAGAATAGACGGAGCTTGATTCATCGGTTTCTACTTTAAGTTCATCCTGCTTGAGAGCGGCATCCGGAACGACCTGCATCCGCACCCCGCGCCCGGCCTGACTCTGCACATTGCACCGCTTCATACCCACGACATCCGCCAGCCGTGACGGATGACAATAGACCGTCGCATGTTGGCCGGGCGGTACAAAACGGCTGACAAGATCCGCATAGAGACCGGAACGGACCAGCTGCCCCAGCGCCGGGTGCCGGCAACCGGCCAGCACACTTTCGTCATCCAGCCCCTGATCGGCCTGCAAACCGATTCTGATTACCGGTATGCCCGCCTGCATCGCACGCTGCAACAATATTTTACAGAGATACGTCCCGCGGTCAAGAGTCAGCGGCGTAAATTCACCGGCCGCATAACGGCGCGCCAGTTCCGTACCCTTCAGCACGACCGTCGGATAGATGCGAATAAAATCGGCACCCGCGGCAATGACCTGCTCCAGAGAAGATAGTGAGGAGGCGGGCGTATCGTCCGGCAGTCCCGGCATCAGCTGGGCTCCGGCTTGAAGCCCCGATTTTTTGATGCAGCGGATGGCGGCGAGAGAATCTGAAGCGGTATGCCCACGCCCGGATGCCGCCAGCACGGCGTCATCCAGCGACTGCACCCCCAGTTCGATCGTCCGGACGCCCCTCTCCGCCAGCCACGCGACATGATCTTCGTCAATACAGTCGGGACGAGTCGAGATTCTGACCGAGTCAAGCGTGCCGTTCTCCAGAAGCGGCTGCAGCGGAAGCAGCAGCTCCGCCTGGGCCTCTTGAGGAAGCGCGGTGAAGGTGCCGCCGAAAAAAGCGATCTCAAGAGGCCGTTCCCCCGCGGTCGAACTCCAGAGAGCGATCCTGTCAAGAATCTGTCCGGCGGTTGGCAGGGCGCCGCTCGCGCCGGAAATGGCGCGCTGATCGCAAAAAACGCAGGTGTGCGGACACCCCTGATGGCTGATGAAGAACGGGACCGTGACACTCTTCACGCCAGCTGCCCGCCAGCCGTGCGGAGTTTATCCAGCGCCTTGGCCGCAGCGGCCTGCTGGGCAATTTTCTTCGACTTTCCCTGGCCAACACCGACGACAGAATCACCGACCAGTATCTGAAACTTGAAAAGACGGTCGTGAGACGGCCCGGACTCCTCCACCAGCCGGTATTCCGGCTGCTGGTCGCCGATTGACGAGAGAAGTTCCTGCAATTCGCTCTTCGAGTCGCGTCCCAATACAAGTTGTTCCGGTGCGGCCGCCAACTCTTCAAAGAGCCGTACCACCAGCGTGCGCGCCGCCTGAAGGCCGCCATCCCGGTACAGCGCGGCAATCAGGGACTCCAGAGCATCGGCAAGAATCGAATCCTTCTCCCGGCCGGCGGTCTGCTCCTCACCGCGGCCAAGAAGGAGAAAGGTTCCGATCCCCAGCATCCTGGCCCGATCGGCCAGAACGTCCTGACCGGCCAGACGGGAGCGGAGCTGGGACAGTGCGCCTTCATCCCATTCCGGATATTTTACGTACAGCAATTCGGCCAGCAGCAGACCCAATACCGCGTCGCCCAGAAATTCAAGGCGCTGGTAGTCCCCCCCATCACCGCCGCCGGCTTCATGCAGATAGGAAGGGTGCGTGAGAGCCTGGACAGGGAGACTCCGGTCGTGAAACCTGTATTCCAGCATCTGTTCAAGTTGTTGAATATCAGTAGTCATGGAACTCCTCTAAACCGCTAAACTATAGCCATCGGATTGAATTTTGGCAACCGAAAGTCTAAGCGGATCGGAAATCCGTGGGAATTTAGGTTGATAAATCGGGGGTTCTTGCCTATAATTCACTATTTACATTTGTCGTCTCAGCCAATCGGCGATTCAGGGTGGTTAGTTTGGGTTATTTCATTACATTTGAGGGTGTTGAAGGGTGCGGCAAGACCACCCAGATCAAGCTCCTGTCCGAACTTCTGTCGGCTCGCGGCATACGCGCGGTTCTGACCCGTGAGCCTGGCGGGTGTCCGATTGCCGATAAGATCCGTGCCATCCTTCTGGATGCCGAAAACCGGGCTCTTGCTCCCCTGGCTGAACTGATGCTGTATGCCGCCGCTCGTGCCCAGCATGTCACCGAGGTTATCTCTCCCGCTCTCGAAGCCGGACAGATCGTACTTTGCGACCGTTTCTGCGATGCGACGGTGGCGTATCAGAGCTTCGGGCGCGGCATCGACCGGGGCATCATCGACAACCTGAACCGGCATGCCTGTCAGGGGGTGTCACCCGATCTCACCGTGCTGGTCGATTGCGACCCATGCGTCGGTCTGGAGCGGGCACGCCGCAGAATCGAGGCGACGAGCGGCCCTCGCGAAGAACGCTTTGAACTGGAGGAGCTGGCCTTCCACAACCAGGTTCGCGTCGGCTACCTGCAGCTGGCGGCCGACGAGCCCGACCGGTTTATAATCATCGACGGCACCTCATGCATTGAAGAAATTTTTGCCGCGGTTTCAGCCCAGGTACTGGCAAGGATTCCGGAGGCGCCAGGTGCCGTTTAAGGACATCCTCGGACATGACCGGATCATAGAGGTTCTGCGGCGCTCTCTAAAGAGCGGCAAAATCGCTCATTCCTATCTGTTTGAGGGCGTGCCCGGATCTGGCCGGAAAAAAACGGCGCTGACACTGATTCAAGGGCTGTTTTGTACGGTCCTGCCGGATGACGCCTGCGGGGAGTGCCCCTCATGCCGTAAAATTGACGCCGGCAACCATCCCGATATCCATCTGATCGCGCCGCTGCCGGACAAACGTGACATCAGTATCGAACAGTTGCGGGAGATGCAGCACGTCCTTTCGCTACGCCCCTACGAGGCACCGCGCAAGGCGTGCATAATCGATCCGGCCGAACGGATGAGTGTGAGCGCCGCCAACTCCCTGCTTAAAACACTGGAGGAGCCGCCCGGCAATGCCCTGATCGTTCTGCTGACCGAAAATGCCGGGATGCTGCTGTCAACGGTCCGTTCACGCTGTCAGCTGGTCAGGTTTGCGCCGCTTTCTCCGGAACATGTGCAGTCGCTGCTCGAACGGAACGGGATGGCGCCTGAAGCAGCCGCGCTTGTCGCCCCCATGTCGGGCGGCAGCCTGCTAAGAGCCCTGGAGCTCGATAACGAAGCACTGGTAGCGCGCCGTGAAACGCTGTTGTCCAGGGTGGAGCGGCTGGATATTCACAAGATAGCGACAGTTTTTGATGCCGCCGAGGAGCTGTCGGGGAACCGGGAAGCTACGATTGAGTTGCTTGATATGCTGCTCTCTTTTTACCGTGATGCGGTACATCTGGGGACGGGAAGCGGGGAAATTGTCAACCGCTCGATCAGACCCGCGATAGAATCCATTGCAGCGCGCCGATCATTTCCCCGCAACCTCGAGGTGCTGGAGCATATCTATGAAACCAGACGTGCCGTCCAGCGCAACGCGAATCCCAAACTGGCGCTTGATCATTTATTTATGTCCATGGCCGAAGGCAGCAGATAAGCTGACACCTTACCACCCCCAACCCCTCCTAAAACAGGAGGGGAGCTTTATGCTCCCCCTCCTTCCTTTAAGGAGGGGGTTGGGGGGTGGTAGTTTCCCCATATTTACAGGAGGTTTTTTTGTCACATATAGTAACGATCCAATTTATCAATGCCGGCAAGCTGTATGATTTTGACGCCGGATCGCTCGAACTGGCCCAGGGAGACCGCGTTGTCGTTGAAACGGAACGGGGCGTGGGAGTCGGACAAGTTGTCAAACCACCTGTGGAAAAAGTCACCGGAACTGCCGGTTCTCTGGCTCTTGTCAAACGCAAGGCTACCGCAGAAGATATGGCGGCTGTTGAGCGTATTTCCCAGAAAGAGAAGGAGGCGTACCGCTTCTGCGTCAACCGGATTATCGAACGCAACATGCCGATGAAGCTGGTACGTGTCGAATACCAGTTCGACAGCAGCAAGGCTGTTTTTTTCTTCACCGCCGACGGCCGGGTCGATTTCCGCGATCTGGTAAAAGACCTTGCCCACTCTTTTCATACCCGTATCGAAATGCGTCAGATCGGGGTGCGCGATGAAGCCAAGATGACCGGGGGCATCGGCATCTGCGGCCGTGAATTGTGTTGCAGTTCGTGGCTGCGCGAATTCCAGCCGGTCTCGGTCAAGATGGCCAAGGAACAGAATCTTGCGCTCAATCCCAACAAGATATCCGGGCAATGCGGGCGTCTGCTCTGCTGCCTCGATTATGAATACGAAACCTATTGCTGCCTGCGCAAAAACTTCCCGAAATCGGGCAAACGGGTCCGCACCGTCAATGCAGTCGGAGTTGTCGACAAGATCAACATCCTGACCGGAAATATCACGCTCAAGCTTGACGACAACAAGATTATCACCATCAAGCGCGATGAGATCCTGGGTGATGGCGCTCCCGCCGCGGCTCCGGTTGCCGCCGCAGCCCCGGCGACTCCACGTCCTCCCCAGCGGACACGCGAACGGCGCCCCGAACAGCGGCGCAAGCAGGAAAAAACGTCGCTCGAATCATACACGCTGGCTGAAAGCGCCGAAAAGACCGCGCCGGCACCGCTCGTACAGCGGGAGAGCGCGGCAGCCACTTCGCCGGAGACCCCCAAAACCGGGCAGCCGCGTAAAAAGCACCGTTCCCGCAAGCATGGCCACCGCAAGCCGTCGGGCGATACCCCGACGCCGTCATCAGGAGCCTGATATGAAACCGACCTTTTATGTGACTACCCCGATCTATTATGTGAACGATGTGCCGCACATCGGCCACGCCTATACCACGGTCGCCGGTGATGTTCTGGCACGCTACAAGCGGCTGATGGGTTATGACGTCTATTTCCTGACCGGCAGCGATGAACATGGCCAGAAGGTGGAAAAGGCCGCCACGACCGCAGGTGAAACGCCGCTGGAACTGGCCGATCGCGTGGTCAAACGCTTTCAGGCGCTTTGGGAGCGGCTGGGAATATCCCACAACGATTTTATCCGCACCACCCAGGAACGCCACAAAAACGGAGTCAGCCGGATTTTCAAGGATATCCTCGACAAAGGGGACATCTACCTCGGGGAATATGAGGACTGGTACTGTACCCCCTGCGAAACTTTCTGGACCGAAACCCAGCTGATCGAAGACCGCTGTCCCGACTGCAACCGCCCGGTAGAAAAACTCAAGGAAGAATCATACTTCTTCCGCATGAGCAAATACCAGGAACGGTTGGTTGAGCACATCGAGGCCAATCCGGACTTCATCCAGCCGAAGAGCAAGCGAAACGAGATTATCTCCTTTATCAAAGAGGGGCTGCGCGACCTGTCGGTTTCGCGCACTACCTTTTCCTGGGGCATCCCGGTGCCCGGCAACGATCGCCACATCATCTATGTCTGGTTCGACGCCCTGACCAACTACATTACGGCCCTCGGCTATCCCGATCAAACCGGGAATTACGGCCGCTACTGGCCGGTTGATGTCCATCTGATCGGCAAGGATATCCTCCGCTTTCACGCCGTCTACTGGCCGACCTTTCTGATGGCGGCCGGCCTGCCGCTGCCGAAAAAAGTCTTTGCCCACGGCTGGTGGACGGTCGAAGGGCAGAAGATGAGCAAGAGCCTGCAGAACGTTGTCGAACCGAACATGCTGATCGACAAGTACGGAGTCGACGCGGTCAGATACTTTCTGCTGCGGGAAGTGCCCTTCGGCCTCGATGGCGACTTTTCCCACACCGCCCTCGTGCAGCGGATCAATTCCGACCTGGCCAACGACATCGGCAACCTGCTCAGCCGCTCCACCGCCATGGCGGTCAAATACTTTGGCGGCATCCTTCCTGCCGTGGGTGAGTTGGAGGAGATCGATCAGTCCCTGAAACTGAAAACAGAAGAAATGGTGACGACTGTCGATAAATTAATCAATGAGATGGCCTTCAGCAAGGCCTTGCAGGCGATCTGGGAGGTCATCTCGGCCGGCAACAAATACATCGACGAGACCGCCCCCTGGACACTGGCCAAAGAGCCGGCCCAAAACGAAAGACTTGCCACGGTCATGTACACCCTCCTGGAATCGCAACGCATTACACACTGCATCCTGTCGGCCTTCCTGCCGGCAACTTCGGAAAAGGCGCTGGCTTCTCTGGGGTATGATGAAGCGGTATCCAAAAAGGGTCTGGAATGGGGAGGTTTGAAGGCTGGAACGGTCATAATCAAGGCCGAAGCGCTCTTTCCGAGGATGGAAGAGTAAAGGCGCGCTACAATCAAGTCGGCATTTCACAGACCGGGGTTTAGTTCCCCGGTCTTTTTTTTTTGCTGGTGCCCAATCAGAACATGAAGCGGCGCATGCTGATGTTCTGCAGCAGACCGATACCGACCATCGAAGTGATCATCGAGGTTCCACCGTAGGAGAAAAACGGCAGCGGGACGCCGACTACCGGGAACAGGCCGATCACCATCCCCATGTTAATGACGATATGCCAGAAGAGCATGGCGGTGACACCTACCGCAAGCAGACCGCCGAAGCGATCGTTGCAGCGCCGGGCGATATTGAGCCCCCACAGTACCAGGGAAAGATAGAGAATTATCAGCAGGAGGCAGCCGATAAAGCCCCACTCCTCGGCAAATACGGAGAAAGCGAAATCGGTATGCTGCTCGGGGAGAAAGCGGAGCTGAGACTGGGTCCCTTTGACAAAGCCCTTACCGGCGAGGCCCCCCGAACCGACCGCAATCTTGCTCTGAATGATGTGATAGCCGCTCCCGAGTCGTGACCGTTCCGGGTTGAGAAAATCCAGGACCCGGCTTTTCTGGTACGGGTGGAGCAGAAACGCCCAGCCGATCCAGGCCATTGGAACTGTAACGCAGACAAACGTCACGATGGTGGACCAGCGCAAGCCGACGTACATGATCATGGACATGGCGATCAAAATAATCAGAGTAGCCGTTCCCAAATCCGGCTGCTTCATGATCAACGCTGCCGGAAGAGCCAGAAGAGCCAGTGGAATGAAGACATCTTTGACGGTCAGGCCGCCAACCGATTGAAAGTTGTTAAAAAAGCGGGCGAACGTCACTATGATAACGAGCTTCATGAGTTCTGACGGCTGAATATTAAAAAATCCGAGGTTTAACCAACGGGTAGCCCCCATTGACCGTCTCCCGAACACCAGCACGGCAAGCAGCAGTAATACCAATAGCCCATAAAACCAATAAGAGAAGTCTTCAAGGATATGATAATCAAGGCTGCATACAATCAGAGAGATGACCATTCCCACCAGCATCCAGTAAAACTGCTTGATGTAGTACACTGTCCCGATAATCTTGTAAGGAGCGGTAGCGCTGTAGATATTCAAGATGCCGAGCAGGCAGACCGCCACAACCAGTCCTGCAAGAACCCAGTCAATGTTGGTTAGCAGGCGGCGATCAATCATGGGCGGCATCTCCGTTGGTGCGGCGTTCTTTTACATCGACCGGCCCGCCGTTTGCGTCATGGTCTTCATCTTCATCATCATCGTCCGATGAGACGGCTGCTTTCTTTCCTGGTGGTTTTTTACCGTCAAAATAAGCCCTCAATATTTTTCCGGCAACCGAAGCTGCGGCGGTTCCGCCATGTTCACCATGTTCAACTACGACGGAAACGGCTATTTCGGGATTCTCAAAAGGCGCAAACGCCACAAACAGGGCATGATCAAGGTATTGGTAGGGCGTGCTCTTTTTGCTGTCGCGCAGTTTGACTACCTGTGATGTGCCGGTTTTTCCCGCTACTTTGACGTCATACTGTCTGGCGGCGGCACCGGTCCCGCCCGGTTCATTGACAACCGCCAGCATCCCCTGCTTGACAAGCCGGAACGACTCTTTGGAAAATGAAGCGGTGCCGATGATATCGGTTTTGGTTTCCTGAAGAGTTTTTCCGTCTGCGTCAACAATCCGTTTTACAAGATGGGGCCGATAAATCGTGCCTTCATTGGCAATCGTCGCCGTCATGGAAGCCATCTGAATCGGGGTCAAAAGGACTGCGCCCTGTCCGATCGCGACCGGAAGAGTTTCACCATGAAACCATCGTTTGCCGAAACGCTTCAGCTTCCATTCCGACGTCGGGATGAGTCCGCTCCTCTCGTTCAGAAGTTCAACACCGAGAGGTGCCCCCAGCTTGAAGGCCTGAGCGGCGGCGGCGATTTTATCGACACCTAGCTTCTCACCCAGCTGGTAATAATATACATCACAGGATTCCCGGAGAGACTTGCGCAGATTCGTGGCTCCGTGCCCCTTTTTGTTCCAGCATTTGAAGGTGGATGTTCCCAGTTCGTAGCTGCCGCTGCAGTTGATCGATGTTGATTCGGTGATAATGTTATTCTGCAATCCTGCCAGAGCGGTGATCATTTTGAAGGTGGATCCGGGGGGATACTGTCCGCTGAGCGCTTTGTTTTCGAGTGGATGCCGCTTGTCATCCAGATATCCCTGCCAGACGTCCGCGGGCAATTTCCCGCTGAAAAGGGAAGGATCAAAACCGGGATTGCTGACAAACGCCAGTATTTCTCCATTGGTGACATTCATGACAACCGCTGCGCCGGCTTGATTGCCAAATGCGCTTTCGGCCTGTTTCTGTACAGCCGCGTCAATTGTCAATACAACACTGTTGCCAACCGTCGGGTAGTTCTCGGAGACAATTCGCAATACCCTCCCCCGCGCATCGACTTCGAGCTGCCGGCCGCCGTCGCCGCCATGCAGCTCTTTTTCCAGCGCGCGCTCTATACCGTTTTTGCCGATGTAATCTCCGGGGTTATAATCTTCATACCCCTTTGAATCGAGCTCGTTTTCGGAGACTTCGCCGATATACCCGAGCAGATGCGCGGCAAGCTTATCGCTGGTGTATTCACGCACCGGTTTCATCTCGACTTCGACGCCGGGCAATCGTAAACGGTTTTCTTCGATTATCTCCACATGATCACGAGTGATATTCGAAGCCAGGACAATAGGATAGTATTTGGCACGCCCCTTGTTCTTATCCCACCGTTGCGCCATATCGGCCCGATCGAGACCCAGCATGGCGGAGAGTTGTGTGAGAAGCGCTTCTTTGTCCTTAACTTCCTGAGGAATAACCGCAAGGCTGAACGAAGGGCGGTTGCTGACCAGCAGTTTGCCGGTTCGATCCAATATAGCACCGCGGGAAGCAGCCACCGGCACGAACCGGAGGCGGTTGTTTTCCGACATGATCTGATAATCGTCGCCGCTTAGTATCTGCAGATGCCACAACCGTATGACAATAAACAGGAATACGACACCGACTACAAACGAAAGAGCAAGTATCCGCTGTTTTGACTCCAGCAATTCCCTGACAAAGCGCCGCTCCTTCATGATAATTCCACTTGAACGTCAAATCCGGGGAACGCCGATACGATTGATGCAACAAAAGCATTGACCAGAACGTGCGTGAATATGTCTGAAAACATGGAGTAGGCAATTCCGGGGGATGCGGTAAACATGACCAGCAAAAGCAGATTCAGCGTAAATCCTACTACCGTAACACCGACAACCGTAAGTACGAAAAGGATCGCGCTGTCGGCGTACAAACGGTCGGAAACACTCCTGATAACGAGAAATGAAAACAGAAAGGTTGCGGCATTAAGTCCCAGGTACAAGCCGCTGAAGACATCGTTCAGCATACCGAGCAGCCAGGCCAGTGGCGCCCCCACCTTGAAAGATTCGCGCAGCGCGATAAAAACCATGACAACCAGCAACAGGTCGGGCTTGAAGGGTGAGCGGATAAAGACGGGAAGCAGTGCCGTCTGGATGACAATCGACGCTATGACGAGACCGGAAAACAGCAGGGCGGCGCGCCTATTCATAACCACCCCTCTGCACGACCAGAACTTCTTCAAGATGGGCCAGGTTGACGGCAGGACGGATTGATACGGTTTGGAAGATGCCGTATTCTCCGCGTTTAACCATGGTAACTTCGCCGATAGGAAGCCCTTTGAGAAAGAGACCGCCTATCCCGGACGTTATCACCGTATCGCCGACTTTGACATCCTCTTCGCGGGTCGTAAATTCAAGTGTGCAAAGCATTTCACCCTTGCCTTTAACGACTCCCCGTGCCCTTGAGCGCTGGATTGTCGCGGCGATGCCGCTGGCGTGGTCCGTCAGTAAAAGGACGCGTGCAGTCGAGGCGGAAACCTTGACCGTCTGACCGACAACGCCATCGGCGGAAACTACCGCCATCCCTTCACGGATACCGCTTGAACTGCCGCGATTGATCACCAGTGTCCTGAACCATGAAGTGAGGTCTTCGCCAATAACGGTTGCAGCGACGGTCGGCGCCTTGACGCTGTTTTTCATATCCAGCAGCCGCTCAAGGCGCCGGTTTGCCAGAACAGCTTCATTCCCTTCCAGCACCCGAAGATTGAGGCTGCGGATGTCATCCCGCAACCGCAGGTTTTCGCGCTGGGTGTCTACCAGCTGAATGTAACCGTCCCAGATATCTTCAACAAAGCCGCTCATTCGGGAGACCGGCCGGAGTAGAGGTGACAATGCGCCGAGGACCGAGCGCTCGAGGATATTTGCCTCCCGGTTGTGGGGAACGTTGAGCGAAAAAACCAGCAGAGCGGCCAGGATGCCGATTCCGGTCAAAATCTGGTATATATATTTTTTCAGAAAATCCATTGGATCAATCTCACTCTACTCGAATCAGATTCTGCACAATGTCTAGGTAGCATGTTACCTGGAGTAGTGTCAAATCTGATCGGAAAATTTCAACAGGTATTTCACAGCCGAGAGCAGATCATCACAGACGGTCGTTTGAACCCCGACGTACTGTTCCTCATCTGCTCCGTATCCGGTGCGGACGAGAATTGTACGGCACCCCGCGGCCAGTCCCGCTTCGATGTCAGCCAGTTTATCTCCGACCATGAAGGAATCATCCAGGTCTATGTCATGGATTTCCGCGGCTTTCTGCAACATACCCGGCAGCGGTTTGCGACAGCTGCATGGAAGCGCGTAGCTGCCGCGACCGGCGGAGTGATGCGGACAATAGAGCCAGGCGTCAACATGCGCTCCGGATCGTTCCAATACACGGTCGACATGACGATGCAGGTTTTCGACATCGTCTTCAGTGTAATAGCCCCGTGCGACTCCGGATTGATTGGTCACCACGACGACCAATATCCCGGCCTGGTTGAGTAATCGAATTGCTTCCTCGGCTCCCGGTATAAATTCGAACTCCGCGATCTGATACAGATATTCTTTTTCGATATTGATGGTGCCATCCCGGTCCAGAAATACCGCGCGCTTCATTAATCCCTCCTGACCCTGATAAACAGGATAAGTACGTTAACGAAGTTATTCTCTGCCTGGAAAGCGCGGATAATAACTTCTAACTTACCAACAATTGTTCCATGATATTAACCTGCTGATTTAGTAAGCAATTCATACAGAGAAGCATTGACAACACGACACCGAAACAACTATAACACCCCTAGTCCGCTAAGCGTGATAAGCGCGTTATCGAAGTTATTCTCTTCCGGAATTGCGCGGAAAACAATTTTAATTTACTAATAGTCATCAAGGAGATCCGTTACGTGATCAAGACCAATAATCTCAAAATAACCGGAATCACTCCAATAATCGCACCGGCAGACCTGCGGCAGGTTTTTCCTCTGCGGGAAAAAGACCGTGCTTTTGTCAGCAGAAGCAGAGAACAGATAAAAGAGATCATCCAGCGCCGGGACAAACGGCTGATGGTGATCGTCGGCCCCTGCTCGATACACGATACTGAAGCAGCCCTCGAATATGCCGGAAAGTTGGCGGAACTTTCGCGTAAGGTTGATGACCAGCTATTGCTGATCATGCGGGTTTACTTTGAAAAGCCGCGCACCACCGTCGGCTGGAAGGGGCTGATTAACGATCCCGACATGAACGGCACCCACCTTATTTCCAAGGGACTCGGCATCGCCCGCAGCCTGCTCAGCCGCATGACGGCTCTTGAGGTGCCGGTCGCCAATGAAATGCTCGATCCGATTACTCCTGAATATGTTGCTGATCTAATCAGCTGGGGCGCCATAGGAGCCCGTACAACCGAGTCCCAGACCCACCGGGAAATGTCCAGTGGTCTCTCCTTCCCGGTCGGCTTCAAGAACGGCACCGACGGCAACCTGCAGATTGCAATCGATGCCATGAAGGCGGCACAACACCAGCACAGTTTCCTGGGGATCAACCGGGAGGGACGGACTTCCATTATCCAGACCAGCGGCAACCCGGATGTGCATATCGTTCTGCGGGGCGGATCCAAAAAAGTCAACTATCACCCCGAGGACATTGCCCATACTGAAGATCAGCTGGGTAAAAACGGCCTGCTGCCTACCATAATGGTCGACTGCAGCCACGGAAACTCAAACAAGGACTACCTGAAGCAGCCTGAAGTTCTGGAATGTGTCGTAGATCAGCTGCTGGCCGGAAACAGCTCTATCTCAGGTGTCATGATTGAAAGCAATCTTGAAGCCGGCAGCCAGAAAATTCCGGCTGAGATCAGCCAGCTTAAATACGGGGTTTCGATCACCGATGCCTGCATCGATTGGGCTACCACGGAACGGATTCTGCTTGAGGCCCACAAACGGCTGCAAACAAGGAAATGATTACCGCGGGGGCGGGCACGGTCCGCCCCCGCTTGAATTATTCGGCTTCGTACATCATCTTCATGCCGCCCGCCGCCCGGCCAAGCGGCCCGTTGAACGTCCCTTCGGTTCCTTCGACCAACAGATCCAGGTAATTGATTTTCTTTTTCGGCGGCAGCAGCAGTTCCGGGTCTCCTTTTATACCTGCCAATCTCCCCGCTTCTTCGATTGCATCCTGCAGTGTCCCCAGCCGATCTACCAGCCTGTGCTCCTTGGCCTGTTCGCCCGACAGTATCCGGCCATCCGCTATTTTGCGCACATCTTCAAGCGGCAGCTTACGCCCTTCCGCAACCGCCCGGATAAACTGCTGATGGGTATTGTCGATCACCGACTGCAGCATGGCGCGGTCTTCAGCAGAAAACCGGCGAACCGGAGAGCCGGAGTCCTTGTATTTACCGGTTTTCAGCGTGTAGGACTTAATCCCGATTTTATCCATTAGCGACTCGATGTTAGACAGCTTGAGAATGACCCCGATGCTGGCCGTAATCGAGCCGGGATTTGCATAAATCATGGTCGCCGGTGCTGAAATGTAATATCCTCCGGAAGCCGCAAGGCTCCCCATCGAGACGATTATTTTTTTCCTGGCGGCAAACTTTTTTACCTCTGCGTAGATTTCCTGTGATGGGGCGACGATTCCGCCGGGAGAGTCGACACGCAGCACGACAGCCCTGACGGACTCCTGCTTGAGGAAATATCTCAACTGCCTGATGGTTTCCCTTGAGTCGAGAATCATCCCCTTTACCTCAACCAGGCCGACCCCTTCCTTGCTTGTCAGTACGGTATTACCTTCGCCTAATATGGTTGCCGCAATTTTCACCGAGAGCGCAAACAGAATCACAACAAAAAAAAGTACGGCAGCAGCGATCAGGGCAGTTTTTTTTGACATATTCAGGCACCTTTGGGAAATTTTGTCTTTAGAGAAGGAAACAGTTCTGCTACAGTTAAGTCATGAAAATTCTCGTCATATCGGATACTCACGGCAATGTAAACCGTGCTTTCAGTGCCCACGACCTGTCCGGGCCGGTTGATGCGGTAATCCATCTTGGAGACGGAGCCGCCGATGCGGATCTATTGCGTGAGGCACTGGATGTTCCGGTCATTAATGTAGCAGGCAACTGTGATCCCGGTTCAAATGCTCCGCGCGAACGTGTATGGGAGTGTGAAGGGAAGCGGATTCTATTAACCCACGGCGATGCGTATCAGGTTAAGTCCGGGCTGGTCAGGTTACTGCAGAGAGCGAATGAGGTTGAGGCTGACGCAGTTCTGTTCGGCCACACTCACCAGTGGCTGCTGGAGAACAATGAAGGGATGCTGCTGGTAAACCCGGGTACACTCTCGAATACGGCCCAATATCACAGTTATGCAATACTGGTCATTACGGCGGATGGCATAACTTCCCGGCATTACGGCATCGATTAGCAGTCTGGAAACTGTTCCGGATTTGTGGGTAGAAATGAGGGTTTAAACGTACCGTACCGTGTCCCGGCTAACTGCCACCTTACCTGTTCAAGGCCTCCCGCCCCTTGTGTACCGCCTTCTCCAGCCTGCGCCGTCTCGGCCAGGTTACAAGAAAGTCAACCGGCCCGGAAAGGACATACAGAAGCAGCACGGCGAATGTCATGACCACCGGTTCGGCGGCCACTACAATCAACAATACTACTGCAAGCAGTAAAAAGCCGAATGGCTGCCGCTTTATGAAAGCTGGATCTTTAAATGAATAGTATCTGAAGTTGGATACCATCAGAAATGCCAACAGATAGATAAGTCCGATTATGGCGAGCTTTTTAAAGGAGCTTGGCCAGCCGAAATGATAAAACAGCAACACCGTAGACGCGACCATACTCGCCGCCGCCGGGATAGGAAGACCGACAAAGCGCTTACTTTCAACGGTGTCGACCTGCACGTTGAACCGGGCCAGCCGTAATGCGCCGCAGACAAGAAACAGGAAAGCCGCCACCCAGCCAAGCCGGCCGAACGGCTTGAGCGCCCAGGCATACATCAGCAGTCCCGGCGTGACCCCGAAGGCTACCAGGTCGGCAAGCGAATCAAACTCGACCCCGAACTTGCTTGTAGTACCGGTCAAACGGGCGACCTTGCCGTCCAGACCGTCACATACCGCGGAGATAAATATCCAGATGGCTGCCGTACTGTAATTGCCGTTCAAGGTTGACACCATGCTGTAAAAACCGGCAAACAGACTTGCGGCAGTCACCAGATTGGGCAGGATATAGATGCCCCGCCTCATGCTCTCTTTTTTTTCCGTCACCGCTGCAGCTGATTCATCGCTCATAATCACGTATCCTCGTTCAGACGATTCTGGCCAGTACGGTTTCTCCGGCTACCGCTTTGTCGCCCGGCTTCACCAGAGGTTCGACTTCCGGCGGCAGATAGACATCAACCCGTGAGCCAAAACGAATCAAGCCGTAGCGATCACCACGCACCAACAGATCACCGATCCGTGGATAGCTGATGATACGGCGGGCGATCAATCCGGCAATCTGAACAAACGCGATCCGGGCGCCGCCGGCAATCTCCAGAACGATACCGTTACGCTCGTTTTCGCAGGAAGCGCGGCCGTCACGGGCATCGAAAAACTTTCCCTGATGATGAAACGTATCAAGAACCTTGCCGTCAAAAGGGGTGCGGTTGACATGAACGTTGAAGACCGACATAAAAATACTGATTTTCAACGCCTCTGCACCAAGCGGGGTTTCCGGCACCCGTTCGGCGACAATGACCGTTCCGTCGGCAGGAGCAACGACCGCCGCGACATCGGCAGGAGGTGTCCTTTCCGGATTGCGGAAAAAATAGAGCACGAACAGCGTCAGCAGCAGAGAAACTGCCGCCGGAATATACAGGACTGTTGAGCAGAGCCTCCAGCCGGCAACAGACAGTAAAGCCGTTAATCCGACAGTATATGCGATGAAAGGGTAACCTTCTTTAGCAAACGGGGATGAATTATTCATGTACCTGCCTTAAGTTCGTTTCTGGCTAGCTCAAATGCGAAGACACCCCTCTCCGGGTGGAAGAGGGGTGTCTGGATTCGCGACGTGAAATTAGTTTTTGGTCTTGTCGACGATTTTCTTGATCCAGGGCATCATGCTCCGCAGACGCTCGCCGACCACTTCGATCGGGTGGGCGGCATTGAGACGGCGACGTGCAGTCATCTCGGGGTAGTTCGACATCCCTTCGAGGATGAACTGCTTGGCATAATTGCCATTCTGGATGTTGTCCAGACACTCCTTCATCGCAGCACGGCTCTGGTCGTTGATAACGCGCGGACCGGTGACATATTCGCCATATTCGGCATTGTTGGAGATGGAGTAATTCATGTTGGCGATGCCGCCTTCATACATCAGGTCCACAATCAGCTTGAGCTCATGCAGGCACTCGAAATAGGCCATTTCCGGGGCATAACCGCCAGCCACCAGGGTCTCGAAGCCGGCTTTCACCAACTCCACCGCTCCGCCGCAGAGTACAGCCTGTTCGCCGAACAGATCGGTTTCGGTCTCGTCCTTGAAGGTCGTTTCGATGATGCCGGTACGGCCGCCGCCGATAGCGCTGGCATAGGAGAGCGCCACATTGCGGGCCTTGCCCGAAGCATCCTGATAGACGGCGATCAGGTCGGGAATACCGCCGCCCTTCACGAATTCGGAGCGAACCGTGTGGCCCGGCGCCTTGGGGGCGATCATGATGACGTCGAGGTCGGCACGCGGCACGACCTGGTTGTAGTGAATGGCAAAACCGTGGGCAAAGGCAAGGGTCGCACCTTTTTTGAGTTTCGGCTCAATTTCGTCACGATAGAGGGTCGACTGGAACTCATCGGGCGTCAGGATCATCACCAGATCAGCAGCGGCAACGGCTTCGGCAACGGTTGCCACCTTGAGACCGGCATTCTTCGCCTTGACGGCGGAGGCCGACCCTTTGCGCAGCCCCACCGTTACATCAACCCCTGAATCCTTGAGGTTGCAGGCATGGGCATGGCCCTGGGAGCCGTAACCGACGATGGTAACTTTTTTCTTCTTAATCAATTTGAGATCACAATCACGATCGTAATAAACGTTCATGCTGGTAAATCCTCCATGCAAAAATATCCGGCAAACCGGTCGTGCTGATACGTAAAACGAACGAAAAAAATACTACATCCACCTGCGGCTGTCAATGTAATCCGGCCGGCTGGAAACAATAACCAATCTGTTAGCCGTTCCACCCCTTGGCGCCGCGGCCGATGGCAACCGATCCGGTGCGGACCACTTCTTTCAGCCCGAGCGGCCTCAGCAGTTCCAGAATCGCATCAATCTTGATCGGATTACCGGTCGCCTCGATCGTATAGGATCTCGGGGTGACATCGATAATCTTGGCCCTGAAGATATCGACGACCCGCAAAACTTCGGCCCGGGCATCGTCTTCGGCGGAGACCTTTATCAGCGCCAGTTCACGCTCAACGGCGCTGCCGTCAGAAAAATCAAGCACCTTGAGGACATCGATCAGTTTGTTGAGCTGTTTGTTAATCTGCTCAAGGATCTGGGCATCGCCGCGGGTGACGATAGTCATGCGCGACAACCCGTCTTCATTGGTGGGGGCTACGGACAGCGAATCGATATTGAACCCGCGCCCGGAAAAAAGTGTCGCAACCCGGGAAAGCACCCCGAAATCGTTTTCAACTATAACCGATATTGTATGTTGCATATCTTTATCCTCTCTTTAAGGGTTAGGCGTTCAGTACCATTTCATTCAGCGACGCCCCGGCCGGAACCATCGGCAGCACCTTTTCCTCGCGGGCAATCTTGAATTCCATGATCACCGGCCCCTTCTCCTTGAAACCCTTCTTGATGACCGACTCGACATCCCCCGGCTTGGTAGCCAGGAACCCTTTCGCTCCGTAGGCATCGGCCAGCTTGATATAGTCGATCGGCAGTTCCATGCAGGTGGAAGAGTAGCGCTTGTCGAAGAACAGCTCCTGCCACTGGCGCACCATGCCGAGGAAATTGTTGTTCAGGATGACGATCTTGACCGGCAGCCTGTTCTGAACCAGTGTCGCCATTTCCTGGATATTCATCTGGATACCGCCGTCGCCGCAGATCGTGATGACCTGGCGCTCCGGAAACGCGGCCTGGGCTCCCATTGCCGCCGGCAGACCGAAGCCCATGGTGCCGAGGCCGCCGGAGGTAAGCAGCGTGCGGGGCTTGTTGAATTTGAAGAACTGGGCGGTCCACATCTGGTGCTGTCCGACATCCGTCGAGATGATGGCGTCGTCATCGGACAGTTCGCGCAGTTTCTGGATCACGAACTGCGGCTTGATTATAGTGCTGCTCTGCTTGTAGCCGATGGGGTGTTTTTCCTTCCAGCCGGAAATATCCGCATGCCAGGGAGCCAGAGCCGCCGTAAATTCGGCCTGTTTATCCCCGCTCTTTTCGACCTGCTTGATCATCTTGGTCAACACATCCTTGACGTCGCCCACGATCGGCAGATCTACCCGGACATTCTTTTTTATCGATGTCGGGTCAACATCGATATGGATAATCTTGGCGTGCGGGGCAAACGTCGAGAGCTTGCCGGTGACACGATCGTCAAAACGGGCGCCGATGGCTATTATCAAATCGCTGTTCGTCATCGCCATGTTGGCACAATAGGAACCGTGCATGCCGAGCATGCCGAGCGAGTTCGGGTCACTCTCCGGGAACGATCCGAGTCCCATCAGGGTTGTGGTAACCGGTATTGACAGCGTACGGGCCAGTAAAGTCAATGGTTCCGCGGCGTCGCCGAGAACCGCGCCTCCGCCGACATACATGACCGGCCTCCGGGAATCCAGGATCATCGCGACCGCTTTTTCCACCTGACGCGGATGGCCGGAGAGATTGGGTTTGTAGCTCCGGATTTCAACCGTTTCAGGATAATGGAACTCACCCATCGCCATCTGGACATCCTTGGGAAAATCGACCAGAACCGGTCCGGGACGGCCGCTGCGGGCGATGTAAAAAGCCTTTTTCATCGTCATTGCGATATCCTTGACATCGCGGATCAGAAAGCTGTGCTTCGTACAGGGACGGGTAATACCGATGATATCGACCTCCTGAAAGGCATCGTTCCCGATCAGCGCCGTCGGCACCTGTCCGGTAATGATGACCATCGGGATCGAATCCATGTAGGCGGTAGCTATGCCGGTAACGGTATTGGTCGCACCGGGGCCCGACGTCGCGATTGCCACCCCTACCCTGCCGGTGGCGCGTGCGTAGCCGTCGGCCGCATGGGTGCCGGCCTGTTCGTGGCGCGGCAGGATATGATTAATGGCTTTAAAATTATAGAGTTCGTCATACAGATTGATGACGGTGCCGCCGGGATAACCGAAAACGGTGTCCACGCCCTCTTTTTTCAAACATTCCAATATTATTCGTGCACCGTTCATTTTCATTTGTAACCTCTGTGAACAGAAATTTCACCTCAGGATTGAGGTGGAAAACTTAAACTTTATGATTGGATTGCAACAATAACCCAACCACCCCCACCCCCTCCTTTGTAAGGAGGGGAGCTAAGTCCCCCTCCTATTTTAGGAGGACCCAAAGGGCCTAAAGGGACAGGGGTGGTAAGGTGGTTAATCTGCAGTCGTAATCGCTCCGGTATGAGCCGACGTGACCACCTTGGCATAGCGTGCCAGCCAGCCACCCTTGATCTTCGGCTGCGGAGCTTTCCAGGCTGCCCGGCGTTGTACAAGGGTCGCCTCGTCCACCAGCAGTTCCAGGCGCCGGTTCGGGATGTCGAGCAGGATCCGGTCGCCATCCACCACCAGGGCGATCGGCCCGCCTTCTGCGGCTTCGGGTGAGATATGGCCGATGCATGGGCCGCGGGTGCCGCCTGAAAAACGGCCGTCGGTGATCAGCGCGACGCTGTCTCCCAGCCCCATCCCCATGATGGCGGCGGTCGGAGCCAGCATTTCACGCATGCCGGGTCCCCCCTTCGGGCCTTCATAGCGGATCACGACGCAGTCTCCGGACTTTATCTTTCCTTCCATGATGGCGGCCATGGCCTGTTCTTCGGCATCGAAGCAGCGCGCCGTTCCCTCGAAATACATCATCGCGTCGGAAACGCCCGACTGCTTGACGACGGCCCCTTTGGGAGCGATGTTTCCGGAGAGGATGGCGATGCCACCTTCCTTCTTCACCGGGTTCCCAAGCGGGCGGATAACCTCCTCGTCCACATTCAGGATGCTCTCGGCCAGCTGATGCGTGGTCAGGCCGAACAGTGTGGGCGTATCTTTGATTTTGTTGCCAAGCTGTTTCATGACACCGCTGACTCCGCCGGCGATGTCCAGGTCTTCCATGAAATGCTCACCGGCCGGATTCATCGAGGCCAGCTGCGGCGTATCTTTTCCCAGTTCGTCGAACAGCTCCAGCGGCAGCTCGACACCCGCCTCATGGGCAATCGCCAGCAGGTGCAGCACGGTATTGGATGAACCGCCCAGCGCGAGATCGACGCGGATCGCGTTTTCAAAGGCGGCCCGGGTCAGGATGTCGCGCGGTTTGACGTCATTCAGCACCAGTTCGACGATCTTTTCACCGGAGGCGAAAGCGATGCGGCGTTTCAGAGCCGAAACTGCCAGGGCGGTGCCGCAGCGCGGCAGGCTCATCCCCATCGTCTCGGTCAGGATCGCCATCGTGTTGGCGGTGAAGAGTCCCTGGCAGGAGCCCATGCCGGGGCAGGCGTTGTCCTCGCAGACCTGCAGCTCTTTGTCGCTGATCACGCCGGCCTTGTAGCGGGCCATCGCCTCGAAGGTGTCGGAGACGAAGGAGAATTTGCGCCCGGACTGGCCGCGGCCGCTCATCATCGGGCCGGCGGTGACTACGATGCACGGGATGTTCAGGCGGGCAGCCGCCATCAGCATGCCGGGGGTGATCTTGTCGCAGTTGGTCAGCAGCACCAGGCCGTCGAGGCGGTGCGCCTCGGCCACCGATTCGACCATGTCGGCGATCAGTTCGCGGGTCGGGAGGGAGTAATGCATCCCCTTGTGCCCCATCGCCATGCCGTCGCAGACGCCCGGAATGCCGAAGAAGAACGAGTAGCCGCCGCCGGAATGGACACCCTTTTCGATGAAGCGCTCCAGGTCGCGCATGCCGACGTGTCCGGGAATCAGGTCGGTAAAGCTGGTGGCCACGCCGATAAAAGGTTTGTTCATCTGGTTCTGCGGGACGCCGGTCCCTTTCAGCAGGGCGCGGTGGGGTGTGCGTTCGAGGCCTTCGGTGATCATATCGCTGCGCATGTGAATGTCCTTGGTTAAAGATTGGTTTGGTATTGCTAAACCCGCGATTGATAAGAATTTACGGGTTGTGCAGAATAATATAGATAGCCTGATGTGTCAATTGCGATTATGGGTGAGGACGCCACGGTTGCTTGCTTGGTCCGGCTCCGGATCTGCCTGGACTCCTCCTGGGCTGGCTGGCGTTTCCCCATTACTGCCGGGACCAGGGATTATGCAGCATCAGTCCTTCAATATGCAGGAGATCCTTGGTGTTTCTGGTGGCGAGCGGCAGGTTATGGCTCAGGGCGATCGCAGCAATCTGCGCATCTTCGGTGGTGATTGAAAAGCCCGACCGGCGGCGGTTTGAGACAACAGCGGCATATTGATTCGAGCAGGATTCATCGAACGGAAAGCAGTTACCGAAAAAATCTTCCTGAAACATCTTGTCTGCGGCATCGGCGAGCGCCTCACGGTGTTTACCGGCAGGCAGCAGGGCAATTCCCAACAATATTTCAGACTTGGTAATCGCGGTTGTATAAAAAGTTACACAGGTTTGAAGCGCAAACCACCCGGTTACCGCAGGATCAGGCTGAGAACGCATAAGCTCGGATAACACATTGGTATCAAGGATTATGCCGTTCACGATCACAGATCCATATCCGGCGGAGTACGTACGTCCTGCCGCGATGGAATCGGCAAGGAATCGGCGTTAAGCCCGACAAACCGCTGATGAACTCGATCGGCAAAATCTGCAGCAGCAGCCGACGGCAAGAGGGCCTGACGCAGAATATTACGCACTTCCGCTTCCATTGAGCAGCCGTGCTGTGCCGATTGCAGGCGAAGTTTACTCTTTAATGTTTCATCGATATTTCTGATGGTGATGCTGGCCATATAAGCACCTCCTGTGATTGCATTGATATCAATGTACTCAATGATTGGTGTGATGGCAAGAAGGAAAAATAGCTAACCGGCGCGAAGCTTTTTCCCGCGTCCGGTAGAATGCGTTGTCAGGCATGTTTCCAGTGTTTCGTGGATTGCCTCGCGAACCACGTCCGACAGCTTTAATCCTTGAGCGAACTGCTTCAGAGCATCATTCATAAGCGTCTGATAGTTGCCGCCGAACATCTCGGCTCGTGCCTTGAAGGTCGCCAGCACATCGTTATCAACCCTCATGGTGATTCGAGATTTCCCGCCAGCCTCAATCTGGAGTTTTGCAAGGTGAGGAATCTCGGCAACCGGTTTGGCGTCGGCGAAATCATAATCTTTGTATTTATCATACATTTTGTCAGAACTGGCTTTCATAACGCCTCCGTTGCGGTTCATTGGCCTTCCAAGCCAAAATGATCCGTATTCGCAGCTGCCTTTTTGGAATCCCAAGTGATATTCATGTTTTAATTGTATGCACGTTTGTATGTACTATCAAGGGCTGTTTGGTGAGGAATTGTCTGAGAGGGGGTACTACGTCATACTTGGCCTGGAATATGATGTCGATTCGCACGTGCCATTGTTATCGGCCCTTTTTGCCTGCAAAGCGAGCATTTAAGGGTATAAATGAGGGGTGTTTCGCCCTGTTTGTTTAATATATTTTGTTGGTTAGTTTGGTCCACTCCCTGAGTAATCTTTCATCCGATTTCAGGTAATCTTCAAGCGACAGAATTTGAATTCCTCTTTTTTGCATATGTGAAAGTGCCCATCTGAACTTGGATTTCCGGTTGGACGCTACCCCATCAGAAATCAGGGTCGTACGTAGACTGGTTCTTTGTGCGTCTAATGCTGTTGCCCGCACACACCCCTCGGCATAAACTCCACATATCACAACATGGCTGACACCCTGCTTCTTCAAATACTCGGAGAAATCGGGATTGGTGAAAGCACTGCTCTTATTTTTTGAAAAGAAGAGTCCATCATGGATAAGTATTCTTGGATCCATGTTGCCGCCCTCAGAACCCTCAATCGCAGCGCGGTTTCGGAAAAAATTTGCAATTACGTCCGTTTTTTTAAATTGATTGTAAATGACGATGATCGGCCAGCGCTGCTCTTCATATAGCTTTATCATCTGGTTGGCAGTCATAATGACTCTGTCGGCATTCACGGCGCCAACAGGCATACGGCCATTATCAGAAAGGAAATCTATTTGAAGGTCTATGAGTAACAGAGCAGTTCTCATTTTTATAATTCCAGCGGGCGGTCCTGCGGATCACCCGCTTGTCGGGTGCCGGTGGCATTGTTAAATTACGCCCTCCCGAGTCAACGGGGAAACGCTCCATTGTTGATATCCAGACATGTTCCATTAATGTATTCGGGACATTCCGTCGCCAGCCAGACAATCGCTTTTGCAATCTCTTCAGGCTTTGCAAATCTGTTCAAATACACCATGTTTTTAATAGCCGTTTTCCTGTCTTCCGGAATAACTTTCAGCATATCTGTCTCGACAGGGCCCGCTGCTACTGAGTTGATCACAACTCCCTTTGGTCCAAGAATCTTCGCAAAACTCTTAGTTGCATTGATAAGACCCGCCTTGGTTATTCCGTACCAGACGTCAGGGTGACCAATTTGTCCAGCGATAGAAGCATTATTCACTATCCTGCCGCTTCCTTTTATGACCATGGATTTTGAAACCTCACGGATCAGAGAAACTGGAGCCTCTATGTTCAATTTCAGGATATTGTCCACTTTTTCCTGGGGGTAACTATTATATGGCAAGGAATGCATGACGCCCGCATTATTGATTAATATGTCAATGTGACCTAATTCTGAGATCAATTGAGGTATCCGTTCAATGTCTGTCAAATCAAATTGTTTCATGATGATATTGTTTACATCTTGAAGAGCCTCAACATCACAATCACGTGCTACAATGATGACCTTGTAGCCAAGTTGCTGAAAGAGTTTTGTCGTCTCTAAACCGATACCCTTATTCCCGCCTGTGACCAAAACTGTCTTCAACATTTACTCTCCTTTTAAATATAACGGCAGCGGGGTGCATCAGCGTCTGTGTGCCGCCGCGTGGTTAGGCATTGCGGGTGGTTGTGGTCATTCGTCGAGGATGATGAAACCATCTGCTGTAAACTGGAATCCTGGTGCAAAAGCAACCTCCCAATAATAACCGTCCGGGTCGGTAAAGTAACCGCTGTGCCCACCCCAGAAAACATCCTGTGCGGGTTTGACGATGGCGGCACCTGCTGCTTTGGCGTGGGCGAGAACACGGGCCACCTCCTCACGGGTGTGCACGTTATGAGTGAACGTGATGCCGCTGAAGCCTGAGCGCGTTGGTGGTAACGCCGCCGAAATGTCCTCGGCGAGTTTGTGGAGCGGGTAAATGGCAAAACGTGTCCCAGTCGTATTGAAGAAAGCTATGTCGGAGGTGTCGCTGGCGCTGGTAGGCCAGCCAAGACCATCTCGGTAAAAGTGGATCGAACGAATGAAATCCGTAACACCGAACGTGATTAGGGTGATTCGTGGTTCCATTATGGCCTTCATACAGTTCCTTTCTTTGCGTTGTTAACGCACATACGTCCAACGGCTCGGGAAATGACCCGCCCGCCCGGTTTCTTTGGGCGGTCGGTGTCCATTTCCCTGGTTGAGAAGTTCTCTTTTTCACAGTAGTTTTTCAGGTCATGTCAAGAGTGTAGGTTTGACCCCATCAGCTCCTCCTATAACGGTGTGGGAGTTGATCGGGTGGTTTTTTCGGCCCGGTCTTACTTCCTGGTTGGCACTTCTCTTTCTGTAACTTTCATTCTTTCAGGCCTGACCCGGCGGCCTTTGCAGCGGCCTTTGATAAACAGGCTGATTGACATTCATGAATTGTTACAAGTATAAACAATTATCTTATGAATAAAATTGTTTGTCTTGTCTGTATCAGGGCATAGTACATGTTCAACCTTAGTTACTTGAAGTGGTTGCAAGGTATCATTGAAATAACAAGGATTGATAGTGTCACCAACACTAAAAGACATGAACGGAGTCTTGTTTCGAAATGAATACCGATATTCAGGATTTGGCAGGCACACTTCAAGAAAATATGATTTATATTCCAATTTTGACCTCCTCGACAAAAAAACAAATATTAGTATTACTATCCTATTAAATACCAGCTTATAAGGCATGTCAAAAGTTTCAGAATTCAGGTAGTGACGCATTTTGAATTCCTTAAAAATATAAAAAGTGTCCGACCCCGCAATTTTTACTTAATGAGGGTCCTAGGGGCCAAGTCTCCAAATCTCAAATTTGAGATTTGGAGACTTGGCCCCTCTGTTTGCTTCTCCTTCCCTTGTACTGAGAAAAATTTTCATTTATAGCGACCAAGTTCAGCTTCTTCTTTCCTGTTTTTGGCGGACAGATCAGCTTTACACAAAGCTTTTGACCGATAAAAATCCAATTTTACGGATTGATCACCATCGCCGACTGCGATATGTACAATTTGTGGTTTTCCGTTTTTAATTTTCTTTTCTGTGACTTTATACTTCCCAGAAGCTCCTATTTTTTTATATGCCTGGAAAAGTCGTATGAAGTCAGCAGGGCTAGAATGTTCTATACATGTTTCACCGGCAAACGAATACCATTGACTGCCTGCTATTGCTTTGGTTGGTTTGATCTTATCCTCATCTTCAGGCCCTTTATCATCTCTATTAATCATAGACATGACCTTTAAAGTCTCTGCCTGCATCGTCGGCAATATTTCTGCCGTAAAAGAAACTACTTTTTTTGTGGCAGATTTACCTACAGGTGAACCATAAAATTCTGCCAAAGCAGCCAATTCATCGGCGGAATATATTTTTATCATGGCATCCTTCAAAGATTTAGTGACTGCTTTAATATCCATATATTGTGTAATTGCTTTAATAATAAATTCCCGTTCTTCTGGTGGATAATTCAATGCCATTTGCTTCGCTATATCTTGTAATGTTTCATTAGGCGGCACGACTGAAAGGTAGTGATCGGCTTCCTTACTTCGGTTCCTAAGAGTATCTTCGATTGCAAATGCTGTGTTGCTGAATAGTGCCAGAACAATTATCAGCGTTAGACTTTTTATATTTCCACTTGCCATTTCAATCTCCTCCTGAGTAATTCCACTCACGAGGAGCAGTTTTATTTTGGTGTATAACGCTTTATAGTTTATGCGGTGCGTAGCGAAGCGGAGCCGCCGCGTAAACTGATGTTGAACTGACCTGCTTCGGCCACCGCCTGCGCTATGGATATTTATCCCGGATTTTGACTTTGGGTGG